>JACCDM010118623.1_pt1 | contig 13480 bp, 12 predicted proteins | sample 7445851 | NCBI WGS metagenome assembly JACCDM01 (sample SAMN15323438, study PRJNA562643) | freshwater metagenome | isolation source: river surface water | place: USA:Blue River Watershed | collected 2017-08-16
CAGGCAGCTATGGACCTTTATGCCAACGAACGCGAAACTTTCCGCCGCGTTACCCTGCCTTTAGTTGCACCTGGAATCGCCGCAGCGGCGCTGCTTGCCTTCAGCCTGTCATTTGATGACTTCATTATTACCAACTTCAACTCGGGCACAATGACAACGTTCCCTAAGTTTGTTTATACATCTGCAGCTCGCGGTATTCCTGCACAAGCTAATGTCATTGGTTCGGCTATGTTCTTCCTTGCTTTGGCAATAGTCATCATCGGACAAGTTGTAAGCCGCAAGCGCAAAGTTTCATGACACGCCAGCTTGTCATTCTTGGCTCAACTGGATCTATTGGAGTTCAAGCTCTTGAAATAGTTGCCGCCAACCCAACTCGCTTCTCAGTTCTTGCCATCACATCTGCAGGTTCACACCCAGAAAAAGTCATAGAACAAGCTAAGAAATTTGGCGTGAAATATGTTGGTGTTACCAAAAATGCCGAACAAATTCGTATAGCGCTTCCGGGGGTTGAAGTACTAGACGGGCTTAGCGCTTCAACTGAGATAGCGGCGATATCTTGTGACGTAGTTCTTAATGCAATTACTGGGTCTATTGGGCTCGCTCCAACATTGGCTGCTATCGATGCTGGAAATCGAGTGGCACTTGCCAATAAAGAATCTCTGGTTGCAGGTGGCGATATTGTGATGTCTCGCGCAAAGCCTGATCAATTACTACCAGTTGATTCCGAACACTCCGCACTCTGGCAAGCGCTGATAGGTGAAGATAGATCGAGCATCTCCAAGTTGATTTTGACTGCCAGTGGAGGTCCATTTCGAAATCGCGTGGATCTCTCATCGGTCACAGTTGCAGAAGCGCTCAGTCATCCAACATGGGTGATGGGTCCAGTCGTCACTATCAACTCTGCTACCTTAATGAATAAAGGATTAGAGATAATAGAAGCGCACTATCTCTTCGGAGTTCCATATTCAAAAATTGAGGCAGTGATTCATCCCCAGTCAGTTGTACATTCCTTAGTTGAGTTTGTTGATGGTTCAACGCTGGCTCAAGCTTCTCCGCCAAATATGAAAGGCCCAATTTCCTTTGCTTTGGGTTATCCAAATCGAGTTGCGGGTTCAATGTCACCAGTCGATTGGACTACTTCACATTCGTGGGAATTTTCACCTATCGATCTCAATCGCTTCCCAGCTGTTGACTTAGCACTGCACTGCGGTGAAAAGGGCAAGGGATTGCCGGCAATCTTCAATGCAGCAAACGAGGTAGCTGTACAAGCTTTTGTAGATGGGAATATTTCATTTACCGATATCGTTAAGACGGTATCAGCTGTCATCGAGAAATTAGATACAGCATCACTTTCATCTCCGCGGGATATTGATGATGTCAGTGCTATCGAGAAGGATGCCCGCTACGTGGCTTCCTCTGAAGTTGCGCGGGCTCGCTAACGAGGGACGGTAGATGGAAATTCTTGGAATTCTCGCATTCGCAATTGCGCTTCTGCTTTCGGTAATGGTTCATGAATTTGGCCATTATCTGACTGCACGACGTTTCGGAATGAGGGTAAGCGAATTCTTTCTCGGTTTCGGAAAACGGATTTGGTCATTTACCAAAGGTGAAACTGAATTTGGTATTAAAGCGATTCCCGCAGGTGGTTACTGCCGCATAGAGGGCATGACCCCTAAAGATGAAATGCCGCCTGGCGAAGAACATCGCGCTTTCTTTACCGCATCGTCAGGCAAGAAACTCATCGTTTTAGGTGCCGGTTCATTCGCACACTTTGCAATCGGTTTTTTACTTATATTCGTTATCTTTTTCGGCGTCGGCACCAACGCCCTGTTGTCAGAAATCAGTAAGGTCACTCCGAATTCAGCCGCGGCGGCTGCTGGATTTCTTCCTGGAGACAAAATTCTCAAAGTGGATGGCGAAATAGTCGATGATTGGTTTATTGATTCGCAGAAGATTGCGAAATCACAAGGCAAGGAGATGGAATTCCTAGTCGAACGAGATGGACAACAAGTCGAAATCGCAGCCTCAGCTCGTTATGACGCCGAAGCTAAACGTCACATCCTAGGAATTGTCACCAAAATAGGAATTAAGCGGGAAAGTTTCTTTCCGGCAATTTCTGAATCGGCTCAAGCAACTGTGATATTGCTTCGTGAATCTGTGAAATCTCTCTTTACGCTTCCGGCAAAGGTTCCTGATCTGATTCGCCAAACTTTTGGGGGAGAAGAACGTGATCCAAATGGACTTGTAGGAGTTGTCGGTGCAGCTAGGGTTTCTGGAGATGCAGTAGGCAGCGACAAACTTGATAACACCGAACGCCTTGGTACATTCCTATTAATCGTTGCCAGCCTTAATATTTTTGTTGGGCTCTTCAACTTGCTGCCGATTTTGCCGCTTGACGGTGGACATATGGCAGTGGCAATCGCAGATGAAATTCGCGCATTTATTGCGCGTCTTCGGGGTCGCCCAAGACCAGCCGGTATTGATGTGAATGTACTTACACCCATCACACTTGGAGTCTTTGCGGTGCTAGCAGTTCTCACTGTGATTCTCTTAATCGCTGACATCATTAATCCCATATCGCTGAATTTCTAGAGATAAGGCAGAATAAGGCGCATGGTTGATCTCGGAATCCCAAGCGCCCCACCTCCAGTTCTTCATCCTCGTCGCAAGACACGCCAGCTCAACGTTGGCGGCGTGGGGGTAGGTTCAGATTTTCCAGTCAGCGTTCAATCCATGTGTACAACGCTCACTTCTGATGTGAATGCAACATTGCAACAAATTGCAGAACTCACTGCATCAGGTTGCCAGATTGTGCGTGTGGCAGTTCCATCTCAAGATGATGCTGATGCGTTGGCACAGATTGCCAAAAAATCACAGATTCCAGTTATTGCAGATATCCATTTCCAACCGAAATATATCTTTGCAGCAATTGATGCTGGTTGCGCTGCTGTGCGTGTTAATCCTGGAAATATCAAGCAATTTGATGACAAGGTTAAAGAAGTTGCAAAGGCAGCAGGTGATGCTGGGATTCCTATTCGCATCGGAGTTAACGCTGGCTCACTTGATCCACGTCTACTTGCCAAATACGGTAAGGCAACACCTGAAGCGTTGGTGGAATCTGCGATTTGGGAAGCATCCCTCTTTGAAGAACACGGCTTTGGTAATTTTAAAATTTCCGTAAAGCACCACGATCCGGTAACCATGGTAAACGCCTACCGTTTATTGGCAGAAAAGACTGATTACCCATTGCACCTTGGCGTCACCGAGGCAGGTCCTATCTTCCAAGGAACGATTAAGTCCGCGACTGCATTTGGAATTCTTCTTTCAGAGGGAATCGGCGACACAATTCGCGTCTCGCTTTCTGCGCCACCTGTTGAAGAAGTCAAGGTGGGAATTTCAATTCTAGAATCGCTTAATTTGCGTCAACGCAAACTGGAAATCGTTTCATGTCCATCCTGCGGCCGTGCACAAGTTGATGTCTACACTCTCGCCGAAAAGGTGCAAGCGGGCCTACAAGGAATGACAGTTCCACTACGCGTAGCGGTAATGGGATGTGTTGTTAATGGACCGGGTGAAGCACGCGAAGCTGATCTTGGCGTTGCATCTGGAAATGGCAAAGGTCAGATATTCGTTAAGGGTCAAGTGATAAAAACAGTTCCTGAGGCACAGATTGTTGAAACTCTCATCGAAGAAGCGATGCGTCTTGCTGAGGAAATGGAAGCCGCTGGCGTTGCATCAGGAGAACCTTCCGTCACAACTTCGTAATCCTCTAGTAGGGTTCGCGTTATGTTGCGAATGTCTACGCTCTTTCTACGCACGCTGCGCGATGATCCGGCAGATGCTGAAGTCCCTAGCCATCGCCTTCTAGTTCGAGCTGGATATATTCGCCGGATAGCAGCTGGAATTTACTCGTGGTTGCCGCTCGGGGTCATCACACTTCGCAATATCGAAAACATTGTTCGACAAGAGATGGATCGCGCAGGATTCCAAGAAGTGCACTTTCCAGCGCTTCTACCGCGCGATGCGTATGAAGAAACTGGGCGATGGACCGATTACGGCCCTGATTTATTTCGCTTGCAAGACCGTAAGGGCAGTGACTATCTCTTAGGTCCAACCCATGAAGAGATGTTTACCTTGATGGTAAAGGGTGAATATTCATCGTATAAAGATCTGCCACTTGCGCTCTATCAGATTCAAACAAAGTATCGCGATGAGGCCCGACCACGTTCTGGAATTATTCGCGGTCGCGAGTTCGTCATGAAGGATTCTTACTCTTTCGATTTAACCGATGACGGTTTAGTGCAGTCCTACATGCGCCATCGAGAGGCTTACATCAAAACTTTTGACCGCCTGCGCCTTAAGTACAACATCGTAAGCGCCATGTCGGGAGCGATGGGTGGCACTGCTTCCGAAGAATTCTTAGCTCCTTGCGAGACTGGCGAAGATACCTATGTGCTCTGCCAAAAATGCGGATATGCAGCAAATGTTGAAGCGATGACAACTGTTGTGCCCGAATCAGATGCATCAAGTGTTCCTGCGCTCGAAGTTTTTGATTCACCAAACACACCCACCATCGATACTTTGGTTGAACTCATTAATGCCAAGTTTGGTGGGGGATACGATGGCTCAAAGACCTTGAAGAATGTGATGTTGATGGCTGATGAAAAGCCAATCTCTGTCTTAGTCCCAGGTGATCGCGAAGTTGATATCAAACGTTTAGAGGCAAACCTGTCGGGTGTCAGCGATATTCGAGTATTTGAAGATGCGGATTTTGCTAAGTATCCCGGGTTGGTCAAGGGTTACATCGGCCCTCAAGATGCAAAGAAAAACGGTATTACTGTGTATGCAGATCCGAGAATTGCGCCAGGAACAGCTTGGGTTACCGGCGCGAATGCAAAAGACAAGCACGCGAGAAATGTTGTTAATGGACGTGACTTCACAGTCGATGCTTATGTCGAATCTGCTCAAATTAAAGAAGGCGATGCTTGCCCTAAGTGCGCAACTGCGGTCATTATCGATCGCGCTATCGAGATTGGCCATATCTTCCAGTTGGGTCGTAAATATGCAGATGCACTTGGATTGACTGTGCTTGATCAGAACGGCAAATCCCAAGTGGTCACTATGGGTTCTTATGGAATTGGCGTATCACGTGCGGTTGCTGCGATTGCAGAACAGAGCAATGATGAACTTGGTCTTTCTTGGCCCGTCGAAGTTGCTCCTGCCAAAGTGCATATTGTTGCAACCGGAAAAGAAGATAATGTCTTCGCGGCAGCCGAGAAGTTAGCTGCAGATTTAGAAACTGCAGGTATCAGCGTAATGATTGATGACCGGCGTGGCACATCTCCAGGAGTTAAATTCAAAGACGCTGAACTCATCGGAATTCCAGTCATCGTGGTTGTTGGCAAAGCGCTGGAGCAAGGAAATGTAGAAGTGCGGGTGCGCCGCACGGGCGAAAAGTCTGAAGTGGCGCTGGCACAGGCGCTCTCCGCTATTTCTAGCCTACTTCCAACTTTGCCATAAATGCTCAGCGATGTCTCGACGCTGACAGTCGTCTTCGTTTTGCTTGCTGCCTTCTCCGCTGGTTTTGTCGATGCAATTGCCGGTGGTGGTGGACTCATTCAGCTACCAGCTCTGCTTATCGCATTTCCAGATCGTGAAGTGGCTGCAGTTTCTGGCACAAATAAATTGGGTTCCATCTTTGGCACTTCGGCAGCAGCCTTAAATTATCGACGCAACATCAAGACCGATACCAAACTACTTCTAGCCATGGCCATTCCAGCATTCTTTGGTTCTGGGGCGGGATCGCTGCTTGCCACCCAAATTTCAACAGACCAACTTAAATTGGCAATCGTTATTATGTTGATAGCAGTTTTTCTCTACACTCTGGCAAAACCAGATTTGGGGAAAGTGCAAATTCTTAAGGGAGCGGCTAAACAACAACGAGTTGTGGGTGCCTGTGCAGGTTTGGTAATCGGTTTCTATGATGGATTTATTGGACCTGGCACAGGCACGCTGCTGATGATTGTTCTGGTTGCTGCCCTCGGATTTGCATTTGTAGGTGCATCCGCGATTGCTAAAGTGGTTAATGTCTCAACAAACTTTGCATCAATCCTTGTTTTCGGAATATCTGGATCCATTATGTGGGTTGTCGGTGTTGCCGTGGGGCTATGTAATTTGGCAGGTGGCCTCATCGGCTCACATGTTGCAATTCGTCGCGGTTCTGACTTTGTTCGAAAGTTCTATCTCGCGGTTACCTTTGCCTTGATTGTCAGGGTATTATTTGACGTCTTCTAAAACTCAATAACAATTAAATACGAAAGGCTGTAAATGGCGCTCAAAGATCAGATTGCTCAACTGGTTACACCTGCAGTTGAAGCTCAAAATCTATTTCTTGAAGATGTGCTTGTCACATCACCAGGAAAACACCGAATCATTACTTGCATCGTAGATGGCCCGGCGACTTTGAATTTAGATCAGGTCACCGCTGTTTCGCGAGCAATTTCAGAGTTGCTTGATGAGGCGCCATTCATGGGAGAAACCCCATTCACCCTTGAGGTTACATCTCCAGGTGTGGACCGCCCACTCACAGCGCCGCGCCACTTCGTGAAGAACCAGGGGCGACTCTTAAAAATTGTGAAGGTAGACGGGGTAACCGTTACTGGTCGCATCGAAGAATCTACTGAAAATAGCGTCACTCTGAGTTATACAGAGAAGAGAGAAGAAAAGCGTATTGAAATCCAGTTTACCGAGATCAAACGCGCGACAGTTGAGATTGAATTTAACCGTAAAGATGGTGACAACTAATGCATGTCGACATGGTTGCACTTGCTCATTTAGCGACAGAGAAAGCAATGCCGCTTGAGCCGCTCATCAAAGCCATCGAAGACGGAGTACTTGCCGCATATAACGAAACAGCAACACCAAATCGCTATGCCCAAGCAAGGCTCAATCGCGAAACAGGTGAAATTCAAATCATCATCCCAATTTTTAATGAATTGGGTGAACGTATAGCAGAAGAAGTTGATTCCCCTGAGGGCTTCTCGCGCACCATTACTTCGACCGCGCGACAAATTATTAAGCAACAAATGCGCGCCAGTAACGATGCTGAAATCGTTGGAGAATTCACAACAAGCGTGGGCGATATTGTCTCTGGAGTTATTCAACAGGGCCGCGATCCCAAAATGATTCACGTTAATTTGGGTCGAATCGAGGGTCGTATACCACCACAGGAACAAGTACCTGGTGAGGTTTATACGCATGGCAATCGCATTAAATGTTTTGTAGTTGAGGTAAAGCAAGGTCCAAAGGGTCCCGAGATTATGTTGTCGCGTAGCCACCCAGCGTTTGTGAAACAACTCTTCGCACTCGAAGTTCCCGAAATCAACGATCGGATTGTTGAGATAATGGCTGTTGCTCGTGAAGCTGGACATCGCACCAAGATTGCAGTGCGCTCACATCGTGCAGGTGTCTCACCAAAAGGATCTCTCATAGGTCCGATGGGTGCTCGTTCGCGCGCTGTGACAGAAGAGCTCAACGGAGAAAAGATTGATATCGTCGATTACGATGAAGATCCAGCTAAATTTGTTGCAAGTGCACTTGCGCCAGCAAAAGTTTCGAAAGTTGAAATAGTTGATGAAGCTTCGCGCTCTGCCAAGGTGATAGTTCCTGATTACCAACTCTCTCTTGCAATAGGTAAAGATGGGCAAAATGCCCGCCTGGCGGCTCGACTTACCGGGTGGCGTATCGATATCCATCCAGATAACCCCATTCCATCCGCCTAATACCGAGAAGGAATAGGGATTTTCGAGCCTTTTCGATAGACTCCTGCACTACACCGGCTTCGGTAATGGATTATCAAAGCCGCTTATGAAATGGATGCGAAAGATATGAAACTCAAATGAGCTCGTTTACATCATGAGGTCGAACAACTAGGGCTCGCATCCCACAAAATTTAATGCGGGCCAAGACAGGAGAAATGTGTCAAAGGTCCGCGTACATGAGTTGGCAAAACAACTCGGTATGGAGAGCAAGGAAGTCCTTGCCAAACTCCAAGAAATGGGTGAATTCGTTCGCTCTGCATCATCTACCGTTGAAGCGCCGGTGGTCCGCAAATTAATTGCTTTGTATCCAGACGCAAAGCCAGCGGAAGAGAAGAAACCAGTAAAGAAGGCAGCAACTAAGAAAGCTGCTGCATCTAAGAAGTCTGCTGAAGTAAATCCAGAACTCGCTGCCGAACTCGCTGCCGAACTAGGCGTAGATCTGGCAGCACTTAAAGCAACACGCGATGCTGAAAAGATTGCACAAGAAGAAGCGAAGGCGGCACCTGCAGCACCGGTAACACCTACAACGCCTGCAGCACCTCGCCCTGGTAATAATCCATTTTCTACTGGCGGTGCAGTTCCACGTCCGCCACGTCCTGCTACACCTCGCCCTGGTAATAATCCATTTTCAACTGGTGGCGTAGTTCCTCGTCCACCACAACGTCCGCAAGGTGCAGGCGCTCCGCGTCCAGGTGCACCTCGCCCAGGTATGACTGGTGCACGTCCAGGTTCTGTTCGTCCTGGATTTGCAGCTCGTCCTGGTGCACCTCGTACAGGTGCAACCGGTTCAGGAAATTTCCCTCCACGTACTGGTGGTGCACCAACTTCACAAGGTCCATATCGTTCACAAGGAGCTGGAACTGGTGGAGCACCAGGAGGCCCAGGTCGTCCAGGCGGCGGTCCAAATCGTGGTCAAGGTCGTGGTGGCGCTGCAGGAGCATTTGGCAAGAATGCAAGTAAATCTTCAAAGCGTAAGCAAAAATCACGTAAGGCCTTGCGCGATGAGTTCGACAATATGCAAGCGCCACAGTTGGGTGGCGCAGTAATTCCACACGGTGATGGAACAACAAAAATTCGTATGCGTCGCGGCTCATCTCTTGCAGATTTCGCCGAAAGAATTGGTGCAGATCCAGCAGCGCTTGTATCTGCACTCTTTCATTTAGGTGAAATGGTTACTGCAACGCAATCTGTGGATGCAGATACCTTTGAAATTCTTGGAGCACAACTGGGGTACGTAATTGAAGTTGTATCTCCAGAAGAAGAGGACCGCGAACTTCTGCAGGACTTTGATATCGACCTGTCGCAAGAGCTAGCTGATGTCAATCCTGATGAACTTGTCGCGCGCCCACCGGTAGTAACCGTGATGGGACACGTCGATCACGGTAAAACTTCTCTGCTCGATGCCATCCGCAAAACAGAGGTTATTAAAGGTGAAGCAGGTGGAATTACACAGCATATTGGCGCATACCAAATTCACCACAACCACGAAGGCTCGGATCGAGCGATTACCTTTATCGATACACCAGGTCACGAAGCATTTACCGCTATGCGTGCGCGTGGTGCAAAGGTAACCGATATTGCAGTCCTTGTTGTGGCTGCAGACGACGGCATCATGCCGCAGACAATTGAAGCGCTCAATCACGCGCAAGCAGCAGATGTTCCAATTGTTGTTGCGGTGAACAAGATTGATAAAGAAGGCGCAAACCCAGATAAGGTCCGCCAACAGTTGACTGAGTACAACTTGATTGCTGAGGAATACGGCGGAGATACCCTCTTCGTTAATGTTTCAGCTAAATCAGGGGTTGGAATTGATCAATTAATTGATTCCATTCTTCTGACTGCAGATGCAGCTATAGATCTACGTGCAATTGCTGCAGATGATGCTCGTGGTGTTGCAATTGAAGCCCACCTCGATCGTGGACGTGGTCCAGTTGCAACTGTCCTAGTTCAGCGCGGAACCCTGCGCGTGGGTGATGCAATTGTTGCTGGTGGCTCATTTGGTCGCGTTCGTGCGATGCTTGATGAACACGGTGGAAACGTTGAAGAAGCTGGACCATCTCGTCCGGTGCAGGTACTTGGCTTTACTTCTGTTCCAAATGCAGGAGATACCTTCCTTGTTGCTGATGAAGATCGCACTGCACGACAGATTGCGGAAAAGCGTCAGGCAGCAGAACGTAATGCGCAACTTGCTAAGGCTCGCAAGAAGGTTTCGCTCGAAGACTTTATGGAGCAATCCAAGATCACAACCCTCAACCTCATTCTCAAGGGAGACGTATCTGGTTCTGTAGAAGCGCTGGAAGATGCGCTGATGCAGCTTGATGTCGGAGCGGAAGTTGACCTTCGCGTTATTCACCGTGGTGTTGGTGCAATTACCAAGAGCGACATCACTTTGGCATCTGCATCTACTGCAGTGGTCATTGGCTTTAACGTCAAGCCTGAACCACAAACTGCAATATTTGCTGATCAAGAAGGAGTAGAAGTTCGTTTCTACAGCGTTATCTATAACGCAATTGAAGAAATCGAGCTATCGCTTAAGGGTCTGCTTAAGCCAGAATACGAAGAGGCAATTCTTGGTAACGCTGAAGTACGCGATATCTTCAAATCATCTAAGGCTGGAAATATCGCTGGTTCTATCGTGCTCGATGGAATTATTCGTCGTAACGCAAAGGCGCGACTCCTTCGTGGCGGTGAAGTGATTGTCGATAACCTCACTATCGATTCGCTCAAGCGCTTTAAGGATGATGCCACCGAAGTCCGTGAAGGATTTGAGTGCGGTATCGGTGTCGGAAACCTCAAGGAGATGCAGATTGGCGATGTCATCCAAGTCTTCGAGATGCGCGAAAAGAAGCGCGCATAGCGCAGAAGTTTGGATAACGCCGTGGGAAATTCACATCGCAGCCAGAAGGTTGCAGACCGCATCAAGGTGGTAGTGGCACAGCTGCTTGAGACAAAGATAAAAGATCCACGTCTTGGCTTTGTCACTGTCACCGATGCGCGAATTTCTGGCGATTTACAGAACGCATCTATCTTTTACACCGTTCTCGGTGGCGAAGATGAACGCGCTGCCACTGCTGCAGCGCTCGAATCTGCTAAAGGCGTTTTACGAAGCGCTGTAGGTAAAGATTTAGGCACTCGCGTGACCCCATCTCTTGAATTTATCTTGGATGGGTTAGCTGAATCTGCAAAAGAGATGGATTCACTTCTTGAGCGAGTGCATGCACTCGATGCAGAAGTTGCAAAGGCTCGAGCCAATGCCAAGCCTGTCGTTGAAGATCCTTATAAAGCGCCTAGAGCAATTTTGCCTGATGCGCATGACCCAAGTCATCGCAATTTCCAAGAATGAGCAACGGTTTTCTTGTAGTCGATAAGGCTTCAGGTATGACCAGCCATGATGTGGTTGCAGTTGCTCGCAAAGCTCTAGGTACTCGCAAAGTAGGACATGCTGGAACTTTGGATCCTATGGCTACCGGTGTACTCGTACTTGGTTTCGGGTCGGGCACTCGTCTGCTCCAATACATCACTGACGGAGATAAGTCTTACCTAGCAACAATTGTTTTGGGCACCTCTACAGTAACTGATGATTGCGAAGGTGAAATTCTTTCAACAACCAATGCTGCCTCTGTTTCTGATATTGAAATTAAGCGAGTTCTCAATGCGATGATTGGTACAACCTCACAACGACCATCGTCGGTGTCAGCCGTAAAAGTCGGGGGCGAACGCGCTTATAACCGAGTCCGCGCGGGCGAAATCTTTGAGCTAGCAGCTCGTGAAGTCACGATTACTCAGTTAGATATTCAAGCCATTCGTCATCTCGATAAGACCACTGAGATTGACATAGAGGTCACATGCTCAGCGGGAACTTTTATCCGAGCGATTGCACGCGATCTCGGAAATTTGTTATCTGTTGGTGGGCATCTCTCTGTGCTGCGGCGCACACGCGTTGCTGGCTTTACAGAAAACCAGGCAGTTTCATTTGAAAATTTGAAGTCTCAAAATTTCAATTCGCTATCAGTGGCTGAGGTTGCACGCGCCACCTTTACTGCACGAGAATTGTCGCTGCAGGAGGTGCAAGAACTCTCCTTTGGTAGACCGCTTCACAAGAGTGGAAACACTGAAATCTGCGCCGCAATGTCACCCGATAACCGATTGATTGCCTTACTTAAAGATGAAGGAGATAAAGCCAAGCCATTAGCTGTTTTTGCAGCGGCCAACTAGGTAAGGCAAAATTCACCCATGAGCGATACCAGCGTCGTAGTCATCGGCGTCTTTGATGGCGTTCATAAGGGACACCAAGTCTTGTTCAATCGCGCCAAAGAAATTGCTGACGGACGCTCGATAATCGCACTTACCTTTGACCCTCATCCCACCACGGTATTTGCCCCAGACAAAGCGCCCACTTTGTTGACCACGTTGGCAGATCGGGTTGAATTACTCAAGATACATAACGCTGACCAAGTGGCAGTTATCAAGTTTAATGAGAAGTTTGCGGCGATGTCCCCTGAAGAATTTGTACAGAGCGTGTTAGTAAATCAACTTCATGCAAGCACTGTCATTGTTGGCAAAAACTTTACGTATGGGCATAAAGCCGCAGGAAACGTCGATACCTTGATTAAATCTGGACTGACACATAATTTCACCGTTGATGTGCAAGAACTTAAAGTCGATACAGAAGCAATTTCATCATCACGAATACGTGCACTCGTGACTGAAGGTAAAGTTGAAAAAGCTCGCGAACTCCTCTCTCGCCCTCATCGACTCGATGGAGTAGTAGTGCACGGCGAAAAACGTGGTCGTGAAATCGGATATCCAACAGCTAATCTTGGCAATATCGAAGGGCAGACAATCCCAGCTGATGGCGTTTATGCTGGCTGGCTAACTGTCGGTATCAATTTTTGGCCAGCAGCGATTTCGATTGGAACGAATCCCACTTTTGAAGGAGTTCGAGGTCGCCAAGTTGAAGCGTATGCTCTTGATCAAGAAGGCCTAGATCTTTATGACAAGAACGCTTCCATTGAATTCGGGTGGTTCTTACGGCCGACGTTAAAGTTCGATAGCCTCGATGCGTTATTGCAACAGATGAAGCAGGATTGCCAAAAAGCTCGCGAACTTACTGAGAATTAGCCGGTATTTGGGCTCAATTTCACTTATCCACACCCCGCAGGTAAACTTTGGGCCGTCCAACGAGAAAGTGATTTCCCGTGAGTCAAACCGGGAAGCCTCTTGAACAGTACCGATAGGTACTTAACAATGAAAAGGAAGAAAAGATATGGCGTTAACACCTGAAGTAAAGAAGGAAATCATTGCAAAGTACGGCTCATCGGCTACTGATACAGGAAGCCCTGAAGCACAGGTCGCTTTGTTGTCACGTCGAATTGATGACATCACAACCCACCTACAGTCCAACCCACATGATCACCACAACCGTCGTGGTCTCTTGTTGCTCGTAGGTCAGCGTCGTCGCATTCTTCAGTACCTCGCAAAGACAGATATCAATCGTTATCGCGCAATTATCGAAAAGCTCGGTATTCGCCGCTAATTAGTTAGAACTGCCCACCGGGGGACTGATGGTCCTCGGTAGTGGTTTCCAGATGTGTTCATCTGTGAACTTCGATCGAAGATTCATTCGTTTCACGGTTGCGGGTAGTTACCGCTCCAAGGCG
>JACCDM010469864.1_pt1 | contig 13473 bp, 8 predicted proteins | sample 7445851 | NCBI WGS metagenome assembly JACCDM01 (sample SAMN15323438, study PRJNA562643) | freshwater metagenome | isolation source: river surface water | place: USA:Blue River Watershed | collected 2017-08-16
ATTGGATTTTTCGCTGATGATCAAGGGAAGAAACCGGCCAAAAACATCACCTCCATTGAGAAAAAAGAATGGCTGATCAAATTCAATGCCCAGGGTGAAATTGATTCCCTTTACAATTGGAAAGTCTTCCGTGATATGTTTGTGTCGGCCCTTTCGGTGCAAGCTCGTGAAAACCTCATCAACTCTGCCCTTTTTTCCGAACGAAAGGCCCAATTTAACAATCCAGACGAAGTTAAAAAGCTTGTATTGGGCGACATGCATTATTTATTTCTTCCCTACGGGGATACCTTTGACCTGAATGTCAAATACTTAAGACTAAAACAGGTTAAAGATCCCTTCACCCAAGAAGATCTTGAGATTTTGGGCGATTATTACGCCGAATACAAAGAAGGTTCCCAAAACACCATCAATATTCACGCCCACAACCAGGCCGGTCCTGATCAGAAACCCCTCTTACTCCAAGAGTGTCAAGAATATCTACGCAGCAGAAACAACACCCAAGAACCCACTTCAGAGGTCACTTCTGTTGGACTTAACTCAGAACAAGAATATAGATACAACAAACTTAAAAAAGCCTTCATGTGGGTGACATTCTCTGACGTGATCACCATCAATCTCCAATCGCGAGGCAATTTGCGCACTTACAGGCTTTGGGATGCGAATTAGTACCAGGAACCAGGTACCAGGTACCGGGTACCGGGTCGATGGTACATGGTCTGTAGTCTATGGTCTGTAGTCTGTAGTCTGTAGTTTATAGTCCATAGTCGGTAGTCGGTAGTCGGTAGTCGATAGTCGATAGTCGATTGTCGATTGTCGATAGTCGGTAGTCGGTAGTCCATAGTCGATAGTCCATAGTCCATAGTCGATAGTCTTCCGGAACCCGCTACCCGCTACCCACTACCCACTACCCACTACCCGCTACTAGGACCCAATGTTAACAAAATATTAAATTTGTGTTGCATGTAAAAAGCAGACTTGATTCTTGTTTAGTTTCGCATACAAATTAAATTGCTATGGCTTTAAACAATCTACTCAGTATTTTCCTCCCAAAAGACAAGGTTTTTTATAATCTATTTGAGGAAACAGCGAAGAATATCTCAGAGATGGGAGTTAAATTTAAAGAGTTCGTTTATGAACCCGATGAACAAAAAAGAACGGCAATTAATAAGCAAATTGAAGATCTAGAACATAAAAACGATGAAATTACGCATCAAATTTTCCAAGAATTAGGTAAGAATTTCATCACCCCATTTGACAGAGAAGATATTCATTATCTAGCTACTGCAATGGATGATGTGGCTGATTACATTTATGCTTCTAGTAAAAAAATGCAATTTCACGGGGTTAATCCAAACGATACAGGAATTCAAAACCTAGCTGAATTGATTTGTCAAGGTGCTCACGAAGTATCTAAGGTTATTATGCAATTGCGCGAGCTAAAACGTCCCGAGAAAATCATGGAGTCTATTGTGAAAATCAATAGTTTAGAAAATCACGCAGACAATGTATTTGATTTGAGTATTCGCGAATTGTTTGAGAAAGAAGATGATTTCAAACGACTAATCAAGCGTCGTGAAGTTTATACGGTTATGGAAGTTGCTACTGACAAGTTTGAAGATGTAGCCAATGTAATCGAAACAATCATCGTTAAATACGCTTAATAAAGTTGCCATGACTTCAATGGTAATTTTAATTATCGTGCTGGCATTGGTGTTTGATTACATCAACGGTTTTCACGATGCGGCTAACTCCATAGCTACAATTGTTAGTACAAAAGTTTTAACTCCATTCCAAGCGGTTCTTTGGGCTGCTATGTTCAATTTCGCTGCGTTCTTTATTTTTAAAGATCATGCAGTTGCCAATACCATTTCTAAGACGGTTGCAGAAAATTACATTACTCTAGATGTAATTTTGGCGGGTCTTTTAGCCGCTATTTTCTGGAATTTATTGACCTGGTGGTATGGTATACCTTCTTCTTCTTCGCATACTTTAATTGGTGGATTTGCCGGTGCAGCCGTAATGCACGCTTTTATGGAAAAGGGAATGATGCCTATCGGCCAGATTGTAGAATCTGATAGCATAATGAAAACCATTTATTTCATCTTTTTAGCACCAATCATTGGTATGCTGTTATCTGCCTACATAACACTGGTTACTATTTCTCGTAAAATGTGGTTGAAACTCAGTTTCATTGCTGTTTCTTCAGCGGCATTATTCCTGATTTTCGATTACTACATGGGCGTTAAATTGGAAGAGAACTTGTCGAAGTTTTATAGAGTAGATAAGTACAAAAAAGAATGGAAAAAACACCCAGAGGACTTAAAGGTAAAGGCCAATTATGATTTAGCTGTTTTGCATTTTGAACAATCAAAACCTTATCTAGCTGACTATAAAACCAAAGGATCAGATTTTGTGGTAAAAAATATAGTTTCGCATGTGGATGTATCTGATATTCAAATCAACAAGCAACGCGAAGTTGTTGAAAAAATACTTCGATTTGGTGCTTTGAAAAAAGAAGCATTTTTTGACTCAACCAAAATTCCAGCTATGTTGGCCGCCAAAGAGAAAATTCACAGTTGTCAACCTGAATTTGAGATGCTTTCACAAAATGGCGACTCGGCCACAGCAACCGCTATCGCTGCCAAACTTGCGTTGGGCGATAAAGAAAGAATTAAGTTTATCGATGCCTATAAAATTGACGTATCAAAGTCCCTTAGAAAAGATCTTGAAAAGGCAGACAATAGAACTCTTTCTTATATTATGATGGCCATGTTCGCCTTAATTGCTATCATCTATGTGTATGTCGAAAAGATAAAAGTCCCTACAGCAGCCAAAATGAACAATATGTTCAAAAAACTTCAATTACTGTCTTCGGCGGCCTTTTCACTTGGTCACGGAGGTAGTGATGCCCAAAAAGTTATGGGTATAATTGGTGCTGCCATGATTGCAAGCGGACAGATCATTGATTTTAAAGAAATTCCAAACTGGGTTCCTTTGGCTTGCTATACAGCCATTGCACTAGGTACGCTAAGTGGTGGTTGGAAAATTGTAAAAACTATGGGTACCAAAATCACCAAGGTTACACCATTGGAAGGAGTAGGGGCAGAAACTGCAGGTGCAATTACTCTGTTTGTAACCGCTCAAATGGGAATACCCGTGAGTACAACACATACAATTACAGGTTCCATTATAGGTGTTGGTGCAACGAAACGTTTAAGCGCCGTTAGATGGGGTGTAACGCGAAATCTTTTATTCGCTTGGATCATCACCATTCCAATTAGCGCCTTAGTTGCAGGGATTTGTTATTATTTCTTGAGTATCCTGTAATCTAGTTTAAATAAGAATTTTACGACCGGCCCAATTGGGCCGGTTTTTTTATGATTATTTTCGAATTCTGTTAACATTAACATAACACAAAGAAAATAATTAGGTAAATATTAAATCAATGTTAAGCAATTGTTTTGTAGCATAATACTATGTTTACAATTAATAAACTTAAATTCAATCATTTGTTAATTATCGCAGTGTCTTTAATTGCTCAAAACACTCTGGCTAACGGTGATTCTAAGCTATTTACAGATTCAATTTATTCGCAAGTACAGATAATCCCAAATCTGCCAGAATTCAAGGAACCAATCAATACTCCAACATCGCCTGCAAAACAATGGTTTGAAAAAATATCATTGGGCGGATATGTGCAGTTTAGATACAATCGACTTTTTGAAACCAATCCAAACATGAAATGCGAACAATGTGATCGTTCCATTGGAGAAAACGGTGGATTTTTTATTCGTCGTAACCGATTAAGAGTTGCCGGACAAATTCATCCTCGTTTGTATATGTACATTCAGTATGATTTTGCGAGCGCCCCTTCTGCTACTGCTCAGCATTATGGACAAATTAGAGACGCATACTTTGATCTTGGTTTAGATGATGACAATGAATTTCGTCTGAGATTTGGACAAAGTAAGACCCCTTATGGCTTCATTAATATGCAAAGTTCACAGAATCGTTTGAATCTTGACCGTGATGATGCCTTAAACAGTGGTAATTCTAACGAGCGTGAAATCGGGGTTTTCGCCTATTGGGCACCCAAAAAGAAGCGTGAATTGCTGGAATCTTTGGTTAAAGATGGCCTTAAAGGATCAGGAGATTACGGATGCTTCGCCTACGGAATATACAACGGACAAAACGCTAATAGACTAGATGAAAATGACAATCTTCACCAAGTAACTCGTTTTACATGGCCTTTTCAATATAAAAATCAAATTTTCGAACCCGGTATTCAAGCATACACGGGTCAGTATACGGTTACTAGCTTAACCAAGGGTGTTAAATTCAATAAGTCAGATATCTATCCAGCAGCTACATATCTTGATCAAAGGGTTGCGGGAACCATGGTTATATATCCAAAGCCATTTGGATTACAGGCTGAATACAATGTTGGGCGAGGACCTGAGTTCAATAAATTCACTGACTCAATTGAAGTGAAAGATTTAAAAGGCGGTTATGTATTGGTTAATTACATGATAAAAACCCCAAACAAACAAATCATTCACCCCTTTGCTAGATACACCTATTATAAAGGCGGCAAGAAACACGAATTAGATGCACGTTCCTATGAAGTTAAAGAACTGGAATTCGGAATTGAATGGATTCCATTTAAGAACTTTGAGTTGGTTTGTGCTTACAACATTGCCGAACGCCGGTATGAAGACTTTGTGAAACAAGATAATCTTCAAACCGGACGTTTCTTGCGACTTCAGGCTCAGTTGAATTTTTAATTCTGCGAAAATTCCAATTCCGTTCCAGCCAAATCTACTTTGATGGGTTTGGCTGGATCTACTGATCCCGATAAAATAAATTTACTCAGTTCGTCCATCACCTTTTTCTGAATGACACGCTTCAATGGACGAGCACCAAATTGCGGGTCAAATCCCAATTGCGCCAACCAATCAAGTGCATCCTCTGTGATATCCAATTGATATCCTGCTTCGTTCAATCGCTGATACAATAAATCAAATTGAATTTGTGCAATGGCTCTGATATTTTCCCTATTCAAAGGCTCAAACATCACGATTTCATCAATTCTGTTCAAAAACTCAGGTCTTATGCTTCGCTTCAAAATATCAAACACTTGAATTTTGGTTTTTGCTTGAACTTCTTCTGTGTTGGTGATAGTCAGTTGTTCGTAGTTTTCCCTAATCACATCCGCACCAATGTTAGATGTCATGATGATGATGGTGTTCCGGAAATTTGCGGTCCTGCCTTTGTTGTCAGTGAGTCGCCCATCGTCCAATACCTGAAGAAGAATATTGAAAACATCGGGGTGGGCCTTTTCAATTTCATCCAACAAAATTACGCTGTAAGGTTTGCGTCTGATGGCCTCTGTCAATTGTCCGCCCTCATCGTATCCCACATATCCCGGAGGCGCTCCAATCAGTCGGCTAACAGTATGTTTTTCTTGATATTCCGACATGTCTATACGAACCATGGCTTGGTCGCTGTTGAACATATAGTCTGCCAAAGCTTTTGCGAGCTCTGTTTTACCAACACCAGTTGTTCCTAAGAAAATGAATGACCCTATGGGTTTCTTGGGATCTTGAAGCCCTGCTCTGCTTCTACGAATGGCGTTAGAAAGCGCCGAAATGGCTTCTTCTTGTCCAACAACCCTTTTGTGTAGCTCGTATTCGAGTTTCAACAACTTCTCACGTTCACTTTGAAGCATTTTACTCACCGGAATACCGGTCCATCTGCTTACTACTTCGGCAATATCATCAGAATCGACTTCCTGCTTCACCATAGATGCTTTTCCGGTTTTATTTTCCCGCATTTTCATGGTTAATGCATACAATTCTTCTTCGTTGTTCTTGATCAATCCATATCGAATTTCAGCCACTCTACCATAATTGCCTTCGCGTTCAGCCTGCTCCGCTTCCAATTTTAAACTTTCGATGTTTGTTTTTTTCTGTTGGATTTGTGTGAGGACATTTTTTTCGTTTTCCCATTGCGCTTTAAGTTCGTTTTGTCTCACACTCAAATTGGCAATTTCTTCGTTTAGCTTGCCCAGTTTTGCTTCGTCATTTTCACGTTTAATGGCCTCTCGTTCAATTTCCAATTGCATGATTCTTCGATTTAGTTCATCCAATTCTTCTGGAACAGAGTCCATCTCTAACCTCAATTTACTGGCTGCCTCATCCAACAAATCAATGGCTTTATCTGGGAGAAATCGGTCACTGATATACCGTTGACTCATTTCTACAGCAGAAATGATGGCCTCATCTTTAATTCTAACCTTATGGTGCACTTCATAACGCTCCTTAAGTCCCCGTAAAATAGAAACAGCTTCCTGAGTATCTGGTTCTTCAACCATAACCTTTTGGAAACGACGTTCCAAAGCCTTATCGGTTTCAATGTATTTTTGGAATTCGGCTAGGGTAGTGGCACCTATGGCGCGCAATTCACCTCTTGCCAAAGCGGGTTTCAAGATATTTGCAGCATCCATGGCACCCTCACTTCTTCCAGCACCCACCAATGTGTGAATCTCATCAATAAACAACACAATTTCGCCGCTGCTCTGAGTCACTTCTTTCACCACGGTTTTCAGACGTTCTTCAAACTCTCCTTTATATTTGGCACCTGCAACCAAAGCTCCCATGTCGAGGCTATAGATTTGCTTGGATTTCAAGTTCTCGGGTACATCTCCTCTGATAATTCTGTGTGCCAATCCTTCGGCAATGGCTGTTTTACCCACACCGGGCTCACCAATCAAAACGGGATTATTCTTGGTTCTCCTGCTCAGAATTTGAAGTACACGTCTTATTTCATCGTCTCTTCCAATAACGGGATCTAATTTCCCTTCACGCGCCAGTTGATTCAGATTCAATGCGTATTTTTTGAGTGCATTGAATTGATTTTCTGAGGTTTGACTATCTACTTTATGGCCACCACGAAGCTCTTTAACGGCTTTTTTTAAATCATTCAATTTAAATCCAGCATCCTTTAAAATTCTTGAAGTTTCATCGTTGCTTTCCAGAGCCGACATTAATACATGTTCATTGGTAATATATTCATCACCAAACTCTTTCATGAATTTTTCTGCAACCGCAAGAACCCTACTGAGTTCCTGAGATGCATATATTTGTCCACCTGCAACTTTTGGATACTTTTTAATTTGAATTTCTAATACCTTTTCAAGGTTACTGATATTGGCCCCAGTTTTACCTGAGACAAACTTCATCATTTCCTCGTCTTCTCTGAGAATAGCGAGCACTAAATGTGCTAATTCTATGCTCTGTTGACCTTCAGCCAGAACCAAATTCTGAGCTTTGTTCAAGGTCTCTTGAGTCTTGATGGTGAATTGTTGTGTGTTCATGCTTCCGAACGCACAAATCTCATTCCACCCTCAAAATAGCGTCAATTCGTCAGTCTAGCACTTCCGAACCTTGGGGAATCGCGTCAATTTGTCGTTTTTGTGGACCCCTGAGCCTCTCAACCGCCATTGGGTGGAGTTGAACTTTAAAGTCATCTCTATCAAACTCTAAACTATCTACCGCTAGAAAACGATTTCTTAATACAGTAAAACGGCTCCAACGTTCACTGGCAGCGCCTGATGAGTCAATGCTCCAGCGTGCTTTGCTAGGTGCAGGAATTAATGAAGCCAAATAAACGCTCTCCCCAATGCTCAGTTGCATAGGATATTTCTGGAAGTAAAACCAGCTTGCTTCTCCAATTCCAAATACATTGGGTCCCCATTCAATCAAATTCAAGTAAACTTCCATCATGCGATTTTTACTCACTGCTTTTTCTCGCTCAATGAGCCAAACCAGCATGATTTCTTCTATTTTTCGAGCCAGTGTTTTGTGCTGTCTTAAATAAACATTCTTGATAAGTTGCATGCTTATGGTACTGCCTCCGCGTGCAAATCTCTTGGCTCTGTAATTATGAATCAAGGCACCTCTAAATGCTTCCGTGTAAAATCCTTTATGATAGAAAAAAGAAGGGTCCTCCGATCTCAAAACACTTCTCACCACATACGGTGAAATTTCATTAAAATTGGTAAAGTTTGGGTTACTGGGTCCAACCATGAAAGTCCGAATAGCATTGTCACCTCTAAAATATGTATGGCTGAAGGAGCCATTCAATTTAGCCGGCTGTGCCAACCCCCATTGAATGACTTTAAAATCTTTATCGCCGGTTAATTCGCTTTCAAAACGGGTCTTTTCCAATTTGTTCCCATCCAAGAAAACAAAAAAGCGATAACCAAAACTTCCTTTCGTTTTAATTCCAGAAGTATTTTGAAACAAACCGGCAGGCAGACTTGAAAATAAATTCTTCCCTTGGCTTGTGGGAATTTTAAAGTTGACCCAATAGGTTTTACCTTGATCCCATTCGTAATGTCCCCCAGCAGTGAAATTGAGTGCATTCAATTTAAAAGTACTGTTGCTGTCAAGTTCCAACAATCCTGAATTGTATTTCACTTTGACATTACCCGCAATTTTTCTCAATTGAACAGTTGTGTCAGAAATTCTTGGGTGAAGCAGTCTCAGATTCTCAACATTTCCATCAGCAACAATTTCAATTTCGTTGTTGCTACCTTCAATTAGATCTTGAATTTCAAATTTTGCTTTACCAAATCCAAAGTAACCACCAGGCAATTTAATTTTTCCCTGAGGATCTGTACAATTAAATTCAATATTGCCAGTGAGGTCAGTTCTATCTAATTCTCCAGTAATAATATAGGGTTCAATATTAGCTGTGAGATTTTCACCTTTAAAATTAATACTTTGAATGTCGGCTTTATAAATTTCAGCAGAATCTTGAACACGAATTTTGAAATTTCTGATCAGCAAATTTTTGGGTACCTGGGCCAATAATTTTCTAGCGGCTTTGATGATGTTTGTTTTCTCATTCGATTCTTTTACAACTTCTTCATCATCTTCAGACTTAAATTCGAAATTTTGAATACCAGCAGAGTCAAATAAATTCAATTCGCCTTGAGCTATTTTTAGATTTTGAATGCTCGGCCCATGCCATAAGGTGTTCCAAAAATCAACCGAAAAACCAAAAGTATCAGCCACAAACAAGGGTGGGAGGGTTCCATTATTGGAATTGGCACCCAAATAAACATGACCCAATCTAATTCCAAAAATTCCATCAAAGGAAGTTTCCTTTATTTTAAATTCAATGCCTTTATTGGCTAATTTGGATTGAGCTTTTTTCAATCCCCAGTCAACAATAGCATTTCTACCCAGCAACCAAACTACGGTAAATAGGGTGAAAAATCCAATAATTGAAAAGCCGAGTATTTTAACCCTTTTTGGGGTAAACACCTGTGTAATTTTTTGGAGAAATTCCCTTGAGTTCATCTTTAATTCGTTGTTCAATATCTAAACTATCTACAAACTCGTGAATGGTCTCACGGGTGATTTTACTGTTGCTACGTGTCAATTCTTTCAACGTTTCGTATGGATTTGGATATTTTTCACGACGAAGAATGGTCTGAATCGCTTCAGCCACCACAGCCCAGTTGTTGTCTAAATCTTCATCCATTTTTTGCGCGTTCAAGATGATTTTATTCAATCCACGCTCCAAACTACTTAACGCAATCAAAAGATGTCCAAACGGTACCCCTAAATTTCTTAAAACGGTACTATCAGTCAAATCTCTTTGCAACCTAGAAATGGGTAATTTTCCTGATAAATGCTCAAACAAGGCATTGGCAATACCCAAGTTTCCCTCAGCATTTTCAAAATCAATAGGATTAACCTTATGAGGCATGGCGCTTGATCCAACTTCACCGGCTTTGATTTCCTGCTTAAAGTAATCCATGGAGATGTAACTCCAAATATCCCTCGAAAAATCAATCAATATATTTCCAATTCTTTTCCAGGCATCTAATTGAGCGGCCAAAGAATCATAGGGTTCAATTTGAGTAGTCATTGAATTTCTAACCAATCCCAATTGTAAATTCACAAAGTTATCAGCAAAAGATATCCAATCTATTTCAGGAAAAGCAATGTGATGCGCATTCAAATTGCCCGTTGCTCCGCCAAATTTTGCTTTGTAGGGAATGTGATTCAAGGGTTGAATTTGACCCCTCAAACGCACTGCAAAAACGTACCATTCTTTGCCAAGGTTGGTAGGACTGGCTGGCTGACCATGAGTTCTAGCCAACATAGGTTGATCTTTCCATTCATCGCCTTGAGATTCAATTTTCTCTACGATACTCATCAATTTGGGCATCAATACTTGATCAACAGCGTCTTTCAACGACCATGGAATAGCAGTGTTGTTGATGTCTTGCGAAGTCAATCCAAAATGCACCAATTCTTTGTAGTAATCCAATCCCAAAGAATCCAATTTGTTTTTCACGGCATATTCTACCGCTTTTACATCGTGGTTGGTTGTTTTTTCAATTTCTTTGATTCCTAAAATCTCTTCTTCAGATAAATTTTTGGCCCAATTTCTCAATTCAACGGCTTTATCTAAGAGCATTCCAAAGTCCCATCCTTTAAGGGAAACATGCGACAATGCAATTAAATATTCAATTTCAACTCTTACTCGATATTGAATCAATGCGGCTTCTGAAAAGAACGATTGTAGGGGTTGGGTGTTTTTGGAATACCTTCCGTCAATGGGGCTGATGGCTGACAAACTTGACATAAACTGGCCTGCAAAGTTAAGTATATTCTCCTTTCTTGGGGGATATCCTTAAATTTGGTGTTAAATAGTTTGTATGATTCGCAAATCTCTTCAATTTTTGGGCATTTTAGGTGCCTATTTCCATTCGGTTGACGCTCAAATTCAATCTTATAAAATACAAAACACCCCAAATTCTGGAGTCTTCATTCAAACAAATCAAACGCTGAATGATTCCAAAGTTGATACCCTTCGAATCTCATCTACCAATCGAAGCATTGCAAAATACGTGGTTGCCAGCCAACACGAAAGAGTATCATACACGGTGAATCAAACCGAACCCACTTACCGCTATATTTCCAAGCCCAAAAGATATATCAATGATTTTGCTTTGGGATTGTACTATTCTCAAGAATCTTTCACCAATAATCTTCCCTGGGACACCCTTCGTTTTCGAAACTCAGATTCTAAGTTCGTTCCGGGTTCGCAAATGAATAAAGTTAGTGGATTTGGTTTTCATTTTCTTTTCGGGGGACGTAAATTCATTCCACAAACACAGCTGGGCTCATTCAACTGGGGCTTAGGTATGGATTTTAATCATTTTCGCAGAGGTCCCAAAACCCAAGTAGCCTTTAACAATGATCTCGAAGATAAAGGATTTACGCGTTTAGAAACTTCTGCCGTTACCTTTCATGGAATTGCCCGTTATGAAAAACGAGTGGGATTACTATATCCATACGCTGCGGCAAAGGTGGGATTCAATTTTTACAGTACCCAACAATATACCGAAGCACACAGAACGTCCACCAATTACGAATCAACCAATTCTGAAAATATTTCTACTGACATAACACCATACTTCGCCTACGAATTGGGTATTCGCGCCAAATTAGCACCGGGTATCAGCGCTTTCGCATCTTACGAAAATCGCACAGGAAATCAGTTGGAAGTTGTCAATATTTCACAATCAACTTTCAACGGTTTCGAATATAAAAACGATGTTAAAACAGTTGATTACAAAATTGAAAACATCAAATTTGGATTTTTATTTGATTTAAGTTCAGTTGAGCGAGAGAAAGAGGTTGTTTCACCCTCTAGATTAGATACCACCTATATTACTAATCTGGTTGTTTTTGACACAGTTTGGCTTGAAGAACCCCAAGTGCGTTCAGAGGTAATCTCAATTTCTGACCCAAGATTAAAAGGATATTATTTAAGTAAATGCAAAAACTGTTTGTGTGATACCAACGCTAAAACCAACAATACCCGAATCATCACAACCACACCAACCGAAATCAACAAAACCAACAACACCAATTCCGAGCTCAAACCAGCACCGTCTAAAAGTTCAACACCCACACCCACACCAACCAAATCAAGTGCTGAAATAAATACTCAATCATCCGGTGGTGCTATTCAAGCCACACCAAGACCCTCCAGTTCCACCACCAACGGTTCAGGAACTATCAAGGCATTCCCCGGAATAAAACCACCACCTGCAATCAAAAAGCCTAAGGCTTGATTTGGTAAAAGGTAGCAGGTAGCAGGCTTTGGGATTCGGGTTTCGTAAGTCAGGTTTAGGGTTTCGGAAGCAAGGCTGATGAATAACCCGGCACCCGACTCCCGCTACCCGCTACCCGCTACCCGTTACCAATTCCAATTTCAAAAATCTTCCAGTATGTGATTGAGGTAATTTTGCGATTTTCTCAGGTGTTCCAACACCCACAATTTCGCCGCCGCCAACACCGCCTTCTGGACCTACATCAATAAGCCAATCAGCTACTTTGATGACATCCATGTTGTGTTCTATGACCAAGACCGTATTCCCTTTGTCTACTAAAGTTTGAAGTACACCTAAAAGTTGTTTGATATCGTCAAAATGCAGCCCTGTGGTAGGTTAATCAAGTCTGTACAACGTTTTTCCAGTGTCTCGTTTGCTTAGTTCTGTAGCTAATTTAACCCTTTGTGCTTCACCTCCGCTTAAAGTTGTGCTGCTTTGACCCAAAGTTATATATCCCAAACCAACTTCTTCCATGGTTTTGATTTTTCGGTGAATCAACGGGATATGTTCGAAAAATTCTACTGCTTGCGTTATGGGCATGTCTAGGACATCTGATATGCTCTTGCCCTTGTAGCGGACTTCCAAAGTTTCGCGGTTGTAGCGCTTGCCAAGGCAAACATCGCATTCAATTTCTACGTTGGGTAAAAAGTTCATTTCAATCACCTTTCGGCCACCGCCCGAACACTCTTCGCACCTTCCACCTTTTACATTGAAAGAAAATCTTCCAGGTTTGTAGCCCCTGATTTTTGCCTCAGGATGGTTTGCATATAGGTTTCTGATCTCTTGAAATACACCTACATATGTCGCAGGATTGCTTCTTGGGGTTCTTCCTATGGGACTTTGATCTATTCGGATGACTTTATCAATATGTTCTAATCCTTTAATGGAATCGTGTTCCAATACTCGGTAATGAGAACCGTAAATTCTTTGGTGTGCAAGAGGATAGAGGGTCTCATTCACCATAGACGATTTACCGCTACCGCTGACCCCAGTAACACAGACAAAAACTCCCAATGGAATTTCTAAGTCAGTTCCTTTTAAATTATGTCCTTTACAACCCTTTAATTTGATGCTATCAGACCATTTACGTCGTATACTCGGAACGGCAATTTGTTCCTTTCCAGCCAAATATTTTGCGGTTGTAGTATCAGATTTCAAGAAATCAGATACAATTCCACTAGCAATGATTTGTCCGCCTTTTTTGCCCGCGTATGGGCCAATTTCAACCAACCAATCGCTGGCTAACATCATGTCTTTGTCGTGTTCTACCA
>JACCDM010383070.1_pt1 | contig 13463 bp, 10 predicted proteins | sample 7445851 | NCBI WGS metagenome assembly JACCDM01 (sample SAMN15323438, study PRJNA562643) | freshwater metagenome | isolation source: river surface water | place: USA:Blue River Watershed | collected 2017-08-16
ACATGGGGCTGCGGTCAAATCCTGCGCGAATGATGTCGTGGGTTTTTTCATTTGTGTGCGTGATCCAACAAGGCATTTGCTGCGGGTGCATCTCGCGCTTGCCCATGAAACTGAACACCGGCATGTCTGCAGATTCACCGCCGTCCATACCGTCGCCCGGCTGCAAACTGCAGCGCTCAAAATCAATCGTGCGTCCATCCAACCGCGGTGGTGTGCCGGTTTTCAATCTGCCCTGCGGCAGCTTCAATTCTTTGAGTCTGGCGGATAAACGCATGGCCGGTGGATCGCCCGCGCGACCAGCGGCGTGGTTTTCCAACCCCACATGAATTTTCCCATCCAAAAATGTGCCTGCCGTCAAAACCACGGTTCTAGCAGAAAAGCGAATGCCCACTTGCGTGATGGCCCCCACAACTCTTGATCCCTCGATCATCAAATCATCAACCGCTTGCTGGAAAAGCCAGAGATTTTTTTGGTTTTCGAGTTGGTGTCTGATGGCGGCTTTGTACAACAAGCGGTCTGCTTGTGCACGCGTGGCGCGCACCGCCGGACCTTTGGACCGGTTGAGAATTCGGAACTGAATGCCGGCCGCATCGGTCGCCAAAGCCATGGCACCACCTAAGGCATCAACCTCTTTCACGAGATGACCTTTGCCAATCCCGCCGATCGAAGGATTGCAACTCATCTGACCCAAGGTTTCGATGTTGTGGGTCAACAGCAAAGTGGTGCAACCCATGCGCGCGCTGGCCAGCGCGGCCTCTGTGCCGGCATGACCGCCTCCGACAACGATCACATCAAAATGCTGCGGGAAAAGCATGAACACGCCTTAAGAAAAAAGCCATTTTAGAACGCACGCATTTGCAGTGCTTGGCAAGCGAAAATAACGCAAAGAACATACACACCAAATCCACCATGTCATTGGCAAGCAATCCTCATATTCGATGCGTCATCAATCTCGGCAACCCCTTGCTGGCCTATATGCAAGCGTCTGAGCCACAGGGCATCTCGGTGGATATGGCGCAAGCGTGGGCAAAGCAAAACAAGCAAACCTGTGTATTCACTGTGGTGAAAAACGCCAGAGAAGCCGTCGAGCTGCTGGAGAAACAAGAGGTTGATTTAGGCTTTCTCGCCATCGATCCAAGCCGGGCGCAGCACCTGCAATTCACCAAAGCCTATCTGCATATTGACGGCTGTTATGCAGTGAGAAATGAATCAGCTATTAGGTCGATTGCCGATGTAGATCAATCACATCACCAAGTGGTCGTGGGATTGGGAAGTGCTTACGATTTGTTTTTAAGCCGACACTTGCAACACGCTCAATTAGTCAAAGCGCCGTCATCAGACACAGTGGTGGAAACTTTTTTAGGCGGACAAGGCGATGTCGCTGCAGGTGTGAAACACCAGTTGGAATTAGATTTACAAAAGCATGCCGGCTTGAGAATGTTGCCAGGCTACTTTATGCAAATACAACAAGCCCTGGCCATTCACCAACAAGCAGGAAAAGAAGCGCTTGAATCACTGCAATTGTTTTTGTCCCGCTTTATCGAAAGCGGCCAATTGAAAGCGTCAATGCAAAAGCACCAGGTCACCGGTGCCAGCATGGTGGATAACGGCGCTTAAACGTCAATATTTGAAGCGCGCAATGCATTGCCTTCGATGAACAAACGACGCGGCTCTACTTCGTCACCCATCAGCATGGTGAACACCCGATCCGCTTCGATCGCGTCATCAATTTGTACACGCAACAAACGGCGAACCGCCGGGTCCATGGTGGTTTCCCACAGTTGCTCTGGGTTCATCTCGCCCAAGCCCTTGTAACGCTGACGCGCGGTCGCATGCTCTGCCTGAACAATCAACCAGCGCATGGCTTGGCGGAAGTCTGATATTTTTTCTTCCTTGCGTCTGTCGCCCTCACCGCGTTCTACACGCGCACCCTCGCCCAACAAATCGCGGAATGTAGTGGCAGCCTCTGCCAAGGCGGCGTAATCCGCGCCGTGAACAAAGTCTTGGGTAATAACGCTGCTTTTCACATTGCCATGGTGATGACGGCTGATGCGTAAAACAGGTTTGTCGGTGCGCACATCAAACTCGGCCGCCACTTCTGAGCCGCTGCCCAACTCGCGCAGTTTGTTTTGCAAGTCAATAGCAGATGCTTGTGCGTCGTCTAAGTTGTCAAGACGCAAAGAGACACCATCCGCCATGGCACGCAAAGCTTCTGCGTCCATGATGTTGCTCAAGCGGGAAATCACAGCCTCTGCCACCTGGTGTTTTCTAGCCAACTCAGCCAAAGTTTCACCGGTAAGCGTTTGTGGATTGACGCCGCCGGTAAACAAACTCGCGTCTTTCAAGGCAATGCGCAGTAAGAACATATCCAAAGCCAATTGGTCTTTGAGGTATTGCTCTTCTTTGCCCACTTTAACTTTGTACAAAGGCGGCTGGGCAATGTAAATATGGCCACGCTCAACCAACTCTGGCATTTGGCGATAGAAGAAGGTCAAGAGCAAGGTACGGATATGCGCGCCGTCCACATCGGCATCGGTCATGATGATGATGCGGTGATAGCGCAATTTGTCAATGTTGAAATCGTCAGTGCCCGACTTGCCGGACTCTGCACTCACCTTGCCGATACCTGTTCCCAAAGCAGTGATGAGCGTCAAAATTTCATTGCTGGTCAGCAGCTTGTCATAACGCGCTTTTTCAACGTTCAGGATTTTGCCGCGCAAGGGCAATATCGCCTGGAACTTGCGGTCGCGACCTTGCTTGGCGGAGCCACCGGCGGAATCGCCCTCGACGATGTAAATTTCGCAAAGCGCCGGGTCTTTTTCTTGGCAGTCGGCCAGCTTGCCAGGCAAACCCATGCCATCGAGCACACCTTTGCGACGCGTCATCTCGCGGGCTTTGCGCGCAGCCTCACGGGCTCTGGCTGCGTCAACAATTTTTCCGCAAATGATTTTGGCGTCGTTAGGACGCTCTTGCAAATAGTCGCCCAACACTTTGCCAACAATATCTTCTACTGGTGCTCTGACTTCACTAGAGACGAGTTTGTCTTTGGTTTGGCTGCTGAACTTGGGCTCAGGCACTTTCACTGACAACACACAGCACAAGCCTTCGCGCATATCGTCGCCAGTGACTTCGACTTTGGCTTTCTTAGCGAAATCGTTTTCTTCGATGTATTTGTTAATCACGCGCGTCATGGCGGCGCGCAAACCGGTTAAGTGCGTGCCACCATCGCGCTGAGGAATATTATTGGTAAAGCACAAAACGCTTTCGTTGTACCCATCGTTCCACTGCATGGCGACTTCCACGCCAATGTGTGTGCCGGGAATGCCACCATAGCTTTCCGCAGGTCTTTCGCCTTCGGCATAAAAAGCGTTGGGGTGCAAAATCTTTTTGCCCGAGTTGATGAACTGCACGAAGCCAGCCACACCACCTGCACCTGAATAGTCGTCGTTTTTGCCCGTGCGCTCATCCATCAAACGGATGCGCACACCATTGTTCAAATAGCTCAACTCACGCAAACGCTTGCTCAGAATTTCATAATGGAAATCATGGTTTTGCGTGAAGATGTCTGTGTCTGGCAAGAAGTGAACTTCGGTGCCGCGCTTGTCGGTGTCGCCGGTGATGCGCATGGGTGAGACTTCTACGCCATCGACAGTTTCGATCAAACGGTTTTGCACAAAGCCTTTGGCAAACTCGATCGTATGCACCTTGCCGTCACGGCGAACCACCAAGCGCAACCATTTAGACAAAGCGTTCACGCAAGACACGCCGACACCATGCAAACCACCTGACACCTTGTAGCTGTATTGGTTGAACTTGCCGCCGGCGTGTAATTCGGTGAGCGCAATCTCAGACGCGCTGCGCTTAGGCTCGTGTTTGTCATCCATCTTCACGCCCGTGGGAATGCCGCGGCCGTTGTCGGTAACGCTGATGGAATTGTCTGAATGAATGGTGACAACGATATCGTCACAATGTCCGGCCAAAGCTTCGTCAATGGAGTTGTCAACCACTTCAAAAACCAAATGGTGCAGGCCGGTACCGTCAGACGTGTCTCCGATGTACATGCCAGGCCGCTTGCGAACCGCTTCAAGCCCCTCCAAAATTTGGATGGAACCCTCACCATAGCTTTGATCAGGCAAAGCCTCAGGGCCGGTTTGGTTATCGATGTTGTTATCGCTGGTTGTCATAAATCATTTCGTCACGCCACAAAACGTGAAAGGAGAAAAAAGAGAAAAATTCAATGGCTGAAATTAAATGCGCATCGGCATGACGACGTATTTGAAAAATTCATTCTCGGGAATGGTGACCAACACAGAACTGTTGGAATCGGCCAAATCCATGCGAACCATCTCTTGTTCCATGTTGACCAAAACATCGATCAAATAAGAAACGTTGAAACCGATTTCAATCGCGTCGCCGCTGTAATCGACTTCGATTTCATCCACCGCTTCTTCTTGTTCGGCGTTGCTAGACGTCACACGCAACACACCCGAATCTAAGTTGATGCGAACACCTTTGAACTTGTCGCTGGTCAAAATGGCTGTTCTTTGCAACATGGTCAGCAGGGATGATTTACCCACGGTGATGCTGTTTTTATGGCTTTTAGGAATGACGCGGTTGTAATCCGGGAACTTGCCCTCGACCAATTTCGTCACAAACTCTTTGCCGTCAAATGAGAACCTCGCCTGGTTGCTGGCAAATTGCATTTCGATGTCACCGTCTTTGTCGCTCAAAAGACGCAACAGCTCGAGCACGGTTTTGCGCGGCAAGATCACTTCTTGCTTGGGCACATCAGCTTCCAAATTGGCGGAGGTGAAAGCCAAGCGATGACCGTCAGTGGCAACCAAACTCAATTGCTTGCCTTGAGCAACAAACAAAATACCGTTGAGGTAATAACGGATATCGTGAACAGCCATGGAGAAAGACACTTGCTGCAACAGCGCTTTCAATGTTTTTTGCGGCACGCTGAACGCCGGTCCGAAACTGCTGGACTCTTGCACCAAGGGGAAATCTTCAGCGGGAAGTGTTTGCAGTGAAAAACGGCTTTTCCCGCTTTTGAGCAACAACTTGTTTTGGTTGCTCTCGATGCTCACCATTTGGTCACCCGGCATGGATTTCAAAATGTCCATCAATTTGCGAGCGCCTACCGTGGTGCTGAAATTACCGCTGTCGCCGCCTAACGAGGCTTCGGTGCGGATTTGGATTTCCAGGTCACTGGTCGTGAGTTGAGTAGTGTCACCCGTTTTGCGCAACATGACATTGGCAAGTATGGGCAAGGTGTGTCGACGTTCAACAATGCCTGCAACAGACTGCAGTGAAGCAACAATTTGCTCTTGGGTAGCTTTCAAGACAATCATGTCATCCTCTTCTTTAAATCTTTATAAATCAATAGCAGTAGTAGATAAGCAAGCCATGTTTCTGTGGACAAGCCTATTTTCCACTTTTATATCAAGCACTTGAACAGGTACAAACACTGTTTGTAACCGGGACGAAAGAGCAAGCTTGGAAATGAACAACTTTGGTAAAACCAAAAGCGCTGTGGATAACATCACAGTTATGCAAAAACAATCCACAGAGTTAATGTCTAAGCAAATCATTCATTAGCCTTTGAGTGTTTGTTCCAACACATGCAATTGTTGGTTCAATTCTGTGACCGTTTGACGTTCAGCACTGATTTTTCTGACCGCATGTAAAACCGTGGTGTGGTCTCTGCCGCCGAACAATTCGCCAATTTCTGGCAAACTTTTTTGCGTTAATTCTTTGGCCAGGTACATAGCGATTTGCCGTGGTCTGGCAATGGAAGCCGGACGCTTTTTGGAATACATGTCGGCGACTTTGATTTTGTAGTAGTCAGCGACGGTTTTTTGGATGTTTTCAACGGAAATTTGGCGGTTTTGAATGGACAACAAGTCGCGCAGCGCGTCCCGCGCTAACTGGATGGAAACTTCTTTTTGGTTAAAGCGCGAATAAGCCAATATTTTACGCAGAGCGCCTTCTAATTCGCGCACGTTGGACCTGACATTTTTGGCTACAAAAAATGCCACTTCTTCAGGCATTTCAGCACCTTCAGAGCGTGACTTATTGATCAAAATAGCCACCCGCATTTCCAACTCGGGCGGTTCAATGGCAACGGTCAAGCCGGAGTCAAACCGTGACACTAACCGCTCGTGGATATCGGCAAGACCTTTGGGATAGGTATCGCTGGTCATCACTATGTGAGATTTTTTAGCCAGCAAAGCCTCAAAAGCGTTGAAAAACTCTTCTTGCGTGCGGTCTTTGTTGGCAAAAAACTGAACATCGTCAATCAAAAGCAAATCTAAAGAATGGTAGTGCTGCTTGAATTCATCGAATGTTTTGCGTTGGTAAGCCTTGACCACATCAGACACAAATTGTTCTGCATGGATGTAAAGCACTTTGGCATCTGGCCGGTTTTGCAGCAGTTGGTTACCTACCGCATGCATCAAATGTGTTTTTCCCAGGCCCACGCCACCGTAAATAAACAAGGGGTTGTAGAGCTGCCCGGGCACATTGGCCACATGCATGGCGGCCGCACGGGCCATGCGGTTGGCGGTTCCTTCAACCAAGGTATCAAAGCACAAACTGCTGTTGAGTTTGTTTTTGAAACCGTTCAAAGGCAAATCTTGAGAAGAAGATGGAGGTAAATTCAAAAAATCTTCGGATTCGAACGCAGTACGAACCGGTGTGGTCTTGACAGGCGCCTCTTTGGCAAGCAGTGCGAAATCAAGCTGTATCGGTTGACCGTAAAGTTGATTCAAAAGTACGCTTATCCGGGCGGCGTACTGGGCACGTATCCAGTCCAATTTGAACCGGTTGATAACAAAAATAGTGAGTTTGGAAAAATCGTCCGAAATGGTGGCTTGCAGCGGTTTGATCCACGTATTGAATTGCTGCTCAGGCAACTCCTGGGCGAGCAAATCTATGCAGCTTTGCCACAACGCTTGACCAGCATCGTTGGCTTCGGATGAAATAGCAGATGTGCTCATGGTCAAAGAAATAAACCGAGTAACTTGTGGATAGGTAGTAGCAATTGGCACATAGACGCTACTTTATCAAAAAATTATCCACAGAAACGCCGTTTTTCAACGGTTGCCATCAAAATATTTAATAAGCATGCAGATTCAAAAAGAAAGTTGGTTCAAAACAGCAGAAAAACGGAGATAATGCAGGGTTTTCCTTTGAACCAGAGATTATTAATATGAAACGCACTTACCAACCCTCGAAAACCCGCCGTGCGCGTACCCATGGCTTTTTAGTTCGCATGAAAACGCGTGGCGGACGTGCCGTGATCAATGCACGCAGAGCCAAAGGCCGTAAACGTTTGGCTGTTTAATTTCACCAAACACACAAACGATATCTCACTGAGTGATCAAAATCACCTTGCGAAAAGATTTTGATGAAATCATGGCCACAGGGGTTGCTTCGCAAACAGCTCATTTTGCGTTGCACCTGAAAACCTCTGAGTTTGAAAGCCGCATAGGTGCTGTGGTGCCTAAAAGATGGGCCAAAAAAGCCGTGACCCGCAATGCCATCAGGCGTCAAATTTACGCGCAAGCGCAAAACTTGGTTTTGGCTCAAAGCCCATACGACAGCGTTGTGCGATTGAGGCGCCCGTTTGACCCGGCTGTATTTTTGAGTGCGACATCAACGCTTTTGAAAAAAACGGTCAGAGACGAGTTACATCAGTTGTTCAACAAGGCAAATCACCGTGGTTGAGCGCATATTGATTGGTGCAATCAAAGCATACCGTTTGATTTTGAGTCCTTGGCTGGGTTCTTCTTGTCGTTTCACCCCGTCTTGTTCTTTGTATGGAATGCAAGCCATAGAACAGCATGGCGCAGCAGCAGGCACTTACCTTTGTTTAAAACGTATCGGGCGCTGCCATCCCTGGTGTGATGGCGGGCATGACCCGGTGCCTAACAAATTTCATCTGTTTTCTTCATGGTCGCGACGCGGTCATGTTTCATCTTCTTCATCTGAGTCTCATCTGCCATGAACGATATTCGTCGCACCATACTTTGGGTTGTATTCGGCTTTTCATTGGTCATGCTGTGGGACCAATGGCAAATTCACAATGGCAGAAAGCCAACCTTTTTCCCGCCAGCGCCAAGCGCTACGACTCCTGCTACCGGTGCAGCTCCTACTGCAGCATTGAGCAGCACACCAGCACCAGCAACGGTTTCACAAGTAAGCAATCAACCGCCAACTGCCGCAACCAATTTCGTGGCCGAACGTATAGATATTCAAACCGATGTGTTGAAACTGCAGTTCAGCACAGAAGGTGCAAGCTTGCTCAAAGCCGAATTGCTCAAACACAAAGACGTTCACCACCCGGGAAGCAATGTCTTATTGATGGATGACAGCGCTGACAGAATGTACTTGGCGCAATCTGGTTTGATAGGTACAGCAGGCGCGACTTGGCCTACCCACAAAACGCCCATGACATTCAGCGGTGCAAAAGAACTCAAAGAATCAGAACAGACCATCGAATTTAAATTTGAATCAGCACCCATCAACCAACTGAAACTCGCAAAAATATTCACGCTCAAACGTGGAAGTTATGCGGTTGAAGTCAGACACGAAATTCTCAATGCTTCTAATGAAGCCGTGTCACCGCAACTCTATTTGCAATTGGTCAGGGACGGTAACAAGCCGGCAGGTGAGTCAGCGTTTTATTCCACATTCACCGGACCAGCGGTTTACACCAGCGAGAAGAAATACCAAAAGATTGAATTCAGCGACATAGAAAAAAACAAAGCTGAATTTGAAAAGCAAACCACGCAAGGTTATGTCGCCATGGTCCAGCATTATTTTGCGTCCGCCTGGTTGATAGACGACTTGCAACAAAGAGATTTGTTTGCGCGCAAAGTGGACAACAATTTGTATTCTGTCGGCATGGTCATGGCTTTGCCGCGTATAGCGCCTGGTGAAAAAATCTCGCACACATCCAGATTGTTCGTCGGCCCGCAAGAAGAAAAATCCTTAGAAGCCTTGTATCCAGGTTTAGAGCTTGTGAAAGATTACGGATGGCTCACCATACTTTCTAAACCTTTGTTTTGGTTGTTGTATGAATTGTTCCGTGTGATCGGCAATTGGGGTTGGTCAATCGTGGCTTTGGTTGTGGTGTTGAAGATTGCTTTTTACTGGCTCAACTCACAAGCGTATAAGAGCATGGGCAAAATGAAAGCCATCAATCCCAAAATCATGGAAATGCGTGAACGTTTGAAAGACAACCCGCAGCAAATGCAAATGGAGATGATGAGAATTTACCGCGAAGAAAAAGTCAATCCATTGGGTGGATGTTTGCCTATCGCGGTTCAAATTCCGTTTTTCATTGCCCTGTATTGGGTGCTTCTTTCATCCGTTGAAATGCGCAATGCGCCATGGATTGGCTGGATTCATGACTTGGCAGCACCAGACCCTTGGTTTATTTTGCCGTTGCTGATGACCGCCACGTCTGTGTTCCAGACTTGGTTGAACCCCACGCCGCCCGATCCCATCCAAGCCAAAATGATGTGGTTCATGCCGCTGGCATTCAGCGTGATGTTTTTCTTCTTCCCTGCCGGCTTGGTGCTCTATTGGTTGTCCAATAACATTTTGTCCATCGCGCAACAGTGGATGATCAACAAGCAACTGGGTGTTTTGAATTAAAGCGTCGCATTGACAAGCTGATCGAAGCTCATGTTGTCAGCACGCGACAGTCCCATCATTGCGATTGCCACGCCTCCGGGGCGTGGCGCTGTCGGGGTGGTACGCCTCAGCGGAAAAAACCTCGTGGGGTTTGCCGAGCAATTGACGCAAAAAAAACTCAAACCCAGGCAAGCGCATTTGGTCAGCATCAAGGATGTGAATGCACAAACCATCGATCAGGTGTTGGCCGTTTATTTTCAAGCACCGCATAGCTACACAGGCGAAGATGTTTTAGAACTTCAAGGGCACGGCGGCCCGGTCGTGCTTTATATGTTGGCAGAGCGCTGTTTGCAACTGGCAAACACAACGGATGCACACGGTAAACCACTGCTAGCGCATTTGCGAAGAGCCCAGCCCGGTGAGTTCACGCAGCGTGCGTATTTAAACCAAAAGCTGGATTTGGCCCAAGCCGAGTCCGTAGCCGATCTGATTGACGCCAACACGCAAGCCGCTGTTCGCAGCGCCAACAGATCGCTGGAAGGTCAGTTTTCGAGACAGATTCAAGAATTGCAAACGCAATTGACCCATTTGCGCATGCAAATAGAAGCCTGTCTTGACTTCCCTGAAGAAGACATAGATTTCATTGAGCAGCTTCAAGTGAAGGCGCAATTGCAAGCAATGATTCAGCAAAACCAAGCGCTGTTGATGCAAGCCGAACAAGGGCGTTTGTTGCGCGACGGCTTGAAAATGGTGATTGCAGGTCAACCCAATGCGGGCAAAAGTTCATTACTGAATGCATTGGCCGGAGCAGAAGTAGCGATTGTCACGGCCATACCAGGCACAACGCGCGATGTATTGACACAAACGCTGCACATCGAAGGTATGCCATTGCACGTTCTAGACACCGCCGGATTGAGAGACGCCGCCATGGCAGACGAGGTTGAGCAAATCGGCATGCAGCGTGCATGGGCTCAGATCGCAGACGCAGACATTGTCTTGTTGCTCAAAGATTTAAGTTTGGAAGCCGACGAAGAATATGTGCGAAAACAAACGGCGTTAGATAAAAAAATACAAACACATACCGGTGCACAAACACGGGTCATACGGGTCAGCAACAAAGCGGATTTAGCGTCGGCATCCGTGGCAGCTCACGCGAATGGTGTGAATATTTCCGCCAAGACCGGATGGGGAATGCAAGAGCTTCGCGCGGAAATTCTGAAACAAGCCGGCGGCAACGCTTCCTTGATGGAAGGGGTGTTTACGGCGCGAACCCGACATATAGAAGCGCTCAAAAACGTTGAAACACATTTAACCTTAGCCCCTGCGCTACTGGCACAAGACCCGCCGCCCTTGGACATCGTCGCTGAAGAATGCCGTTTGGCGCAGCAAGCTTTGTCTCAAATCACAGGTGAACTCACGGCAGATGATTTATTAGGTGAAATTTTCAGCAGGTTTTGTATCGGTAAATAGCCAGTATTGCTAATCGTAAAAAAAAGCATAATAGAAAACCATGAAAGCTGTCACGCCAAATTCACACGAACACATATTGGGTTTGGCTCGGCACACCTTGTCTATCGAGTCGCAAGCCATCACCCAGGTACAAGCGCGGCTCGGTCAATCCTTTGTCGATGCGGTACAAGCGATTTTGACTGTCAAAGGTCGGGTGGTGGTCATGGGCATGGGCAAAAGCGGCCACATCGGACGCAAAATTGCAGCCACTTTGGCGTCAACAGGTACGCCGGCGTTTTTTGTGCATCCCGCCGAAGCCAGCCATGGCGATTTAGGCATGGTGACCCGGGACGATTTGGTGATTGCGCTCTCCAACAGCGGCGAGAGTGAAGAGCTTTCCGCCATCCTCCCGCCTATCAAGCGCCAAGGCGTCAAGTTATTGGCTATCACGGGCAATTTGCAATCTACTTTGGCTGAATTTGCCACTTGGGTGATTGATAGCAGCGTGGAAAAAGAGGCGTGTCCGATGAATTTGGCGCCAACGGCAAGTACAACAGCACAATTGGCGCTGGGTGACGCCTTGGCCGTGGCCGTGTTGGATGCGAGAGGGTTCAGAGAAGATGATTTCGCCAGATCTCACCCTGGCGGCAGTTTAGGCAGAAGGTTGTTGACACATTTGTCTGATGTCATGAGGACAGGTGACAACATTGCCTGTGTGCCGTTGACCGCGGGTTTGACAGACTTGATGAGAGAAATGTCGCAAAAGGGCCTGGGATCAACCGCCGTGGTCGATGCGAATCACCATGTGAAGGGCATATTCACCGATGGCGATTTGCGCCGCTTGGTGGAAAAAGGCATTGATTTGCGAGAGCTGACAGCCCAACAAGTCATGCATCCGAACCCGACCACGTTGCGCAACACGGCCTTGGCCGCAGAAGCGGCGGAGCTCATGGAGCAAAAACGCATCACCAGCGTGTTGGTAGTGAATGACAAAAACGAATTGTGCGGCGTGGTCAACAGCAATGATTTGATGCGCGCCAAAGTGATTTGACGATGACCGAGCAACCACAACCGCATCCATTGTCTGACAAGGCCGCAAACATCAAAGCATTTTTGCTTGATGTTGATGGTGTCATGACGGACGGTGGCTTGTATGTGGGCGACAACGGTGAGTCCTTCAAGCGTTTCAATACGTTGGATGGACACGGGCTCAAGTTATTGCAAATGGCCGGCATTCAACCCGTGGTGATCACCGGACGCGATAGCGCAGCATTGCGTTACCGGTTGTCTGAATTGGGAATCACTCAGGCTTACTTTGGCGTAGAAAACAAATTCGAGACAGCACAAAACTGCTTGACTCAGTTGAATTTAAATTGGTCACAGGTTGCGGCCATGGGCGACGACTGGCCCGATTTGCCCATGCTTTTACCGGCTGCAGTGTCGTTTGCGCCTGCACAAGCGCATAGGGAAGTGACCAAACGCGTGCACCATGTGTGTTCTGCGCAGTCCGGTCACGGCGCAGTCCGGCAAGCGTGTGATTTGTTGTTACAAGCCAATCAACAATACCAACGTTTATTGAATAGCTATTTGCCGCATGAATAAGCTGCCGCTTCCTTTGCCGCCTGTCAAACCGGCACTTTCACGGCGCTTGTACCAAGCATGGGATTTGGTTTTGTCTTACATGCCCCTGCTGATGCTGAGCATGATGTTGTTGGTTTCTGTTTGGTTAGTGCGAAATGCCAAACCTGTGGATGAACAACAGGCCACACCACCGGTGTCACACGTGGCGGATTATGAATTCACCAACTTTACCCTCAAGAGCTATGACATCAACGGCAAGATTCAGTCAGCGCTAAAAGGAACCTTGGCTCAGCATTACCAAGACACTCACAACACCTGGGTCAAAGATCCGCAAGTATTGATTTACTCGGAAACAAAATACACCTCCGCCAAAGCATTGCAAGCATTAACAAATGAAGACGGTTCAGAAGTTCAGCTGATTGGCAAAGCAGAAGTCAGGCAACTACCAAATTCCGTGGAAGAAGACATCACCCAAATCAACAGCAATTTTTTACATTTTTATGCGGTTGACGATAGTGTGAAAACACATTTGCCCGTCACCATCATGAATGGCAAAAATACTTTCGCTGCGGATGCCATGGATGCTGACAATCTGAACCAAACCTTCGAACTTAAAGGTCGTGTGCGGGTGAAAATCTTTCCAAAACAGCCATGAAAAAAGGCCCGTCAGGGCCTTTTTGGATTGAGTAAATTTCAATACTCGTTGCGGCCACCGCCGCCATCGCGACGACCGCCGCCGCCGCCGTAACCGCCGCCGCCATCACGACGACCGCCGCCACCGCCACCGC
>JACCDM010009031.1_pt1 | contig 13455 bp, 11 predicted proteins | sample 7445851 | NCBI WGS metagenome assembly JACCDM01 (sample SAMN15323438, study PRJNA562643) | freshwater metagenome | isolation source: river surface water | place: USA:Blue River Watershed | collected 2017-08-16
AATTCAGCTTTTAACCAATCAATCACTTTTACTTCTACACAGTCATAATTGCGTTCCTTCGATAAGAAGAAGCTTACCCAATCCGTTAGGTGGATTAAATAAAATTGACGTGCTAACACGCTCTCACCTTTAGAGTGAATTTCTGTGATATGCGGTGTACATTTCTTAATGACTTGCTGATTCAACTTCATACGCATTTGTGTACGCGGATGATCGAAAGGATGGCGAAGGAAAATAACAGCTAAGTTGGGATTTTTATCGCGCCAAGCCACCAATTCATTGTGGTTCATTTCAGGCAATACATGATGCCAACACAATTGCTTTCCATTTTCATTGATTTGCTGACGGAAGCGTATTGCAACCCCTTCAGTGCCCGCAGCAGCATAGATAACAGGCGTTTTGTCCGCTAAATGTTTGGCCAACTTCTCCGCTTGCTTTAAGATGCTTTTTTGCTCTTTTTGTAAAAGTTTTATTGACTCCAACACGTCTTTTTCAACGCTCATTTTTGTCAATTTTAACTTTTTGAAGATACTCAACAATTGCACTAATGAATAGCCAACACAAGAACGCGGAGGCATTCCTCCGGGGATTAAAATAAAGTCTTTCTTCTTTTTAAAGGCCCATTCCGCCATCTTGCCACCACTAGAAACACAAATGATTTGCGCCTTCTTTTTATACGCGATTTCAAGTGCACTTAAGGTCTCTTCGGTATTTCCGCTATAAGAACAAGCAATGACTAATGTGTTCTTGCCTACATAAGCTGGTAAGGAGTAGTCCTTGGTTACTAAAACAGGTAATGGGCAGTCTGTTGCTAATAACTCTTGCGCAATACTTCCACCGATGCCTGAGCCCCCTAATCCACTAATAACAATATGTTGTACGTCTTTAATTTTGACGTTCAGTTCTATTTCTTTTGCAATCGCCAATGCCTCTTTCAATTGCACATCAAATCGAGCGATAAGTTGATCCATCATGAGATTTATTTTTATTCGACCTTAAAGTTAATAAAAAGCACGCTAAAAGCCTGTTTTTTGTCTAAAATAGGTGTCGAGCTTTCGTGGAATGAAAACGGATTAATACTTGATGCTTTTTCGTTATAAAAAGAAAAACCCGACTGCAGATATTTTAAGGAGTCTCTGAGCCGGGTAATTTCCTGTTTCCTAGTTTTAATAAGCGTTAAAAAGGTAGAATTAACAGGGCTGATTAAATCAACCATACAAAGATGAGATGAAATCGTGCCTAGGACAAAGACAATATTTTCTAGTTATACGGACCCACTAACCATGTTTTGACTAGATTCTATAATCCGCCTTCCTTTTTGTATTTTTGTTCTTAATAATGATTAATAAACTGTTTCCTAACCTAGTAGCGGAGGTGATTTTATCCCTCCAAGATGTTTTTCGTGATGGCCGTCCTTTGGATCGTGTGATATTGTTTCGCATGAAAAACAACCCGAAATGGGGGAGTCGCGACCGTTCCTTTGTCGCTGAATCGACCTTTGATATCGTCCGTCATTGGCGTCGTCTATGGCGTCATTTGGAGGAAGAACCTGCATTAGATATTCGTTCTTTATATCAACTTTTTGCTGTTTATTGGCAATTGAAAGGCGGTGAATTACCTGCCTGGAAGGAGTTTGCGGGAATGAAGGAACGTTGGGTTCCATTACAAGAAAAAGATATGAAACGTGCGGAATGGTTCTCCTTGCAAGATGAAATGGATGAGTTAGGTGCAGCCGCTTTGGGAGAGGATGCTTGGCGAACAGAGTTGGAAGCCATGAATCGTCCTGCTCCAGTTTACCTACGCGTCAATACCTTGAAAGCTTCTGGCTATACCGTTAAAAAAGCCTTAGAAGAGGCGGAGTTTCCATATATGGAGCTTTATGAAAACGGACCGATTAAATTAATGTCGAAGAAGCATTTGAATACGCATGCACTTTTAAGAAGTGGCTTATTCGAAATTCAAGATGTTGGCTCTCAAATGATTGCTCCGTTTCTACAAGTAGAGCCGGGAATGCGTGTCATCGACGCCTGCGCAGGTGCGGGTGGTAAATCATTACATCTAGCTGCTTTGATGAACAATCGTGGTCGTATCATTTCGATGGACGTGGAACCACGTAAATTGGAAGAACTAACGCGTCGTACCCGTAAAAATGGCGTTTCTATCGTAGAGCCTCGTTTGATCGATACAACTAAAGTCATCAAACGCTTGCACGAACAAGCGGATCGTCTACTGTTAGACGTTCCTTGCTCCGGTAGCGGTGTTATTCGCCGCAACCCTGATTCTAAATATCGTGTGAATAAGGAGTATGTTGAACGTCTACTAAAAGTACAAGAAGATATTTTAGAACGCTATAGCTCCATGCTAAAGCCTGGTGGTAAAATGGTATATGCCACCTGCTCTTTGTTCTCTGTTGAAAATGAAGGTCAAGTGCAGAAATTTTTAGCACGCCATCCTGAATTTACACTAGAAGAAGAAAAGTACATCTATCCTTCAGAACATGATTCTGACGGCTTTTTCATGACTCGTTTGCTTAAAAAGAAATAAAAATATAGGTTTATGTCTCACGCGATTTCAAACAATCATCTATCGATTACCCAACTTCGTCATATATGGAAGAATCGCATTCCATTGACGATTTCAGAAGAAAGTAAAAAACAGATTAACCATTGCCGTCAGTTCTTAGAAACGAAATTGGCTGACGTAGAACGTCTCTATTATGGGATTAATACGGGCTTTGGCTCACTTTGTAATGTACGTGTGAGTTCGGATGAATTGGAAGACCTACAGTATAAATTAGTAGTAAGCACGGCTTGCGGTATCGGAGACGAAATCGATCCAGAAATTACGCGTCTTTTACTTATTCTGAAAGCGCAGTCCTTAAGCTATGGCTATTCGGGGATCTGTCTGGAAACGGTTGAATTGCTCATCAAATGCTATAACGAAGATTTGTTACCAATCATCTACGAACAAGGTTCTCTAGGAGCTTCTGGCGACCTTGCTCCTTTGGCACACATGGCCTTGGCTATGATGGGAATCGGGGATTGTTATTTGAAAGGTAAACGTATGCCTGCGGCTGAAGCCTTGAAAACAATTGGTGCAAAACCGGTTGTTCTACAATCTAAAGAAGGCTTGGCGTTATTGAATGGTACGCAATTTATGAGCGCACACGCTTGTTTCTGCCTATTCAAAGCCATGGATATGCTAGAACTAGCGGATGCAGTGACTGCTATTTCTGTGGATGGCTACGATTCTAAAGCAGAGCCATTTACCGACACGATTCATTTGATTCGTCCGCATGCCGGACAAATACATACCGGAGCAACGATTTTAAAATGGTTGAAAGGTTCTGAAATTATTCAACAAACGAAACAACAAGTGCAAGATCCTTACAGCTTCCGCTGCGTACCACAAGTACATGGTGCAAGTAAAGATGCGATTGCACAAGTGATTCGCGTCGTTGAAACAGAAATCAACTCCGTTACAGATAATCCAATCGTAGATCCTGCTAACGACCGTATCCTTTCTGGTGGTAATTTCCACGGACAACCACTTGCTTTGCATCTTGACTTCCTTGCTATTGCGGTCGCTGAATTGGCAAATATCTCAGAACGTCGTATTTATCAGATGTTGAATGGTGGACGTAATTTACCTGTCTTCTTAGTAGATAAGCCAGGATTGAATTGTGGTTTGATGATTCCGCAATATACAGCCGCTGCTATCGTAAGTCAGAATAAACAATTATGTACCCCTGCTTCGGTAGATAGTATCGTGAGTTGTAACGGACAAGAAGATCATGTCAGCATGGGCGCAAATGCCGCTACGAAATGTGTTCGTGTGATGTATAATACTGAGCGTGTACTAGCCATTGAATTGTTGACCGCTGTACAAGCATTGGATTTCCGCAAGCCGTTGAAATCATCCCCTGCCATTGAAGTGATTCGTGAAGAGTATCGTAAAGTGGTGCCGTTCATCACAGAAGATCGAGTTTTTCATGATGATATGGTGAAGAGTGTTGAATTCGTACGCTCTCGTAATTGGTCAGCCCCAGAATAATAAATTAATAAAAATCAAGATGGAAGATTTAGTTAAAGAAGTGGCTGCTAAAGCCGGTATTACAGAAGAACAAGCTAGAATTGCTGTTGAAACAATGATGGAATTTGCAAAGGCAAAAGTTCCGCCAGCATTCCAAGGGATGATTGAAAAAGTGATGAAAGGGGAGAAGCCAGGAGGTATGTTCGGAGGGCTTTTCGGTAGCTAGTTGCAAAAACAAATTTCTTTTGTTATATTGTAGAAGTATGACAAAGCGTATTCTCTTACTGCTTAGTTTTTGTATCAGTATTTTACTGGTACAAATGGCTTGTAAAAAGGAGTATGTGCCAGGGAATATTCCTCCTGCACCATTCAATCCTTTTGATACCATTCACTATCCGTATAATCTAGTGAATGCCTTGCCAATCGATTCTAATTCTTTTGCAGGGATTCACGCCTATATTTTTGCTAGCAAGTGTGCGAATCCCGGTTGCCATGACGGACATTTCGATCCCGATTTCAGAACGGTGCAGTCTGCTTACTCTACATTAGTGTATCAGCCTGTTACCAAAAATAATTTAGCAGGCTCATTCGTCTATCGCGTCAAACCTGGTGATGTAGCGAATTCTTGGCTGCATGAAAGAATCACTACTATTGATCCCGTTCTAGGACGAATGCCTCTCTATGATTCGATGCTTAGCGCACGCCAAATTAATCGTATTAAGAATTGGATACAAGCCGGAGCCCCTGATATCTTCGGGCAAGTGTCTTCACCAACGAATACTATTCCTCAAACCTTCGGCATGGTTGCCTTCGCACAAGTTGGCAGCAATTGGGTGCAGGTCGATACCATTCGAGGAGGAAGTACCTTTAATCCTATGCTTGTTCCCAACAATACCAATCTTAAAATTTGGTTCGGGGTTTATGATGATGTGCAAACACCTTTCCAACTGACTAATCTCTTCGTAAAGTTTTCAAGCAATCCAAGTGATTTTAGCGCCTCTACCGCTTATCCGTTGACTGTTCAAACAACGCCTACTTATTTTAGCAATGTATTTGGCGCTAATAAGCCGTATTTTCTTTCGTATACAGTCAACACAGCTTCCTTGCCGAATAATCAGCCCGTATACTATCAAATCAGTGTGCAGGATGCAAATCATGCAACACCGACCTTGATTCCATCCGTAGGAAATCAGCCCTATATTTTGAGTTACTTTTCTTTAATTGTTGCCCCATGAGAAAAGTGATTTTTTATACAAGCATTGCGTTGGTTTCTTTTTTCTCCTGTAGAAAGCCCACTGAAAACTTAATACCAACGGTTCCATTAGAACCGGTCTTGACCTTCGAATCACTCAATAAATCGAATGTAAAGGCCTTTGGGGATTCCTTAGTTTTTACGGTTTCCTATACGGACGGAGACGGGGATCTAGGAGATTTTAATAGCGACTCTTTATCGCTTTACTTGATGGACACCCGCTCGGCAAGTTTATATGAGCGATACCATATCGCACCCTCGGTTCCAGCCAATGTTAAAGTAGCAATACAAGGTAAATTACGCATCGTGTTAAATCACACCATTTTGTTGAATAGTGCGAGCGCTAGCGAGACTAGTGTCTTTAAAATAAAAGTAAAAGATAGAGCTGGCCATTGGAGTAACCTTGTAAGTTCTCCGACCATAACCATTAAGCCGTAATATGCTTCTGCGCTTCTATTAGTTTCTCTCGCGCATCTTCAAATTCTGGATTTAATTTCAAGGCCTGTGAGAAGTCGGCAACCGCTTCGTTCCATACCCCTCTTTTTAAGTTACATAAGCCGCGCATATAATAAGCTTTTGCATTCATTGGATCTGTCTGAATCAAGATAGTGAAATGATTATAGGCAGGTTTTACAGAATCCATATAAAAATATAAATAGCCCATATTGTAAACTGGATTTGGATCTTGCGGATGTTTGATTATCAAACTCCGATAGATACTCATCGCCTTCTTTACTTGATTGCTTTCTTGATAATACATCGCTAAGGCGTAAGGCCCTTCAAAACGAGTGCTATCAATTCGCATGGTATTCAAAAAATAAGCTTCTGCTTTTTTATCTTTCAATGCCTGTGATAACAAGCCTAATTGCATGTAAGCGTCATAATTATCTGGATTTCTTTCGGTGCAATTCAAGAAGGTTTTTATCGCATGAACCGTATCGCCACGCTCTTTCCAGATGATACCTTGTAATAAAAAAGGACGATCGTCGTTCGCATCAATCGTAGAAACAGCATTCGTATACGCGATCGCTTTATCGTATTCCTTCAGATATAAATGAATCTTAGCGAGCTTCAACTTTAAGTCCTTATCCATCGGTGCTAATTTCTCCGCCTTTAAAAGATATTGTGCTGCCACTTTCAAATAGCGCGCTTCGACATTGATATCTGCGAAGCCTAAATAATAGCTGATTTGAGTAGAATCCAATTCAATGGCGCGATGTACATCCTTCGCCGCATAATCCAACATCTTGAATTGGTAAAATAACATCCCACGCTCATAATAAGCCTCTGATTTATCAGGATGTGCATTGATTTCATTCGATAAACGGGCAAGGTCCGGACTGATTTTAGATAAAGAATCAATAGTGCTTTGCTCAACGACTTTTTTACCGCCGCAAGAGCTTAGGCTAATTCCGATAAAGAGACTTGCAATTACTAAAAATGATTTCCAATTCATATGGCAAAGTTACACACATTTCTGTGTTTTCGATAGCATTCCAAGCGCTGCATTTTAGGGATTTTAATTACCTTTGCAATTCAATCTATTTTTATGTCTTTGCAAAAAATCTTAATCCTCGATTTTGGATCTCAATACACCCAATTGATTGCTCGCAGAATACGTGAGTGTAATGTTTATGCAGAAATTGTTCCTTACAATCATAGCTTTTCTTTAGATGCTGATTTGAGAGGGGTGATTTTAAGTGGTAGTCCTTGTAGTGTAAATGATCCAGAGGCTCCGATGATTGATTTGGATGCAATTTTAGGAAAGATTCCTGTTTTAGGTATTTGTTACGGAGCGCAATTAATGGCGAAATTGGGAGGCGGTGAAGTAGCTCGTTCGAGTACACGTGAATACGGTCGCGCAAAGGTTTTGATGTCGAATGTCAATAATCATTTGTCGGCTTTAAATGAATCGCAGGTATGGATGAGTCATGGTGATTCAATCCTTCGTCTTCCGGATAACTTTGAAATTGTCGGTACGACCGAACATATTCCTGTGGCTTTTTATCAAAGTAAGGCAGGCGCTTTCGCACACCCTGTTTGGGGCGTGCAATTCCACCCGGAAGTAACGCATAGTGAAAAGGGATTGGATATGTTGAAGTCATTCCTATACGATATCTGTGGTTGTGGTGGCGATTGGACCAGTGAGCATTTTATCGATAGCACGGTTGAGTCACTAAGAAAGCAAATAGGTGACGAAGAAGTGATTTTAGCATTAAGCGGTGGGGTAGATTCTACTGTTGCTGCTGTTCTTCTGCATAAAGCGATTGGTTCTAAACTGCATTGTATATTCGTAGATAACGGACTATTGCGTAAAGGGGAATATGAGCAAGTATTGAATACCTATCGCAATGAAATGGGCTTGAATGTAAAGGGGATCGACGCATCAGGGTTGTTCTACGGCCATTTGAATGGAGTGAGTGATCCAGAAACGAAACGTAAAATCATAGGTAAAACATTTATCGATGTTTTTGAAATGGAAGCCAAGCAGATTTCTGCCGCTAAATGGCTCGCGCAAGGCACTATCTATCCTGACGTAATTGAATCGGTAAGTGTGCATGGTGGCCCAAGTCAGACAATTAAGTCGCACCACAATGTGGGTGGTTTGCCGGAGAAGTTGAACTTGAAAATTGTAGAGCCTTTACGTTTGTTGTTTAAAGACGAAGTTCGTCGCGTAGGTAAAGCCTTAGGAATCGCTCCGCATATTTTAGGACGTCATCCTTTCCCTGGTCCTGGACTAGCTATTCGTATCATCGGTGCAATTACTGAAGAGAAAGTGAAATTGTTACAAGAAGCAGATGCGATTTATATTGGTCATTTACGTGAAGCGGGTTGGTATGATAAAATCTGGCAAGCTGGTGCTATCTTAACTCCGATCCAAACAGTAGGTGTTATGGGTGATGAACGTACGTACGAATTCGTGCTCGCGTTACGTGCTGTAAGTAGTGTAGATGGGATGACTGCCGATTGGATACATTTACCGTATGAGCTTTTAGCTAAAATTTCTAACGATATCATCAATCGCGTGAAAGGAATTAATCGAGTGGTATATGATATCAGCTCGAAGCCGCCTGCAACCATTGAGTGGGAATAATTAACCCTTTTAAAAATATTTATGAAGTTTTTCAAAAGCCTACTTCTTTCACTATTGTGCTTGCTAAGTCTGCAACAGACCAAAGCGGGGGTGTTGGATGTGGGCACCGTTAAACTTCTCTCTCCGAAAGTTTTTTTATGTTTGGGAGATACGGTTCCGCTGAACATGGTGATTCAAAACTTTGGCTCCGATACAGTGTATTCTGTGCCAGTTCGTGTGAATATCGGAGGAATTGTGCCTTTTGTTTTACTTGCTACCTCTACCAAAACACTCCTGCCAGGAGATACCGCTGTTGTCTATTTAGGCGATGTCCCTTGTCCTACAAACGGACTCTATCACTTCACCTTTTTTACACAGTTAAACGGGGATGCTAATTTGCAAAATGACACCTCGTATCAAACATCCTACATCGCTAATACCACCTTTCCCATGCAAAGAGTGGACGCTCATCGCTGCGGAAGTGGAGCCTTACAGATTAGTGCTTCGGTTACAGATGGATTGATTTATTGGTATGCTTCTGATACGTCAAGTAATAGCATAGGGATTGGAGAAACATTTCAAACGCCTAATTTATCTTTCACTCAAACCTATTGGGCCGAACCACATGCCAATGTGCATGTAAATTTAGGGGAGAGAGATACGACGTTTGCAAGTTTTAATGGCACGAACTTTTTAACGGATGCTATGAGCTTCGATGTCTTCGAGGGAATGGTTTTGGACTCCGTAAAAGTATATCCCATGAATCCGGGTATGCTAGTCATGCGTTTGATTAATAATCAAAATGTGGTGTTGTACCGCGATACCTTTTATTTTCCAAATGCGAATGGTGTGGGGCGTTTTGTGAATTTGCATTGGCAATTGCAAAAAGGGGTAGGCTATAGAATGGATGCCTTAGGTACAAATACAGGTTTGTTGCGCAATACAAGTGGTGCGAAATACCCTTACGAAGTTCCTTATGTCGTTTCCATCAATGGGAATACGATTAATTCAAATTATTATTTGTATTTCTATGATTGGCATTTTCGACTTGGCGGTTGTGCAGGTCCTCGTCAACCAGTGAACGCTTTTATACGCACAACACCGCCGAATGCAAATTTTAGTATTCAATCGAATGGAGCCTTAGTGATTTTTACTAACAATACAACCAACGCAGATAGCGTGTGGTGGAACTTCGGGGATGGAATTATAAATATCACCTGGCAGCCGAATCATTTATATTCAAAAAGTGGATTATATATTGTTACGCTTTACGCTAAGAATGATTGTGGTATCGACTCCTTCAAAATGGGGATCAATGTAATAGCAGGGCTTTCAGATATTGGTAGCAATAGCGGAGTTATCAGTCCTAATCCTTCAAGCGATTGGATTCAATGGTCTTTACCAACGGGTGCGAATCCTATTCGGTCTTCTGTCTGCGTTTATACAATCGATGGCAAACGGCTACCGGTGAAATTGTTTTTTGAAAATGGACGAATCCATTTCGATATCAGTACACTTCCGCAAGGAAATTATGAGATACAAATGCGTACGCAAAACGGTTTGTTAATCCATAATCGATTTAATAAACTCTAAAGGTATTCTTTCTTATCTCCTCAAAATTTACGAACTTAGTTTTATGAAAAAGCCATTATATCTCCATTTGATCTTTATCGTTATCGGTATTGTTTTGAGCGTAATTTATCTGTCTCCAGTTTTGGAAGGTAAATTATTAATTCAAAGTGACTCTATCCAATCGAAGGCAATGCAAGCCGAGGTTTTGCAAGCGAAAGAGTCGAAGGGATATTATTCATTATGGACCAATACTAGCTTTTCTGGGATGCCTACGTTCACCATGGGGGTGGATTATAAAAACCCTGTAATTGGTAGTTTGTTGACTCCTTTTGAGCAGTTTTTTAAAAGTCCTTTATGTTATTTGATTTACTATTTCGTCGGATTCTATATCCTCATGATAGCCTTGCGTGTCGATCCTTGGTTAGCTTTCCTTGGCGCAATCATGTTTACCTTCTCTAGTTATAATTTTATCATATTAGAGGCGGGTCATAATACAAAAGCACGTAATATTGGATTGATGCCTTTAGTATTAGCTGGGGTTATATTCTTATTCCAAAAACGATATTGGGTTGGTGCTATATTGGTTTCATTATTTATGTTCCATGAAATCAAATCGAATCACCCGCAGATTACTTATTATTTACTTATCATCTTAGGATGTTATTTCGTTTATCAATTGGTAGAAGCCATTCGCACTAAAGAATGGTTACATTTTTCAAAGGCTGTCGGGATCTTTACTTTAGCGACTATGCTCGCTGTTATGGCGAATTTCGCGCAGTTGTGGGTTGTTTATGAGTATACTAAAGACACGATGCGTGGTGGTTCTGAATTGGCTGTTGCGGGTATAGATAATGGTAAAAACAAGAAAGGTTTAGATAAAGATTATGCATTCCAATGGAGCTATGGCAAAATGGAAAGTTTTACTTTCTTGATTCCAAATGCATTCGGAGGATCGTCTTCGGCTGACTTTAATGAGGAAAGTAAAATCTATGAATTTCTTAGTGATAAGAATATCCCTGCGGAAGCATCTGAACAAATCTCTCGTCAGTTAGGAGGATATTGGGGGCCAAAACCATTCACTTCTGGACCTGTCTATTTAGGGGTATTAGTATGCTTTTTGTTTGTGCTCGGTATCGTAGTTCTTAAAGATGCTTGGCGTTGGTGGCTAGTCGCTGCTTCTGTTATTGGTCTCCTATTAGCTTGGGGTAAAAACTTAATGTGGTTTAATAGTCTTGCCTTCGACATTGTACCGTTCTATAACAAATTCAGAACAGTTGAAATGGCTCTTGTGATTTTGCAACTGACCTTCCCGTTAATGGCAGTGCTTACCTTACAACGTATCTTGGATGCAAAGATGGATCGTGCAGCCTTGTTGAAGAAGTTCTATTATGTTGCAGGCGCCTTCGCTGCTGTTATATTGATTTTTGCAGTGATGCCAAGTTCTGTCTTAGATTTTAAAGGCTTGCAGGATGAGCAGATTAAAGAAATGTATGCGAAGCAGGGTGGTGCAGAACTTGCTCGCGATTTGATGAGTGCGGTTAAAGCTGAACGTGCTCGTTTGGTTTCTGCTGACGCTTGGACCGCCTTTTTATTATTGATTTTAGGTGCAGGTTTATTATTTGCCTATCTGCGCAATAAGATTAGCGCTCAAATCGTTTTAGTCGCCTTCACCTTAATTACCTTGGTTGATTTGTGGCGCGTAGATAAGCGTTATCTGAATGATGATAAATTTACAGAAGCAACCTCTATAGAAGATAACTACGCTCCGTCAGAAATTGATCGCCAAATTATGGCCGACAACTCCGTTTCATACCGCGTGTTTAACGTTGCTACCGATCCTTTTAACGATGCGATCCCTTCTTACTTCCACAAGAATGTGGGTGGTTATAATCCCGCTAAGTTGGCTCGCTACCAAGATTTGATAGATTCGTGTATTCGTAAGAACAATCAGAATGTATTGAACATGTTAAATACGAAGTACATCATATTTGCGCCTCAGCAAAATGCCAAACCTATGGTACAAATGAATCCGCAAGCCTTAGGCAATGCTTGGTTTATCGATACCTTACAAAAAGTAAACTCTCCACGCGAAGAGATTATGTCTTTGAACAAGTCTAATTGGAATCCTGCACGTATCGCTTTTGTAGATGCTTCTAAATTTGTAGAGGATATCTCTCAAACTAGTTTCAAAAAGGATACTTTGGCTAAAGTTGCTTTATTGAGAAATGGGTTGGATACACTTCAGTATGCGTACACAAGTGCTCAGCCAGGCTTCTTGGTGATGAGTGAGGTATTTTATGCAGATAAAAAAGGTAAAGGATGGCAAGCTTACCTAGACGGGAATCCTGTTTCGCATATTCGCGTGAACTACGTATTACGTGGTATGAATGTGCCCGCAGGAAATCATAAAATTGAATTCCGTTTCGAACCTAAGCCTTTCCTACGCGGACAGAATTACGCGATGATTGGATCCTACTTAATTTTGCTAATAATAGCCTTAAGTGGATTTATGATTTGGCGTGAGTATACTTTGTCGAAAAAGAACGCAAAGTAATTTTGCAATAATTACTCCTTTGGCATTGCAATTGCCAAAATGATATACAGTAATAGTCCGCTACCAAAGCAAATTACGCCTACTAGAAATAGGATGCGTATTATTGTTGGGTCGATATTAAAATAGTCGCCCATTCCTTCACATACACCGAACAATTTGCCAGATTTTTTGGTTATTCTTTTTTGCATAAACTAAAATTAAATGATTTTGGGCATATTGCACAAATTGGAAGAAAGTAATTATTTGACATTCGTCATTTTTTACTTTCATTCTTATTCGTAAATTGTCTATCGTTATATTATTTCAACTACAAAAAAACAAATATCATGTTAGAATTCTTTTCATCTAGTACTAGAATGGTAAATACCAAAAGAGGGGTAATGGAATTACTCGAGTCAGCCATGGGTAGCGATTACGCGAACGCTGATTTAATTGTGTTGCATGCTTCTATTGGGCATAATTTTCAAGAAATGGTCGATCAGGCCCATGAGATGGCACCCAATGCGCGCATTGTTGCAGCTTCTTGTTGTGGCGTTGTAGGCGTTGAAGGGGTGAGTGAATCGATGAAAGACATCGCATTAATGGCTATCAAGGGTAAAGAATTTGCCTTAGCAAATGTGGATGGTATCAACGGACAAAATTCCTATGAGAAATGTAAAGAGATGGCTTTGGCAATGAAGGCAGATAAGCCTGGAATCAATATGATTTATTTCCTAGGTTCTGGTATTGATATTGCGAATGACCTTTGTATTGCTGCTTTTGAGGAAGTTTTTGGTAAAGGAGTGACTATATTCGGTGCTACTTCTTCCGACAATATGAAAGGGTTTATTTCGTATCAAGCAGTTGATAATAAAGTAACGGAGCACGGGGCATATGCTATTGGTTTTGCAGATCCTACGTTAAGTGTTGATACGCAAGCTACCCATGGTTTCGTAGCGGTAGGAGAGCCTTTAGTGGTAACAAAATCAAATG
>JACCDM010183229.1_pt1 | contig 13452 bp, 9 predicted proteins | sample 7445851 | NCBI WGS metagenome assembly JACCDM01 (sample SAMN15323438, study PRJNA562643) | freshwater metagenome | isolation source: river surface water | place: USA:Blue River Watershed | collected 2017-08-16
ATATTTATTTTGCCGTCCGAAAATTCCCGCATGACCTCTTCTTTTTTTTCTTTACTCATCTTGCTGTGTAAAATCCCGATTTCGCAATCTTTGAAAACCTCTTTTTTTAAGCGCTTGGCTTCCGAGGTGACAGATTTTAGTTCGAGCTGGGTCGTCGAGGCATCGTCGTCAGCGGCATCGATTCGTGGACAAATCACATAGAGTTGTCGGCCGTTTTTTATTTCTGCGCGAATTTTTTCGTAAGTTTCCTCGCGTTTGTTTGGAGTGATAATTTCCGTGATGATTTCTTTTCGCCCAGCTGGCATCTCGTCGAGCAGTGATAAATCTAAGTCTCCGTATATGGTCAGTGCGAGTGTGCGGGGAATTGGAGTGGCGGTCATCGAGAGCAGGTGTGGAGCCACTCCGTCCTTGCGAACTAGTTTTTTTCTCTGAGCGGTACCAAAGCGGTGTTGTTCGTCGATGACGACCAGGGCCAAGTTTTTAAACTTCACTGATTTTTGAATGAGCGCGTGGGTCCCGATGAGTATTGGAATTTCGCCATTGGCCACCCATTTCAAAAGCTGTGTCCTCGATATTGTAGTCCAGCCACCCGGATTTAATTTGGATGGGAATTTTCTACAACCAGATCCAGTGATGAGTCCGACACTTGTAGGTAGTCCACCTTTTTGAGTATTGAAATATTTTATGAATGACTCAAAATGTTGAGTGGCAAGAATTTCTGTTGGTGCCATGTAAGCCACTTGTAGATTTCCAAATTTCTGACCATCTGGTCGCTCTATCACAGTCATGTAGCTCGCGGTTGCAGCTACCGCAGTCTTTCCACTACCGACATCGCCTTCGAGCAGGCGAGACATTGGGTAATTTCTTCCCATGTCTTCGAGAATTGTTTCTATAGATTTAGTTTGGGAATTAGTTGGAGCGAAAGGGAAGCGTTTCAAGAAATCTGACTTTGCCTTTTCATTCTTCTTGATTTGAAAAGATTTATTTTTTCTATACTCATGTTTGTCATGTTGGCGCTCGAGCTGGATGCAAAAGACTTCTTCAAAAGCGAATCTTTTGCGGGCTGATTCGGAATCTTTGGCATTTTTAGGTGTGTGGATCCAGACCAGAGCTGTCTTTAAAGTCGGTAAGTTGTATTTTTTTAAGATATCTTCTGGAATATAATCTTTTATATTTTCCAGGGTTTTATCGCGGAATATTTTTTCAATGGCGTGGTAAAACCATTTCGAGGTGATGCCTCTTGTTTCAGCATAGATTGGATATGAGAATCCAGTATTTTCTGTATTTTTATTAGCAAATAAAGTATCGTGGGCATCGATCGGCAGGTTTGGTAATTTTTCAAACTCTGGATTCGTCAGGTAGATGCCGTGGGTGCCTTCGGCGACCTTGCCGGTGAGTTTGACCACGTCGCCATCGTGGAGCATCTTGGCCAGATAAGCCTGATGAAACCAAATGATTTTTATTTTACCAGAAGTGTCTTCGATGGTTCCTTCAGCCATTGGGATTTTAGAGCGAAATCCTTTCTTGGTTTTTAATCCGGAAACTTTTCCATACACTGTAGCGTTTTCATTGGCCACCAAGTCTGAGATTTTTTTCACCGTACTGATGTCGCTATAACGAATCGGGAAGTGGTAGAGCATATCTGCCACAGAAAAAAGCTTGAGTCTGGCCAAGGCTTTCTTTTGATTCGCATCCAGCCTGAATTTTTCTTCGAGTTTATCGCTTAACTGCATTTACGAATTATAAGATTTTTAGACTTCTTTTGCTAATCATTGCCATATTTACACAATGGCGTAAATATAATAGTAAAGAGTTTTCCACAAAAAGTTTGTTTTTTATATACAGCTTAGTATCATATAAGTAATAGTTGTTTTAAGTTAATATAATGAAGTTGCAAAAGATATATAAAATTATTCTTTATGTCTTGCCAGTTCTTGTATTATCCTTATTCTTCTCAGGGGCAATTTTTCTGTCGGCTAGTTACGGATTGTTTTCCGTCGATGTACATGAAATAGATATGACAGTAGACTCACTTCAGAGTTCAAGTAGTGAAATAATTATTTCACGTGATCCTTCTTACGTGGAAGTTTATGGACCGACTCCATACAAGATAGACCTTAATCCAACTTGCAATCAATATGATGAAGATTTTGTTGAATGTATTGATCCTGTCCCTGACTTGTGCCCATACATTGATCTACAGCCCAAAAATGAAGAGGATACTGAAATTGGTTCTATTCAAGATAAATTTTATGCCAACATAGAGGGACAACTGTATGATCCATATGTGGACGAATATAATCCATTGACTGAGACACTAGATGTTACAGATACTTGGACATTATCTGTATCATCTCCTTGTTTTGAGGGTCAATGTCCTGCTGGATACAATGCTTATCTACATGGAGACCCTCTACCGCAATCCTTGAAAGGTGCGACATTTAAATGTAATCTCCATGTGTTAGCCACCGATATTCCTCCCTTGTCTATGATAAATAGCAGCACTGTGTATGCTGATATTGCATTGGATGAAGTGGAAGTTTCGGCGGTGCTCACCGGTAATCTAGCTCGAAACCCTGTGATAATAGTACCTGGACTTTTGGGTACAGAGATCTATCGCGGTTCAGAAAAATTGTGGTTAGACATTGGGCGCAACATTGCAGATGCGGGCGATCAATTTATGGATGTCTTACAGCTTAATGAAGACTTTAGTCCTTCAGATGTGACATTATATCTTGGGGATGTAATTAGAAAAGTTTCAATTTTTGATTATAGTGATAACCTTGTAAAAGAATTTCAAGGTCAGGGCTATATTGAGGGTATAGATTTATTTTTATTTCCATATGATTGGCGTTTTGGAGTAAGTGAAGGTAATGTAAATAATTTGCAACAAAAAATTGTAGATGTTCTAACTCAAACTGGTTCAGAAAGGGTGGATGTCGTGGCGCATAGCACAGGCGGACTTTTGGTTAAAAAATATGTAGTAGAAAATCCAGCGGACCACAGTATTGATAAGGCTGTATTTGTGGGTGTGCCCAGCACTGGTGCCCCCAAGGCAGTGAAGGCATTAGTAATAGGAGATGGTTTTGGTGTGCCATTTTTAGCAGAGGCGGAGATGAAGAAAATCGCTAAGAATTTACCAGTGGCTTACGACCTTTTACCCAGTGAGAGTTATTATAATGCTAAGGGTAGTTATATTCGGATCATCGAGTCGCGCCCTTTTAGTAAGACATCCAAAGACCTAACTTTCGAAGAATCGAATGATTTTTTGATTGATTACAATAAGTTAAATGGACAAGCATTAATAAACGCCAATAATTTGCATACGAAGGATTTTGATGACTATGACCTTCGTACTGCTGGGGTGGATTTGTATTCTGTAAATGGCTGCAAGGCGGGAACCATAGGTGGTATTGAAGAAGTTCGTCACTATCCACTTTTTGATAGGGAAAATTATTCTAGTCGTTATCAAATCAAACAAGTACCAGGGGATGGTACAGTACCACTTGAGAGCGCGACAAATCTACCGATAAGCGAAAGTAATAAATTTTATGCTTTGAATGCTAGCCATGGCGAGATGATGAGCCAGAATGGAATTAGGCAAAAAATTGTGAATACTTTTTCTGGTAGTGATTTGGAGACTGAGGATATAACTCAAGACCTATCAAAATGTAAGTTAAACGGACGAGCGATTTCTATTCATAGTCCACTTTCTATAGACATAATAGATCAAGATGGTAATCATGCGGGATTATCTGAAGATGGAGTTACTATTGAAAATAATATTCCCAATGCTGATTTTCAGATTATCAATGATCATAAATTTGTGTATTTACCTACTGATGATGGACAAATTTATACTATTAATGTTTCAGGTACGGGAACAGGAGTATTTACTTTAACTGACGCGATGATTGATGGGAGCGATGTGACAAGTATGCAAGTATTCAATAATATTGCAGTAACTCCTAGTCTGCTTGGGCATGTAAATATTTCTGACAATACTACACTTGAACTGGATAATGATGGAAATGGAGATATAGATCAAACCTTAACCGCAGATTTAGTACTTGGTGCTGAGGATGCACAGAATTTTATTCCTGAACTAGAAAATACAGAAGAACCGAAGGTTTCTGAAGCAAGTAACTCTAGTGGTAGCCGCGTTAAAAAAGAAATAGAGGGTGTGGGTGATGTTGCAGGTTTAAATGGAATTGTTTTAGGTACAGAAGAAACCAGGATCCCCAGTTTAGCATTATCAAATCTAACTAAAACTATTAATCAGGAAACAGTAACAGAAACAGATGAATTTAAATCATTGGAAGAATTTATAGAAACAGGTTGGCAAGATAGTTTTACCGCGAATGTTGCAGGTGTGGAAGATCACAATGGTAATAAATTTTCTGTTGTTTTTGTCGTATGGGTTCTTGCTCTTTTATTAGTAGCTAGAAAGTTTAATAAAGTGTAAAATCATTACATGAGGAAATCGCAAAAAATATGGCTTTGTGTTCTGTGTGTTATGTTTATTTTACCTGAGATTGTATGGAGTCCGTTGTTAAATTTCATATACTCACTTTCTGCTACTACGGTTGATGGTTCTACTCAAGTCTTAAGGGATAGTTTTTTACTAAGATCAAAATTCGAATTTTTTTATTTTTTAATTTTATTGATTCAATTGTTAAGTATCGTATTGTTTACTATAAGGTGGGTGCGAGTAAAGAACTTTTTAAAATCAAAATTAATTTATAATGTAATTCTAACACTTGGCGTGTTGCTGGGGTTAGTTACATTCTGTGTAGTTTACTTGGCTTTTGCTATCAATAATATAGGTTTTTAATAATAATTAATTATTTAGATAATAATATGAAATACATTGATGGGTTTGTAATACCGCTTAAGAAGAAGAATTTGAAGGCTTATACAAAGATGGCCAAGTGGGGGAAGGAGGTTTGGATGAAACATGGGGCACTGGATTATGTCGAAACTATTGGCAATGATTTGAAAGTGAAACCAGGTATGGGGCAGGGGTTTGGTAAGCTTGCAGCACTAAAGTCTGACGAGACTGTGGTTTTCTCATACATTGTATTTAAAAACAAAGCGCATCGAGACGCTGTGAATAAAAAGGTGATGAAGGAAATGGACAGTCCTGATAATAAAAAGGCTGCGGAAAATATGGTTATGCCTTGGGACATGAAGCGATTTGCCTACGGAGGGTTCCAGTCTATTGTAGAGGCTTAGTATTGACTCTTTGGCCATCTCATGTAATGATTTATGTCGGTAGACTCCGCATGTTGCGAATTCGTCGTGACAAGGCGGAGGCTCTTTGGGGAGAATTTGGAATGTTCAAGAAGTGTGGTTTGAAGGCTTTCATGGACAAGTTCGCTGTCGTGGCGACTGATCGTCCTGAGATGGCTCTTCGTTCCTTGCGGGTGAAGGCCATGAAGCATGGCTTTGACCCGGACAAGGTGGCCAGGGCGTACGTTCGCCGCCACCAGCAGTGGGTTGCCAAGCAGGAGCGCGTTGCGCGAGGGCATCACCACCATCGGACGGTGGCTACGGCCTAGCGCCGATCAAGAAAACCCCACCAAGGGGGGGGGCCCGGGGCGCATCGCGCTCCGGGCTTTTTAAATATAAAATAATATGCAATACATACATGTAAAAGTCACGGCAGGGGCGGGGAAGGAATTTTTTAAGAAAAAGAATGAAGATCATTTTGAAATTTCGGTCAAAGAAAAAGCCGAGCGAAATATGGCCAATACTAAAATAGTAGAATTGCTGGCAGAGCATTTTAAAATTTCTATATCGAGGGTTAGAATAATTAATGGTCATCATCACCCGAGCAAACTTTTAATTATTGAAGATTAGGCCTAGCCAAATTCCCAGGTGCATGCGCGTCCGGGCTTTTTCTTTTTAATTTTTATGATATAGTGAAGTTACAAGCGTTGAAGGAGTTATCACTCTCGAGCTCTAGAAAGAAGCCTTCTGGCCTTAGAATCTAGCGGGTAAGCCCGTCATAGCAGTAAATGAGACACCTCCGTCAGACGAGGCAAAAACAAAGGTGGTACCACGGGCAAGAAGCTCGTCCTTGTATAACAATTTCTATTGTTGTACGTGGACGAGTTTTTTTTATTTTTACGAGCGAGGAGTGCGTGAAAAATTTATTTTCATAGCATCCGAGTCGATGTAAAAACAAAGTAGGCTTTATTTATAACTAAAAAAATATGCAAGAAGAAAATAAAAATAATAAAAGTGAAGCGGCATTAAGAGAAGAAAAAATCTTAGAGTTCTGGAAAGAAAACCAGATATTTGAGAAGTCGGAAAAGCAAAGAGAAGGGAAGAAAGAATTTGTTTTCTATGAAGGCCCACCTACCGCTAACGGAAATCCAGGGATTCACCACCTCGAAGCTCGAGCATTTAAGGACGCGATACCCAGATACAAGAGCATGCGTGGATATCATTTGCGCCGAAAGGGTGGTTGGGATACTCATGGTTTGCCAGTAGAGCTACAAGTGGAGAAGAAACTTGGATTAAATTCTAAAAAGGCCATTGAGGAATATGGTGTAGCCAAATTTAACCAAGAGTGCAAAAAAAATGTGTGGGAACTTTTGGATAAATGGACTCATTTTACTGAGCGCATGGGTTATTGGACTGATTTAAAAAATCCATATGTCACATATCACAATGAATATATAGAATCTATATGGAACATAGTAAAAGAAGTAAATGAAAAGAAGCTATTATATAAAGATTATAAAGTAGTGCCTTGGTGCCCACGTTGCGGTACGGCATTATCTTCGCACGAGCTTGCGCAGGGCTATGAAGACGTCAAAGATTTGTCTTTGTATGTAAAGTTTAAAGTAATTGGTCAAGAAAATACTTATATCTTGGCCTGGACCACCACTCCTTGGACCTTGCCGGGCAACGTCGGTCTAGCGGTGGGGGAAGATATTGATTATGTAAAAGTAAAAAATGTTAACGAGATTTATGTTGTGGCCAAAGAACGAATATCGGTGCTCGGCGAAAATTTGGAAATTCTGGGGGAAGTGAAGGGAAAAGAATTGGTGGGTCTAGCTTGCGAGCCACTTTTCCCATACTTAAAGGACCAAGTCGAAGCCAAAGGAGAATCCACCGAGAAAGCTTTCAAAGTATACGGCGCTGACTTTGTGACTACGACCGATGGTACAGGCATAGTGCATACTGCGGTCATGTATGGGCAAGATGACTTTGTGCTCGGCACAAAGGTCGGCCTGCCAAAACATCACTTGGTAAATCTCGAAGGCAAGTTTGTGCCAGGGACAGATTTCTTGGAGGGGCGATTTGTAAAAGAGAAAGATGAGAATGGTAAGCCGACTCTCGATGTGGACATCATCAATTACCTGACTGCAAAAAATCTATTTTTCAAAAAAGAAAATTATACTCACTCGTATCCGCATTGTTGGCGTTGCAAGACCGCGCTCATATATTACGCGCGGGATTCTTGGTATATACGCATGTCTGATCCGAGAGTTAAAGAAAAATTAATTTCGGAAAATAAAAATATCAATTGGGAACCGAGTCATATCCGCGATGGGCGCTTTGGCGAATGGCTTCGAGAGATAAAAGACTGGGCGATCTCTCGTGAACGATATTGGGGCACGCCGTTGCCGGTTTGGCAGTGTAATACATGTCAAAAAATAGAAGTTGTGGGTGGAATCGAAACACTCAAAGCTAAAACTAAAAAATCTGGCAATAAATATTTTGTCATGCGTCATGGGGGGTCGGTTAGTAATATGAAGAATGTGGCGAGTTTGGTACCAGGAGAAGAAAATGACGCCCTGACTGATCAAGGGCGAGAGCAAGTAAGACAAGAGGCAAAAAAAATTACAGAAAAAATAGACATAATCATCTCCTCAAATTTTACTAGAACATTGCAAACGGCTGAGATAGTCGCTGAAGTTCTCAGTATTTCAAAAGATCAGATAATTATAGAAAAAGAATTGAGGGAGTCTAGAGCGGTACAATCTGGCAAGGAGACAAAGAGTGACGTAATGGAGAGAATGATCCACGTCATGCAAGAATTGGAGAAAAATTATTTTGGTAAAAATATTTTAATTGTTTCCCATGAAGATCCAATTCGTGTTTTATTGTCTGGTCATGATTCACTAGGTGGGAACGAAGAAGTGAATGATTTCAATATAAATTATCCGAGGATTCAAAATGCAGAGGTAAACAAATGTAATTTCTTGTCTTTGCCGAGAAATAGTCGGGGGCAGATAGATTTGCACAAGCCATATATAGATGAAGTCAGGTTGGCGTGCGAATGCGGTGGAGATATGTCGAGGACTAAAGAAGTTATGGATGTGTGGTTTGATTCTGGGGCTATGCCATTTGCGCAGGACCATTATCCATTTGAAAATAAGAAGTTTGTCGATGGTCCAGGATTTCCAGCAGATTATATTTCTGAGGCCATAGACCAGACCCGTGGGTGGTTTTATACCCTGCACGCTATCGGCGTACTTATGGGTCGGGGTAGAGCATTTAAAAATGCGATTTGTTTAGGACACCTACTTGATGCCAATGGTAAAAAGATGTCTAAGTCACTCGGCAATGTCGTCGATCCGTGGATTATGATGGATAAATATGGAGTAGACACTTTGCGCATGTGGATGTATTCGGTGAATCAGCCTGGCGAATCGAAAAACTTTGATGAAAAAACTGTGGCACTGCTCAACCAGCAAGTATTTACCTTGCTTTATAACGTGCTCGCGTTCTATGAACTTTATCGAGATAAAAGTGTGGAGGAAGTTTTCGATCATTATAGTGGTGCAGCTTCTAGTCAAACTCTAGACAGATGGATATTCGCACGATTAGATGATTTGATCTTTGAATCCCAAAATCATTTAGATAATTACAGACTTCTTGAACCTGTGCGAGCAGTACGTGATTTTATTGGAGATCTATCTACTTGGTACTTACGTCGTTCTAGAGAAAGAATTAAGAGTGGTGATCAAGACGCAAAACGTACATTATATATAGTACTGAAAACACTCGCTAAGGTTATTGCACCCTTTGCACCATTTGCTGCAGAAGATATATGGCAAAGACTAAAAGCCCCTGATATAGAAGTACCTAAGTTTTTTTTCAAAGGAACAACAATACAACAAGGTGATGTAGAAAGTGTGCATTTAGCTGATTGGCCTATGGGGGGTGGAAGTGGTAGAGAAGTTGATTTAAAAAAGATGAAACTAACTCGAGAAATAGTTTCTTTTGGATTAGAGGCGCGACAAAAAGCAAAACTTCCTGTTAAACAAGCACTATCAACACTTAAATATAAGGTAGAAAGTGGAGAACTAGAAAAAGAATATCTTGAATTAATCAAAGACGAATTAAATGTCAAAGAAGTAATCTTTGATAAAAATATTGGAGCTGAAGTAGAGCTCGACATTGAAATCACCGATGAGTTGAGACAAGAGGGGAACTATCGCGAGCTGGTTCGAGCGTTGCAAGATTTGCGCAAGAAGACCGGGCTCACTCCGAGCGATGTGGTCGTCCTCCAGGTGGAGACTAGTGAAGCTGGCCGAGCCTTGGTGGAGAAATTTATGGAAGATATGAAGCGTGTAGTCTTGCTATCCAAAGTTGAATTTGCTGGAAACGATGGGGATGTTGTAAAATTGGGAGACCTGGAATTTAAGGTCCAGATTAAAAAATAAAATGCCCCGAAACATTCTCGATATCTACAAGGAATATAAAATAATGCCGATGCTCCAGATGCACATGCTCCGAGTGGCTGCTGTGGCGAGTTTAATTTGTGATAATTTTACAGGTCATCTCGATAAAAAATCGATAGTTACCGCGTGCCTATTTCATGACATGGGTAATATTATCAAGGCCAATATGACAGACTTTCCGCAATTCTTTGAACCAGAAGGCATCGAGTATTGGCAGATAGTAAAGGATGAATATATCAGTAAATATGGTGTGGATGAGTGTGAAGCTACTATAAAAATTATGCGAGAATCTGGAGTGGATGAGAAGGCAATAAATTTAGCCGATCAGAACCATTTTTCTTTATTGTGTAAGCAACGTGATGAGGAAGATTTTGAAGTTAAGATTATGCATTATTCAGATGGACGAGTGAATCCTTATGGCGTAGTTTCTTTTATGGACAGGATGGATGAAGCCAATGGAAGATATAAACATAAAAATGTCGGGCGTGAAGCAGAACGTGATATGTTGGTGGCGTGCGGGGTTGATATTGAAAAACAAATTTTTGCTAAATGCAAAATTAAACCAGAAGACATAAATGATGCTTCTGTGGCTAGTATTATCGAAGATTTGAAAAATTTTGTAATTTAATATGCCAAAATCAATCATAGAAATATATACAGATTATAAAATTTTCCCGAACTTGCAGATGCATATGCTCCGAGTAGGAGCGGTGGCCAGCCTAATTTGCGACAATATGCTCGAACCAGTTGATAAGCAAAAAATTATTTTGACTTGCTTGATTCACGATGTGGGGAATATCATAAAGACCAGGATGGATGTATTGCCAGGATATTTCGAACCAGAAGGGGTGGATTATTGGCAAAAGGTCAAAGATGAGTTTGTGGCTAAATATGGAGCCGATGATAACCAAGCCAATGTTTTGATTGCGCGTGAGCTCGGGCTAGAAGCTGTCGCCGACATGATAAATTGTTTTGGTTTCGTAAATTCGGAAAAGAATTTTCAAAGTGGAGACATGAACACTAAAATTGCTTTTTATGCTGATGGACGTGTGGCTCCGCATGGTGTGGTTTCTTTTTTGGGTAGAGTAGAAGATGCCAAAAAGCGCTATGCTGGACGGACGCTTGATATCATCGAACTAGGGGAAGAGAAGGTTGTGGGTTTGGTTTTAGGCATAGAAAATCAGGTGTTTTCGAAGTGTAAAATAAAGCCCGAAGATATCACTGACCAAGCCATCGCGCCAATCATCGAAGAACTCAAGGGTTTTATGGTAAAATAGAGGGATGAAAATCAAAAAGCTCGGGCATTGCTGTCTTGTCTTAGAAATTAATGGAAAGAGGGTTATGACCGACCCGGGTTCTTATACGTTGATTGAACAAGAGGCAGAAATGGCTATTGATTTAGTGGTTATCACTCATGAACACTCAGACCATCTGCACGTCGAGTCATTAAAAAATATTATAAAAAATAATCCTAATTTAGTAATTGTCACCAACGGTAGTGTCGGTAAAATTTTAACAAGCGAGGGAATTGCGCATGAAAAATTAGAAGATGGCCAGTCTGGGGAATTTGCTGGTGTTTATCTGGAAGCCCATGGTGATGAGCATGCTGAAATTTATGGAGATTTTTCTAGGGTGCAAAACACTGGATATTTTATTGGCAAAGATTTGTTTTATCCCGGCGATTCTTTTACCAATCCAAATAAAAAAGTGGACATATTAGCTTTGCCAGTTTTGGCTCCGTGGTTGAAGATTAAAGAATCTATCGATTATGCAATTTCTGTTAAGCCCAGAGTGGCCTTTGCTGTCCACGATTGGAATATTAAAAGCCCAGCTTTTTTGTACAAAATTCCACCGATGGTTTTGGCGAGTAATAGTATAGAATTTAAAATTTTAGATATCGGTCAAGAAGAAAATTTGTAATGCATCACATTTACCACACTGAGGGGATAATATTGGGAAGTAAAAATTTTGGGGAGGCGGGCAGGTATTATTCTATTTTTACTCGTGATTTAGGGCTCATATATGGGAGTGCTCAAGGGGTTAGGAAGATGTCTTCGAAGCTTCGCTTTGTTTTGCAAGACTTTGCATATATCAAGGTGGACCTAGTGCAGGGGCGAGATTTTTGGCGGGTTACTAGTGCGACAAAGACCAACGAACTAGAAGACATAAATAAGATGCCGAAAAATTTAGCAGTGTTTGTAAACATCACCCGTCTGCTCAAACGTCTGCTCGCTGGCATAGAACCAAACCCAGAACTTTTTACTGATGTCTTAAATGGTCTATATGTTTTAGAAAAGTCTAAGACCGATGAAGATCTAAGAAATATAGAGATGATTATGGTTCTACGCATTTTAAATAACCTGGGTTATATTGGAGGTAGTGAAGAGATGCAAAAACTTGTTAGGTCACCACTCGAATCGGGGTTGGTTTACGAAATATCCAAGCAAAGAAGCCAAGTGTTATTCTTAATCAACAAGACTCTCAAAGAAACACATTTATAGATATGGTACAATTATCAAATGTCAGAAGATAGCGAGAAACTAAATCGAATAGAAGAACTCAAAAGCAAACTCTTTAGTAGAAATTACAAGACAGAAACAGACCACAGAGATAGCTTTACAGAAGAAAACAAGAGCGATGTGCCAGATTCTTGGCAATCTTCTATGAAAGAAAAAATAAAATCTGGTGAGCATACATTTACTCATAGTCCCGTTTTTAAAAGCTTCTTTCTTTTTTCTTTAGGATTTTTTCTTTTAGCTGTTTCATATGCTTCGTATGTATTTTTTGCTGGTGAGAATACTGTTTCCAAGGATAATATAGAAATATCAGTTATTGGTAACGCCTTTGTGGCCGGGGGAGAAGAATTGTCTTTGGTGATAGGAATTTCAAACAACAACAGTACTGCGCTCGACCTCGTAGACCTCATTGTCGAATATCCAAAAAGTTCTTCCAAGGCTGGGTCAGAAATTTCTACGCCAACGGAGAGGTATCGAGAATCGCTCGGTACTATACCTGGGGGTGCAATCAGGAATGAAAATGTGAAGTTGGTGTTGTTTGGTGAGCAGGGTAGTGTCGTGCCGATAAAGATTGCTATCGAATACAGAGTGGAGGGTTCCAACGCCATCTTTGTGAGCGACAAGCTTTATGAGGTTTCTATAAATTCTACTCCAGTTAACTTGTCCATAGATGGACCTTCATCTATAAGTCTCAATCAAGCTGTGGTTTTGGATATAAAATCCTCGTTAAATGCCACCAACCCATTGTCGGGCGTAATGCTAAAGGTAGATTATCCAGTTGGTTTTGAATTTGATTCAGCTACTCCAGAGCCTTCCATCGGTGACAATATTTGGGTGCTGGGAGATTTGGCTCCCGGTGGAGATCGAAGCATATCTATAACTGGGCAGATGATTGATGTATTTGAAGGAGAAGAAAAAACCTTCCGGGTTTTTAGCGGAACTCAATCCAAGACAGACAAGTCTATGATGGATCTGATATTCAATTCTGTGATACACACACTCACTATAAAAAAACCATTCTTAGAAACTACTCTATCTATCAATGGGGAACATTTGCGAGAATATGCAGTGGATTCCAAGACTATGATCCGCGGGGAAATAAATTGGAAAAATAATTTAGATACCAACATAAATGATTTAGAGATTCGTGCAAAAATAGTGGGAAATGCGGTAGATCGAAAGACTATAAGCGGGGTGCAAGGTTTTTATAATTCTGGAGCGAATACTATCAT
>JACCDM011791340.1_pt1 | contig 13446 bp, 9 predicted proteins | sample 7445851 | NCBI WGS metagenome assembly JACCDM01 (sample SAMN15323438, study PRJNA562643) | freshwater metagenome | isolation source: river surface water | place: USA:Blue River Watershed | collected 2017-08-16
AAAACTTACATAAGATATTTCATCAGTACGCCAGAATCATCATGCTCTTTTCGGAGCTTGTTGATTCCATCCGAGAGTTTCCAAAGATAGTCTGATCCAATTTTTTCCCGAGGTCCGAGAAGTGGCGTATGGTGAAAGTATGGCTGAGACTCACCGCGAATGTAGCAAAGTTTGGTGAACTCTCCGTGTGAGAAGACGACTTGAGCAATCTTTTCGGCGAGCGCTCGCTCATCATTGGTGGCGTTATTCTTCTTGAATGAAGCACTAACAACGCGTTGATGCATGTAAAAGACCACACGAACATTGCTCCGCAGAGGCGGATCGAGAAAAGTATCATCGTGGATGGCAATAATGAGGGTCAGGAAAATCCACCTGCCTTGGGTGAAAATAGAGGTGAATGGATTGCCTTCAGCAGTTTTGAAGAACCTGGTCCATCGTTTGAACTGCTCGGATGTGTCGTCGCATACCAGCAAAAGCCGCGGATTGATGTCGAGACATTTTAGTGCAATTGTCTCGTCATTCGAGAGCTTCATTTCCGAAAGAGCTGGAATGCGCGACCGGATTGTATCCTTGTAAAGACGAACAAGAGTTTTGTTGAACTTTTTGATGATAGCGTTGGTCCTTTCGCTTTTTGCAGTGATGTCGAGCTCTCGGTTTTCTTCGACAGCCCTGAGTAGCTCGGTTTTACGGGCTTCAAGGTTGCGTAAGATATCGAAGGCATACTGAGAGTTACATCGCTTGAACAACTCGGACAAAACATCCAAATCGTTCGCTTTGCGATACATCTTGGTGACGTTTTTTTGGCGGCGATCTATCATCAGAATGCTCTCTTTCGACAAGTCTGGGAAGATACAGGCCTCCGGAACGATCCCGGAATATGTACCGTTTGTCGCGTTGGTCGGCGACACCACGATGATATTCGGGATGAATGGTGCCAAAAGGCGGATCAACTGCAGGATCGCCACCGTTTTTCCGCTTCCGGAAGGACCGAGTACCATCGTCGACAAATCCAAGAAGTACCTTGGGTCGAAGGTTAGTACTGGAATGGACAACTGCGCGTCGATGCGCAGATCATCCGATGCTGTTGTGGCCATAGAAAAAGTTGAATTATGTGCCGCTACATTACATACACCATCTCTGCTTAAGACGAGTTCGCCTTCTTCTCGCGATGATCGAGCTCTCTTCCAGCCCGATCTGGCTCGACCAACTTTCTGCGGCACTCGCTGCGGTCTTCAATGAGGTCTACTCGGTGCATCGCAGCTGCCCTTTGGTCACGTCGGTGACCAAAGCACGCATTGACGCACAGTTGCTACGAGGCATGCCTATGTTTCAGGAGAAGGCCCGGGCGATTGGGATCAGCATCGATCATGTCGACAGCATGGCGATCGAGATGTCGGCAATCCAGGTGGACAAAACGCCGCTGGCATTTGCATCTGCATCTGCATCTGCACCTGTTGCTCAGGCTTCATCTGCATCTGCTGCTCAGGCTTCGTCTGCATCTGCTGCTCAGGCTTCGTCTGCATCTGCATCTGCTGCTCAGGCTCCATCCACTCAGGCTTCATCTGCATCTGCTGCTCAGGCTTCATCCGCTCAGGCTTCATCTGCATTTGCTGCTCAGACTCACCGCTTTGGCACGATTTTGATCGTCATTCTGCTGATTCTTCGCTACATTTTCGCGAATATCGGCATGAAGGGCGTCTCTTTGACGTGCGACACGGCAACGGCCAAGATCGATGAGCTACTGATTTCGCTCAACGCGCCGGCGCAGCTGAATACGTTCAAGGTGAAGAGCATCATTCACACTCGTGCCATGCTTTGTGTGATCTCGTTGATGTTTGGCTTCGTTCCGGCCATCATTGTGGGATTTTGGCTCGCCGTTGAGATGTCCATCGAGACTTATCGCAACTTTGTGTCGAACGTTCAGGCCGACGCGGTCCTCGAAACCGCGGCGATTTTGGCACCACCAGCGGTTCCATCGACAGGCGGTGTTCGTCGCCGGAGCGGCGATGATGGGGTTGTCTTCAACATCGAAGATGTTGGTCTTGGCGTGGGTCTCGGTCCATCAAGTCGATATTCTGTTCGGACACCCGCGCGAACATCGATTAGGGCTTCGGCACGGTCCACGGACCGGTCGTCGGAGCGGTCCAGCAAGTCGTCTGTCCCTGTATCTCAAGCCTTGAGTGCGGACGAACAGCGTGAATTGGATGAGCTGCTGCGGGACTTTGACCGACAATGAGTGTTGGTGGTTTGTGCGAGTAAACTCGTCTATCGAAAGCACAGGGGTTGGTGAATGGTGGTTTGTGCAAGTAGACTCGTCTATCGAAAGCACAGGGGTTGGTGAATGGTGGGTTGGTGTAGTAAACAACAAAAAACAACAAAAACACAACACAGCAAAAAACGCAAAACAACAAAACAACAAAAAAGAGAGACGAAAGTCTTGCTTTTTTGTTCAATCATTCTTCCAAAGCTGCGCAAATCGAGAACAACTCATCAATCGACGACGAATTGCCATCACCTCCGCCAAGTTTGTGCAAACATGTCCTCCGGATTATGTCTTTTTGTGCCTCGGATATCTGATCTTTTAGAGACACATACATCGCGCTCGCAGCGCGTGCCTTACCGTGAAATAGACACCCAACTATCTCATCAATTTGACGATCAGAGACTTGCTGGGGCTTCTTTAGAACAATCTTACGCGCAAGCGCTGTTTTGACAAGAGCTAATTTGCGAAAGAACGCCTCGTGCGGATCACTCGGAGGAACGATGGTTGCCATGACGGGTTTGGATGCAACTGGCGCTGCATCGGCAACCGTGGGTTTGGATGGCTTAGTTGGAATCGGGACGAACTCGGTTTCAACTGTAAGGCCCATACTCCGCACTGCGTCGAGATATGCCTGATCAACAGTGGATGACCTCCTTGGCGATGGACTTGGTGTCGGTGTTGATTCTGCCCTCTTCTGTTCGGATTTGATTTCCTCGGACCTTTGATGAAGCCCATCATCCATTCTACCCCATTGTTCAGCATGATCCCTGGCCATCTGACGAAGACGGGCTTCAGTTTCGGACCTATCCGACCACAATGTTCCGTCGGCAGACCGCAACTTCCCGTCAGATTGCAATGTCCAGACACGCGAAGCTTCGCCAGACTGCACCGTTTCTGGCTTTGCAACAGGAGGGCCTCGGATTGTAGCAAAAATACTTTTTGGTTTGGACGCATTTGGAATTGTACCTGCACTCGGTGTCGCCCTTGGTGCAGCACTCGGTGATGTCCCCGACCCCAATGCGGGTTCAACAGGACGACTCATATGCGTCTTTGGTGGAACAGGTGGAGGTGTCCGTCGCCATGTCGTGGCAGGCGGCGGCGTGCCAGGCCACAAAGAATCCGCCAAATAAGTAAGCTCGGAATCACTCGCGACCGAGGGATTGGCCAATGTCAGATTTTCAATATGGAACAACCCGGATTGATCAATTAGTCGCCCCAGTTCGTTGAAAGTGCAATCCTGTTCCAAGCAGTTGTTGTATGCCTGAATTGCGGTACGCTCCCGAAACAGCATACTCGACCTCGCATCATACATCAAATTCGCCGCATGAGCCATCATTGAGAGCAGCCTTGTCAATCGGGCGAGAATAGCAACCTTTACAACTTCGGCAGTCTCACGTGGATTCATATTGGGTGCCATAAAGTCGAGGCTTTCTTCGATCTGCTGAACAAAGCTACCGTAGTACTGCAGAATAGGTCCTTCACTATACCGACTCATGTTCCACCATCCGCCAGCGCTTGCGTGATTGTACATGATGGCAATGGTCGTTTTGCAACTCACGGTGGCGATGCAGTCGCTGTAAAACGACTGTGAATGTTGACACATCTTGTTAAGAATTTCGTCCATGAATGTGCGATGATCCGGGTTGTTTGAGAAGCTGGATGTATGCTGAATGCTACTCAGCTTGATGAACAAAGACACAACCTTCATAAAGGATTCGTAAGAAGGCTTCTTGAGCAGATCCTTGCAAATGCTAAAGTAGCAATGGGCATCAAGAATGCCTCGCCGCTCCATGTAGCTTGTCGCATCGGCGCGAATTCGGGCTTCCATGTTGGAGTTTATTCCAACTTTTTTATCAATTTTAGAGGTATTTTGTGCTGTTGATGTTTTGCATGTTGGTAAATGGGTGTAAAAAAGTACGCATTTAGACATCAGGAACGCATCAAAGGTCCCCCCAGATACTGGTCGCCCCACGATCGGGAAGGACGAAGTCCTCAATCACATAAACAGTCTTTCCCTCGCTATTAAGCTTCTCAATAACAAGTCGCTTAAATCCCAGGGCCTTAAGACGGCAATACCGTTCGAAAGTCCTCGACGAAAGCTGACTAGGTACTCGGATCACGAGATCGAGATCTTCAACTCGAACACCGTGCAAATCTTGCCGCGTGAGTGGTGGCACATCAACAAATTCCGATCCAAGAACTGAATCTTCGTCATTGGGGGTCAGCATCAAACACTTCCCTGGTATGTAGGTGGCATTGATGAACTGTCGATTTTCGAACTCATCGACGAACTCCGTGGCCTTCTCGTCCCAGTAATAGTAAGATCCGAATGGCACCACTTCGCCCGGCCAGATCCAGTGATATCTATCACCATCCGAACCCCCGAAAGGTCCCATATTTTGCCCATTCACCTGTTCTTCGATGGACTGTGCTCGAATTTTGATGCGGTTTTGGATCTGTTCGCATGCGCGACACATGGTAAAGGTCTTCACCTGTCGTTGCTTGAATTCATCGTATCGAGAACCTACTTGGCAATTAGGACACTTACGTGTCTTTCCATATAGGTGCCGATACTTCCTCCGATAATTCATCGTGATCAGACCATTTCCGGCACGTCTCATTTTGCCAATCAGATGAATGTTTTCGCGTTGAAGGAGAGGCGAATCAGCGAACAACGGCAGCTGTTCCTTGTAACAAGTCAAATACTGCAATCGAGGAAATCGAAGTTTCGGTAGTACAAATTCCATCTTACGCATGAAAAGTCCGGTCTTTTGCGAGATGTGGATGGACACAACAGTGTCTGCGCGACGTAGCACGCCCCTAATATGCCCATAGTACACATCTGATACTTGGTAATCAGGGGCTTTTGAGTGGCATGTATGTGTGCGTGTGACTGCCCCATCTACTCGTTGCCGCATTTGCTCTTCGACTATAGGCCAGACTCGTCGATTGACCGCGAGCTGGGGGAACATATGCAGGGCTAGCCCATGCATATACCGATTCAAGGTTCCGAAATGCACCGCGAAACATGACGCTCCAGATCCGAGAAACGGGAGAATGAGTTCGAAAATTTCGCGTGCCTGGTGAGTAAGGAGACATCGACGAGTCTTTGGCTTAACGATTGTTACCTTCGTTGGCGACTGGTAGAAGCTATGATAACGGTCTTCCCCACAAATTTCGCTAACCTCAAATTGCTTGACAACATGTGTTTGCGGGGGTCTGTATCGATCTTCTCGCGAGACATACCTGTCATACATCTTTATATGCATCATTGGTGCAGCAGAATGAGGTTGTGATGGTAACCACCCCAATCGGGATTGCTGACACGTCATGGTTATCTTGATGTGTTCTTCACTTTTTTGCGCAATAGTATGAGTAGAAATTTTTGAAAAGTTTTCTCCTACTACAAAATGTCCAAGCACCCGATCTCGATCACTGTCACGGCGCCCGCCGCGGCATCGCCATCCAGCCCTCGTGCTCCGCCGACCACGCCCGTCACTCCGGGCACGCAGTCGGAGCCAGTGCGCCCGCCGTCGCCCCGCATCATGCAGCTGCCTCCGCTGTCCGCCGGTGGACACATGCAGCCGGCCTATCCGGGGGTCCATGCGCCACTCGGGCCGTCGGTCAGCCCGCGCAACCAGGGGCCGCCGACAGGCGATCAGGCTGCGGACAGGGGCAGTCTCGCGGCCTCTCTCGCTGCTGCACAGGCGAATCGCGCTCGCGCCGTGCAGATGGCGGCTTCGCATGCCGCATCAGCATCTGCAGCCAGCAGCATGTACACGGACATCCCCGCGTCTGTGATTGTGCCGCCGAGCATGAGTCGCCCAAGCGCTGCTGACGAGTTGGCACGGCGTGCGGCTCTTGCTGCTGCAACCATGGCTTCGGGCACGTTCCAGACTCCGCCTCCCAAGGCATCTGTGGCGCGCCAACCACCTGGGGCGCCGCGGCGCGCATCATCTCGGCGCCTCGATCTCGACGAGGAGTAACGCGGGCCAACGGTGAAATTGGCGAAAGTTCCGACGAGCGACTTCGGCAACTTTTGGAAATCACGCCTGCGCTTGGGGCGAAAAAACACAACAAAAAACAACAAAAACACAAAAAACACAAAACCCAACAAAAAACACAAAACCAAACAAAAAACACAAAACCAAACAAAAAACAACACTTCATCACTTCCATCTGCAGTGAACACTGCTTTTTTGTTCGATCAAAGGTTCGCCGGATAGTCGCTAATCGTAACCTCGAAGCGAAGAGCCCCGATCTTCGTGATGTGTCCAGGGTACCATCCAGCTGCCGCGATAGTCACTTGGTCGCCCTGCTTGACATGGATCAGACTCACTGGCGGGTCGGACTTCCCCGAGACCTCGTATGTTGCGAGCGTACTCGGGGGTCCGGTGACCGTTCCCAGCATGTCGAGAATCGAAACAGGCGACGTTACGTAATCGCGTGCGCCGTCGTATCGGATGGACCTCTTCAAGTACTGAGTGATGTGCTTCCAATTTGATACCATGAAACCGTAATCATACACTGATTCGCCGTCGCGCATGATCGTAACATGCCAAGCACCGCCATCCGAACTGCCATAACCATGGTCAGCAACCCGCGCAAACGCCGTTCCAAGCAAGACAAATCCCGTCTTGGGGATGGTTCCGATTGCGACCCGGGTGAAATTCTGACTCGGCGAAACGAGTTCCGGACCCTTGAACTCATAGACAAATGTCTTGGCGTTCTCGAAGAACTTCGACTCACTCGCCGTCACGACTGAGCGGATGGGGAAGTCGGTAACCTCCCGCACCGCATAGTTGTATGCGTCAACCAAGACGCGTGCGGTTTCCTCGAGACCCTCGGCCTTGATGCGAAGGGTGTCGGCAGACTTCGCGAGAACATTGACGGCAGTCATATCAGCTGGTGCGCCAGTCGATTTGGCAAGAGCCTCGGCGTCTTTCTTCGCCTTGTCGAGAGCGGCGTATTCGGCATTGGAAGCGGCCCGAGCGTCCTTCGCAGCGGCAACAGCAACATCCATCTTGGGCTTGATAAGGTCCACCGCTTGTTGCGTGGCTGATTTCACAACAATACTGCTGATAGCCGCAAGCTTGTCAGCGGCGGCTTTCTCTGCGGCAGCAGCGTCGGCCAAAGCCTTCTTGGCAGCTGCATCCGCAGCTGCGGCAGCGTCGGCAGCCGCTTTGGCTGCGGCATCAGAAGCTGCTTTGGCAGCAGCCGCTGCAGCGGCGGCAGCAGCCTCGTCGGCTTTCGCCTTCGCGTCTTCGAGTGTTTTCGCGGCATTTACAAGACTATCGGTGGCCTTGGCTTGGTTCTCCAGATCTGACGCCGATGTACTGTTGTTCATGACTGTAGCAGCTACTGGCGACGTATCGCCGGATGGATCAGTTACCGTCGTGGGCGAACCACCGGACGAAGCATCCTTTACTTTGGCTTGATTGTCTTCTGGACTTCCTGTGTCACCTGCACCCTGTGTGGGGGCTGGGGTACTATCTTTCTGGGACTGGATGATGACGAGAATGATCACGATGACCACAACGATGGCAAAACACCACAGCAGCCATTTGACGTCCTTCTTCCGCTTTGGATCTTCATCTGACTCAGGCATTTTGGCAGTTTATACTGTTGGCCAAAAAACTTTGCTCAGTGAAAATCATTTCACTTCATTCGTTTGATTTTGCTTCATTCGCATGAGGAATTGCAACATCACCACTCCAAAATCCGCGACGCGAGATCTTAACACCCCTCAGAATGAGTCCAAAGTCGGCTCGACTGTACCCAAGACCCCTCGCGAGTTCGAATAAGTCGTCTCTTTGCGCTGGTGGCATTTCAGCAACTTGCTTATGTGTCAGTAAACCCAGGAATCGAGTGTTGTCGATCATCGCTACGATGCCTCCTGTGGGTGGCAGAACAACATCTACAATGTTGTGATAGATCATCGGATCCATGAATCGCTGCAATTGAGAGTGTCCAGTCGGTGTGTTTGAACAGTATATCATTCGAGCTACGAGGTTCAGCTTTGCGATTGCCACTAGTATCTTTGCCCGAGCAAGAGCCGCCTCGCTATTTACGAACTTCGCCCCGCTAAAGATGCGTTTGATTTCGAGCTCATATGCCATATGCAAAGGTGAGTTTTTGCCATACCGTTCGGTTAGGGTTTTGTAGAACCGATTGCTGAAATTGGGATTGTTGACCATATTATGTTGGGTTACCGCGAATTCCATAAGATCCATATTGAGATCTGTCCTTTGCAAAAGATCATAGATATACATCATGGAATCTGCAAAAACCTCATCACCTTGCTTGATTGACTTTGTACTGAAGACCTCGACGTGATGGTCGCCACAGTAGACATAAGCATTTGTTCGCTGTGCAGCCAATCGCAAATACTGTATTATTGAATTAGCAAGATTAAGGCGATTCTTTGAGTCGCAAACAACCATTCGGCAACATGGTGGGCGGCGAATAAATGCACCAACCTGCGGATTTCGCGTGTCGAGGAGGAGATAATTGGCGAAATCCAACCAGTAGAGTTTGTGTTGTTTGGCGAGGTGATGGGCTTCATTTCGGACAAAGTCACTTTCGAGAAATGTCCGCGTTGTTGTCAATGGAATGGTGTGCCGAATGCCATGGATATCGGCCAGAGGGTAGCACGCGCCCGGAATATCGCTAGTGGCCAATACAATGTCTTCTTTCAGCACTCCTTCTTCTGCTGAGCAAACAGAGGAGTCTGGAGTTCGCCCAATGCCTCGCATGAAATCGACGTATGCTTCATACTCTTTGTCCGATCCGGCCCGGAAAAGGCGTATGGGATATGGCTGAGTCTCGATACTGGACTTGATTTTTGGTGTTGTGTTAGTGTTGAATGTTTTTCTCGATGCGGCAGTATGCTGAAAAGACTGGGAGACTTGGAGATGGAAGTCTTGAAAACAGAAGACTTAAAGTTGGATGAATGCGCTGGTTGTCAAGGATGGGCCGGGGCTGGTATAAAGTATGATGCTTTCAACTTTTTAATGGTATATCGCGGCACCCACATGTCTCGGCAAAAAAGACGCACCCCGATTAATCGTCGATGTTTTTGTCGTTGTCGTCAATGTCTTGATCCATATCGAAGGCCTCGCTTTCGATCACATCACTGTTTGCCGCACTTGAGTCATCTGGAGATTCGATTGCCGAGGAGAGGTTTGTCACTGTTTCATCGTCGTCGTTCGATGAGTCAGTGATGTTTAGAGGTGGCGGAAGACACGATGCTTTCTCCGCTTCCATGATTTTGCCAACAATGTATGCAAAGGCATTCGCGCCGAGATGCTCCTGAATGCGCAACAACGTGCGCATGAGGAAGTCCATGATGTAGTTTGCGAACTTTCGCTCGCCCATGTTCTTGTAAAAGTTGACCTTTGACGGAAATTCAGCCTCAAGTACACCCTGAAATTTGGCATCATCGAGACTTTCATGCAGCTTTTTCAGCTCGGCATCCTCGAAAATCTTCGCATGCATCAAGTTGTTGACGAACTGAATGCACCTCACGATATACACCATGACTCGTTGGGACTGGGTAATAAAATCCTCATCAAGCGCCGTGTTGTATGGGTTGATTCGCACTTGCTCGATGTCGACATATGGGTAGTTAGCGCACAAGCCCAGGTTAATCCAGAGGTTGTAGTTGATGTTGCTGGCCTTCGACAAGGCTGCGATGTTGGCAAAATTCTCGTGATATTCCGGATAAGTGATGCTATTTTGAGCGATATCGATCGGAGCATCCGGTACTGATTCTGTAGCTTGCTTATACTCCAACAAGGCTTCTTCGTATTGACTCTCGTACTTCGCGAAGTATTGGAGGGACTTTTCTACGATGTCTTCGTTGGTGGCCCCGCATTTCGAGCATGTCTTGTTGGCGAACTGATGGAGACCTCCGAGTGGGCAGCGGTTCTCAAAGTACACAAAGAACTCATATGTTTTCGAGAGACGGTCAAGAGCCCTCAATATGACATCATTCGACACACCTGCCTCGAAGTACAATTTGTTACACTTGGCGCAGCGAAAGTCCGTGAGTTGTTTCGTCGTAAGAACTATACCGCTGCGAATCGCCTCCACGAACTCCGCATTTGAGTACTCGACGTCGCCAAAGACGAATTTGCCAATCTTGTGTTGCTTACCATCAGCACAATAGTATCGCGACAAGATTGGCTCAACATCACCCATAAAGCTGATTCTCTGCACATGCACGGTTGGTTTCGCAACGAAGAAGTTGTTGCGGTGGGCTTGAATCTCAATTTCACGCTTCTGTCGACATAACTCGCCGAAATCATACATCAAAGGATTCATTGGCGTTGTGACGTAACTGGGCATTTTCGCATACTTAATCATGAGTTCATAACATTGATGGGTAAACTGCGACATATGTCGCGGGTCAAAGGGGGCCTCCTTTAGGTGTGCATAGTGATTCGCCGAATGCGCCTGAGCATCGCTCAAACCCATTATTTCGGCCCAGTCATATAGCTCTGCCGACTTTGATCGCGATAACATGAGCCAATGATAGCGATAGATCGCATCGAGGTCAACAACGTGTTGGATTTTCTCATCAACCGTGATCCGGGCATCAGTAATCTCGCTCGAGATTGGATGTTGAATCGCATGTTTGTATGAGTTGACCATACCTTCTTTGATCATCGCGGCAGTCAATCCAATGCGTCGGATCATCGTTTCTTTCTCACGCAAGATGAGAGCAAGCGCAGAGTTCAGCCAAATTTCCGCTGACTGCAACTTCTTGTTGTGGGCGATGTTGATGCTGAAGCGCAAATTCAGCTTGTGCTGGAGGCAATACGTGATGATGTAAGCGTATGTCAGCATATGCGTATGCAGGTGAACGAGGCTTGTTACATTTTCGGCCACGGCAGTCTTGGCTTTCATAAATTGAGCACTTAGTTCTTGTATCCGAGCCTGGATTTGCTCCGTGATCAATTCGATCAGTGCCTTGATTTTGGAGTAGTTTTCGATACGCACACTAGTCATGATGTATTGCGTGATTTCTTTCTTGAGGTCGGATGGGTCATTATCGTATGCTGTGTCGTCTGTCTGAATCTGAATGTTGCTGGCAATGACTTCGCCGCAGATCGAGCAATAATAGCCAGTGGGGTCGACCACAGCAAGTGTCAATAACTTGTCGTAAATGCGTTGTTGATTTTCCGGAGTTGGCTTCAATTTACTACGTAGTTCGGCCTCGATAAGGATGTGTGCGCAAACGCCGTGGTGCATTTTGGGCTTTTCAGTGGGCGAAAACCCCACTAATTTCGCCAAGCGACTATACAGCTGCGGCAAATTCTTCGGCGACACTTCCTGCAACGCGCGCTTGAGGTCTTTCAGTAGACGAATCACCTCTGTTTTTTCCTCTGGATTTGTGACTTTCGCGACCTCCATGTCGACAATCTTGAGCTGTTCGCGAGAAAGCCGCGCCAATGGCAGCTTGAATAGACGCTGCGCAACGATGCGTTTTTGCAAAATCAGAAGTTTACTTGCATCATAAGCGACGTTGCTATCCTTAGTGATTTTCTGCAGTTGGTTCATGTTTTGCTTTTGCTTAAGCGCCGCGAAGAATTCTTCGCTTGAGAAGCCAAATACTCGACCGAGAACATATGCATGTTCCAATTGCTCAAACTGCAGTACACCCCATAGATCTTGATCCCACACCGCGAGATTGGCTGCTGACACTTTTTGCAAAGCAACAAAACGAGAATCTAGGGCGATCTGTGGTCGAGATTCCTGCGTGAAGAACCCTACTTGACGCGGAAACATTGGAGATTTTACGTCGTTTCCGCCGTATACTTCAGCCATATAGGCGAGACTGATGAGGTCATCCCGATCCGTCAGATATTCTACCATCTGAAGCAACGCATCAGCTGTTGGCTGAGCCTCGAAATCGAAAGCTGTGATAGAGGACTTTCGAAAACACTTGTAGTTTGTGGCATCGATAAATCCATAACGGAGCAAATCTTGCATAGAGTAACTTCGGAAAAGCGAGTACTTGCAGTCTTGTGGGGTAAGAATAACACCATTGACAGACACTCGGTCGCCCTTGGCGAAAATGAGTATCTGGTCGCCAGTCTGAACGTATACCGGCGAATTGAGCGTGAGATTTACTCCTGACTCATCGCCCTTAGTGACCAAAACGACGTTATCTGCCAAAAACGAGAGAATAATCGACGGGATGTTCGACTTGAGTTTTTTGGCATCGGCGCTTTTCATCATTTCGTACCATCGCGGAATTTGATCCGAAAAATCCGTGTCTCGAAGCTTCTGTTCTAGATCGTCAAACACGACATTCAGCGGCGTTTGACCACTAACATCGTAGACGAGGAGTGATTCCATTCTAAGCTATGTATAATAAGTGTACTATACTTAGGAAAAAATGTCAATTACCTCCTCGACGACGAAAACGTTCACCTCGCTCAGTGCATATTTGACCTTTTACTACTACAATCATTTGTTCGAAGCCGCCATGAAAATGAAGGCCCGAAACGAAGCTCGAACTGTACACGAGGGATTCATCGTTGCTGTTCGACTTTTCACCGAGAAAATGACTGCCTCAATGAAGCAGGAGGGCGAGAAGAACTTCTATCGGAGCATGCTGAGTAGTATGTGCCAGTACTTCATTGAGAAGAACGTGTACTCCACAATCACTGTTCGTGAACTCATCCAGCACATTTCCGTTGAGTTTGTGCCGGCGGATTACGCGTCAACTATGTCTCTTGAGCAGCAATACAAGGTGACCAAAGCCATCCTTTGCGATGTGATCAGCGAGTTTAGTCGTGTTGTTGCGACTGATCACGTCACTCGCATCGTCGATGATCACGCAAATGAGAAGAACATTTTGGTTCTGCGAACTGCTGCGTTCGAACTTTTGAAGACCAAAAAGAGCGTAACGATGCGCAACATCATCACTGGCGGTGAGAATCAGATCGATACGCTGCGAATGATTGTTCAGCGCGCCGAAACGGAACTTCAGAGGGTCAAAGCCATGTACCAAAAGGTGACCGAAGAGAAGGCGGCGCTTGAAAAGTTGGTGCGGAAACAATATATGGAGAAGCAAGCATTGCTTCGAGAGGTTGCTGAGTGCAAAGAAAAACTTGCCAAACGTATGGACTTTGACGTGGACGATGTCGCGGATCTTCTGATTCCGACTGATG
>JACCDM010259051.1_pt1 | contig 13441 bp, 7 predicted proteins | sample 7445851 | NCBI WGS metagenome assembly JACCDM01 (sample SAMN15323438, study PRJNA562643) | freshwater metagenome | isolation source: river surface water | place: USA:Blue River Watershed | collected 2017-08-16
CGCGCGCTCAGGCGTTGTTGCAACTGCGGGATCAGGTCTGCCAGCGAGACGTAGATGTAGCTGCTGCTGGCCAGGACCACCCAGTAAGGCAACCAGTCTTCGTGGCCTTGGATGAAGGCATAGCCCACCACCCCACCGACCATGGTGGCTGAACCCGCCAGGCACAAACGCCCCAGCGCACTGGAGAGCGCCTGACCGTTTTGCCGCAACACCACCAAGTCACCGATGTGGTGAGGGACTTCGTGGGCCAGGACGGCCACGCACGCTGCCCAACCCAGGGAGGGATGGATCAAAAACGCAGCAGCGACCAAGATGCCATCGCCCAAAGCGTGGATGCTGTCACCAAACAGAACGGACCAACTGCCTGCATAGCCGTGCGCATGGCCATGTGCGTGGTCATGCGTGTGATCGTGCGCGTGCGCATGGTCATGTCCATGATCTTGATCGTTGTGACCCAGGCCTTGGTGGTGCTCATGACCGTGGTGCCACAGCTCGGCCTTGTCGAGCAAAAAGAAGAACACCAACCCACCGAGCAAGGTCGCAAAGAGACCATGGGCGTCCATCCCCGACTCGAACGCCTCGGGCAACAAATGCATGAGTGCGGTGGCCAACAAGGCCCCGGCAGCCAGGCTCAGCAAAGCCCGGCTCCAGCGCGCCAACAACGCTTGGGTCAACCAGGCGGCGATGAGCACACTGCCCACGCCGCTCAATGCAGTACCCAACAAGACCTCGAACATGGATGGACTCAGACCCCGTATTTCTTGAACCAGGCCAACATGCGCTGCCAGCCGTCCTGTGCGGCATCGGCGCGATAAGTGCCGCGATAGTCCGCATGGAAGGCATGGGGCGCTTGCGGATAGATGACGAATTCAGAACGGGAAGCCGCACCCGGCGCTTTGGCCAGGGCTTGCTTCATTTGATCCACGGTGCTCACGGGGATGCCCGTGTCCTCGCCACCATACAAGCCCAGCACAGGCACTTTGACTTGAGCCGCCAGGCTCAAGGGGTGCGCGGTTTGAAAGGCATTGGTCTGCCCCACCAGACGGCCATACCAGGCCACCGCAGTCTTGAGCTTGGGTTGGTGCGCGGCATACAACCAGGTGATGCGTCCGCCCCAGCAAAAACCAGTGATGGCCAGGCGCTGGGTGTCTGCGCCTTCGGTGGCGGCGAATTCAACGCAGGCGTCGAGGTCGCCCATCACTTGCGCATCGGGCACTTTGCTGATCACTTCGGCGTTGAGTTTGGCGATCTCGCCATAAGAGCTGGGGTCGCCTTGGCGCATGAACAAATCGGGCGCCATGGCGTAGTAACCAGCCTTGGCCAGGCGACGCGCCACATCGGCGATGTAATCGTGAACACCAAAAATTTCAGAGATCACCAACACCACCGGGGCGTTGGTGGATTGGGCTGGGCGTGCGCGGTAAACGGGCACCTGATCGTTGCCCACCTTGATGACGACCTCGCCCACGTCCAGACCTTGGGCATCGGTTTTGATGGCCGTTTGCGCCATGATGGGCATGGCTGCAAGTGCATAGCCCACGCCCAGGCTGGACTTGAGCAATCCGCGTCGATTCAAGGCGTGGTGCGGGGCTTGGGCCGGGACATCCAACAAGGCCTGGGTATCGTTGATCCAATTGTTCATGGTTGACCTGTGAGAGGGGGTTGTGAATCCGTCATCTTGTCACAAAGCAAAGCCCTGTGCGGGGCAAAGTTTCATCTTTAATGGGCCTGTTCCCAATTGGGTCCCATGCCCACCTCGGCCAGCAGGGGCACACGCAAATTGGCCACCTCGGCCATGAGGCGTGGCACCTCGGTGCGCACCCAATCCTGATGCGAGAGAGGCAACTCGAACACCAATTCGTCGTGCACCTGCATGATCATCTTGACGGGGCTGTTGAGCGCGTCGAGCGTGGCCTGCACGCTCACCATGCTCATCTTGATGAGATCCGCCGCCGTGCCTTGCATGGGTGCATTGATGGCGGCGCGCTCTGCACCTGCGCGCCGTGGACCGTTGGCGCGAATGTCGGGCAGATACAAGCGCCGTCCAAAGACGGTTTGCACATAGCCTTGCTCGCGGGCTTGCTCGCGGATGTCGTCCATGTAGGCCTTGACCCCTGCAAAGCGTTGAAAGTAGCGATCGATGTAAGCCTTGGCCGCGGCCTGATCCACGCCCAAGGCCTTGGCCAGACCAAAGGCGCTCATGCCATAGATGAGGCCAAAGTTGATGACCTTGGCATAGCGGCGTTGCTCGGACGACACCACCTCGGGCGCCAAGCCAAACACCTCGGCAGCGGTGGCGCGGTGCACATCCAGCCCTTGCTGGAAGGCTGCGATGAGCGCGGCATCTTGGCTGATGTGCGCCATGATGCGCAGCTCGATCTGGCTGTAATCGGCGCTGGCGAGCACACAGCCCTCGGGTGCCACAAAGGCCTCCCTCACGCGGCGACCCTCGGCAGTGCGAATGGGGATGTTTTGCAAATTGGGGTCGCTGCTGGACAAGCGCCCCGTCACCGCCACCGCCTGCGCATAGTGCGTGTGCACGCGCCCTGTGATGGGATTGGCCAGCGTGGCGAGCTTGTCGGTGTAGGTGTTTTTGAGTTTGGCCAGGGACCGGTATTCAAGGATCTTGGCCGGCAAGGGGTAATCCTCGGCGAGTTTTTCCAGCACCTCTTCGTCGGTGCTGCGCGCGCCCGTGGCGGTTTTCTTGATGACGGGCAACTGGAGCTTGTCGAAAAAGATTTCGCCCAACTGTTTGGGGCTGCCCAGATTGAATGGCTGGCCGGCGAGTTCATAGGCCTGCTGTTCCAAGCCCATGATGCGCTGTCCCAACTCGTGGCTTTGCGTCATGAGGGTCGTGGCATCGACACACACGCCATGCCGCTCCATGGTGAAGAGCACATCGCTGGTGGCGATTTCCAATTCGTAGACGGCGAGCAAGTCGGGGTTGGCCTGCAAGCGCGGCCACAAGACCTGATGCACTTGCAGGGTGAAGCTGGCGTCCTCGCCAGAGTACCGCGCGGCCTGCGCCACATCGACCTGGGCAAACGGGATTTGCTTGGCCCCTTTGCCGCACAAGTCTTCATAGCTCAGGCCTTCGCGATGCAAATGCCGCAAGGCCAGGCTCTCAAGGCTGTGCGCGAGGTGGACCTCCAGCACATAACTTTGCAAGAGGGTGTCGTGGGCGTAGCCGCGCACGCGAATGCCATGGTTGGCAAACACATGCTGGTCGTACTTGACATGCTGCCCCAGCTTGAGGGCGCGCGGGTTTTCCAGCCAGGGCTTGAGGTCAGCCAGCACTTGCGCCAGTGGCAACTGCGTGGGCGCATCAGGTCCCACGTGCGCCAGTGGCACATAGGCAGCCAGCTCAGGGCTCACGCTCAGGCTGATGCCCACCAGTTGCGCTTGCATGGCGTCCAGGCTGTCGGTCTCGGTGTCGATGGCCACCAGCTCGGCCGACTGCAAACGCGCCAGCCATTGAGCCCAGTGGTGGGGCTCGGTGACGATCTCGACTTGCAGGTCCACCGCGGCGGGTGCAGGACCTGTGGGCTCTGCGTCCACCAGGCCGGCCACGGGTTCGCGCGTGGCCGCATGTGAAGTGGATTTGCCGCCCGCCTCACCCGAGGCCGAGGCCTGCAAACTCTTCATGAGGCCGCGAAAGCCAAAGCGCTCGGCAAAGGCCGTGAGGGCGTCAAGGTCAGGACTTGCACCGGCCAAGGCCTCCAGCCCTGGCCATGTGGGCAAGGCCTGGCTCAGGTCGCAGTCGGTGCGAATGGTGACCAGTTGTCGCGCCGTGGGCAACCAATCCAAGGCCTGGCGAAGGTTCTCGCCCACCACGCCCGTGACTTCACTGGCCTTGGCCACGAGGGCATCGAGATCGCCATAAGTCTGCAACCACTTGGCAGCTGTCTTGGGGCCAACCTTGTTCACGCCCGGCACGTTGTCCACGGTGTCGCCCACCAGCGCCTGAAAGTCGATCATGCGCGAGGGCGGCACACCGAATTCGGCGGTCACGCCGGCCACATCGCGCACCTTGCCGTTCATGGTGTCGATGATGGTGATGTGTTCGTTGACCAATTGGCTGAGGTCTTTGTCGCCGCTGGAGATGATGACGCGCCAGCCTTGGTCGGCAGCGCGCTTGGCCAAGGTGCCAATCACATCGTCAGCCTCCACCTCGGGCACGTGCAACAACGGCCAGCCCAGCAAGCGGACCACCTCGTGGATGGGTTCGATTTGCGCGCGCAAGTCGTCGGGCATGGGCGAGCGGTTGGCCTTGTACTGTGGGTACAAGGCGTCGCGGAAGGTGGGACCCGGCGCATCGAACACACAGGCCAGGTGCATGGCGGGGTAGTCTTTGCGCAGGCTTTGCAGCATGTTGATGATGCCGCGCAAGGCTCCCGTGGGGGCACTGTTGGGATCGCCAGGCACAGCGCGCAAATCGGGCATGGCGTGAAAGGCACGGTACAGATAGCTGGAGCCATCGACCAGCAGCAGCATGGGGGCAGGGTCTTGCATGGGTGCATTGTGCCTCGACCTACAATGCGGCTTCCTTGTGAGTACCCTCCCCATGGCCGTTTACACCGCCGTCAGCGAAGACCACGTTCGAGAATTGCTTGCCACCATGGCGATCGGTGAGTTTGAAAGCCTCACCGGCATCCAGGGCGGCATCGAAAACACCAACTATTTTTTGAACACCGATCAGGGCGAATTCGTCCTGACCTTGTTCGAAAGGCTCAGCCATGCCGAGCTGCCCTACTACCTGGAACTCATGCGCTGGCTGGCGCAGCAAGGCATCCCCGTGCCCGCCCCGCATGCCAACCAGCAAGGCCAGATCCTGCTCACGGTGGCCGACAAGCCCGCTGCCGTGGTCGACCGCCTCCAGGGTCAACCCCAGCTGCAACCGCAAGCCGTGCATTGCCGCCAAATGGGTCACTGGCTTGCTCGCATGCACCGTGCTGGCGAGGGCTTCGATGGCTTGCAGCCCAATTTGCGTGGCCTGCCCTGGTGGAACGAAACCATCCCGGTGGTGATGCCACATTTGAACGAAGCACAGCAGCAACTCATCACCCAGGAGCTGGCCTTTCAGAACCATGTGGCCAGCCTCTCCGCCTACGCCGCTTTGCCTCGCGGGCCTGTGCATGCCGACGGCTTTCGCGACAACGTCATGTTCGACGGCGAAGTCTTGTGCGGCGTGTTCGATTTCTACTTCGCAGGGCACGATGCCTGGCTGTTTGACTTGTGTGTGTGCCTCAACGACTGGTGCATCGACCTGACCACCGGCGAGTGGGATGAGCAGCGCCTGGCTGCCTTCTTGCAGGCTTATCAGAATGAGCGCCCTTTGAGCGCTGCCGAACGCAGCCTCTTTAATCCCATGCTGCGCGCGGCCGCCCTGCGCTTTTGGACTTCGCGCCTGTGGGACTTTCACCTGCCCCGCGAGGCCAGCCTGCTCAAACCCCACGATCCCACCCACTTTGAGCGCGTGATCCTGCAACGCATCCAACACCCTGTCACACTGTCATCATGAAACTCAATGTGGTCAAAGCCTCTGAAGGGGCAACCTGGGTGCGATTGGGCATCCGAACCTTTTGGCGCCAGCCGTTTGCCATGGGGGGGCTTTTCTTGATGTTCATCATCATCACCTCCCTCTTTGCCTTCATCCCGCGCATTGGCAACCTCATCGCCATCGTCTTCATTCCTGCATTCAGCCTGGGCCTCATGGCCGCAGCCCGCATGGCGCATCAGGGGCAATTCCCCATGCCCACGGTTCTGTTCACCGCCTTTCGATCTGGCGTCGAACGGCGCAATGCCGCCCTTCGCCTGGGCCTGGCCTATGTGTTCTTTTTTGTGGGCGTGCTGGGCCTGTCGGCCTTGATCGACGACGGTCAATTCGCGTCGCTCTACCTGTTTGGTGGGCAAATCACGCCCGATCTCTTGCAGTCCTCGTCGTTTGAATCGGCCGTCTGGACCGCCACGCTGGTCTACATCCCGGTCTCGGCGATGTTTTGGCATGCGCCAGCCCTCGTGCAATGGCATGGCGTGCCAGTGTCCAAAAGCCTTTTTTTCAGCCTGATGGCGTGCCTCTCCAACTGGAAAGCGTTTCTGGTCTACCTCATCACCTGGATCGTGCTGATCCTGGTCGTGATCTTTGCGGTGATCTTTGTGTCGGGTTTGCTGGACCTGGGCGAGGCTTCAAGCCTCACGCTCACGCCAGCGCTGATCTTGCTGGCGGCCATGTTTTTCACCTCCAGCTACTTCAGCTTCATGGCCTGCTTTGAGCCCCAGCTGGACCTGCAAGCCTGAGGCTGAACACCCCCTTGGGGCAGCCATGTCCCCCACCACTTAGGCAATGGGCGTGAGCTTGGCCACCGACAAGGCCAACCACTTGACCCCATGGCGTGAGAAGTTGATTTGCGCGCGCGCGTCGTCGTTGATGCCCTCGACGGCCAAGACCGTGCCTTCGCCAAACTTGGTGTGAAACACCTGGCTGCCCTGCTTGAGCCAGGCATGACGGCTTTCTGCCTGGGCTTTGGGTTGAGCCACCGCTGCGGGCGCACCCGCTGACCCCGACCACGGGGCTGCGCTGTGCGAACCCCAGGCCATGCTGCCACCGGCCCTGCCCCCTGCGCTCCAGCCATAGCCAGCCCCGGCGGGGTGAGTCTGGTGAATCCACTTGATGGCTTGCTCGGGCAATTCGTCAATGAAGCGGCTTCGAATGTGAAAGCGCGTTTGTCCGTGCAACATGCGTTGCTCGGTGTGGCTCAGGTAGAGGCGCTTGCGTGCCCGCGTGATGGCCACATACATGAGGCGACGCTCCTCCTCAAGTCCATCGAGGTCGTTGAGCGCGTTCTCATGGGGGAACAAAGCTTCCTCCATGCCAGTGATGAACACTGCATCAAACTCCAGCCCCTTGGCCGAATGAACCGTCATGAGTTGCACGGCCTCCTGCCCGGCCTGCGCCTGGTTGTCGCCCGACTCCAGCGCGGCATGCGTCAAAAAAGCACTCAGCGGCGATTCGGTCTCGCCCGTGTCGGGGTTCACCCAGGCCGACTCCTCACTGCCGGGCGCTTGTTTGCCAAAACCTTCCTGGGTCACAAAGCTTTCGGCAGCCGTGACGAGTTCGTTGAGGTTGTCGATGCGGTCTTCGCCCTCGCGGTCCTTGCGGTAGTGCTCAATGAGGCCACTGTGCTGCAACACCAGCTCCACCCACTGTCGCAAGGGTTGACCTTGACCGGCCTCGCGGATGACATCGAGCAAGGCAATGAAGCCATTGAGTTTGGCGCCCGCTGCGCCACTCACCTGAGCCACCGCCTGCGACAGCGACGCGCCTTGCGCACGCGCTGCGTCCTGGAGCTGCTCGATGCTGCGCGCGCCAATGCCACGCGGCGGGAAATTCACCACCCGCAAAAAACTGGTGTCGTCGTTGGGGTTGTCGAGCAAGCGCAGGTAAGCCAGGGCATGTTTGATCTCGGCACGCTCGAAAAATCGCATGCCTCCATACACGCGGTAAGGCATGCCCGCATTGAAGAGCGCGGTTTCGAGCACACGGCTTTGTGCGTTGCTGCGGTAGAGGACCGCCACTTCGTCCAGCCTGTCCACCCCTGTGCCGCCGGTGGCCTCGCGGCCTTCGCGCTTGAGGTGGCGAATCTCCTCCACCAGCCACTGGGCCTCGGCCAGATCGGTGGACAAGGCCACCACCCGCACGGGCTCGCCTGCGCCCGCATCGGTGCGCAAGTTCTTGCCCAGGCGGTTCTTGTTGTGGCCAATCAGGGCGTTGGCACTGTCAAGGATATTGGAATGGCTGCGGTAGTTCTGTTCGAGCTTGATGGTGTGCTGCACTTCAAACTCGCGCACGAAGTCGGCCATGTTGCCTACGCGAGCGCCGCGAAAGGCGTAGATGCTCTGGTCATCGTCGCCCACGGCAAAGAGGCTGGTCTGGGGACCGCACAACAACTTGAGCCAGGCGTATTGCAAGCGGTTGGTGTCCTGAAATTCATCGACGAGCACATGCGAGAAGCGATGCTGGTAGTGCTCGCGCAAGGCGGTGTTGTCGCGCAGCAATTCGTAGGAGCGCAGCATCAATTCGCCAAAGTCCACCACGCCCTCGCGTTGGCATTGGGCCTCGTAGAGCGCATAGATCTCCACGCGCTTGCGCGTGTCAGGGTCGCGGGCATCGACGTCGTTGGGGCGAAGGCCGTCTTCCTTGCAGCCGGCGATGAACCACTGGGTGGGCTTGATGGGCAATCGCTCCTCGTCAATGCCATTGGCCTTGTAGACGCGCTTGAGGGCGGAGAGCTGGTCCTGGGTGTCGAGGATCTGAAAGGCCTGGGGCAAGGCCACCAGCTTCCAGTGCGCGCGCAGCATGCGGTTGCACAAGCCATGGAAGGTGCCCACCCACATGCCCCTCACGTTCAGCGGCAACATGGCCTGCAAGCGAGTGAGCATTTCGCGCGCGGCCTTGTTGGTGAAGGTGACCGCAAGAATGCCCCCGGGCGAACACCGCTGGCTTTGCAGCAGCCAGGCCATGCGGGTGGTGAGGACTCGGGTTTTGCCCGATCCCGCGCCCGCGAGGATCAGCGCATGGGTGTCGGGAAGCAAGACGGCGTGGCGCTGCTCATCGTTGAGGCCGTTCAAAAGGGGGGATGGGTGCATGCGGGCATTCTAGAAAGCCTGGGTTTGTCCTGAGTTCACGCCGTGTAATTGTGTATACAGTTTTGAATGCATTAACCCTTAATCGCTCAAATTCCTTTCTAGGAGCTCGATCCATGACCTCTTCCGTTCACCCTGTCGATGCGCGGCTGCCCTCTGGCCAGCTCGCCGCCCTGGGCTTGCAGCACGTGCTGGTGATGTATGCCGGCGCTGTGGCCGTTCCCCTCATCATTGGCCGTGCGCTCAAGCTCAGCCCAGAAGATGTGGCCTTCCTGATCTCGGCAGACCTGTTTTGCTGCGGCCTGGTGACGCTGATCCAATCCCTGGGCGCAACCCAGTGGTTTGGCATTCGCCTGCCCGTGATGATGGGCGTGACCTTTGCCGCCGTCGCCCCCATGGTGGCCATGGCCAATGCCAATCCGGGCACAGCGGGTGCGCAATTGATCTTTGGCTCCATCATTGGTGCTGGCCTGATCTCCATCCTCATTGCGCCACTGGTGAGCCGCATGCTCAGGTTCTTCCCGCCTGTGGTCACTGGCACCATCATTGCCGTGATTGGCATCAGCCTCATGCGCATTGGCATCAACTGGATTTTTGGTAACCCGGTCGGTCCAACAGCACCTTCGGTGCTCGCGCCTGAACACAAGCAGTGGCTGGATGCCGCCACAGCCGCCGCCAGCGCGCCCGGCTCTGCCCTGCCGCCCATCCCCAAAGATCTGGCGCTCGTGCCCAAGATGCCCAACCCCAAGTACGCCGACCTCACCGGTGTGGGCATCGCCGCCCTGGTGCTGTGCGCCATTTTGCTGATTTCGCGCTTTGCCAAAGGCTTTGTGGCCAACATCTCGGTGCTGCTGGGCATCGTCATCGGTGGCGTGGTGGCCACCGCCATGGGGCTCATGACTTTTGAGAAGGTGGGCAAGGCCGCTTGGTTCGATGTGATCATGCCCTTTCACTTTGGCATGCCCATCTTTGATCCCGTGCTCATTTTGACCATGACCCTGGTCATGATCGTGGTCATGATTGAATCGACGGGCATGTTCTTGGCCTTGAGCGAAATGACGGGCAAACCCATCGATCAACCCGCATTGAGCTCAGGCCTGCGCACCGATGGCCTGGGCACCTTGCTCGGCGGCATCTTCAACACCTTTCCCTACACCAGCTTTTCGCAGAACGTGGGGCTGGTGGCCGTGACCGGAGTCAAGAGCCGCTTTGTGTGCGTGGCAGGCGGCCTGATCCTCATCGCCTTGGGGCTGTTGCCCAAAATGGCTGCGCTGGTGGAATCCTTGCCCACCGTGGTGCTGGGTGGCGCTGGCCTGGTGATGTTTGGCATGGTGGCCGCCACCGGCATTCGCATCCTGGCGAGCGTGGACTTCAAGAACAACCGCTTCAATTCGTTGATCGTGGCCATCTCGATTGGTGTTGGCATGATTCCGCTGATCGCGCCCAACTTCAAACAATGGATGCCGCATGGTCTGCATCCGCTGATCGAGTCGGGCATCTTGCTGGCCTCGCTCAGTGCGGTCTTGCTCAACCTGTTTTTCAATGGCAGCCAAAGCGATGCCAGCGAGGCCATTGCCGCAGCCAAGCAAGCTGACGCGCACTGACCGGCTCCCGCAGCTTTGCGCAAACGGCCTTAGCCCGTGTTGCGCAAGGCCGAGGCCACGCCGTTGATGCTGATGTGTATCCCGCGCTGCACGCGCTCGTCCGTCTGACCCAGGCGGTGGCGGCGAATCAGCTCCACTTGCAAATGGTGTAAGGGATCGATGTAGGGAAAGCGGTGGCGGATGGAACGCGCCAAAGCCGGGTTGCTTTGCAGCCGGTGGCGTTCACCTGTGATGTGCGCCAAGGCATCGACGGTGCGGTGCCACTCGGCCTCGATGCGCGCAAAGATGCGCTCGCGAAGGCGCCTGTCTTCAATCAACTCGGTGTAGCGGCGTGCCAGCGCCAGGTCGCTTTTGGCCAGCACCATGTCCATGTTGGAGAGCAGTGTTCGAAAGAACGGCCAATCGCGGTGCATGGCCTTGAGCAAGGCCCAGCGCGACTTGGAGCTGACACCTTGCCCCGATGCGGCTTGCACAAACGCCTCCACCGCTGAGCCAAAGCCAAACCAGCCCGGCAAGGTGATGCGGCACTGCCCCCAACTGAATGACCAGGGAATGGCACGCAGGTCCTCAATCTTTTGCAAGGCCTTGCGCGAGGCAGGGCGCGAGCCAATGTTGAGCTGTGTGAGTTCGCGCAACGGCGTGGCCCCAAAAAAGAAGTCGGTGAAGCCTTCGGTCTCGTAGACCAAATGGCGATAAGCCTGCATGCTGGCCTCGGAGAGCTCCCCCGCAGCTTGAACATAGGCCGCAGGGGGTTCATACGGATTGGGCAAAAGACTCGCTTCCAGCGTGGCGGCCACCAGGGTCTCGAGGTTGCGTCGCCCGATCTCGGGGTTGGCGTATTTGGAGCCAATCACCTCGCCTTGCTCAGTGAGGCGAATCTGACCACGCACTGTGCCCGGTGGTTGCGCGAGGATGGCCTCATAACTCGGACCACCGCCTCTGCCCACGGTGCCACCGCGCCCGTGAAAAAGCCGCAAGGCAATGCCGTGGCTGCGCCGCAAACCCTCAAAGAGCGCCACCAGGGCGACCTCGGCACGATAAAGCTCCCAGTTGCTGGTGAAGATGCCACCGTCCTTGTTGGAGTCGCTGTAGCCCAGCATGATGTCTTGCTCGCCGCCCGAGGCGCGCACCAGATCGGCCACCCCAGGCAAGGCGTAAAAGCCCTGCATGACTGGCATGGCGTTGCGCAAGTCGGCAATCGTTTCAAAAAGCGGCACCACGATGAGTTCGTCCACCGCATCATGTCCCAGAGTGCCCCGCAGCAAACCCACCTCCTTGTGCAGCACCAAAACCTCGAGCAAGTCACTCACCGTTTCGGTATGGCTGATGATGTCGTGTCGAATCGCTGCCGCGCCAAAACGCTGGCGCATGGCCAAAGCGGTCTCGAATATGGCGAGTTCATCGAGCGTGCTGGCCTGGTACTGAGCGCGCGGCACGCGCAAGGGGCGCGCATCGCTCAAGCATTTCAGCAACACCTCGCAGCGTTGTGCCTCGCCCAGTTGCAAGTAATGGGTTGAGACGCCACTCACGGCCAGCAAATCAGCCACAGTCTGTTCATGGCGGTCCGAGCTTTGGCGCAGGTCTACCGTGGCCAGATGAAAGCCAAACACCTCCACCGCTCGAATGAGCGGCTTGAGCCGCTCACTGGCCAGCGCTTGGGCACGCTGATCCACCAAGGCTTGCTCGATCACGCGCAAGTCCTGCAAAAAAGAAGCCGCATCGGGATAGGCGTCTTGCGGCTCCACGGCATGGCGTGCCGCTTGGGCTGCGCACCATTGCGCCAGCGTGGCCGCTAGGCGCGCGTACATGCCCGTGAGTGCGAGGCGGTAGGGTTCGTCCTGCCTGTGTTCATTGGCATCGGGTGAGCGCGCCGCCAGCGCTTGCATGGCGGCATTCACCGGGCGCAGCATGGCCGAGAGCGACAACTCGCTGCCCAGCAAATGGATCTCCGTGAGGTAGTGGCGCAGCACCACCTCGCACTGGCGTTGCAATGCCAGGCGCAAAGTCTGGGCAGTGACATTGGGGTTGCCATCCCGATCGCCACCGATCCACTGCCCCATGCGAAAGAAATTGGCAATCGCCTGACCCGGCAAAGCTTCTTGCAAGGTGTCGTAGAGCCTGGGCACCTCGCGCAAAAAGGTGGACTGGTAGTAACTCATGGCGTTGTCGATCTCGTCTGCCACCGTGAGCCGGGTGAAGCGCAGCAAGCGTGTTTGCCACAGCTGCAAGACCCTCACCCGCAACTGCGCCTCGTTGTCGGCCAATTCACGCTGGGCTTTGGCGTCTTTGGGCAAGCCATAAGCCCGCGCTCTTTGGAGGATGTGGTCCCGCGCCAGCAGCAACTGAGCGATTTGTCGCTCGGCCACCAGGATGCTTTGCCGCTGCACCTCGGTGGGGTGTGCGGTGAGCACGGGCGACACATGGCTTTGCGCGAGAAAGTCCGCAATCTTGCGCGATGACAAACCCGCGCCACGCAAACGAGACACCGCCAGCTCGATGCTGCCCGCTGCCATTTGCCCTTGGCGCTCGTGCACTGCGCGGCGGCGGATGTGGTGCCGATCTTCAGCCAGGTTGGCCAGGTGGCTGAAGTAAGTGAAAGCACGGATCACGCTCACAGCCTGCTCGCTCTTGAGCCGCTTGAGCAGGCTGCGCAAAGCCTTGTTGGCCGATTGGTCGTCGTCACGCCGATAGGCCACCGAGAGGCGGCGGATCTGCTCGACCAGCTCGTAGGCCGACTCGCCCTCCTGATCGCGAATCACATCCCCCAGGATGCGGCCTAAGAGGCGAATGTCGTCCAGCAGGGGTTTTTCATTGGGGTTTCTAAGGGTCATGGGCAATCCATTGAGCCGGTTGAAGCCCCATCTTAGGCAGATCAAAACGGGTGGCGTATACCGTCAGGGGCTGGTGATAACATCGGTCACCGGGCCCAAGATTCTTGTGCCCGGTTTTTTGTTGGCGTGTACGCCCTTAAGACCGGCCAAGCCAAGCGCTCGCTTTTGTCATTTTTGGAGCTTGGTTCATGGAAATCTTTGATTACGACAACATCCTCCTCTTGCCACGCCGCTGCCGCGTGGAAAGCCGGTCGCAATGCGACACCAGCGTCACCCTGGGCACGCACACGTTCAAGATCCCGGTGGTCCCTGCCAACATGAAAACCGTGGTGGACGCCAACATTTGCGAATGGATGGGTCGCA
>JACCDM010705756.1_pt1 | contig 13437 bp, 10 predicted proteins | sample 7445851 | NCBI WGS metagenome assembly JACCDM01 (sample SAMN15323438, study PRJNA562643) | freshwater metagenome | isolation source: river surface water | place: USA:Blue River Watershed | collected 2017-08-16
GCGACAAAAGGCCCTAAAAAGGGCCTTTTGATACAATTTCTGTGCGGATGGAGGGGGTCGAACCCACACGCCTCGCGGCGCTAGATCCTAAGTCTAGTGCGTCTGCCAATTTCGCCACATCCGCTTAAGGGTTGCAAACTTAAATGATATTTTTTAAAGTTGGTCTAAGAACCCGACAATTTCCTCTAAATACTGTTGATCAACTGCATCAAAATGAGCCAATTCGGTACTATCTACGTCTAAAACGCCTACAATTTGGCCATTTTGAAATACAGGCACTACAATTTCAGATCTTGATGCACTACTACATGCGATATGTCCTGGAAATTTTTCAACGTCTTCTACAATCAAGGTAATCCCTTTTTCCCAGCTGGTTCCACAAACGCCTCTGCCTTTCTTGATTCTAGTACATGCCACTGGGCCTTGAAATGGGGCTAACACCAATTCATCACCCGACACCCAATAAAAACCCACCCATAACCAATTGAACTGCTCCTTGAGTGCTGCTGCAATATTGCCAAGATTGGCGATTAAATTATCTTCTCCGGTCATTAATCCTTTAATCTGAGGAATCAATGATTCGTATTGTGCTTTTTTATCTCCTTGATGGAGTACTAAGTCTTCTGCCATTAGTTTGATTTTCTTAGGATGGATTGCAATTCTTTCTTTTCGATGCGTGCAACAAATACGATGAACGCAAAAAGTAAGATGGTTGCAAATAAATAATTGAATGGTTGATTGTTTGAAACAAGATGTAAAATTAAATTGATACCATACACCAATAATGCAATGACAAAATAAGCAATCAATTTTTTGGTTGCATAGGGAACAGGGTAAACACGTTGCCCCCATTGATAACTTACTACCATCATGGTGCCATAACAAAAGAAGGTGGCCCATGCACTTGCCATATAGCCAAAATGCGGAATAGCAATGTAGTTAATGAGTATAGTGATCACTGCTCCTAATAGGGTTATCCAGGCACCTGCCATGGTTTTATTACTCAGCTTATACCAAATACTTAAATTATAGTATACCCCTAAAAACATATTGGCAATTAATAAAATTGGCACCACTTTAAGGCCCACATACATCGCAGGATTCTGAATAAATAATTTCCAAATATCAATGTACAATACCACGCCTAAAAACATGACACATAATGTGATTACAAAAAATTTCATCACCCTTGCGTATGTTTTTTGTGCTTGATCTGTTTCTGCTTGTTTAAAGAAAAATGGTTCAGCACCCATTCGGAATGCTTGAATTGAGATGGTGATTAAAATGGCTAATTTATAACATGCACTATACACGCCTACCATTGCTTTATTGGCATCTGCATTTTCTCCAGGTCCCCACCATCCTAACATGATACGATCCAATGTCTCATTAATCATACCACCAAATCCAACCAAAATAAGTGGAAGTGCATACGCCATCATACTCCTCCATAATTTAAAGTTGAAAGAAAAACGGATAGCTCTAATTTCTTTTTGCAATAGGATCAACACAAATACATTTTGAATGATACCAGCAATTAATATGTAACCAACTTCCCAATTGGGTTGATAGAATTGTTGTAAAAAACTATCTGGATGCGTTTGTATATAATTTGGCAAACTACTAATTAGGGAATAAGTAGCAAGTATATTTAATAAGATGCCACCCACTTTGATGAGTGCAAATTTCTTGGGGCGTCCTTGTAATCTTAGTCTTGAAAACGGAATGGTTGTCAATGCATCAAGGGCAACGATCCAAGCTAGTAAGCTGATGTATTCTGGATGGAGGGTGATTTGTAATAGGTTGGCCAATGGCAATTTCCATGTAAATAAACCAATCAATACAAGTAGGGTAACAAAAAGCATCGAAAAGCTACTTGTATTATAAATCTCTTCTTCATTTTCCTTGGAACCAAACTTAAAATAAGCCGTCTCCATTCCATGGGTTACCAAGACATTCAAAAATGGTATAAAAGCATAGACAATCGAATTCTCGCCATAAGCGATATCAGAAAGCTTATAGGTTAAATAGGGGGTAAGTAAATAGCTAATAAACCTAGCGGCTATTGAACTAAGTCCGTACCATGCGGTTTGACTGGCTAATTTTTTAATACTACTCAAGGTGTTGAAATTACAGCTAAATTAGTGAAAATAGTTTTGTTTATCTTCATGCCGTAAATAGCAAGGTTATGAGAGTCGTAATTCAAAGAGTATCGGAGGCCAATGTCAAAGTTGACGGGGTTGTTGTAGGGGCCATTCAAGAAGGCTTATTGGTCCTGTTGGGCATTCATAATGACGACACAACAGAGGATATTCAATGGATTTCCAACAAGTTGGTTCAAATGCGCATTTTTGATGATGCTGATGGGGTGATGAACCAAAGTGTGCAAGATATTGACGGGGCTATTTTGCTGATTAGCCAATTTACCTTGTATGCGGCCACCAAAAAGGGTAATCGTCCTTCCTATATTGCAGCGGCAAAACCAGAAATAGCAATCCCAATTTATGAGCAAATGATTCTTCAACTGACCAAGGATCTGGGTAAGCCAATTGAGACGGGAAAATTTGGTGCAGACATGAAAGTGTCACTTTTAAACAATGGACCAGTGACCATTATAATTGATTCAAAAAACAGAGAATAATATGTCCAATCAAATAACAATAAAAGCAGCTCAGGAGCAAGTGGATCAATGGATCAAGACAATTGGTGTGAAATATTTTAGTGAGTTAACCAATTTGGGCGTCTTGATGGAAGAAGTAGGAGAACTGTCCAGATTGATGGTGCGAAAATATGGAGATCAATCTTTTAAGGATAAAGAGGCCAGTGCCGATTTGGGTGATGAGATGGCGGATGTACTTTTTGTGCTGATTTGCTTGGCCAATCAAACAGGGGTTGATTTAACAGCCGCATTGGAGAAAAACATGCAAAAGAAAACCAATCGAGACAAAGAAAGGCACCAAAACAATGAAAAATTACAACCATAATCTTTTCTCGACCTATATTTGCAAACTATGAGCAAGACAGTTACAGACAATACATTACAAGCAATCATTTCGCATGCCAAAGAATACGGATTCGTATTTCCAAGTAGTGAAATCTATGATGGATTAAGTGCAGTGTATGATTATGGTCCTTATGGTGCACAGTTGAAAAAGAATATTCGTGACTGTTGGTGGAATAGCATGACGCAGATGAACGACAATATTGTAGGGATTGATGCTGCTATTTTTATGCATCCTACAACTTGGAAAGCAAGTGGACACGTGGATAGTTTTAGTGATCCATTGATAGATAATAAAGACAGTAAGAAAAGATACCGTGTGGATCATTTATTAGAAGCGCATGCAGACAAAATGATCGAAAAAGGTGATCAAGCAGGTGCGGATAAACTATTGGCTGACATGGACGCCTTACTAGCGAATGATGATTTTGCTGGATTGGGTGCATTGATTCAATCTAACAAAATACAGTGTAGCGTGAGTGGAACTAGTAACTGGACTGAGATTCGTCAATTCAATTTGATGTTCTCTACAGAATTAGGTTCAGTTGCTGAAGATGCCAATACTATTTATTTAAGACCGGAGACTGCTCAAGGTATTTTCGTAAACTTCTTGAATGTGCAAAAAACAGCAAGGATGAAGATCCCTTTTGGTATTGCACAAACAGGAAAGGCTTTCAGAAACGAAATTGTAGCACGTCAGTTTATTTTCAGAATGCGTGAATTTGAGCAAATGGAAATGCAGTTTTTTGTTAAGCCAGGTACTCAGAAAGAGTGGTATGAGCATTGGAAGAACGAACGCATGAAATGGCATTTAAGTTTGGGTATTCCTGCAGACAAATATCGTTTTCATGATCATATTAAATTAGCGCACTACGCAGATGCGGCCTTAGACATTGAATATGAATTTCCATTTGGATTTAAGGAAGTGGAAGGGATTCACTCAAGAACTGATTTTGATTTAACGCGTCATCAAGAATTCAGTAAAAAGAAGTTGCAGTACTTTGATACAGAAATCAATCAGCATTATGTGCCATATGTCATTGAAACTTCGATTGGTTTGGATAGAATGTTTTTATTGATTTTATCCAACTCTTATGAGGAAGAAGTTATTCAAAAAGAAGATGGTACGACTGATTCAAGAGTGGTCTTGCATTTGCCTGCTAAAATAGCTCCATTAAAATTAGCGATATTGCCGTTGACCAAAAAAGATGGCTTGCCAGAATTAGCAAAAGCGTTGATGGACGAGTGTAAGCCTTCATTCCATTGCTTCTATGAAGAAAAAGATGCTATTGGAAAGCGTTACAGAAGACAAGATGCGATAGGTACTCCATTCTGCGTGACGATAGATCATCAGACTAAAGAAGACAATACTGTAACCATACGTTACAGAGATAGTATGAAACAAGAAAGAATTCCAATGAGCGAAGTAAAAGCATTGGTATTAAAACATATTGCTTAAGTATTTGCTCCAATAAAAAAAGCTCCCAGCCAATGAAGGTCTGGGAGCTTTTTTTATCCATATAATTCAAAATGGATTTGATTTTTTGGAATACCTAATTCAGCTAAAGTGTTTCTTGCTTCGTCTACCATGTCTTTCCAGCCACAAATATAAAATTGTGCCTCTTTGCTTGCACCTGCACCTAGTAATTTTTTATAGGTTGCATGCACATAGCCTTGATTGGCTCCTTCTCGTATTTCTGTTTCTCTTGAAAAGCTAGGATGATAATAAAAATGTGATTCAGCAGCTTCCAATGCTTTGAATTCATGACCATATAAACAATCTGTATATTGTCTGCACCCAAATAATAAATGGATATTTTGATGCGGTGTTTTCTTTTGATGGATATCTAAAATCATGGACCTAAATGGCGCGACCCCAGTTCCAGTGCAGATAAAATAAAGGTCGGTCGAAATGTCTTTTGGTAAAATAAACACACCCTGAGGTCCTCTCAATTTGATGACTGATCCTACGTTGACTTCGTTGAATAAATAAGTGGTACCAGCGCCACCTTCTAAGTGCACAATAACCAATTCAAATTCACTGCTATTATTTGGCGCTGATGCAATGGAGTAGCTTCTCCAACGCTTATTTTTTTGTTCATGAATAGGGAGGTCTAGTGTTACAAATTGTCCTGGTATGAAATCAAAAGCATGGCCACTTGACAAGGCAAGCCAGAAACGTTTTGTGTTAGGCGTTTCCTGTTCAATTTTGATGACTATAGCATCCTGCCATGGTTGTAACATAATGAATTAATTATTGGTAACGAATACGGATTGAACGTACACTTTATTGTTTGCAAAGACTTTCACAAAATAAATACCAGTTGTTAAAGTTGGTAATTGTACCGCTTGTGCTGTATTCTGATTGTTTAGTTTGTCTTTTTGGAATACGGTAACACCATTGCTATTCAGGATACTTAAACCAATGGCATTGGTTTTGACATTGTTAAACTGGATATAGAATTGATTCCCTTTTATTATGTTCTCAACATAATCAGTTGAAACAATTTTTAATCCAATCTCTTTTGTTGGAGCTTGTGGAATATCGGTAATGAGCACCAATTTATTATCTGAATAATTGGTACAAGTTCCAGTAGTTGTACTCACTTTATACAGTGCATTCTTAGTAATTTTTAAACCTCTATTGGTTGCGCCGTTAATGTACTCATCATTGATGAACCATTGGTAACTATCCGCTACACTTGTGCTTAAACTATCTATACCTATTTGCGAAATGATAGGCTTTGCTGTTAAAATTACTGGTATTTTACTTAGGGCTTTTTCATATTGAGGTGTGCTAATTTGTACATTGTAGAAGAAATAATAAAACTTTTCAAAATTTGCTCCTGCCCAGTTGCCGGTGATAGATGCTAGTACAGTTGGGCCAAATGGATGATTGTTCGTTGTGATATTATTGTTTCTGAAAATAGTGGCACTGTCCAAGCAACGAGCAATCAATATATAATTACCTGCTTGAGATAAGTTCATATTAATAGCATAAACTCTTCCAGTATCTCCTTGTACAAATGGCGTTGCTGTGCCTGATCCACTGGTCCCAGTTGCCGGGGTAGGATTTGGGCTACTTGCTCCTACATGTAAAATCGCTTTTTGGGTTTGAGAAGGATAATAAGAATAAGTTGTATCAGTAAATGAACTGAGTGATCGTAATTCAAGTTCAATTTTTCCTGCATAGCCAGTATATAATTTTGTAGTCTCCAATTGTATTGGTCCTTTTGTATTGAATCGAATGAACTCTCCATAACTGCTACCCCAATTATTGTAACCTCCTGAGTTACTTAGGGTAGTATTGTCTTTTGGACCGATAAAACCATTCCAACCCCTTCCAACATATACATTTTCTGATGAGGTAGAAGTTCTTATTACAGTTCCCATTGCGATTGGTTTACTTAAATCGTTATTCTTGTCATACCAAAGATATTGATCATTACTATTTGGGTTATTAACCAATAATTGAACATTTTCATTACAGGCAGTGGCAGACCCTGTAATTGCAGGACTTGAATTAGCACTGATAATTGTAGCTGAAATTGCATTGTTGCCAGGTTGCTGATCGTTAGAAAGATTGACTGAGGCATTGATTGTATAAATTTGTCCTAATTCAATTGAGATGGGAGTTTGGAACGTGTAGTTCATTATTTCTGATCCATACAATCTTCCAGTGAATGTTTCTGTTAGATTCAAAATGGTAGTATTCCCTTTTTTTACTTCTAGATTTAAAGGAATATTAGTGAGTTTATTGGTTCCATTATTAGCTACTTTGACAGTAACATATTGAACTGCTTTTTCGGAAACTCCACCCACAGGATTTGTTACTTCCATCATTTGAATATCATTAGATGGACTTACTACCCTTAATGTATAATCTTGTGTTTCTCCTGCCGTATAATTTCCACAAGCATTTACATCTGTTGTTAAAATTGCTTCAGTTACGACAACTCGAAGTTTGGTCAATTGGTTTACAACTAAGCTGCTCGCTAAATTAATATTTGCGCTATAGTCGCCATTATTTAATGCGGGACTTGTATGAACCAACTCATTTACGTCAAATACACCGTTATTGTTATAGTCTATAAATACTTTTGCAAATCTGTTATTATTGGAGGCGTCAGCACTACTTAACTTTAAAAACAAAGAGAGTGTTCCATTGGATTCTCCATTGATAAAAAGTGCGGTGTTGTCGATATAATTATCTGCAGTTGTTTTTGCATATTTAATATTGTTTAATTGAATACTATCAATTTTTGTTCCAGCTACACTAGTAGCAGAAGAGTTGCAATAGGCTGTCCCGCCAGCCCCACTTATGATTAATGCATAAGACTGTTGTCCTCTTTCAAGCGTTCCTTTATGATTGACAGTTACAGTATATAAGTTTCCAATTAAACTAGTATCTACTTCAACTTTTTCAACATTATCAATACTATTGATTCCTTTAGTTGCTTGATTGTCTGGACTGCTTGGGTTCAAATTCCAAGTATAAAAGGTCTTATTTCCTTGCGTAATTTTCAAGTCCAAATCATTGATCAATTTTGGACTAGGATCGTTTAAGAGTTCACTAGAACTACCTTTAACATCAGTCCAAACTAGGGTAGCTTTTACCGGTCGAGTTCCTGAAGCAGTAAATGAATAGGATTTGCTTTCTCCGTTCTGTAAAACATTTTCATACACAAAATGAGGACTATTAGCGCTATTATTATTTGTTAATGCAGTATTTAAAACTTGAGCTGCTTCATTTATATTAAGCAATCCCCAGCCGAATTTATAATCAGGTCCCGGATAGAAACCTGCTTCATTAGCAGTGTGAATTGCTAAGGCTTTAACTGTAGCAGATTTTAAAACTTTTGGAGCCCCGTTCACGGTAAAGCGGTGACTCAATTCCTGCAATAACAATAAGCCCCCTGCAGCGCCAGGAGCAGCCATAGAAGTGCCATTTAGATAACCATAGCTAGAGTCGTTAGTGGCTATTGGAGCATAAACTGCAACCCCTTGCGCTACAATATCGGGTTTGATCCTGCCATCATCAGTTGGCCCCCAAGAGCTAAAATTGCTCATTACGACATCTTCTTTTTTATTGTATTCAGATGGAATGCCATTCACTGCACCAACTGTTAATATATTTTTTGCATTTTTATCTGATGAAATACTTCCATATGAATCGTTACTACTAATATCAGCTGGCCTATTTCCTGCATTGTAAAATCTACCTGATTCGTTTCTTCTCCAGTAAGGTTGTCCCACAGCAGGTCCATTACTTGTTCGATTATTTCCTGCGGCAGCAATGATTAAATAGTTAGGAGCATTGTATGCGATGGAGTCTTGAATTTGTGCATCAAGATCGTACAATCCAAAACGGTAATCTTCTTTTTCATTCCATCTTCCATTGAATTGCCACCTAGATGAGTCACTGTTATAATCCCATCCTGTAACGGTTCCGTAAGAGTGGTTTGAAAAAAGTAAGCCATTAGCTGCAGCTGCCGACATTTCTGACAAATCGTTGTTCCAGTCATAATCTAGAATACCTTTTATATTATAAGCCATCCCTTTGGCCAATGGATTTAATCCTTTGCTCATAACAATTCCAGCAACATGCGTACTATGTGTTACTATTTCTGTAACATTGTCTTTTTGTGTAATTCTACCTACTAGTTCTTTATGTGTCAATCTCGGGCTTCCTTCATCCCAAACGCCCAATTTATTGGTCATGGCATCATCAGATCCGCTTAAGTTCAAATTGGACGCAGCGCCAGGCCAAACTTTATTGGCATTGATTGTGATGGCTGCAACAGGATCTGCAAAACCAATATAATACTTAGGCCATCCCTTTGCATCAACGCTAATTAATTTTGCATTGGCTTGATTGCTTGAAGCATATTGAATAGGCCAACCTTTTTGTTTTGCAGCCATTATAGCTTTTGAAAAATTATTGCGTGCATCCAATGCTAGGTTATTTGATGTTTGAATTAACACCTCTTTTTTTGTGGCATCTTGGGCATTCAAAATGCAGGAGGTTAAGACGAAAATAAATGGTAATAATAGGCGACTTTTCATAGTTCTAAATTACAATCAATTCTTTGTAATTAATGCAACTCACAAGCTTAAATAAGTTGCTTTAAAAAGGCTTTCGATTTTAATGTAACTTTATGAAAACTGATTGTATGCGCAACTATGGAATCCGCTGGATCCTAATGGTATTTACAGTCCCTTTTCTAATGGGATTTTGTATCCGTCCTCAGGGTATAAAAGGGCATGTTTTGATAGAAAAAGAAGCAACGATGCCATTAAAAGGGAAACCTAAGCAATTGGGGCGCCCATTTTCGACTATAGTTTATGTTTATGAAGCGACCAATATCAGCCAATTGATTAATCAACAAGGCAACTTTGCAAGCGGAATACGTTCTAAATTAATCAAACAAGTTCGGTCAGATGAATCAGGCAAATTTAAGCTTAGGCTGAGTCCAGGTAAATACACGATTGTATTGGGCTATAAAGAAGGCGTCTATATCCCCTTTTTTTCCGGAAACACTGGAGTTGCTTTTGTTGAAGTGTCCAAGCATCAATACCAAGAAATTGACTTAACGATAACAGCTTCGTCTATTTTTTGATTGTATCTTTGCAGACTGAACTATGAATGAGCAATCTTTGTTTGATCGGTACGATACATCCCCCCTACTAAAAAAAATAGTAGATGGGATTACTATGTCCGATACGACAAAAAAACCATTTCAGGTTCACCTTCAAAATCTTAACGGGTCTGCTCCAGCATTTGTTTTAAAGCATATTTTCACTCACCCTCAAACGGCTTCATTTAATCATGTGATTGTATTAAATGATGCGGAAGAAGCAGCGTATTTCTATAATTCTATAGAAAGTATTACTGGTGCGATGGATTTGTTTTATTTCCCTTCCTCTTTTAAAACGACACAAAACTTTAGTTTATTGAATCCTTCGCATGTGATGTTAAGGACAGAGGCATTGACTAAGTTATCCATGGGGGGGAATAAGAAAATTGTAGTGACCTATCCAGAGGCATTTTTTGAAAAGGTGATCATGCCTAAGACCTTGCAACAACATATTATTCAAATTAAAACCAACGATACTTTAGGATTAGATGCATTGATGGAAAGTCTTATTCAGTATGGTTTTGAGAGAACTGATTTTGTATATGAGCCAGGGCAATTTGCTTTAAGGGGAGGCATTTTTGATATCTATTCCTTTGGTAACGAAAAACCCTATCGTGTAGAATTGTTTGGAGAGGAAGTGGATAGTATTCGTTTGTTCGATCCCGAAACGCAGTTGAGTGAACGCAAGTTATTGCAAGTGAATATCATCCCTAATGTGACGACGCAATTTGAAGACACATTGAAGATTCCGTTCTTGGAATTTGTTGCTGATAATACCATTGTTTGGCTAAAGGATTGGACGATCATCCAACAGAAAGGAAATGATCAAATGGAGGCCTTGGAGGCTTTTTTATTACATGCGCCTACGGTTAAGTTAGTAGACGATTCAGATGCACATAAGAAAAATACGCATATAGACGACTTTGTTCCTGTTCAGACAGTAACAGAACAATTATTAAAAAGATCCATTATTGAGTGGGGCTTTCAGGCGAATTTAACGGAGCAAAAATTAGCATTTAGCACACAGGTCCAGCCTAGTTTTAACAGGCAATTTCAATATTTAATTGCCAATTTGCAAGAATTTGAAAAGAAGGGATATGACTTGTTCTTATTTGCAGAACAAGCAAAACAGTTGGAGCGCTTACACGCAATTTTTACAGATTTAAAGACTGAAATTCAATTTACCCCAATTGTAAAAAATATTCATGAAGGATTTGTTGATCATGACCACAAAATGGTTTGTTATACCGATCACCAAATTTTTCAGCGTTATCATAAGTACAAGGTAAAGCAAGCCTATAGTAAGAATAAGGCCATCACACTTCGTACCTTGAGTGATTTGCATCCTGGAGATTATGTGACCCATATAGACCATGGAGTAGGTGTATACAGTGGCTTACAGAAGATTGAAGTGAGTGGCATGATGCAAGAAGCAGTCAGAATTATTTATAAGGACAGTGATATTTTGTATGTGAATATTAATTCACTACATAAAATATCTAAATATACAGGGAAAGAAGGGACTCCACCAAAGGTGAATAAATTAGGGTCCGATGCTTGGGTTAAATTAAAAGATAAGACCAAGGCAAAAGTGAAAGCAATTGCCTTTGATTTGATTAAGTTATACGCACAAAGAAAAGCACAAACAGGATTTGCATTCACTCCAGATAATTATATGATGCATGAGTTAGAAGCATCATTCATTTATGAGGACACCATTGATCAAGCGAAAGCAATTGCAGATGTAAAAAAAGATATGGAAGCTTCTGCACCAATGGATCGATTGGTTTGTGGCGATGTGGGTTTTGGTAAAACAGAAGTAGCTATCCGTGCTGCGTTCAAGGCAGCTATAGACGGAAAGCAAGTCGCAGTGCTTGTTCCTACAACCATTTTGGCATTTCAACATTACAAGACTTTTAAAGAAAGGTTGAAAGACTTTCCATTAGAAATAGATTTTTTAAACCGATTCAAATCAGCTGCCCAGAAAAAAGAAACCATTGCCAAAGTGAAGGAAGGCAAAATAGATATTCTAGTAGGTACACATGGTATCCTAGGAAAAGAAGTTCATTTTAAAGATCTTGGTTTGATGGTGATTGATGAAGAACAAAAATTTGGTGTAGCGCATAAAGAAAAATTAAAAACATTAAGAACGAATGTTGATTGTTTGACATTGACTGCAACACCAATTCCAAGAACCTTGCATTTTAGTTTAATGGGCGCAAGGGATTTGAGCATTATCAATACACCACCCGCAAATAGGCAACCTATCCATACAGAGGTTCAGGTTTTTCATGAGGATGTCATTCGAGAAACAATCTATTTTGAGACAGAAAGAGGCGGGCAGGTATTCTTTATTCACAATAGGGTACAAGGCTTGGCAGAAATGTGTGCCATGATTCAAAAGCTTTGCCCTGATTTAAGTATTGGTTTTGCGCATGGACAATTAGAAGGACATCAATTAGAAGAAAAAATATTTGATTTTATAGAGCGTAGATATGATGTACTGGTTTGTACCAATATCGTAGAAAGTGGAGTGGATATTCCGAATGTGAATACAATCATCATTAACAATGCGCATCAATTTGGATTAAGTGACTTACACCAGTTAAGGGGTAGAGTAGGACGTAGTAATAAAAAAGCGTTTTGTTATTTATTGGCACCACCATTGAGTACCTTACCAGATGATTCTCGTAAACGTTTACAAACTTTGGAACAATTTAGTGAGTTGGGATCTGGCTTTCAAATTGCGATGCGTGATTTGGATATCCGCGGTGCAGGTAACTTATTAGGCGGAGAACAAAGCGGATTTATGGCTGAGATTGGATTTGAGATGTATCAGAAAATATTAGCAGAAGCGGTGCGTGAATTAAAACGTTCCGACTTCAAAGATTTATTTGAAGAAGAGATTAGCAAGCAAGATGATTTTGTAACCGACTGTACGATTGATACTGATTTGGAAATCATGATCCCTGATGGCTATGTAGAAAGTATTGGAGAAAGGCTTTCATTGTACACTAGATTGGATCAGTCAGCTGATGATACTGAATTGGAAGCGATGAAGTTTGAATTAATAGATCGTTTTGGGCCAATGCCTAAACAGGTGGCTTCACTTTTTACAACGATTCAATCAAGACGTTTAGCGATTGCATTAGGGTTTGAAAAAATGACTCTTAAAGACGAAACCTTAAGGTGCTTCTTTATCAATCGACCAGATTCCCCTTATTATGAAAGTGCTATTTTTAAAGGACTTTTAAGTTTTACTCAAACTGCAATGAACAATGCTCATTTTAAGCAAGTAGGGAAGACCTTTATTTTAATCATCAAAGATATTAAGAGCATGGAGCATTGTTATGCTACCTTAACAAAAATCCATCACGGAGTCGTGAAGGTAGGTGCATAAAAAAGCCCACTTTAAAGAGTAGGAGACAAATGAAAAGTCATTAAAATAAATCGAGGCACTCGTATATAGGGTGCCTCGAAAAATAATTTGAGAATTTTATAAAGCCCCTTAAATTTCTAAAAGGGGCCTTATAAAATTAGAATCCCTTAGTAGCTACACCATCAGCGATTGCTTTTAAAGCATTTGTTTCGCTCATGATAGCTGCCATTTTATTTCCTTTACCATCGTGACCGCCAGCCATATAACCGCCTTTTGCAGTTTTAGTGATGACAGCATCATGCATTGGTACGTTTTTTTCTTTTGTTTTCAAGCAATATGCTTTGATCATTTTTGAAGTGTCCATTTTGTATATATTTTAATTATTAAAATGCTTATTGAAAGTAGTTTATTTATTGATA
>JACCDM010432443.1_pt1 | contig 13430 bp, 13 predicted proteins | sample 7445851 | NCBI WGS metagenome assembly JACCDM01 (sample SAMN15323438, study PRJNA562643) | freshwater metagenome | isolation source: river surface water | place: USA:Blue River Watershed | collected 2017-08-16
AATCGGGAGACTTAAACAACCTACATGATTCAATTATCTTATTAAAAGGTGCACGTAAATTTGCGTTTGAAAAGATTGTTAATGCCTTAGAAACAAAAACACACTGCACCCAATTAGAAATCAATTTAGATGCCCTTCAACATAATTTAAGTTACTACAAAAAGACAATTGGTCAATCAACCAAAATCATGGGTATGGTAAAGGCACAGGCATATGGGGCAGGTGCAGTTGAAATAGCTAAAATACTTCAAACACAAGGCATTGAATATTTAACGGTAGCATATACAGATGAAGGCGTATTATTACGAAATAATGGGATATACACACCCATTATGGTGATGAATCCACAAGTCGATGAATTCGACAAAATGGTATCCTATGCTTTAGAACCTGAAATATACAACTTCAGCTTATTAAGAGCTATCGATGATTACAGTACAAATCAAAACAAAAACATCAAAATCCACATAAAATTGGATACAGGGATGAAGCGCCTTGGCTTCGAAATGCAAGATATCCCTCAACTGATGGATGAACTAAACCAAATGCCTCAACTCTGGGTCGTCAGTATTTTGAGCCATTTAGCAGCATCGGAAAACCCTAAGCATCGTGAATTTACAGCGTTTCAAATCACACAATTTAAGGAAGCTTCACAAGCCATTAGTGACCGATTAGGATACAAACCTTTGTGGCATATCGCCAACTCAGCAGCAATCCAAAATTACCCAGAAGCGCACCTTGATATGGTCAGATTGGGCATCAGTATGTATGGAATTTCAGGCAATTCGATCGAAAAATCGGCTCTTGAAAATGTATTAACACTGAAAACATATGTTTCCCAGATAAAAAATGTAGCAAAAGGGGAAACAGTAGGGTATGGAAGAATTGGACAATTCGAAGAAAATGGGCGGATTGCAACCTTAGCCATAGGATATGCCGATGGTTACAGTCGGGCATTAGGAAACGGCCAAGGACAATTCGAAATAAATGGCCACCTATGTCCAACAATCGGCAGCATTTGTATGGATATGTGCATGGTAGATGTAAGTGGAATTAACGGAATAAAAGAAGGTGATGAAGCAATCGTATTTGGCGGAAAAATACAATTAGCTACTTTAGCTAAAGCAGCCCAAACCATCCCGTATGAAATGATGACAAGCATTTCAACACGTGTCAAACGAATTTACATAAGAGAATAACAAACCCGCTTAAAATAACATCCATTTAGCAAGCCATATGAATTATCATTCATGTGGCTTTTTTTATTGCACAAACGATTAAATCTGGGCGTCAAAACACAAACTAATAAAGACTTCTTCTTCGACCGTTCCAAAAACCTCATGACGACACATAAACCACACCAAACTAATCCCTCATATATATTTAGCTCAAGCGCTAATAATTTATAGCTCGCTTACTAATTAATTAGCAATTAAACTAAATATTGATTAGCACAATTGCTAATCAATTAGCTTGCATACTAAATACACTATAATAATATCCAAAATGCCCTATTTTGATATCTTGGTAGAAAATATTAATTTAGCTAAATAAGTAATAATTAAATGACAATCGAGGCAATAAGTAAGGCCATTGGTGATGAGTCACGGCGAAGAATCATTGAGCTACTCAAAGATGGCGAAATGCCTGCAAGTAGTATTTTTGATCAATTCGACTATGCGGCTCCGACCATTTCCAGGCATCTATCTGTATTGAAAGAGGCTGGGATTGTAACGACTCGCAGGAACGGAGTTTTCATCTACTACGCGCTCGAAAAAGACGCTTTAGTCCAGTTGGCCAAATGGCTCAATCCTTTGCTCCCACCGACAAGTACATTAGTAAAACCAGCACCGAAAGAGCGGGTAATCCGAGCTCCAAAAGTAAAGACAGAAAATCCATTTGATAAATTCCAGAGTGAATTTTAATTAGAATAATACAATTTTTATGAAACGATTTGTCATCATTATTCGCGGCCCTGTGGAGGGAATTTCTGGAGCTAATAGTCTTGCTTCTTCCGAGGAACTGGAGCAAATTCGCTCGTGGTTAAAATCCATCAAAGAACAATATCAAGACATGCTTTATCAGAAATTTTCTGGTCAAACATTGTACCTAGGTGCAAGTGGAAAAATTGAACAAAAGATAGTTCAGCTCATTGATGGCGGAGAGATCTCCCAAGTCATTACCCTCATCATGTCCTCATGGGAAGAAGCAAAACGTGTCGCAGAGAGTTTTCCCTTCCCCAATACGTTTTACACGGTTGAACTACGTGAAATGGCATAAAAAAGCCCCATACGCAACGTATGAGGCTTTTTAGTGGCATAGCCGCGAGAATCGCGTATTTTTTGTTTACTTATACATTGATCTCACCTACCATATTCTCAGGACGAACCCAAGCGTCAAACTCTTCTGGAGTTAAATACCCTAGGGCAATAGCTGTTTCTTTCAAGGTAGAGCCATTTTTATGCGCTGTTTGAGCTATTTCTGCTGCTTTATAATAACCGATCTTAGTATTCAAGGCTGTAACTAACATTAATGAGTTATTCACGTGCTTTGCGATGTTATCATGCAAAGGCTCGATACCTACAGCACATTTATCATTAAACGCCACACAGACGTCACCAATTAAGCGAGCCGAATGCAAGAAGTTATAAATCATCACTGGCTTAAATACATTCAATTCAAAGTGACCTGAAGCGCCTCCAATATTAATTGTGACATCATTGCCTAAAACCTGAGCCGCAACCATGGTCATTGCCTCGCATTGGGTAGGATTAACCTTACCTGGCATAATGGACGAACCTGGCTCGTTATCAGGAATGTAGATCTCACCAATGCCTGATCGAGGGCCAGATGACAACATGCGTACATCATTTCCGATCTTCATAAGGCTTACAGCAACTGTTTTTAAAGCGCCATGCGCTTCCACAATGGCGTCGTGAGCTGCCAAGGCTTCAAACTTATTTTCAGCAGTTCTAAATGGCAATCCTGTCAACGTAGCAATGTGCTTCGCTACATTCTCCGAATATCCCTTTGGAGTATTTATACCGGTTCCAACTGCCGTCCCTCCTAGCGCTAATTCAGCCAAGTGATCTAAACAATTATTAATCGCCTTTAAGCCATGGTTCAATTGAGAAACATAACCTGAAAATTCCTGTCCAAGTGTTAATGGTGTCGCATCCATAAAGTGGGTACGACCGATTTTCACGACGTTTTTAAATGCCTTAGCTTTTGCGTCTAAGGTATCACGTAGCTTTGTTATACCAGGAATCGTAACTTCCATCAATGCTTGGTAAGCAGCAATATGCATCGCCGTTGGGAAGGTATCATTGGACGATTGAGATTTATTTACATCATCATTCGGATGAACAAACTTCTGCTCATCCATTAAATCTCCTCCCTGAATCACGTGTGCACGGTAGGCAATCACCTCATTACAGTTCATGTTCGACTGCGTACCAGAACCCGTCTGCCATACAACTAGAGGGAATTGATCTGCCCATTGGCCCGCTAAAATCTCATCACAAACCTGTCCAATTAGATTCTTTTTTGCCTCATCCAATACACCAGCCTCGAAATTTGTTATTGCCGCTGCCTTTTTCAAATAAGCAAATGCACGAATAATTTCTTTTGGCATCTTATTGATGTCCTGAGCAATCGGAAAGTTCTCAATCGAACGTTGTGTCTGAGCGCCCCAATATACATGAGCTGGTACTTTTACCTTACCCATGGTATCTTTTTCAATTCTATATTCCATATGGCTAATTGTATTATTTTTGTAAGCAATCCACAAAAATACCACCAAAACCAACAAGGTGGGAATTAAATTAAATAAAAAATAAAATGCTTATCATATACGGAATTCCAGCCTGTAATACCATGAAAAAAACCTTTGAATACTTTCAGGCAAAAGGCATCGAATACTCCTTTCACAACTATAAAAAAGACGGAATATCCGCGCCTATTTTACAGGAATTCGTTGACACGCTTGGTCTAGAGAAGGTATTCAATAAACAAGGTTCTACTTTCCGTCAATTAGAAGAAACCACCAAGGAAAGCCTACAAGACCCAATGGCTGCATTTCAATTCCTATTAGAAAAAAATTCAGCGATTAAACGCCCCATCATAACAGACGGAAAACGAATAATCGCCGGATTCAATGAGAATTATTTAGATGTTTGGCTAAATAATTAACTAATTAGAATAAAACAACCATTTACCCAACTCCTTCCAGGTAACTTTCTTGCCATACATGAGAATACCTACACGGTAAATGCGGGCAGAAATCCAACTACAAGCAAAAAAACCGATCAGTAATAGCCCCATGGAAAGTGCTATTTCCCAACCCGGCACTCCATAAGGTAAGCGAACCATCATGTTGATTGGGGATGTAAAGGGAATCATAGAAGACCAAAAAGCGATCGTGCTATCAGGATCTTGCATAGTATACTGAGCCAATAGGAACGATAATATAATTGGTATCATAACAATAAATGTAAATTGCTGTGCTTCCGTAGGACTTTCCACTGCCGAACCAATTGCCGCAAATAAAGAACTGTACAACAAATACCCAACAAAAAAATAGAACAAAAAAGCAGTTAAAATTAGCGGAATATTAGTGCTTTCGAGCACTTTAGTCACCTCACCCATAGGAGAATCTTGCATCACTTGTGCCACCTCTGCACCAGCTTTACCCTGACTTAATTGAGCAATTTCCTTAGCTTTTGATGCATATATTTTACTTGTAACCTGTGTTAATCCCATAGTCAACACAATCCATAAAAGAAACTGCGTGAGGCCAACAAGGCCAACTCCAATAATCTTACCCAACATTAATTGATAAGGTTTTACCGAGGATATAATCACTTCTATTATTCGACTGCTTTTTTCCTCAATTACCCCATTCATCACTTGTGAGCCATATAATAATAGAGTTACGTATAAAATCAGTCCCATCACACCAGCTAAAATCATTGCCCCTGCCGAGCTTGAATTGGTCTCATTTCCTGAATCAGAAATCGTAATCGTCTCACTATCAATATCAACCTGCGTATCTTCATATACTTTAGCTGAAATGCCAGCTTGATACATCAGCTCCTCCCTAACCTTATTTTGTATTAATCGCTCAACAGATTCTTTGAGCGATAGACCAATATTCTTCGCAGAGTAAATATGTACACCTTTCGGATCTGTTAATACATCCGAAGGAATACTAACAAATGCATCATAGCCTGCTTTAGAAAACTGTGTCTTAAATGCACGCTCAGGTTTATTTATAAATGTAAATACCAATTCTTTGTCTTCTAAATCCGAGGCCTTCCAAATATGACTTTGATCTAAAATGGCAATCTTTTTAACTTCTTTATCCTTCATTGCCAACCAAATTGGAATAGCGTAAATGGCAGTAAGTAGCATAGGTGCCAACAATGAAGATATCCAGAAGGACTTTTTCAGCACACGGGTAACATATTCGCGCTGTATAACTAGTAAAATCTTATTCATAATTAATTAGTTTCGCTGACAACCTGAATAAAAATATCATTAAATGAAGGAATCACTTCTTTAAATTCCAATAAGGTAACGTGACGAATCAATAGTGCAATCGCATCATTCGTATTCAAACCATCTGCAAACCGTATTATCGCTTGTCTTGATTGACTCGAAATAATCTCAATACCTGAAATTTCAGTTAATTCTCCAGCAAAACGAATCGAAAATTGATTTTGCTTATAACGCGATTGAACTTCTATTTTATTTCCAGAAAGTACCACTTCCGCATGATTAATCAATGCAATATCATCACATAACTCTTCTACCGATTCCATTCGATGCGTGGAAAACAATACTGTAGTACCACGCTCTTTAATTGCCAAAATCTCATCTTTCAGCATATTGGCATTAATCGGATCAAAACCAGAAAAAGGCTCATCCAGTATTAACAACTTGGGTTCATGGACAACAGTTGCTATAAATTGGGTCTTTTGCTGCATCCCTTTGGACAAATCATTCACTGGCTTATTCCACCAATCCTTAATATCCAACCGAATAAACCAATCTTTTAATTTACCTAAAGCCTCTTGCTTGCTCATACCTTTCAGTTGTGCCAGATACAGCAATTGCTCCCCTACTTTCATTTTCTTATACAATCCTCGCTCTTCTGGCAAATAGCCAATTTGATCCGCATGTATTAATTTAAGTGGCTCACCATCAAAATAAACACTCCCGGAATCAGGGCCAGTAATTTGGGTAATGATTCGAATTAAAGAAGTTTTACCTGCCCCATTAGGCCCCAATAATCCGAAAATTTTACCCTCAGAAATCTCTAGACTAACATTTTGCAAGGCAACATGGTCACCGTATTGCTTACACACATCCTGGATAGAAAGTATCATATACTCCAATTTTAGAATTCAAAGATAAAAAAAAGCGTCCACCCCCAATGAATAAAGGGATGAACGCTATATATATTGGATAAAAAGTAAAACTTACTTTTTAATAACCTTTGTTGCTGGCTTTGTAGAAGTCTTGGTTGGAGATTTTGATACAACCTTCGTCGCAGTAGACCCTACCACTTCTTTACGCATCAACTGTGTCACTTGTTTCAACTCTGCAGCCTTTTTAGCTATTTTTTTCTTTTTCTTAGCCTCCTTTTCTGCCAATTTTTTCTTAGCCTTTTCTGCTTTAGCTTTCACTTTAGCAGCCTCTTTATCTTGGTCGGCAATTAATTTGTCATATTTTTTAGCAATATTATTCACAGACTTTTCAACTATATCTAATACTTTCTTAGCATTCTTCTCTGTCAAACCTGCTAGTTTAGGCAAAATGAGGTTACTCAATTGACCAGCCAATACCTTTTTCTTACTTTCCATTTTGTTACAATTAAATTCTGATTAAATCTAGACAAAGAAATGAGAAGTAAAAATTAATCTGTGTTAAGTTTTCAGCTTACCATGAAAATTTAATATTGAAAAACTTAAAGAACAGATTTTGAAACAAAATCCCAAGCTACAATACCCATAGTAACAGATACATTTAAGGAATGCTTAGTCCCAAATTGAGGTATTTCTAATGAACCAGAAGCTCCCTGAATCCAACTATCGTTCACCCCAAAAACCTCATTCCCGAAAACAAATGCATATTTTTTGTCGGCATCTGGTTTGAAATCATGCAAACTAATCGATTGATCAACTTGCTCAACACAATACACCTCATAGCAACTAGCTATCAAATGATTCAAACAAGCATCTGGCGATTCAAAATATGACCAATCTACAGATTCATCTGCGCCAAGAGCAGTCTTTGATATTTCTCGATGAGGCGGTTGAGCCGTAATCCCACATAAATAAACGTGCGCACATCGAAAAGAATCAGCTGTACGAAACGCTGATCCTATGTTATTCATACTGCGGATATCATCTAGCACAAAAACAAAAGGAAATTTTTCCACCTGTTTATAGGCAGACAAATTGAGTCGATTTAACTCATCTAATGATAACTTCTGGGGCATAAAACTAAACGATCCAGCTAAACGGATAAGCTAATTCTGGGACCTTTACACGCTCAGCTAATCGCTCTAAACGGGCTGGCAATCCGATGACATAATCACGTGCCTTTTCGGCCTGATCATTCAATCCACGAACACTTTCTAAATCCCAGTCTTGAATTAAACCACGCATGATCGTCGTGTAATCCGCCGTCGTGTAAACTCCAATACGCTGTGCCGCATCCGAAAAATGATCAAATAAAGAGCTTTTCGCACCACTCATTTCACGCAAGAAATGTGCAGGCATAACAATCTTCTTTTTCATCATGTCGGCAAATGCCAACATCATTTCAGATGGATCCAATTTGAATATTTCCGAAACAAAAGCTTTGTAAGCTTTGGCATGACGAAGTTCATCTGCGGCGATTTGTGCACACATTCTTGACAAATTAGAATTGCCATGTTGCTTAGCTAAAGACGCTGTTCTACGATGTGAAATATTTGTTGCCCATTCCTGAAAAGACGTATAAACAAAATTACGATAGGGATCAGCCGAGGTACCAATATCAAAACCATCCGCAATCAAATACTGTGTTGAAATAGCAACCGCTCGCATGTCCACTTTTCCAGATAAATACAGGTATGTACCTAATAAATTTCCGTGACGATTTTCTTCGGCTGTCCAACTGCGAATCCACTTAACCCATCCATTTTCTTGATCCAAGTGATCCACTGTTTCCATCCCTAGTAACCAAGATTCATAGGTAGGTAGCGCCTCTTCCGTAATCGTATCACCAATCAATACCGCCCAATAATCATAGGGCAATTCATTCGCTGCCTCTTGTAACAACTTTACTTCATCGAAAAAATTATCCTTCGTAGAATCAGGAAGCATATCTGCAGGCTGCCAATTAGAATCAATCGGATTTAAAAAATCCTTCATGTAGCTATCCATATTTTTAGCTAACTCAGACATTACTTCAAGACGGGTGTGAAATTGAGACATAGGTATACTTGGTTAACAATTAAACCTCAATATACGTAGAAAAATTAGAAATTAGGCTGAAATTTGGCAAAATCAAAGCCGTCTGATCCAACTTGAAGCACAAATGCATTTTTGTATTCTGGGCTAAACCAATCGCCTAAATTAAAATATACTGCACCTGATTCTAATGGAAGTCTAACAGGGTGGTGACGATGGCCACAAACATAAGCTTCTATGCCTTTATTAGCTAAAAGATCCGCAGATAACCGCTCTCTGATAGCTAATACGATATAATCGGTATCTGGATTAAATGGTACTTCGCCTGATTTAATTGCAGAGGATTTGCGTGTTCCTGACCACAGATGAGCAAGCTTTACACCAAAATCAGGATGTAGGTATCGGAATAGAAATTGAGCAATCGGATTTACAAATACTTTTTTAAGCAACTTATAACCATAATCTCCCGGGCCTATCCCATCACCATGTCCGATACAAACACGCGTGAAGCTTGTTGAAAATTGAAATTCAAAATCAGTTAAACTGTGATATACCTGCGCGTTAAATTCGTCGATAAAATAATCCTTAATCCAAAGATCATGATTACCTACAAACACATGGATCCGTATACCACGATCCGACAATTCCGCCAATTTTCCTAAAAAGCGAATAAATCCCTTCGGAACAACACGTCTATATTCAAACCAAAAATCAAACAAATCACCAACAAAAAAAAGATCAGATGCGTCCGCTGCAACTTGATCTAACCATTGAATTAAATATAGCTCACGCGCACGCGAATCTTCTGCATTTGGAAAACCTAAATGCATATCGGAGATACAGTAAACCTTTTTCCCTTCTGGAATTTGTATTGAAATCATATAGAAACAAAAAGGGGTGGGAATTCCCACCCCTATTGGCTAATCTTCCTTTTTAGGACTGCGCTTTCTTGGAGCAGCCTTTTTTACTGGTTCTTTTTCAGCAACTATTTCTTTGGATTTAGCTACTGTTTTCTTTGCTGTTTGCTTTTTCTCTTCTGCCAATTGACGTTCATCTTTGGCATCTTGGCGTTTTTTCTCTGTTTCACCCTTAATAAATTCTTGATAAGAAGTCAATTGCTCAAATGGTCGAGGGCCAACTAGTGCCTCTAAATCACTTTGAAACAACACTTCTTTCTCTAACAATTGTTCAGCCAAAATAGTCAATTTGTCTTTTTTAGATTGTAACAATTTCTTAGTTCGCGTATACGCTTCTGCAATAATCTTACGGACCTCTTCATCAATTTCGCGCGCCGTTGTTTCTGAATATGGTTTGTTAAATTGATAATCTGAACCTTTCGAATCGTAATAAGAAATATTACCCAACTTCTCATTCATACCGTACACGGTAACCATGGAATAGGCTAGTTTAGTTATACGTTCTAAATCATTTTGAGCACCTGTAGAAATCTTACCAAATACAATTTCCTCCGCTGCACGGCCACCTAAAGTAACACACATCTCATCCATCAACTGTTCGGTTCGATACAAGAATTGTTCTTTCGGCAAATACTGTGCATAGCCTAAAGCAGCCACTCCACGTGGTACGATTGATACTTTAACTAATGGATTTGCATGTTCTAAGAACCAACCTGCAATCGCATGTCCAGCTTCGTGAAATGCAACAATCTTCTTTTCCAACGGGTTAATAATCTTGTTTTTCTTTTCTAATCCCCCAATCACACGGTCCATTGCTTCCTGGAAATCATCCATATCAACAGCCGTTTTACTACGACGTGCTGCAATCAAAGCTGCCTCATTACATACATTGGCAATCTCTGCCCCGGCAAATCCTGGAGTTTGCGCTGAAAGCTCTTTAGGATCAATGTCTGCGGCCAATTTCAAAGGCTTCAAATGTACCTTAAAAATGGCCTCGCGACCAATAATGTCTGGTTTGTCAATCGAGATTTGGCGATCAAAACGACCCGGACGTAACAAGGCCGCATCTAAGACATCCGGACGGTTTGTTGCCGCCATGATGATAATGCCTGAATCTGTCGCAAAACCATCCATCTCAACCAATAATGAGTTCAATGTATTTTCACGCTCATCATTTGAACCTGGCATTTGACCACGACCACGAGAACGACCAACCGCATCAATCTCATCAATAAAAATGATACATGGTGCTTTCTCTTTGGCTTGCTTAAATAAATCACGTACACGCGCCGCTCCTACCCCTACAAACATTTCCACAAAATCAGAACCTGATAAAGAGAAAAAAGGAACACCCGCTTCACCAGCTACAGCCTTAGCCAACAAGGTTTTACCCGTTCCTGGAGGGCCTACTAAAAGGGCTCCTTTCGGGATTTTACCACCTAAGTCAGTGAATTTTTTAGGGAATTTCAAAAACTCGACAATCTCCTGAATTTCCTCCTTTGCTTCATCTAATCCAGCTACATCATCAAATGTAACTTTCACTTTTGACTCACCTTCAATCAACGTGGCACGACTCCGACCGATATTAAAAATCTGGCCACCGCCACCGCCACTGCCTCCCATTCGGAAAAACAAAAAGTAAAAACTAAGCCCCATCAAAATAAAGAAACCCCAAGTACCCAACCAATCTAATGGCCCTGTACGTGTCTCAGGAGTAGCAAAAATTCGCTCATTGCGCGGAAAATCTTTTTGCCTATCCTCTAAAAAATGCTCGAAACCTTCTTTTGAAATGATTGAAAATTCAAAATGAGGACCTTGCTTAACCGAAATCAAACCTTGAGGGGAATTCTTAAAATACTTAGAAACAAAACTTGGCTTCAAGCTTACCTCAACCAATTTATCGTTGACAATTACAACTGATTCAACTTCTTTTTGAATCACCATCGACTCAAATTGACGCTGATTAATCTCTTGTAATGTACGCTGCTTCGTAAAGAAAAACATACTGACCATCGCAATCATAAGACCGATGATCATCCAACTTTGCATTCCTCCAACTGGTTTTTTAGGTAAGCGAGGGGGCATCCCCGAAAGTTTTTTGTTTTTAAAACTGTTTCCTTGTTTTGCCATTAGTTTGTTTAATTTGGGCTATTAACACAATGTTAAGCGATAAAAGTTCTTTTCTTACTAAATTTTATGCTTCTGGTACATACGTGAACTTCGCATCACCCCATAATTCTTCTAATTTAAAAAACTCACGCTTGTCCTTTAAGAAAACGTGAACAATTACATCATAATAATCCATCAAAATCCATTCACGATTTGCCTTACCTTCTACAGTATGCACATGAATTTTTCCTGATTCCCAAACTTCTTTATCCACAGAATCTGCAATCGCCTCAATCTGCGTATCAGATGTACCTGAACAAACAACAAAAAAATCTGTAAATGCATTGTGTACTCCACGCAAGTCCATCACGACGATCTCTTGTGCCTTCTTTTCTTGCATTCCTTTTACCACCCAATTCGCTAGTTCTTCAGATGCTTCCATGGTGGGGGTTTTTAGGGTACTTTTGGCCATAAATTTGTTTTAAAAAATAATAAACGGAATCATTCAAGACCGTATAACGAATAAAAAATTAAATTTGTTCTTGTAAAGCTAAAATTACAAAGAAAAGTTGAACAATTACCAAGCCCCCACCCGGTTCATCGGCAAATTGACAAAATATATCGAGTCATGTGCATCCACGAATGTACTCGCTTTAGAGGAGTCTTTAAACGATGATTTGCCTGAAGGATTTGCTTGGATTGCAGGACATCAAACCGCAGGAAAAGGGCAAAGAGGGAATCAATGGCTGGCAGAACCCGATCAAAATTTACTTGTTTCCTATTTACTTAAGCCAGCTCATGCGTTGCTCTCTAATCAATTTTACTTGAGCAAATGCGTAGCATTGGGTGTTATCAATGGGATACAAAATTGGTCCCAAATACATTTAGGTCATAAACTACCCGCTTCGATAAAATGGCCAAACGACATTTACATTGACGAACATAAACTAGGTGGCATACTAATTGAAAGCAATTTTCAATCCGGCAAATGGGCTTTTACGATTGTTGGCATTGGGCTAAACATTAACCAAACAACGTTTCAAGGATTGCGCGCTACATCCCTTCGCCAATGGACACCCACACAAAATGCCATAGATATATCTGAAGTATTTAATCAGGTATCTTATGCGCTTGAGCAAACTTATGAGCTTTTTGTAAGCAAACAATTTGATTTAATCGACAGCCAATACCATGATCAATTGTTTCGACTTAATCAGTGGCATACCTATCAAGATGAATCGGGCACTTTTTATGGAAAAATTAAAGAAGTTGACGCACAAGGCCTGATCCAAATAGAGAGAGACGACCTAACAAAAGGCTATGATATCAAGGAATTAAATTTTATTTTTAGCGAATAAAATCTCTAAACCGCGTGCTTCAAACCTATCAAAGCAATTTGGCTAACTTTCTACATTGGTCAAATCATACTCCTAAAAACGTTTTTTTAAAACAACCCTACGGAAACGATTACACTGATTTCACGTACGAAGAATCCGCCATTCAGGTAAAAAAAATAGCCTCTTACTTTAAGAAAACACTTAAACAAGACGCTCCCAAACATATTGGAATACTTTCCAAGAATTCCGCACATTGGATTTTATCCGATTTAGCCATCGCCTATGCCGGTGGAATTTCAGTTCCATTTTACCCTACGTTAACTAGCGACCAATTCAATCAAGTACTTACGCATTCTGATTGCCAAATTTTGGTTGTAGGTAAACTTGACAATTGGGAAGAAATCAAAATGGGTATTCCCAATCATATTCAAATTCTATTTACGCCAGATAGTCCATGTCAAACGGGTACGTCATGGGAAAATATACTTACATCCGATATAGAGTTAGCAAACCCGGAAGAAGAAGAACATGAATCAATCGCAACCATCGTGTACACCTCAGGGACGACAGGCACACCAAAAGGAGTTATGATACCTTATAAAGCG
>JACCDM010152783.1_pt1 | contig 13426 bp, 11 predicted proteins | sample 7445851 | NCBI WGS metagenome assembly JACCDM01 (sample SAMN15323438, study PRJNA562643) | freshwater metagenome | isolation source: river surface water | place: USA:Blue River Watershed | collected 2017-08-16
AATGTGCTCAAGTTGCCGTTGCGCATTTTCACGCCACCTTCCAACTGGACCACTTCGTTGATGGGGACAACACCTGAACCGTCCAAAGGTGTTTTGCCGGGGTTGAACATGATGCGGTCTGCGTTGAAGGCAGCACCTTTGCTGGTGCGTGCAAACAATGCGGTGTCTTTGTCCAACTGATAGTTACCACCGAAGGAGTAAGAATTGAAGTTCTTGGTGTAGTTGATGGCTTGTGCGTTTTCAGGCTTGAACGCGTTGTTTGAAGCTTGGTTGTAAGAACCTGTGGCCACTTGTTGGTCGGCGCGGATGCTACCGTCAAATGTCCATGCGCCTTTTTCCCAGCCCAAAACGGCGTAAGGTGAAGTGGTGCGATAAGTGGCATCGATGGCGCGTGTGCAGCAACCGCCCCACACATTGGTGCCCAAAGCAGATGCGCCATAAGCGTTGGTAGAAGCGTTGGCCAACAACGCGGGGTTGTTGTCAGTGGCTTCCATCAAGTACTGGTTGAAGTTCCATGTCAAACCAACTTGTTGCACGTTCACAAACAAACCAGCTGTCGTTGTGATTTTTGAGCCATCAGCTTGCGCAAAAGTTTTGCTCAATTTCACATCGTTGGTGGTTGCGCCCATGTCGTCCATGGAGGTGTTGAACACGGTGGCTGTGAAAGCCTTGCCTGTGTAGTTCTGACCCTTCTTAGGACCTGTTGCGTACTTGGTGCCAGCGGCTGCATTGGCAACGTCGTCTGCTGGGAAGATACTGATGAAGCGGCCGCTGTTTTCAGCAATGCGGAACTTCTCGCTCAACTTCCAGCCGTTGGCCAATTTCAATTCTGTTTCAAAGCCAATGGCGTTGTTCTTGACACGCAGGCCGTCGTTCACGTTGGAATTGACCATGGTGTTGTTTTTGGTCAATGTGGCGTCTGCAACCCAGTATGGTGAGTAGAAAGTTGCCTTGCGTGGATCGATGCCTGGCAATTCGCTGATGACGCCATTTTTGATGCTAACGGGCGCTGGCATGAACAAAGGTGACTTGTCATCCAAAGATTTGAAGCTCAGGCGAACGAAACCATTGTCCAACTCTTGTGTGATGTTGGCTTTGATTTGATGGCCTTGAATGCCGTTGGCTGGCGCATTGCGAGGACCTTGACCTGAAGTGGTGTAGCCGCCAACGAAGAAACGTGTTTTGTCGCTCAGTTTGCCAGCGTAGTCAAAGTCGAAACGCTTTTCGTCGTAGCCCAGACCTGTAGAGATACCCACAGAACCGCCTGGCTCGTCACCGGTTTTAGAGATGAAGTTGATGATGCCGCCAGGTGCGTTGGTGCCCAATGTAGAAGCTGAACCACCGCGGACCACTTCCAAGCGCTCCAAGCTGCCATCGGCACGCAAGAACATGTCGGGTGTTGCAAAAGCAACGTCACCGAACAACATGACGGGCAGACCATCTTCTTGGAACTGCACATAACGTGCGCCGCCTGCAGAAATAGGCAAACCACGAACGGTCACGTTGGCATTGCCGCCGCCGCCGCTGGACTCAGAACGAACACCAGGAATGCTGCGCAAAATGTCAGCAGAGTTGGTGGGTTGGGCTTGCAAAATTTGATCCACGCCCACAGTAGAAATGGAGTTGGATTGCTTCATTTTGCTGGCGCCTGAAGCGGTACCTGTAACAACCACTTCGTCCAATTTGAGGGTGTCATTAGAGGCGGCAGTTTGTGCCCAGGCTGTGCCCATTTGGCAAACAGTCAGAGCGCAGGCCAATGCAACTGCATTGGGAACGATTGCAATATTTCGTTTAGACATTGTGAGTCTCCAAGAAAGTGATTAATTGATTTAAGTCTATGAAATTATTGAATTTTTTCAATAACATTCGGGAAGTGAAACTTCTTTGGCTCCTCGAATGACTCAATTCTCTGAAAAATTGCAATCGTTTGCAATAGATAAATGCCAACATGGTGCGTGATCACGCACCAACAGGGTGGGCAGCCTTAGATAAGTCATTGATTTTTCAATAAAAAATGAACGGCCTAAGTAATTTCCCTAGATTGTTGTAAATTCATCCTTTGCGTTTGCATGGTTTTTGTAGAATTCAAACGATTGCATTCATTTCTTCAATGGGCACATAAGCTTGCGTCATTCATTGGACCCACATGGCCAAATCGGACTCAGAGTCAAAAAAAATTCAGATGGTCGACATCGCCAGGATGGCCGGTGTGTCGACGTCGACTGTTTCCAGGGCTTTGAATGGCAGTCCTTTGATCAATGAGGAAACGCGCCAAAGAATTGCAGATTTGGCCAGATCGCTCAGTTACAGCATCAACCTGAGTGCCAAAAATCTCAGGTCTGGTGAAAACAGAACCATTGGCGTTGTCATTCCCTACCAAGACCAAATTCGTCAAGATGTGACGGACCCCTTCTTCATGAGCATGCTGGGTCACTTGGCAGACCAACTGACAAAGCAAAATTTCGATTTATTGTTTTCGCGAATTGCAGCCAGCCAGATCGAAGACTTGGCTCAACTGTATGAGTCAGGTAGAGTGGGTGGCCTCATTGTGGTGGGGCAGTGGGATCAGCACGAAAAATTAAATGACCTGGCCCGCAAGCAAATTCCCTTTGTGGTTTGGGGTGGCCAGTTGCCAAGGCAGTTGTATTGCACTGTAGGCAGTGACAACTTCAACGGCGGTTATTTGGCGACGCATCATTTATTGAGTTTGGGGCGCCGTCGAATTGTTTTTATGGGTGACAAAGAGGCCACAGAAACAAGTCAGCGATTTGCTGGTTATTTGCACGCACATCAAATGCACAAATTGACACACGACCCGGCACTGTACATACCGTCGCCTTTTACAGTGGCCGAGGCCCGTGTTGACATCAATGAATTTTTGAAAAAGAAAATTCCATTCGATTCGCTGTTTGCTGCCAGTGACTTGTTGGCCATTACCGCCATGGGTGCCATTACGCAGCATGGTTTGCGAATTCCACAGGACGTAAGTGTGGTGGGTTATGACGACATTGGCATGGCAGAACACACCTACCCGCCGCTCACCACCGTTCGGCAGCCCATGGACTTGGCTGGCCAAGCATTGGTCCAGAATTTGATGCGCGTTTTGTCAGACAAACACGCAGATTCTGAAGTGGTGAAAACAGATTTGATTATTCGAAACTCAACTTGCCCCGTTTGAAGGGCGCAAGTTGATCAATTCCAACTGACCGATGCCATGTCGTTGGCAAACACGGGTGAGCTGGCCCACAAACCCTTCAAGCCCTTTTTGTAAACCGCGGTGTTGGTGGGGTTGAACAAAAAGACATTGACCGCATCGCTGGCAATCATGCGCTGCATGTCGCCAAACAATTTGGTTCGCTCTTTGGCGCCAGTGCTTGCAGAATACTTGGTGGCCAAATCACGAAAAGCTTTGCTGTCGTAGCCCCAATAGTATTGAGGGTTGGCATAGTTCATGAAGTCCAGAGGCTCGACGTGGTTGATCACGGTCAAATCAAAATTGCCTTTGAAGGTGCCGCCCAACCACTGCGCCCATTCCACATTTTCAATCTTGGCCACAATACCAACCTTGGCCAATTGGGCTGCCAAAATCTCGCCACCTTTGCGAGCGTAGGGCGGTGGTGGCAAGGTGAGCGTGACGTTCAAAGGTGTTTGAACGCCAGCCTCTTTGAGCAAGGCCTTGGCCTTTTCGGGGTCGAAGGCATATTGACTTGTGAGGTCTACGTAGCCAGCATCGGTGGGCGCCATGTGGCTGCCAATGGGTTTGGCCAAACCTTCAAACACGCCATCAATGAAGGCTTTTTTGTCGATGGCATGCGACAGCGCGCGGCGCACACGCACATCATCAAATGGTTTCTTTTTGTTGTTGATGGTCATGATGCCTTTGCCAGCAGTGTTGCCCATCTCGACCACAAAGCGCTTGTCTGCTTGAAACTGTTTGAGGCTTTGAGGTGATTGAAAACGTGGCATGCCATCGATGTCGCCGGCCAACAAGGCCGCGACCTGGGCGGATGCGTCATTGATGAAACGGAAAGTGACGCGCTTCAATTTGACATTGGCGGCGTCGCGGTATGCATCCCATTTGCTTAAGGTGATGGCCGAACCTTTGGACCAGTTTTCTAATTTGTAAGGACCAGTGCCCACAGGTTTGGTTGCTGCTGCATCGGCTGTATTTGGATGCAAGATGACAGCGGTGTTTTCACCCATTCGAAACAAGAAGTTGCCATCGGGGTTGTTCAAAACCAGTACCACGGTGTGTGCATCGGGCGTAGAGATGTGTGCAATGTTGTTGAACACTGCGCCTTTGGCCTTGTTGGTACTTTTTTCGGCCTTGGCTCTTTCAAAACTGAACTTAACGGCAGCTGAATCAAAGCTGGCGCCATCTTGAAACTTCACACCCTTGCGCAATTTGAAAGTGTAGGCTTTGCCGTCGGCATCCATGAGCCAGCTTTCAGCCAACAGCGGCGTGATGCTGCCATCGGCATTGATTTTAGTCAGGCCTTCAAGGATGTTGTAGTGAACCACTTCGCCAATGGCTGCAGCTGGCGCTGTGGTGGGGTCAAGGCTGGTGGGCTCCAAAATCATGCCCAGCACCACACTGTCTTTTCGCATTTGTGCTTGTGCCGTTGAACTGATGAACTGAAAACTGATGGCTGCACACACAGTCATGCCAAGAAGGGCCAGCCATTGACGCTTGGTGGCGCTGTGATTTTGGGAGATGGCAACTGCAGTTGAAGTTTTCATGAGCCGGTCCTTGATCATTCAATGATCGCTAGAAAATTAAATTGCTTGAGAGTCTATGCCAGGAATGGCAGCCAACAAAGATTTTGTGCAAGGATGTTGCGGGTATTTGAATAGTTCTTCTGTAGAACCATACTCCACCATGCAGCCATCCTGCAAAACTAAAACCTCGTCACACATCAAGTTTACAACGGCCAAGTCATGGCTGACCAGCAAGTAACTCAGATTGTGTTTGTCTTGCAGGTCCATCATCAAATTGAGAACTTGGGCTTGAACAGAGACATCTAAAGCACTCAAAGGTTCGTCTGCCACAATCAAAGAGGGGCGCGTAATGAGCGCGCGGGCAATGGCAATGCGCTGCCTTTGACCCCCAGAAAATTCATGCGGGTATTTGCGTAAATCGGAAGAGCGAAGCCCCACTTCACTCAGTGCCTGTTCCGCAAGTTCTTTCATCTCCAATTTTGTTTTGCCATGAAGCGGCTCGGTCACAATTTCAAGCACAGTTTGTCTTGGATCCAATGCGCTGTAGGGATCTTGAAAAACCATTTGAAAATGGGGGCGAATTTCTCGAAGTTGATGAGAGGGCAAGGCATGCAGGTCTTGGCCATTGAATAAAACTTGACCCTGGGTGGGCTTTTCAAGCGCCATGACCAAGCGCGCCAGAGTTGATTTACCTGAACCCGACTCACCGACAATTCCCAAACTTTTGCCAGCCGACAACTTGAAGTTGATTTGATGAAGTGCTTGCAATGTTGATTTGGGGCTTAACCAAGATGGCCTTGCCAAGGTATAGACATGGCTCAGATCTTTCACTTCTAGCAGGGTGACATGGGCGTTCATCATGGCTGGCTTTCGATGCTTTGCCATTTAATGCATCGCACCCAATGCGATGTATCTGAATGATTTGAATTTGCCAAATCTGATGAGATGCTTGCTTGAGAGAGCGGCGGCAATGCGTCTCGGCACGCAGCTTCAACATGCGCACACCGATCGGCAAATGCACAAGCTGTTGGCCAGTTCAAAAGATCGGGCACTTGACCTGGAATGGTTGTCAAACGTGTGCCCCGCTTTAATCCGAGCTGCGGTCTGGCTGCAAACAAGCCTTGTGTATAAGGATGCAGGCGATGCTGAAACAAGTTTTGAGTTGGGGCACTTTCAACCACAGAGCCGCCATACATCACCATGACACGATCGACTTGGTCGCGCATCAAACCCAAGTCATGGCTGATGAGCAATAAGCCCATGCCGTCCTCAGCTACCAATTGTGAAATTAAGTTCAAAACTTCTTTTTGAACGGTGACATCCAAGGCAGTGGTGGGTTCATCGGCAATCAAAATATCGGGTTGACAGGCCAGCGCCATGGCAATCATGACGCGTTGACGTTGTCCACCAGAGAGCTGGTGCGGATAGGCCATGAGCCTTTCTTTGGCACGCGACAATTGAACGCGTTCTAGCAACTCAAGCGCACGCAATTGGGTGGCACTTTTGGACATGCCTTGATGCAATTGCAAGGGCTCCGCAATTTGCTGCCAAATGGTTTGCAAGGGATTCAGTGCCGTCATGGGCTCTTGAAAAATCATCCCCATGCGGGCCCCTCTAATGCGGCACATGTTTTCATCGCGCATGCCGATCAGTTCGGTGCCATTCAGCTTGATTGATCCCGTGACCTTTGAGCGCATAGGCAACAGTCCCATGATGGCCAGCGCTGTTAAAGATTTGCCGCAGCCGCTTTCGCCAATGAGGCCCATCTTTTCTCCGCTTTGCATGTCAAAGCTCAGACCACGCAAAGCTTCGACTTGCCCCTGCGCAGTTTCCAATGAAACGCACAAATTCTGAATGGACAAAAGTGGTGTGGTGGTCATGGCCTGTTGCTTATCTCAACCGGGCCAATCGGGGGTCCATCAAATCCCGCAGGCCATCGCCCAGCAAGTTGAGGCCCAGAACAGCGGTGGCAATGGCCATGCCTGGATAGACAGCCAGCCAGGGTGCTTGAAACATTTGCGATTGGGCTTCGTTCAACATACGGCCCCAGCTTGGCTGTGGCGCTTGAGTGCCCAAACCAAGATAGGACAGCGCAGCCTCCGCCAAAATGGCAATGGCAAATTGAACCGAGGCTTGAACGATTAAAACACTGGCCATGTTGGGCAGCACATGGCGCCATGTGATGGTCCATTTGGATTTGCCTGCTGCCATGGCGGCCAAGGTGTAGTCGCGTGTCCAAATAGTATTGGCCGCACCGCGTGTGACACGTGCAAAGACAGGAATGTTAAAAATTCCGATGGCCGTGATGCTGATGACCAAGCCAGGGCCATAAATGGCGGTCAACAAAATGGCTGACAACAAAGCGGGAAATGCAAAGGTGAAATCGGACGCGCGCATGATGACTTCTTCTACCCAGCCTCTTTTTGCAGAAGCCAGCAAGCCAAGCGGTACGCCTACACTGAGCCCAATGCCCACAGCAATTAAGCCAACCAGCAAGGTGTTTTGACTGCCCACCCAAAGCAATGAGGCGATGTCTCTGCCCAGGCTATCCGTGCCTAGCCAATGCGCCGCACTGGGCGATGCCAACTTGTTGGGAATGTCGATATCCGCCACTGGATAGGGCGACCAAAATACTGACACCACCGCACAAAAAATGAGCGTCAGCAAGATGACCATGCCGGTGACAAATCCGGTGTGTTTGAGTGCGCGGCTCAAAGTACTTTGCGGCTTTGTGTGTGTCTGAATCAAGCGGTCCTGCTTTCTTGCAGTCTTGGGTCGATCCATGCGTACAAGACATCAATCAAAAAATTGATGGCAATTACCATGGCTGACAAAAGCATGACCACATCGCGGACCACGATCAAGTCGCGGTTGGCAATGGCTTGAAAAACCAGTCGGCCAATACCTGGCAGCACAAAGACGTTTTCAATCACGATGGCGCTGGTGATCAAATTGCCAAATTGCAAACCCATGATGGTGACCACTGGAATGAGGGCGTTGCGCAAAACATGATGCCAAAGCACTTGCTGTTTTGACAAACCTTTGGCACGCGCCGTTCTAACGTAGTCTTCACTCATCGATTCAATCACGGCCGATCGGGTGACACGCGTGAGGATGGCTGTTTGAACAGCAGCAAGGGCCACAGCCGGCAGTATCAAGGCGCTGATTGCCTGCCAAACACCACCGCCCGCGTCCTCTGTCCAGCCAGGAAAGCCGCCCGCACTGACCCACTGAAGCTTGACGGCAAATAAAAGGATCAGCAGGATGGCCAGCCAAAAATTGGGGATGGCCAAGCCCAGTTGGCTGAAGGTCATGACACCTAAATCTGCAGCGCTGTTGTGTTTGGAGGCTGCATACAAACCCAAAGCCAAGGCTGCGCCAATTGTGATGAGCATGGCCAAGAGGGCCAATGGCAAAGTGACTTGAAGCCGCTCAGTCATGAGCTCAAGGGTTGGGGTGCTGTAGGAAATACTCAAACCCGATTGGCCTTGAAGCAAACCTGCAGTCCATTCAAAATAGCGTGTGATGGCAGGTTGTTGCAGGCCCAGTTTTTCTTCCATGGCGGCCAAGGACTCGGGTGTGGCGGTTTCGCCCAAAATAACTTGTGCGGCATTGCCAGGAAGCCATTCCAAGACGCCAAAAACCACCACCGAGGTTACCGCCAAAGTGATGAAAAAACTGATCAAACGCTGAAGCACAAATGAAGACAAGCGTTATCCTTGGAACTTCGGGTTTTGACGCAAGTGGGGCCCATCTGTCTTGAACCGTTGGCGCATCGATAAAAGGTTTTCAAATGACATCGCAGAACATTGTAAACATCCGCCTCAGCGAGCGCGCCAATCCCCATTACGGAAGCATTGCCGACATTGCGGGATTGCACATTGGTCATTTCACTTCCAACCAAAGGTTGACTGGTTGCTCTGTGGTTTTGGCACCTCAAGGCGCCGTGGGCGGTGTCGATGTTCGAGGCGCTGCACCGGGCACTCGTGAAACTGATTTGCTCGACCCTAGCAATTTGGTGGACAAGGTGCATGCCATCCTGTTGTCGGGGGGTAGTGCCTTTGGTTTGGATGCCGCCAGCGGCGTTATGCACTGGCTAGACGAGCGCAACATAGGATTTCAAACAGGCCATGGCTGTGTGCCCATTGTGCCTGCCGCCGTTTTGTTTGACTTGCCCATGGTGCGAGAGGGCGACAACCCCAAAATTAGGCCCGATGCCGCTGCCGGTTATGCCGCTTGTGAAGATGCCCTTTACCAAAAACCCCTGAGTGCAAGTGCCATGCGGCCCATGGTGCCGCCCATGTCGGGCAATGTAGGCGCCGGTGCCGGCGCAGTCGTTGGTAAATTGTTTGGTTTAAACCGCGCCATGAAGGGCGGCATCGGTCATGCATTGGTCAGGGTTGGGCCTTGGCAAGTGGCTGCCATGGTGGCTTGCAATGCAGTGGGCGATGTGATTGATCCTTTGACGGGACAAGCGTTGGCAGGCGCACGCACATCGGATGGCACACGATTGTTAAATACGCAACAGGCCTTGTTGGCAGGTCAATCGGCTTCAGCGCCCTTGTCTGGTACCAACACCACCATTGGTGTGGTAGCCACCAATGCCACTTTAAACAAAGCTCAAGCCAAGCGCTTGGCCATGAGTGCGCACGATGGCTTGGCGCGCAGCATTCGGCCTGCGCATACCACCTTGGATGGTGACACCTTGTTTGCCATGGCCACATGCGCAGAAACAAATCCCGCTGACATGATGTTGCTAACAGTCATGGCGGCAGAAGCCACCGCGCAAGCCACGGTGAACGCTATTTTGTTTGCCAACGGCGTTCATACCGTGAAGGGCTTTTTGCCTGCTTCTTTAGAACTCAATCCTTGAAAAAATGCGCGTCAAATGAACGCGCATTTTTTTGAGTGGCTTGGCTTATTCCACCTGAAAAGTGAGGCCTGCGTGTGATTGCAAACGTGCAATGAGTGCATGGCCCATGGCGGAAGCAGGGGTCCAGAACCCACCCTTGGTGGCCGACGCATCTTTCAATAAACAAATGGCTGCTTCGGCGATCATTTTGGAGGTGCTGCCATAGCCAGGATCGCGGTCGCCTTTGACGCCCACTTTGACCGACTCGCCTTGCTCGTTGGTGGCTAAAAAGAGAAGGTCGTAGCCTCCCGCTTCGCGCTCGGCTTTGGAGGGGCCTTCGCCTGGTTTGAGTTTGTCTTCGCTCATGCTTTTATCTTGTGCAATGGCGTTGGCAATGGCCTCACCTTTTTCACCTGGGCCAGTGACCACCATTTCGTCGTACACAAAATCAGCGCCCCAAGGATGGCTTAGCAAAAAGTTAGAGCGGTGCACATTGCGGGTGTTGATGGTGGCCATGATGAAAGGCGCGACCCACACGCCCATCACATCGTCCAACATGGGTTTGTGACCGGTGGGCTGTTTGGGGCCTTCAAATCCAGGCGTGAGTGAGAAGGGGTTTTTGAGCAAGTCAATGACGCCAGGTTGAGTGGCAGCTGCAGCCATGGTGGCCTTGAAGCTAGCGGCTGTGCCGCCAGAGAAAGTGCCCTTCATTTTGCGGACACGACCGCGCACTCGTGAGGCTGGTTTGCCAAAGCGTTTGGTCATTTCGTCTTGTGCCATGAACACGCCCAAGTCGAAGGGACTAGAGTCGAAGCCACAAGAGAAGACCAGACGGCTGCCACTTTTTTCTGCGGCAGATTGGTGTTGGTCAATCATGTGACGCATCCATGCGGGCTCACCACACAAGTCGACATAGTCGACGCCAGACTCGGCGCAGGCCTTGACCAATTCGTTGCCATACAACTGATAAGGACCAACGGCAGAAATGACCAAACGCGTTTTGGCCATCAAAGATTTCAAAGAAGTCTCGTCGCTGCTTTCAATGACCACCAGTGGTGTGGAAGCAGGTGCACCAATTTCATCGCGAACGGCTTGCAGTTTTTCCAAACTGCGGCCACCCATGGCCCACTTCAGGCCGGTGTCTGTACGGGTGAGCAAATACTCAGCAATGAGGCGCCCAGTAAAGCCAGTGGCGCCGTGCACCACGATGTCAAATTCTTTGGTCATGTTGGAAGTCCTTTTGAGTGCTGCCAAGCTTAATGCACGCAGACAAGCAGTTCAGTCACCTTTGTAAGAGGCTGTGAGTTTAATCCTTTAGGACTAATTTAAGACAGACCTTGATCTATGTCATGGGGCAGATTGGTTATTTCGTCAGACTTAGGTTCATTGATCGACTTCTGAATGAACCCTATGAAAAACATACTGCCCATAGACCGCTTTCTACGTCTCTTCTTGGCCATTGTGCTATTTGAAGCAGCCTATTTTTGGTTAAGCGGCACACCGCAAATACTGGCTTATGGGGTGGGTGCTGTCTTGTTGGTGACGGGTGCCAGCAGCATTTGCCCTGCTTACAAGATCCTGGGTGTGGGCGCCAGTGATGCCACCTGTAGTCTTCAACCCGCCATGTGGATACGCGTGGTTGCAGTGCTTGCTCTGCTGGGTGCCATCGTAGGTGGCAGTTATGCCAGCGAATTATTTTCAAGAAAATTTTTCTTGGAAGATTTCAATGCAATGAATCATTACTACAAGCAAACTTTGTTTTTGACAGGTAAGGCAGATCGTGAAAAAGCCAATGCCAATTACGACTTGTGGGTGCCGGCCTTTGATAAATTTCAAAACAAATACAGCGTTTACCGGCCGTATGCATTGCGCAGCGATTCACAATTGACAGCCGATCTTGAGAAAGTCAAAGGCATGATGTTGGCCGTCAAAGACGGGGTCAAAACGGGCGACTTGCAACAGGCGCATTTAGATTTAGAAAAAGTGCGCCCTGTTTTTCAAGAGATTTTTAAGCGCAATGGTTTCTCGATGCTGTCAGTGGCATTGGTTGACTTTCATGATGCGATGGAATTGATCCTAGACGCCGCAAATGACAAAGATGCAAGCAAAACTGTGGGCTTGTACGACCCAGTCAGTTCCAAATTGCAGACCATTGAAGCAGAAGACAACGACCTTGAAATTCAGGCCATTCGCTTGCATTTGGATGCGTTGAATACTTTGGCTAAAGAAGGCAAGCTAAATGCATTGCCTGCACAGGCTGAAAGGCTCAAAACGAGTTTTGTGAAAGTCTATTTGAAACGAGGGTGAGGGTTCGTTTGGCGCTAATTTAACGCCAATTGGATGATCGATAGAACCTCAATCGGTCCAGGGGTTGAAGACGTTCAAACCTAAGTTTTGTAAATCCTTGCTATTGCGCGTAACCATGGTTAAGCCGTGATGCGCAGCAGTGGCCCCCAGCAGGCTGTCAATGGCCGGAATGGGTCTTCCGGCCGCAGCCATTAATTTGCCCCAGTGATTTGCTACGTCTTGGTCTATAGGCAAGATACGTCCTGCAAAAAACATCGGAAGTTCGGTTTCTAGCCAGTCCAGTAGTTTGAGCCTGCGTTTTGCATCAGCCAAACTGTCGATGCCTTTGCGAAGCTCACCCAGCGTGATGACGCTCAAATAAAGTGAGGTGACAGGCCTTGAGTTGATCCACTGAACGACATTGGCATCTGGAGATTTTCGGCGCAGTTCAGACAGAACATTGGTATCGATTAAGTAACTCAAAGCGATACCTTGCGAGTGCTTGACCGGTCTCTTTCTAATGGCACATCTTCCATGGCGTACAAAGGAGATGAACGCATAAAGCCCACGAGAGATTGTTGGTTGCCCGTTAATTTTTCGAACATGGCGTGGGAGATGACCACTGCCACAGGCTGACCATGGACCGTAATTTTTTGTGGCCCCAATGTTTCTGCGGACTTCACCACCTCAGACAGCCGCGCTTTTGCTTCTTGCATTTGCCACATTTGCATCGTCTGCTCCTAGTTTAAATTCTGACTATATTGGTCAGAATTTATAGGATTTGGTGCATCATGTAAATAGCCAATCTCTATTTGAGCCCGTATTGCAAGCAAATGCCAAGTAAGCCGCACACTGCAATCACATGCATGACATTGCGTTTGTATTTAAAAAGGGCAATGGCCGCAGCCGCAGCAATGACTGCCGACATCACATCAAAGGGCGCATCAAACCCTTGGGGCCAAAAGGTGTGATAGCCAAAGAACAACGCCAAATTGACGATGACACCGACCACTGCTGCGGTAATGGCAGTCAGTGGCGCTGTGAATTTCAAATCATTGTGGGTACTCTCAACAAAGGGCCCGCCTGCCAGTATGAAAATAAAGGACGGCAAGAAGGTAAACCACGTGACCAAGGTGGCAGCCAAAGCACCGGCTAAAAACAAACTGTCAGGCCCCAAGACGGCATTGGCGTAGCCGCCCACAAAGCCTACAAATGCCACCACCATGATGAGCGGACCTGGTGTGGTTTCTCCCAAAGCCAAGCCGTCGATCATTTGAGTGGCTGTGACCCAGCCAAACTGATCTACCGCCCCTTGAAACACATACGGCAACACTGCATAGGCGCCGCCGAAAGTGAGTAGAGCGGCTTTGGTGAAGAACCAACTCATTTGCGTGAACGTGTGATCCCAACCAAAATAAATGACCAACAAGCTCATGGGAATGAGCCATAAAGCTGCGCCTGCTAACAACACTTGTGCCAAACGTTGCCATCTAAATAATGCATGCGAAGGTGTGGGTGTGTCATCGTCAATGAAGGCGCTGCCAAAGTGCTGGGTTGAAGCCACATGGC
>JACCDM011058684.1_pt1 | contig 13426 bp, 12 predicted proteins | sample 7445851 | NCBI WGS metagenome assembly JACCDM01 (sample SAMN15323438, study PRJNA562643) | freshwater metagenome | isolation source: river surface water | place: USA:Blue River Watershed | collected 2017-08-16
GAACCATCAGATTCATCTGCTTCTGCTACAAAATATTTTCCGCTACCTCTGTGAGCATTCGAACCAGAACTTTTCAAAATTCCACCAATAGCAAATGAAGGATCCGTACCTGCACTTTGCAAAGCGATGGTAGCCATTGAAGATGTTGTGGTTTTGCCATGGGTGCCAGCAATTGCAATTGATACTGATTCTGACATTAACAGCGCCAATGCTGCTGCTCGAGTAATTTCAGGGATTCCCGAATTGGCTCCAGCTATTCGTTCGGGATTATCTGTTTTAATCGCATTTGAAAATACGATTAAATCGGATCCTTTTACATTATCTTCATGATGACCGATTGCAATATCGGCACCTAGCGCTTTTAGTGCGCTAATTACAGAAGTTTCGGATGCATCGGAACCTGAAACTTTTATTCCATATGAAATGGCGATTCGAGCCAGCCCACTCATGCCAGAACCACCCACACCTACGAAATGAACGCGTTTTCCAACTAATTCCCGCAATTTAAATTCGTTACTCATCGAATAACTCGTTCTATGCAATCTGCAATTTTTTCCGCAGCGTTTAATGGAGTTCCTAGAGGTTGAGCGCTTCCTTGCCTTAAAAGTCGATCTAAATTTTGTTCAAGCCAAATACTAGAAAAATCGCTCTGCTGGATAATTTCAGCCTTGTGCGCCGCTACTAAATCTCTAGCATTAAAGGCTTGCTCCCCGTTTCCAATAGGTAATGGAATAAATAGCGCATATTTTCCAAGCGCTGAAAATTCTGAGCATGCTATTGCACCGCTACGTGAAATTACTAAATCTGCCGCCAAGAGCGCAGTAGCCATATCTTCTATATAGCTAAGTGGTCGGTAATTTTCTCTTTGCTCTGGCAAAGAATTGTCTTTGCCGAGTGAATGTAAAACAAAATTTCCTTTGAAGTCTGTATTTGCAATCACTTCATTAATTGCTCGTGAGCCTGTCGACCCTCCAAGAACGAGTATTAAATTTCCCTCTATACCAAGTGCTTGCTTTGCATTTTGACGGGCACTTTCCCAATTGCTTTGAATTGAAGATTTAACAATTTCTGCTTTTAACGGATTGCCCACGATTTGCGCCCCGGGAATTCCAGAGTCTTGATATGCAACCGCTATCTCTTTTGTAAAAATGGCGCCAAATTTATTTGCTATGCCAATTTTGGCATTTTGATCATGCACCACAATTGGCTTGCGTAGTAATGCCGCCGCAATGTAAGCGGAACCTGCAACGTACCCTCCAAAACCTACAACTACATCGAAACGCTTCACTATCGAGATTGTTTTAAGGACTGAATTTAATATTCTAAAAGGGAAAATCAACGCTGCTATATTTAATTTTCTTGGAGCAACGACTTTAGGTATAAGAAATAGAGTTCCATTACGCTCTGGAATTATTGTGACTTCAAGCCCACTTTTAGTTCCGAGAAATGCGATTTCGTCGTTTGGGAAACGGTGATGCCAAACTTGGCTAACTGCCCAAGCTGGTTCGATATGTCCGGCAGTTCCGCCGCCAGCAAAGAGAATGCGAGCCATTTTTATTTAGCTCCCTTCGGCCAACGGACATTTATCTGCTTTGCAACTTCTGGGTTTCGAAATGCGATTCCTGCAACAAACCCTAGCGCGCCTGCTAAGGCAAGTAGAGAGGATCCTCCATATGAAATAAACGGCAAAGTAACTCCGACTACCGGTATCAAACTGGTCGCAGAAGCTAAATTAATTAGCGATTGAAAACCCACCCAAAATGCTATTCCCAATCCAAGATATCTACTAAAAGTATCTTTTGCCATTAAAGCAATTTTAATAATACAGATAACTAAAATAGAGATCGCAGCAAGAGTGCCCAGCGTGCCGAACAACCCAAACTCTTCTCCAATAACTCCAAAAATAAAGTCGGTATGAGCCTCCGCTAAATTTCCCCACTTCTGTTTGCTTTCACCGATTCCCGAACCGAAAAATCCACCACTAGCAAGTGCCATAACGCTGTGAGCGGGTTGCCAACCAGCATTCTTATAAACACCCTCTGCAAATGGGTCTATAAATGCAGTTAATCGTGCAATGCGATATGGCTGCATCGCAATTAGCGCAGCAACGCCAAAGATTCCTCCCGCCAAAATGCCAGCAATATATTTACGCTCCGCTCCGGCTAGATAGACCAATGTGGCCAAAATTAAACCGACAACAACCGCAGAACCTAAGTCTCCGCCTTTTAATACCACTGCCAAGATAATTAAAAACCCAAAAGATAGTTGGAAGAAGATTTTTTTGGCATCGCCGAAATTTTTATCGATCACATAAGCGGACCATAAAATCAATAGAATTTTCGCCACTTCTGAAGGTTGGAAATCAATAGGGCCAAATTCAATCCAGTTTGTGTTTCCGTTCACTTCTCGCCCAAAAGGTATAAGTAAGAGCATAATTATTATTGCCAAGCCCAAACTTCTATGGGCAATCTTCTTAATACTTGTAAGCGGCAATTGGGCGATCATCCAAGCAAATGGGAAAGAAAGTATTGAAAGCACAATTTGTTTACCGCTTATTGAAAAAGAGCTACCGCCGATTGATAAGCCAGTGACTTGCGCAGCAGAAAAAACCATTATCGCTCCAAAGAAAATTAACCCCAATGAGACTGCTAGAAAGGTTCTGAAGGTATTGGCTGGGCTGTTGAACATTAAATATACTTCTTCACTGATGCAATGAATTGATCACCGCGGTCTGCGTAATTCTTAAATTGATCCATCGAAGCACAGGCTGGCGCCAACAAGACGGTATCGCCAGGTTCGGCAAGTTGGCGGGCTTTAAGTACAACGTCTTCCATGATGTTAACGCCATCTATTAGATAAAATTCAATATTGTGCTTTGCGAGTTCGGTGGCAATCATTTCTCGATCGGTTCCGATTAAAATCGCAACTTTTATTCTTGATTTGCATTTGGCAATTAGCTCACCAAAGTGGGCTCCTTTTGCCAAACCACCAGCTATCCAAATAGAACTAGTGGTAGAAAAAAGAGATGCTTGGGCAGCATGCGGATTGGTCGCTTTGGAATCATTAATCCATTTAATTCCATTCTTTTCAAGCGCAAGTTCGATTCGATGTCGCCCAGGTTTGAAATCCCTTACGGCACTGCGAATTGAATCTAAGTCCGCACCAACTGATCTAGCTATACCTGCTGCTGCCAGAGTGTTAGCCACTGCATGTGGCACAGTAGGTTGAACATCATTTAATTCACAGATTGCGCCAGCCGTATTTGGATCATCGCTAAATGCTCTATCGACTAATAGTTCTTCAACCAACCCTAGTTGGCCAGGTGCAGGCGTATCTAAACCAAAAAATATTTTTCTGCCAGTCCAGTTGGTTGTTTTATTTATAGCGTTCACCAAGTGCTGATCTTGCCCATTAATAATGCCGATATAGGAATGTTCGAGTAATTTAATTTTTGCCTTTGTGTATTCTTCAAATGATCCATGCCAATCGGTATGGTCATCTGCAATATTCAAGATTGAAACTGCCGTGAACTCTGGATCTTTCATCCAATGGATTTGAAAACTTGAGAGTTCCAGAACTAATACTTCATATTCTTTTTCGCTCCAAACAGTTTCTATTACTGTAGTTCCTACATTTCCACATGCGGTTGCCGAGATTCCAGAGGCATTAATCATCGAAGCTGCAAGCTCAGTCGTTGAAGTCTTTCCATTTGTGCCTGTGATTGCGACCCAACGTTGGTTGGGGCGATGTAGCTTCTTGAAATGCCAGGCAATATCGATTTCGTTCGTAATAGAAATGTTTGCTTTTTGAAGCGCTTTAATTAAGGGATGGGTCGGTTTCCAACCTGGTGAGACAATTGCAAAATCGTAATTTAGGTTATTGAATTCTGTGATTGGATGATTTGCAAAATCAGCAACTGGCTTTTCATCGGCAACAAAAATATTTGCACCTAATTCTTCAGCAATTTTGCCAACTGCACTACCAGTTACTCCACCACCGAGAATTAAGACTCTCTTGCCAGCAAATTCCATCTCTTTATGCCGCAACCCATTGCGCGTAGAAGAGGCCGAGCCCTGCTGCAACTGATAAACCAGCCAATATCCAGAAACGGACCACAATTGTCACTTCGCCCCAGCCTTTTAATTCGAAGTGATGCTGCAATGGGGCCATTCTAAAAATTCGTTTTCCACCACTTAATTTAAAGAATCCTACTTGGATAATCACGGATAAAGTTATTAAAACAAATAATCCGCCAATTGCAATTAGTAACAATTCGGTTCGCATAGATATTGCAAGGCCAGCTAAAGCGCCACCTAGTGCAAGCGAGCCCGTGTCGCCCATGAAAATTTTTGCAGGTGAAGTGTTCCACCAAAGAAATCCTGTACAAGCTGCTGCTAATGCTGCCGCAAGTACCGCCAAGTCCATCGGATCTCTAACTTCGTAACAATTTGGAACTGAAACTTCGCTACAAGATTGACCAAATTGCCAAACACCAATTAAAACAAAAGCTAAGAACGACATCACAGAAGCGCCGGTAGCTAGACCATCTAATCCATCAGTTAAGTTAACGCCATTGCTAGTTGCGGTCACCATGAAAATCACCCAAATAATCATTCCAATTAGACCTAATTTGATTGAGGTATCGCGTAGGAATGAGAGATTCAAGGAAATTGGTGTTAGGCCATTGTTATCTGGAAATTTGGTACCGAAATATCCAAAAAGCCCTGCCACCAATATTTGGCCAAAAATTTTCTGTTTACTGTTTAAACCAAGCGATCTCTGTTTAACTACTTTCAAATAATCGTCAATAAAACCCACCAAACCTAAAGCGGTAAATAGTGAGATCACCAATAGAGCGGATGCACTAAAAGCAATTCCTAGAACTAAGTGTGCTAGCGCGTAACCTGCTATCGCAGAGAGAATAATTGCAATGCCGCCCATTGTTGGAGTGCCACGTTTTGAATGATGACTTTGCGGTCCATCATCTCTAATCATCTGACCGTACCCATGTTTTGCCAATAATTTAATTAGTGCAGGGGTGCCAAATAAACTGAATATCAAAGCGAAGACTCCAGCGAGCAGAATTTCTTTCATTTAACTCTCCCAACCTGCAATCAAGGCCTCTGCCAATTTCTCTAATCCCTCGGCACGTGATGCCTTCACCAAAACTACATCTCCAGGCGAAATCTCTTTGGACAATTCCAAAGCTTCTTCCCAAGTTTTGAAATTCAATGAAGCTCCATATTCGGGTGCATTTATTGCAACTAAATGATCTACGCCCAAATCTCGGGCAAGGGTGCCAATTTTTTCGTGTGCTTGACCAGATGACGCGCCGAGTTCGTGCATCTTTCCAAGGAACGCCCAAGCTGAGCCACCGCGTTCTTGAGCAAATAAGCGCAAAGAAAATAAAGCACCCTCCATTGAATCAGGATTTGCATTGTATGCATCATTAATTACAAGCAAACCTGGTAATTCATGAAGCTGCATTCGCCACTTACTTTTACTGACAGCAGTTGAAAGCGCTGTTGCAACATGATCGTTGCTTATTCCAAGTGCCAACCCTACTGCTGCCGCCGCTAATGCATTTGGAATTTGATGTGCGCCAATCAACCTCATTCCAACTGAGACTCTTCCCTCGGCGTTAACTATGTCAAAGTGAGGCGAACCCTCACGAATTTCAATATCAGTAGCGCGCACGTCAGCAGTCGCAATTTCACCAAAAGTTATAATTCTTCCCGAGAATACTTCCGACATACGTGGCGTATATTCGTCATAAGTTCCAAGAACTGCGATTCCATCTGTTGGTAGAGACTCAATTAATTCTCGCTTAGTTTTGGCAATATTTTCAACACTTCCAAATTCTGAAAGATGGGCACTTCCTACACGAAGCACTACTCCAATATCCGGTTTAACTACCGACGAAAGTCTGCGGATATCTCCAAGATGTCTAGCTCCCAACTCTGCAATGCAGAATCTAGTATTTTCATCGCATTTCAATAAATTAAGTGGAGCTCCTAATTCATTATTGAATGAATTTTCTGGAGAAACTGTAGGTCCAATACTTTCCAGCATGTGTTGTAGTAAATCTTTAGTTGTGGTTTTACCTTGCGAACCAGTAATCCCTATAACTTTTAAGTTTGGAAGCTGCAACCTAACGTAAGCTGCAAGTTTTGCCAGTGCGTCTAAAACGTTATCGACCTTAATGTTTGGATAGGAAACTTCCTTAGAAACTAAGGCGAAAACAGCGCCATTATTTAACGCGTTTTCAATGAAGTCATGGCCATCTAAATTTTCGCCTTGAAGCGCGAGAAAGAAAGAACCTTCGGAGGCTTTGCGTGAATCAAATACAGGTGCGCTCCAAATTTCTTTCGTGCCCTCTGCATTTAGCTTGCCACCAACAATATCTGCGATTTCAGAAACTTTCAGCTTGATCATTTAACCCCCGCAATAGCTTCTGCCAAAACTTTACGATCATCAAAAGGATGCTTTACGCCAGCAATCTCTTGCCCAGTTTCATGACCTTTTCCTAGTACTGCAACAACATCTCCTGGCTTTGCAATCGAGATGGCCTTTTCGATGGCAGCTTTACGATCAACAATTACTTGACCTGAATGTTTTAAATCTCCAACCATTTGCTGAAGAATCGCTTGCGGATCTTCACTTCTTGGATTATCGCTTGTAAAAATTGGCAAATCAGCTGCAGTTAAAGCTTTACCCATCAATGGTCGCTTAGTTTTATCTCGATCTCCTCCACAACCCAATACGGCAATTACATTTCCCTTGGTCATGGCACGAGCGCTTTTCAAAACATTTTCTACTGCGTCCGGAGTATGCGCATAATCGACAAATGCTAGGAAATTCTGTCCTACATTTATTTGCTCTAGGCGACCAGGTGCACCGGTATAAGAAGCCAAATTTGCTGATATCTCAATTGGGTCAACGCCACTCAATACCGCAATTGAAACCGCCATCAATAAATTATCTAAGTTGAAATCACCAAGTAATCTAGTTTCGCCTTCAATTAAAATTCCGTCTCGACCACGTATTTTTAACTGAGTGGAAGTGCCAAAATTAATGATCTCTTCATATCTCCAATCTGCTTTCCCGGTACGAGAGATTTTTAAAACTGGGATATCGATAACTTTGGCTAATTTAACTCCGTATGGATCGTCAATATTTACTACTGCAAGATCACTTCTACCGAATGTGAATAACTTTGCTTTCGCTTTGAAGTAACTCTCCATATCTCCATGAAAATCTAGATGGTCTTGAGTTAGATTTGTAAAACCTGCAATGTTGAAATGGGTACCATTTACGCGGTGTTGCACTAGCGCGTGGCTTGAAACTTCCATCGCAACAGCTCTACAGTGACGTTCGCGCATAGCAGCCAAAATCCCCTGCAAATCTGCAGCTTCTGGAGTTGTATGGATTGATGGGAGTACCTCATTATTTATCTGAGTATTTACAGTTCCAATTAATCCGCTATCCCAATTAGCTTTTTGCCAAATTTGATGTAACAAAGTAGTAACCGTGGTCTTGCCATTTGTGCCAGTTATACCAACTGAGAATAAATTGGCACTTGGTTCTTCAAATATAAAAGAGGCAACATCTCCAACTACAAGTCGTGGATTTTCAACGATTAAAGTAGGTAAAGTTGAATTTGCGCCCTCTTTATCTGTTAATACCGCGACAGCTCCATTTTTAATTGCCTCATCTAAGAAATTTATTCCGTGGAATTTGCTTCCTTTAATAGCTACAAATAGATCACCTGGCATGCAGTTATTTGCATTTTGAGATATGCCAGATATCTCTAATTCTTGATCAAACTCTGCGCCGATTAGATTTGCAATTTTTGAGAGACTTGCATTTGGGCTATTAATTGGACGAATCATTGTTTGTTCGCCTGCTTTTTAGCAGTTGCAGCTTTTTCTAATTTAGCTAATTCGGCAGCATTTAATGGCACTGGAACAACTTTTGAATTAGTTGGCGGAATATGTTTTGCTTCCAAGACATAACTCATTACCTCTTTGAAAACTGGTCCACCTAAAACACCGCCCCAGTGCAGTCCTTGTGGCGCTTGAATAGTCACGTTAATAACATACTTAGGTTTATCTGCTGGTGCCATTCCAATGAATGAAGCGGTGTAACCGCTATATCGACCAGTTCTAGGATCAACGCGTTCTGCCGTGCCAGTTTTACCTGCAATTCGATAGCCAGGAATTGCTGCACCAGGCGCTGTTCCGCTTGCACTTACAACACTCTCCATCATTTCGCGCATTTTTTGCGCAGTTTCTGCGCTAATTACTCTGGAACTATTTCGAGTTTTTGCAGGTGTGTAATGTCCTTGCGCATCAGAAGTGCCTGCAATAACCGTTGGTTCTACTCTTACGCCATCATTTGCGATGGTTGCGAAGATAGAAGTTGCTTGCATCGCAGTTACTGAATAGCCCTGACCAAAGGACATAGTTGGCTTTGACGTACCTGACCAATCTTTAGGTTGGTTTATCAATCCTGCTGATTCTCCAGGTAGTCCTGAATTAGTCGAACTACCTACTCCGAAAGCCCTTAGGTAGTCATAAAGCTTTTGATCGCTTAATTTATCGCCAATTTTTATAGTTCCGGTATTGCTTGAAACTGCCAGAATTCCGGCAGTCGTTAGCTGCTGCACTGGATGGTAATCATGATCTTTGAAAGTCTTGTACTTAGTTTTTAATTTATATGGAACTGAAAACACCGTGGTTGGAGTAACAAGTTTTTCTTCAATTGCAGCTGCCAAAGTCATTACTTTTCCTGTGGAACCAGGTTCGTATACATCCTGAACTGAGGCATTATGAACATCGCTTAATTTAACTGGCTTATTTGGGTCAAATGTAGGAGCGGGTGCATGCGCCAAAATTGCGCCAGTCTTTGGATCCATAACAATCACGGTGCCACTGGCAGCATTTGAATTACGAACCGCTTTAGCAATTGCATTCTCTGCTATAAATTGAATATCACGATCAATTGTTAATCGAATTGAATTTCCTGGCTTTGGCTGGACCATTTCTTGTTGAGATCCAGGAATTTCGGCGTAAATACCATTTGCATATACGTAACGTCCATCTTGACCTTTGAGAATTGAATTCATTCCAGATTCAATCCCTGCAGCGCCATCTCCTGCTTGATTAACAAATCCGATTAGCGAAGCCACAATCGAACCTGCCGGATATTCTCGAGTGTAATTTCTTTCTGGGAAAAAACCTACGATTCGCTTTCCATAATCGGCTTTACTCAAATTATCATTGTAATTTGCAAATGCATCTTTAAGTGCATTCCACTGAGAAGGCGTTGCATTTCGAGCGACCAAATACCATCGCTTGTCTCCAACAATTCTCGAGAGCACATCTTTTGTGCTCATTTTTAAAATGGGAGCTGCAATTTCAGCAGTTTTCTCTGGATTTACGATCATTTGCTGATCTACAACCACATTAATAGCGCTTACACTTCTAGCAAACGGGATTCCTTTTATATCCGTAATTTCGCCTCTTGGAGCCAATAAATTACTTACTCGATATAACTCATTCTCAGTTAGGGATTTATAGTCGCCCGCATTTACTGCCTGTACATCAAATAGACGGATTACTAAACCAGTTAGTGCGACTAGAAAAAAGACCATCAGTCTGGTGATGCGTCTTTGAAATTCGTTCTTTGGCATAAATCAACCTATTTTTGGGGAGTTAATGTCAATGAATCTAGGTTGGCTATTTGGTTCCATGCCCAGCTTTCTTGCTTGAGAGGCAAGGGCCATTGGGGAACTACGATGCGCAATCTGACTATTGATTGCATCTCGTTGGTCACTAAGTGTCTGCGCCTCTCTTTGTAACTGTGCCAAAGTAAATGCATCTTTAGTTGACATTGAAGTGATTGTGAACATCATCAATAGCATGAGCATTGCGATAAAGGTGCCAAGTACTGCCATGGACTTACTTGAGATTTTGCTTCCTGTTTCTAATTCAGGAACTAATTTGAGAATTGCACGTTGTGACGAAGAAGCAATCACTTCTCTTGTTCTAATTATTGCCGGAGCAAAACTTGGAAGAGCCATTTAAGCCGCCACCCTCTCCACTGCTCGGATTCGAACTGATTGCGCACGGTTGTTTAGTGCGATCTCCGTATCACTTGCTGATTCACCTTTGGCAATTAATTTGAATTTCGCTTGATGCCCAGGCAATTCGATTGGAAGATCGCGTGGAGACGTTGATTGCGTAACTTGGGCAAAAGCTTCTTTTACGATTCGATCCTCGAGAGATTGAAACGAGAGAACTACTAAACGTCCGCCGACATTTAATAAATCAAGTGCTTGCGGGAGAGCGCTCTCAATAACTTCCAATTCGTTATTAACCGCAATACGTAGCGCTTGGAAGGTGCGCTTTGAAGGATTTCCCCCAGTTCTCCTAGCGGCAGCTGGGATGGCGCTCTTAACTAAAGCCGACAATGTTGCAGTTGAAGTAATTGGAGAAATCTCACGTTCACGGATAATAAAATCGGCAATTCTTGGAGCGAATTTCTCTTCACCATAAACTCTTAAAATTCGGGCTAAATCGCCGTGAGACCAGGTATTTACGATCTCTTCTGCAGTAATTCCTTGACTTTGATCCATACGCATATCAAGTGGCGCATCTTGGGAATATGAAAAGCCGCGTTCTGCTTGATCAAGCTGCATAGATGAGACACCCAAATCAAAGAGCGCCGCATCAATTTTCTCAAAACCAAAAGATTTAACTACTTCATTGAAGCGATCAAATACTGAGTGGGCAATATGTACACGATTTCCAAATTGTGAAAGTCTGGCGCTAGCTTTTGCAATTGCTTGAGTGTCGCGATCAATTCCTATTAATGTTAAATTTGGAAAACGATTTAACATTTCAAAAGAGTGGCCACCTAATCCAAGAGTGGCATCTACAAAAACAGGAGAAGTCGAATTATTAATTGCTGGTGTTAATAAATCTATACATTTATCAAGTGCTACAGATATGTGCATCCGCTTCCCCTTTCTTTACTTACTGCTTTCTTTACTTTTATTCCTTTTGCATTTCGCTTTTAAATCCTCTGGTCACTGCCGTCCTACGGATCAGGCTCTGGCTTCGGGGAAGTGAAGTCAGAACGAGGAAGGCAGTGGCCACAAGATTTAAATTTTTAAAAGAGTCCCGGGAATACCTCCTCGGAGACATCAGCGAAATTCTTTTCACGATCTGCTAGATATTCAGTCCATGCCTTCGCATCCCAAATTTCTACGCGAGTATTTGCACCAATAACTACACATGCTTTTTCTAAATTTGCATATTCGCGAAGACTCTGCGGAATTGTTACGCGACCTTGGCGATCAGGAATTTCATCGTGTGCGCCAGCGAACATGACACGTGAATAATCACGAGCAGCTTTCTGTGTTACAGGTGCTTGGCGAAGTGTTTCGGTAATAGTTACAAATTCACTTTGTGGAAATACATATAAACAACGCTCTTGGCCTTTAGTGATAACAAGACCTGAGGAGAGTTCTTCGCGGAACTTTGCAGGAAGAATCAATCGACCCTTCTCATCAAGCTTCGGTTCGTGGGTTCCCAAGAACATCGCTTAGAACCACCTCCCCCGAGATAAACATTGGTTCCGGCCTTTACGCCCTACAATTCCCCACTTTACTCCACTTTTCTCCTTTTTCAACCACCTTTAGCCACTTATTCCCCAAAGCCCCCCACTTATTCCCCTTACTCAGAACTGACCTTTTTGACTTTGGGAGCAACAAAAAAAGCGCCCCAGAGGGCGCTTAATTCTTGAAACTATTTATTACTGCTGTTATTACTGCTGATTTCGGCGGTCCCAACGATCTTGGATGCGAGCGCCTCTTGGAGCCTTCGCTTTAATTTCGACCTTGCCGATGCGGATAGTCACCGCTCCAGTGAGCGCAATCAGGAAACCTGCGACCCCAAGGAGGGCGAAGTTGGCGATAACCCCAGCCAAAATCAATGCGATACCAGCAAGGATGGCTGCAATATTTAAAAGTAGGCGCGGGCGGACATTTCGCTCTAAAGCAGCTGCAAGACGTGGGTCTTCAGATGCAAGCGCGCGCTCCATCTCATCAATGATCTTCTTTTCGCGATCAGTTAGTCCCATGGCTCTAATTTACTCTTTATCTTTGTTTCTATACAAACGCGCTGGGCGCACAGATCTCTCTCCGAAGCGCGCGGCCGCCTGATCTACCGCGCTCTCAGCCTCTCGCCACCCCTTTTCGCGTTGGCCGAGCATCAATTGTTCGGGGGCATCATCATGTAGGTTCGAGAGCGATACGCCAACCAGCCTCAATCTAGCTCGGTCTAGCTTCAAAGCTAAATATAAATCTTTTACAACTTGGTATATCTCATGAGTTGAATTTATTGGAAGTGGCAAAGTCTTTGAACGGGTAATTGTTTTGAAATCTGCAAATCGAACTGTGATCGTGATGGTTTTTGCAAAGAGGCTACGGCTACGCAACCTGGTGCTTGCACGTTCTGTTAATTTTAAATATTCACTCAATATCGCTTCTGGATCATCTATGTCATAGGAAAAGGTTTCATTTGCACCGATTGATTGCTCCGGATCATCAACAACTACTTCTCGATAATCACGTCCCCAGGAAAGTTGATAAAGATGATCACCGGTGGCATCTCCTAGCGCACGTTTTAATGTCTCAAGTGGAGTATTTGCGATATCGCTAATTTGGCGCAATCCAAGTCGTTCTAATTGTTCGGCTGTCTTTGGCCCCACTCCCCATAGATCACTAACTGGAAGCGGATGCAAGAAGCTAATTACTCGGTCATCTGGAATTTCTAATAAACCATTTGGTTTGCAATGACCAGAAGCGAGCTTGGCAATAAATTTATTTGAGGCAATTCCTACAGAACAGGTAATGCCACATTCATCATGTACTCGCTTTCTAATTGCTTGTCCGATTTCACGTGGAGTTCCGAGTAATTTCTGAGCTCCAGTTATATCCATAAATGCCTCATCAAGCGAGAGCGGTTCGACATATGGTGTGAAGGATTGGAATATCTCCATTACCCGTGCAGAGATTTCAGAGTAACGATGATGATCAGGTGATACGAAGATTGCATTTGGAGCCATTCGCTTTGCGCGGCCAACAGGCATCGCTGCTCTGATGCCAAATTTACGGGCTGCATAATTTGCACTTAAAACTACGCCACGAATTCCTGCTCCTACCACTACTGGTTTACCACGTAGCGATGGATCATCTAATTCGGCGACGGATGCATAGAAAGCATCCATGTCACAATGAATTATGGTGGTCATGAAATTAGATTACTTTTCTTACTGGTAAAACTTTCATAGGCAGCGCCTAAATCCCAGGCGCCAGTTGCACGAATTGATACCCCCTTGGGGCCAGTCCGGCGTACTA
>JACCDM010334817.1_pt1 | contig 13425 bp, 13 predicted proteins | sample 7445851 | NCBI WGS metagenome assembly JACCDM01 (sample SAMN15323438, study PRJNA562643) | freshwater metagenome | isolation source: river surface water | place: USA:Blue River Watershed | collected 2017-08-16
TAAAGGCATGGTAAACTGGGATTGTGTCTCAGGAACTTCCTTTGGTACAATGTTGGCGTCCATATCTTCAAAAAGCCCCTGATGCTTTTGCATCAAAGAGGAATTTATCCCTCCACTTTGGTAAGATTCGAGAATGAGTTTTTTTAATTCATTCATGTCCTTTTTCATGTCAAAAAGGACTTTGTATAAGATGTCTCGTTCCGAAAAATCCATGGATTCTGAAGCCCCTCCTTTAAATGCTAAGGGCAATCGTGTAGTCGCTTCAGGTAGGTAGCGCGACAAGGTTAGTGCATCTACCTCACGGGTTTCTTCTAATAGCGAAACTTGTTCTGCTATATTTTTTAGTTGACGAATATTGCCAGGAAATGGATAGCGAAGCAATACTTCCTGAGCGGCAACATCTAAGGTAATGGGCTTAACATGGTATTTTTCTGAAAAATCACCTGTAAACTTTCGAAACAGCAGCAACATATCCTCACCGCGCTCCCGAAGTGGGGGAACAAAAATGGGCACTGTATTCAGTCGGTAATAAAGGTCTTCTCGGAATTTTCCCTTTTCTACTGCCTTGATCAAGTTAACATTGGTGGCCGTGATCACGCGCACGTTGGTTTTCTGCACTTTGGAGGAGCCTACTTTGATGAATTCCCCATTTTCTAATACCCGAAGAAGCCTAGCCTGAGTGCCCAAAGGCATCTCGCCAATTTCATCCAAGAAAATTGAACCCCCATCTGTGACTTCAAAATACCCCTTTCTAGCCTCATGGGCGCCTGTGAAAGAACCTTTTTCGTGACCAAATAATTCGGAATCGATGGTGCCTTCCGGAATGGCGCCGCAGTTGATCGCAATGAATTTACCATGCTTGCGTAGCGATAGGGAATGGATGATTTTTGAAAAACTTTCCTTACCGCTGCCACTTTCTCCAGTAATCAGCACGGTCATTTCTGTAGGGGCTGCTTGCATGGCCACCTGAATGGCATGATTGAGCAGGGGACTATGGCCTATGATTCCAAATCGCTGCTTGACACTTTGAATTTCTGGCGTCGTAATCATAGGACAGAAGGATTTATTTCCAGTACTTCCCCAAATAGAGTGGCAGGAGAGCACTCGGTAATTTTCACCCGCACGTAATCTCCAAGTTTTAATCCTTTTTCAGGAACGATCACCACCTTGTTAGCGGAATTTCGGCCTCTTAATTCATTGGCAGACTTTTTAGAGGTACCCTCAATCAGGATGATTTGTTCCTTTCCAAGATCCAAACGGTTTCGATCATGAGAAATCTGGCTTTGCTTTTCGATGATTTCCGCCAACCTTCTTTTCTTGGTTTCTAAGGGGATATCGTCTGCATATTTTTTAGCTGCAAGGGTACCAGGACGTTCGGAGTAATAGAACATGTAGGAGAAATCGTATTTCACGAAGTCCATGAGACTTAAAGTGTCTTGGTGTTCTTCTTCCGTTTCAGAGCAAAATCCAGCAATCATGTCGGAAGATATCCCGCATTCTTCGCCCAAGATTTCTCGAATGGCACGGACCCGATCCATGTACCAGGCTCTATCGTAGGTTCTATTCATCAATTCGAGCACTCTTGAATTGCCCGACTGAACGGGAAGGTGGATGTAATTACAGATGTTGTTGTACTTTTTCATGGTGAACAATACCTCGTCTGTAATGTCTTTGGGGTGGGAAGTGGAAAAACGCACGCGCAAGAGCGGATTGACTTGGGCCACTTTTTCCAATAGGTTGGCAAAGGTGATGACCTCAGTGACTTCACCCTCTTTTTTATTCAACCGTGCTTTATTGTTTTCTTCTGGTGACCATTTGTAGGAGTCCACATTCTGACCCAGTAGGGTCACTTCTTTGTACCCTTGGCTCCAAAGGTCTCTTGCTTCAGCAAGAATGGATTCAGGATCTCTACTTCGCTCTCTACCTCGGGTAAAAGGCACCACACAGAAGGAACACATGTTATCACATCCACGCATGATGGAGATAAATGCTGAGACCCCATTCGAGTTGAGACGAACAGGGGAGATGTCTCCGTAGGTTTCTTCTCTTGACAGAAAGGTATTGATAGCTTTGAGTCCGTCTTCGGCAGTTGCTACCAAATTGGGGAGATCGCGGTAGGCATCGGGTCCTACGACGAGGTCTACAATTTTCTCCTCTTCCAGAAGTTTTTCTTTTAGACGCTCCGCCATGCAACCTAGTATTCCAATGGTCATGCTGGGTTTGTGGCGCTTCAGTCCATTGAAATGGGTTAGTCGATTGCGAACGGTTTGTTCTGCTTTTTCTCGAATCGAACAGGTATTGAGAAAGATGACATCCGCTTTTTTTACATCGGAAGTGGTGTCATAGCCATTTTCTTTCATGATTGACGCGACAATTTCCGAATCCGAAAAATTCATCTGGCACCCGTAACTTTCGATGTAAACCTTTTTTTCTTTACCGGTACTTTGCTCTTCGGTAGTTTTGAAATCACAGGCCTGTGCTTCATCAGGGGGTAAAATGTCAATGTCTTTGATCAGATCCATGGGGGTTGTATCGAATGCGTAATCGGAAATTCAGATTTTGAGGTTTATTTCAGTTACAACGCAAAAGGAGTGTAATTGCTTGCAAATTTAAGAAAATACAGACAAAATGTCAGGATTATTATCCTTTTTCAAGCTAGATTTTAAAAGGGAATGGGTAATTGTTCAGCGATATTCCCGCTGTCCTCCTCTTCAAAAAAGTTGGAGACTCCTAGTCCAAGCAGTCGAATGGGTTTGGTTAGCGAATCTTGATGAAGTAGTTCGCAGGCAACTTGCCAAATCTTTGCTTCATTTGGAAACCGCTCCAATGTCTTGCTCCGAGTTTGGAGTGAAAAGTCGTTGTACTTGATTTTTAGCGTGAGTGTCCGGCCCTGAATCCCTGTTTTTTTTAACCGGCGAAGGAGTTCCTGGTAAATCAAATCCAATTGCTGTTCCAATTCATGGGGCAAGAAGAGGTCTTTTTCAAAGGTATTCTCTGCACTTAAAGATTTCCGTTCCCGATGTGCTTGTACCGGAGAAAGATGAATTCCACGAACGATATGGAAATACTGTTCCCCCGACTTCCCAAATTTTTTGACTAAGTATTGCCGAGAATATTCTTTCAAGTCTTTTCCGCAATGGATGCCTACTTGACGCATTTTTTCTGCCGTCACTTTCCCTATTCCAAAAAATTTCCCAATGGGCAATTTTTCAAGAAAGGCCTCAGCTTCTTCAGGAAGAATGACTGCCTGCCCATTGGGCTTGTTAAGGTCTGAAGCAATTTTAGCTAAAAATTTATTGTAAGAAATCCCTGCAGAGGCATTTAGGCCTGTTTTTTCTTTGATTTTTTGTCGAATTTCAGTGGCGATGAGTACGGCAGAATCTAGAGCAAACTTATTTTCAGTGACATCCAAAAAGGCTTCATCCAAGGAGAGGGGCTCCACCAAGTCAGTATATTCGAAGAAGATCTCTTGTATTTGACGGGATATTTCCTTGTAGCGCTCGAATCTAGGTTTTGCAAAAATTAGATTTGCGCATTTTTTTGAAGCCAAAGCTGAAGACATGGCTGAGTGAATTCCAAATTTTCTAGCCTCGTAACTTGCTGCTGCTACGACACCACGATTTTCATTGCCACCCACCACGAGGGGCATTCCTCTCCATTCAGGGTGATCCAATTGCTCCACAGAGGCATAGAAGGCATCCATGTCCAAATGAATTATTTTTCGGATGGGGAAGTCGAATAAGCTTTTTTCCATGGGATTAGGCTATTGGTAGCTGAAGGAAAAGATCTGGGCAAAGTATTTTTCTTTCTGCAACCCTAAACTACTATTTTTTGAGCATGGGGTGGGCGTGTCCTGTGGATTCCTTGGAATTCAAATTCACCGAATTTGACTAAAAAGAAGCAGGACTGTTTGAAATGTTTTAATTTCCCAACAGAATTGCAAACGAAGCAAAAAGCGAGAACTCAATGGCTTGTATTTTAGAAGTAAATGGATTGTCTCCCGAGATGGGAGAAAACTGCTGGCTGGCTCCAAACGCCACCCTGGTGGGCGATGTGAAGTTAGGAAAAAACTGTACCGTATGGTTTAATGCGGTCATCCGTGGTGACGTGAATGAAATCCGAATAGGGGACGATACGAACATTCAGGATGGAGCAGTAATTCATTGCACTTACAAGCAGGCAGGAACCTACATAGGCAATCAGGTTTCTATCGCGCACAACGCCATCGTGCATGGCTGTACGATTCATGACCGGGTGCTAGTAGGCATGGGGGCTATTGTCATGGATGGAGCTATCGTTCACTCCGATGCAGTCATTGCTGCGGGGGCAGTGGTACTTGCGGGCACTGTAGTGGAATCGGGATCGGTCTATGCAGGAATGCCCGCCAAGAAGGTCAAGGATATTGGAGACAACATGCGGGAGGTCATCTTGCGAACAGCCATAAATTACCCCATGTACGCCACCTGGTTTCCTAAGGAAATGTAATCGTCAACAGTCCACAGACCATAGTTCACTGCTCACTTTTCTAATCTTCAAATCTTGTTTTTAAAATAACCGGTTATCCTGAAGATTATTAAACCTAATCAAGCAAAAAAGGCCACTCAGAGGCCTTTTTTCAATTTTATTAGTGGTAAATACATTTTCTAAATTCCTGCTAACCAAAAAAAACTTTTGAAGTTCTATTAAGTGAGCTGTCGACCATGGACCGTTAGCCGTTGACAATTTACTGCATCCAACCGCTAGGGTTTTTTCTCCATTCGGCGAGAGAAGTTAAGGTAGATTGGTTGATGTAGTTTTCTTCTACGGCTTGAGGGAGAAGGGCATCGTAGTTGCTCAAGCAAACCAATGGAACTCCAGCCTCTGCAAAATTTTTGTCGGCGACCTCGAATCCATAGGAAAAAATAGCCACCATGCCCAATACGTCAAAACCTGCGTTTCGTAGGTCTTCAACTGCTTTTAGCGAACTGCCGCCTGTAGACACAAGATCCTCTACGACCACAACTTTCTGGTTGGGGACCACTTTTCCTTCAATCATATTTTCCATACCATGCCCCTTGGGTTTGGATCTTACGTAGATGAAGGGAAGTTCAAGTTGATCTGCGAGCAAGGCTCCTTGGGGGATACCTGCTGTAGCTACACCGGCGATGGCTTCTGCACCTGAAAAGAACTGCTTGACCGCCTGAACTAGGTTACCTTTGATTGCATTTCGAATCGCTGGATAAGATAGCGAAAGTCTGTTGTCGCAATAAATGGGTGATTTCCATCCCGATGCCCAGGTAAAGGGTTTTTCGGGTTGAAGTCGGATGGCTTGAATTTCGAGTAGGTAGTGCGCTACTTCTGCAGCGATGCTTGGGCTGAGGATTTCCATGATGTAAAAATAAGGGATTCCTCAGGTCAGAATAGGTTGAATTTGATTTTTTTTAGGAAAGAATTAAATGGCTTAGGTCTCACATTAAAGGATTTGGATGAAACTTTAACCCTTTGCTGATAATTACAATTTTTTATGCATTTTTGAACGGAACAAAACTCATTGCCGCACATTCCCATGAAAATCTTTGTGAACGACAAGCCACTGGAACTTTTATCCTTGGCTGATCTCGATTCGTCTAGATATTTTGAACATAGCTATCAGCAGGTGGATGAAATTCCAGAAGATGTAGAGTGGGAAGGTGATGTAGTTTTTTTTGAGCCTAGTCAAGATTTGGTGATTCGGATTCTCTACCTCATGCGAACCCGGAAGATGAAAAGATTGGATTCGGTTACTTTAGTTACCACATCGAAAAAGGAACTCAAAACCTTTGTGAAGAGCCGGTTTTTGATTGTCAAGGCGGCTGGTGGAGTAGTGACAAAAAAGCAAAAGGTACTATTAATCCATCGGTTAGGGAAATGGGATTTCCCAAAGGGAAAGTTTGATAAAGGAGAAACTCCTGAACAATGTGCCAAACGGGAAGTGGAAGAGGAATGCAATGTAAAGGTTCGTCTTGGCGATCATATCTGCACCACATGGCATACCTATACCCAAAACCGGCGCAGTATTTTGAAGAAAACTTATTGGTACCGCATGTCTTGCGCTAATGATGAGGGAATGAAGCCTCAACAGGAAGAAGGGATTGATGACATTAAATGGCTTTCTGAGATCGAAGCAAAAACAGCCTTAATTGATTCCTATCCTTCTATGCGGTATCTATTTAAAAAATACCTGAAAAATCCAAAAATCTCCTAAAGCGAATAGGGAAGGAACTCGGTAACATCACCGCCATAGCGATGAACTTCTCTAATTACGGTTGAACTGATGGCAGCGTATTGAGGAGAAGTAATCAAAAACACCGTATCCAACTCTTCGTTTAAATAACGATTCATTTGACTGATTGTATTTTCGTATTCAAAATCTGTGGTATTACGCAAGCCTCGAATTAGAAATTGGGCCTTGTATTTTTTGGCTAGCGTAGAAGTTAATTCATTGTAGACCACGACGGAGACCCTGGGTAGTTCTATGTAAACGGATTCAATTTTTTCTACCATTAAGTCAATGTCGAAATAACGATTTTTCTTGGCGGAGTTATAGCCGATGCCAATAATTACCTCGTCAAAAAGCGCTAAACTTCGAAGCACTATGTCGTGATGACCTTTGGTATAAGGGTCAAAAGAACCTGGGAAAATGGCTATTTTTTTCATGTTTAGACGTAATGCCAGAAGGATTCAAAAATTGATGGTGATTTGTCTAAAGATAGGCCGGGGCCATAATTTTGGTTGGCATGAGGGCGTAGTAGCCTAAAATTTGCGAAGTAGCTTTTACCCCAGTCTTCTGTGATTTCATTTGTTGAATTGGCACCAAACAGGGTTACTCGTGCATGGTTGCGATCGTGCTGAAGCGTTTCCATTAGGATCATCACGTATTTTAGTACATCTTCTTTAGATGCTACCTCAAATCGATTGAAAACTGAAAGTTCTTGGTCTGTGAAGCCTGCCACATAGCATTGAGCATCATGGAGATTGACCCAGATTTCTTGGCCAATTAAGTTGAATCGCTCTTTAAATAGGTAAGAAAGAAACGAACATGCGCCATGGTAAAACTTAAGTTCTGAAAATCGCTTGGTAAACGGAAGACGTAATTTTTCAGAAATGCAACTTAGCAATTGGATGTTGTTACTGTCTACTCCAGTATTCAAGAAATGAGGCGAAGAGGGGAGCTTTCCTGACAGTTGTAAATACTCTTTTTCCTTTCCTTGTTGAAAAAATACCCCTGGCAACAAAGTGAATAGTTCTTCATGAACATACACCTTGGCGGGAATATCTAATTTGGAAAGTGAGTCAGAAGACAAGATGTCTTCCATTTTTTTCCAACTAATTCGCTCATAGGAGTGAATAGCGGTAATACTTTGATTTTTATCTCTAGCAAAAATGTATAAGGAAGAGGGGTAAAGAAAAAGTGATAAGTTCGCTGTATGTTGAACAGCAAACTTATCACTCGTCTGTACCTTAAGGTTATTTTCCAAGATTCGTACCGGTTATTTCCAGTTACCCTCTGTAGAAGCGTCAGTTCTTGATCCTACGCGTAGCGCTTTTTCGTTGTTATTGGCTCTTCTTTCTGGATTGATTGGAGCGGGGTCACGAATTTCAAATACACTGACCTTGTAACCACCTGTTTTTTCAATTTTATCAGCAAAGAATTCGAATTGCTTTCCTCCAGAACCTGGAACTACTGGCAATAATTCAATTTTGAAATCAGGGTGTTTTGCTGGGTTGAATAGAGAGTCCATCACTGCCACGGAACCAATGGTATCGTAAGAAACATTGATTTCTTCCGCTCCATAGTCCAAAAGTTTGGTAGTTTCTGTACGCTGCACAATCCAGATTGTGCCTGTTTCAATAAATGTTTTCAAAGAATCCCAAGTGCCCGCATATTTTCCGTTAGAAGCCTGGTAGGCCAATTGCGCATCACGAAGCATTTCGAGTTTTTCAATAGTGGCTGCTTCTAGCAAGGCAACTCTTTTTTCTTGTTCTACAACGTCATCTACACCTTTCCATAGGAGGTAACCAAGGAAGGCAGCAATTGCAAAGAATACGAGTGAGAGAACTTTTGTTAGATTCATTTTGAGTAAGGTTTAGAAATCCAGATAAGGTTGAAGGTTTTTAAAACGTGCTATTTTAGGTATTTATTTTCAAAATTAAAATATCCTTTACACAATACTAATTCCTCGAGTGATTTTATTCCAAGAAATAAGGGATGGATGGTTTTTTTGTCCAACGACTGAAGTTCTGAGTAGGTCATCCACTTTATTTCAGAAAGAATTTGATTTTCAGTAGAAAGTTCGGGGTCATTCCCCAAAGTAGCATTACCGCCAATCCTTTTTACTTCAAAAAAGCATTCGAGGGCGTGCAAGGGTGGGTCTAGGTATTCATTGATACAAATGAATTTGCCTACAACGATATTCAAGCCTGTTTCCTCCAAAAATTCACGGGAAAGGTTTGCCTGTGCAGAACTTCCAAACTGCATCCCTCCTCCGGGTGTAGACCAAAAATCACGATCCGCACTCATCTTGTGTTTGATCATCAGAATTTTATTTTCTTCAATCAAAACCCCATTGACTCGTATCCGGAGCCGGTTACCAAATTTAGACTCAATTTCTTTGCTGATCTTGTCTTCTGACATGTACTTTCGTCTAGCGATGAACAAACCTACCTCCCTGCTACCCACTCCTTCCGAGTTACTACGAAAGAGCTTTCCTTTTCAACCCACGTTGGGGCAGGCTAGTTTTTTTGTAAAAATGGATGATTTTTTTCGAAAGCCATCAGTAGAGAAGCCGGTCTTTATATTAAAAGGATATGCAGGTACAGGAAAGACATCTCTCCTTTCAGCAGTCGTCAAAATTCTTCCACGGCTTGATCTTCGGCCCTTACTTTTGGCACCTACTGGTAGAGCAGCCAAGGTGATGAGTACTTATTCTGGTAGGTCGGCTTTCACCATTCACAAAATTATTTACAAGCCCAAAGGAGATCCTGGAACTTTGGGAGGTGGATTTACGCTTCAAAAAAATTACTTCAAGGACACCCTATTTATAGTAGATGAATCTTCCATGCTTGCTGATGATGGAGGGATTTCTGGCAACTTGCTTTGGGATTTAATTACTTACACCTTTTCAGGAGATGGAAACCGCCTGCTCTTTGTGGGTGATACCGCGCAATTGCCTCCTGTAGGAAGCCAGTACAGTCCAGCCTTAGATGCAGAATACCTTCTCAGGCACTACCGTTTGAATGCAGATCAAATTGAATTGGTCGAGGTCATGCGCCAAAAATTGGAGTCGGGGATATTGTTTAATGCTACTAGCCTACGGAACGAATTGGGATTAGAAAAAGCAGCCATAAAAATCCAAACCCATCTTTTTAAAGACATCTTTAAAATGACTTCTGAAAAGTTGGAGGATGGCCTACGCTATGCCTATTCTAAGTATGGCACAGAGAATACCTGCATCATCACTCGATCCAACAAATCCGCTGTCCAATACAATGGCTACATCCGACGAACCATCCATTTTTACGAGGATGAAATCTGTTCTGGAGATTTGCTCATGATTGTCAAAAACAATTACACCTACATGGCCGAATCCGAGAAGGTTAATTTCTTGGCAAATGGAGATCTGGTCGAAGTGATGAAAATTCGAAATTTCGAGGAGCGATACGGATTGCGGTTTGCCACTTTAGAGTTGCGTCTATTAGACTATGCGGAGGAACCCAATTTTGAGGCTAAGGTCATTTTGGATACCCTGTATTCTTCGGGGCCTTCCCTGACGCGCGATCAGTACCGATCGCTTTACGAGCAAGTGAGCGAGGATTATGCCGACCTGGCCAATAAAACCGAGCGCATGGAATACATTCGAAAGGATCCTTATTTAAATGCCCTTCAAGTCAAGTTTGCTTACGCCATCACCTGTCACAAAGCCCAAGGAGGGCAGTGGAAGGCTGTATTTATCGATCAAGGGTATTTGGTGGAGGAACAAGTGGATAACGAATTTGTCCGCTGGTTGTATACAGCCGTCACACGTGCCTCTGAGGAATTGTATCTGGTCAACTTTTCTCCTTCATTTTTCGTTAAAGGATTGATAGATGAAGAGGGAGGAATGAACGGATGATTTCTCTTTTCTAGAAAAGGCACAGGAATATTTAAAAAATAATTCTTTACAGAACTGGGAATTTATTCCATTTCCTTGCTGTTTCTTTGAAGACTGCTTCAAAATTTGAATATTTGAATATTAAACCACATTCTTATGAAAAAAATAGCACTTCTTTTCGGCTTCTTTGTTTTGGCTCTTGCAATTCAAGTTCAGGCACAAGATTCAGGACCTGTGATCACCTTCAAGGAAAACTCTAAAGACTTTGGGGACATTGTCCAGGGTCAGCAAGTAGCGCATACCTTTGTATTGACCAATACAGGCAAGCAGCCGTTGATTATTTCTAATGTGGCAGCCACCTGTGGTTGTACAGTACCAAGTTGGCCAAAAGAGCCAGTTGCACCTGGAAAATCGGCTGAAATCAAGGTTTCTTTCAATTCCACTGGAAAAGTAGGCAAGCAAAATTCGGTGGTTCGTATTTATTCCAATGCCTCCGAGCCCATCGAAAAAGTTTCCTTGATTTCCAATGTGTTAACCAAGTCCAACTAAAGCAATCAAATTTAAAATTCTAAAGCCTGTTCTTCAGTAACAGGCTTTTTTATTACCCAGTCTTCAATTATTAAATTCTATGGCACCTAAGAAGGAACGTAAAGTCACCATCCGTCAAGTATTTTCTACCATCATCTGGCCTCGTCGAAAGCAACTTTTTATTGGCCTAGTTTTAATCATCATCAGCCGTATTGCCAGTTTGGTGCTTCCTGGGGCTACCAAATTTTTGATCGATGAGGTAATCCCAAGCAACGATTTGCAGCAATTAAAATGGTTGATCATTGCGGTGGTGCTCGCTATTTTTATTCAGGCAGTAACTTCGTATGCACTCACCCAAATCTTAAGTGTGGAAGCACAACTTTTGATTTCCAAGTTGCGATCCAAGGTACAGCAGCATATCATCAAATTGCCTATTCGTTTCTTTGACAATTCCAAAACAGGGGAGTTGGTATCTCGAATCATGACCGATGTGGAGGGAGTACGAAACTTAGTCGGTACGGGCTTCGCCCAAATGATAGGAGGTGGGTTGGCAGCGATTATTTCCTTGGTCTTGTTGATCTCCATCAGCCCATCGATGACCGCATTTGTGTTGTTGCCGGTTTTAATTTTTGGATTGGTGTCCCTCAAGGCCTTTAGTAAAATCAGACCTATTTTTCGGGAACGAGGAAAAATCAATGCCCAAGTCACGGGCAGACTTACCGAGACTTTAGGAGGAATCCGAGTGATTAAAGGCTTTAATGCGGAAAACCAAGAGATAAAGACCTTTGAAAAAGGGGTTGAGGAACTGTTTTTGAATGTGAAGGCGAGTTTGACGGCAACCAGCTTTGTAACTTCCGCAGGGGCCTTACTTCTGGGATTGGCATCTGCTGGCATCATGGGTCTGGGAGGCTATCAGATTATGCAAGATCAAATGACTTTTGGCGATTTTCTTGCTTTTACCCTTTACCTAGGATTTATGATTGCCCCGATTGTACAGATGTCCAATATCGGCAGCCAGCTCACCGAAGCCTTTGCCGGATTGGATCGTACTGAAGAGATCATGAACATGCCCTTGGAAGCAGATGACAAGAAGCGTACGGTAAACTTGGAGGTCATCAAAGGAGATATTCGATTTGAGAATGTATCCTTTGCCTACGAGTCGGGCAAGGACGTGGTCAAAGGAATTAGCTTTGAGGCACCAGCAGGTTCAGTCACTGCCTTGGTGGGCACCTCAGGATCAGGGAAAACAACCATCGCGGGGCTGGCAGCCACCTTTTTAAATCCTGATTCGGGTGTAGTCTATCTAGATGGTCACGACCTCCAATCCATTACGCTTGATGCTTTCCGTTCCCAATTGGGGGTGGTCTTGCAAGATGACTTCCTTTTTGAGGGCACTATTCGAGAAAATATACTCTTCCCAAGACCTGATTCTTCGGAAGCTCAGTTGGAACTGGCTGTCAAAGCCGCCCATGTGCATGAATTTACGGATCGCTTTGAACAAGGATTGGATACTTTAATTGGGGAGCGAGGCGTCAAACTCTCCGGTGGTCAGCGGCAGCGCATTGCCATTGCTCGAGCGATTTTGGCAGATCCAAGAATTCTAATTTTGGATGAGGCTACCTCCAATCTGGATACGGAATCGGAATCTTTGATTCAGGCGAGTTTGAAAGAGTTGATGCATGGACGTACCACCTTCGTCATTGCCCACCGACTGAGCACGATCCGTCAAGCGGATCAAATTTTGGTGATCGAACAAGGGCAAGTGGTGGAGCAGGGCAAGCACGAAGAACTCCTGGCCAAAAAAGGGAGGTATTTCGATTTGTATACCTACCAAGCACGAATTTAATTCGGATTACTTCTTTGCCTTTTCTTTGGAAAGGGTCAGCAAGGCTACCGTGCTGAGGATAAGGATTGTCCCCGTCCAGTCGTAACCCGAAAAAGATACACCCAGCCAGAGTACGGCCGTTAAGGTGGCAGCAAGCGGCTCCACACTACAAAGGAGGCTTGCAAAAGTTGCTCCAATTTTGGAGACGGAGGTAAGGAAGAAATAGAAGGCAAGGACGGTTCCGAAAATCACAATGTACCCAAAGGCAATCCAGGTTTCTCCATCCCAGGCGCCAGAAAAACTCCATGGCTGCGTCCAGATGGACAAAACAATCCCGCCTACCAGCATGCCCCAACCCGTTATGGCAGCAGGAGAAAAATTACGCAACAATCCCACGGGTTGGATGGTGTAAAAAGCCAAAGCCAAGGCAGAAAGAATGCCCCAAAAAAGTGCTTGATCTGAGATTACCAAGGACTCAGTGGAGCCGTGTGTCACCAAAAGAAAGGTGCCTGCAAGGGCAAAGATCAATGCCAAATATTCTCCAATTACCGGCCATGTTTTGGTTTTTAGGGCGTAAAAAGCCAAGACAAAGACCGGCCCAATGTATTGCAAAATGGTTGCTGTGGCCGCATTGGAAAGGGAAATGCTGTAGAAGTAGGTGTACTGCACGGCCACCATACCCAGGATTCCAAAGAGCAAAAGTTTGCCCGCATTTTTGGGAGTTTTCCAGATGGCCACTGCTGCTTTTTTCTCTCGGGCAATTGAAAATAGAACGAGGAGAGTTCCCGCTAGCAACATGCGCCAAGTGACGAGCCAGGCAGGATCTACCTTCTTGATTTGAAATAAAAATTGCGCACAGGTTCCTGAGATACCCCAAAAAATGGCAGAGGAGATAGCCATTAAAAATCCGGATACTTTTTGGTAGGAACTTGACTGCATGGTGCGATAGAATCGACGAATATA
>JACCDM010293431.1_pt1 | contig 13424 bp, 12 predicted proteins | sample 7445851 | NCBI WGS metagenome assembly JACCDM01 (sample SAMN15323438, study PRJNA562643) | freshwater metagenome | isolation source: river surface water | place: USA:Blue River Watershed | collected 2017-08-16
CCACACCGCTCGAAATCTCATGATTCGAGCCATCTGGAGTAAAGAGCCAGGTCGCGACAAAAAACTGAGTGAGTATCGCCACATCTGCCAGACATGGGGCATAGCGCCAGCACTTGAAGCGCGACTTAAATTGGGCGCCATTCCAGCCAGCGACTAGAGTTAACCTGTGTCGGTAGCAACAAAATCACGCGCTCTTATTGCGTTAATGAAGCTGCGCGTTGTCGAACTTTTGTTGGTCTCCACATTGCCTGCGATGGTGCTGGCGCAAGGTGGAATTCCTGACCTAACTCTGACTTTGGCTACTTTGATAGGTGGGACGTTGGCTGCTGGGTCTGCCAATGCGTTCAATCAAGTTTTAGAGCAAGATCTTGATGTAGAAATGGGTCGAACTCGGAAACGACCGTTGATAGTTGGCGAAATTTCAACGTCAACTGCGGTCATTTTCGCATCTGCAATCGGAATTCTTTCACTTGCCATTTTCTGGTTCTTTACCAATCTGCTTGCAACCTCTCTGACTCTTATTGCCATCGCCTTCTACGTAGGGATCTATACCGCAGTGTTAAAGCGACGCACTCCGCAAAATATCGTGTGGGGTGGCATAGCGGGATGCATGCCTGTCTTCATTGGTTGGGCTGCCGTCAGTAATTCGCTGAGTTGGAGCGCGGTTGCACTCTTCTTCCTCATCTTTTTCTGGACGCCGCCACATTTTTGGGCCCTGGCAATCAAGTACCGAGATGATTACTCAAAAGCAAAAGTACCGATGTTGCCTGTTGTTGCTGCGGCAAATGTTGTTACGCGTCAAATGTTTGCGCATTCGATCGGAATGATTGCATCCTCTCTGATTTTAGGAGCGTTGGCTGCTCTACCAATTTGGTATTACTTTGTAGCAGGAGGGCTTGGTGTCTACTTCTTATTAATTGTTCGTAAATTAAAAAGCGGTAGTGAAGAGGAAAAAAGTCGGATAGCTGAGCGGATTTTTCACGGCTCAATCTCTTACTTGAGCGTTCTTTCTCTGGTTATTGTGTTGGCCGTGCTTCTTTAGTTCGAACCCAAGTGATGATTCCAATTACGCCAACGAGCAAGAGGAAAATTCCCTGCATTCTGAACATACTTAAGAATGTTTGAGCAACAATTGGTGCGGCCGAATTTACCAACGGATCGGTAGCCGAAGCTGTAGCAGATTTTACGCTTGCCGTTGCTCCAAAATAGATAATCACCAAAATTGCGCCTATGGCTCCAAATGTCCAGCTAACTAAACCAACAAAAGAATTTTTACTTCTCGCATACTTGGCTAGTCCACCTAGGGATAGGAGAAGTAATATAAAAAGTAGAGAGACAGCTATCGCCAATCCAGATTTTATAGGCGCAAGATTTGGTGAACTGCCGGAGTCATCAAGTGTGATCGGTTCCATGCCGCTGATATCGACATCATCAACGTTGAAAGTTGGATCCACTGAAGCCATTGATTTCAAGATTGGACCAACGAGAGCATTAACGTCGATCGAGGCGCTTTCGCTCTCTCCCGTGTAGAAACTGTAGACCTGGTTAATAATTCTCTTGGTTTCAGAACTTATTTCAGGGCTTGCCAGCGCGTCAGAGACTACGGCCACCAATTGCTCTCGTTGTGTAGCGAGCAAAGCCTTCACTTCATCATCTGCATCACTTGTAAATTGATCGATTAGTTTCTCTGCAACTCCCGTGCGAACTTCAGTATTAGCAATCAACGTAGTCGCCACACCTTCAGCGCCAGAGCTTCGTCCAACCGCCCACCAACTCCCAAAAGTTAGGGTGAAAAGAAAGAGAAAAATTATGGTTGTCACTGTGAAGAGGCGACTTAGACCAATACGGCCGCTGTAAAAAGTTGTCATGGTGGCAAGAGTAGGAGGGTGGGAGCGTCAGGGATAGCCATGAACCAGCTCGAATGTGTACTCGAGTCCGAGCCCTCGTCCATTAGGCTGTACCCATGTCCAAAGTGCTCGCCTCGCTCCCTGTGGGAGAGCGAGTTGGAATCGCCTTCTCAGGTGGCTTAGATACCTCCGTCGCCGTGGCATGGATGCGAGCAAAGGGCGCTGTTCCATGTACCTACACCGCGGAGCTCGGCCAATATGACGAGCCAAATATTGAAACGGTGCCGGGGCGTGCGCGTGAGTATGGCGCCGAAATTGCGCGACTGGTCGACTGCAAGAGCTCGCTTGTCGAAGAGGGGCTCGCGGCGATTGCGTGTGGAGCGTTCCATATTCGATCTGGCGGCAAACAGTATTTCAACACCACGCCACTTGGCCGTGCAGTGACCGGAACCCTGCTCGTACGCGCGATGCTCGATGACAAGGTTTCCATTTGGGGCGACGGTTCGACCTATAAAGGTAACGACATCGAAAGATTTTATCGTTATGGCTTACTAGCAAATCCACAACTGCAGATTTATAAACCATGGCTCGACCAGGATTTTGTTACAGAACTTGGTGGTCGCAAAGAAATGTCTGAGTGGTTGCTTGCTCACAAGTTGCCATATCGAGATAGCGTGGAGAAAGCCTATTCCACGGATGCCAACATTCTCGGTGCAACCCATGAAGCTAAGCAGTTAGAGAATTTGGATACCTCTGTCGAAATCGTGCAACCAATCATGGGAGTTCGATTTTGGGATTCTTCTGTAAAAATTGAGAGCGAAGATGTGCGCGTCGATTTCTATCAGGGACGACCTGTTGCAATCAACGGAAAGAAATTTGATTCTTCAGTTGATCTAATGCGTGAGGCGAATGCTATTGGTGGGCGACATGGGTTAGGCATGAGCGATCAAATTGAAAATAGAATTATTGAGGCAAAGAGTCGCGGGATTTACGAAGCCCCAGGAATGGCGCTCTTCTTTATCGTGTACGAACGCCTACTTTCAGCAATTCACAACGAAGACACCATTGCTAATTACCATGCCGAAGGTCGTCGCCTAGGTCGTTTGCTCTACGAAGGTCGTTGGTTGGATCCACAAGCGCTAATGCTCCGTGAATCGTTGCAACGTTGGGTTGCCAGCGCTGTTACCGGTTCTGTGACTCTTCGTCTGCGTAGAGGAGATGACTTCTCAATCATCGACACTAGCGGTCCACATTTCAGTTATCACCCAGAGAAACTTTCCATGGAGCGAACCGAGAGCGCAGCTTTTGGTCCTCAAGATCGAATCGGTCAATTGACGATGCGCAACTTAGATATTGCCGATACTCGGGCGAAACTTGAAATTTATGCAGATCAAGGGCAATTGGGATCCGGCGACTTTAAATTAGTTTCCGAGATCGAGAGGCCAAAAGAGTGAGTGAGTCTGTAGCGCGTAAAGAGCACACCCATAAAGAGATCATGATAATTCTCGGCGGGTTAATGACAGGACTCTTGCTGGCCGCTCTAGATCAGACCATCGTTTCGACTGCGCTGAAGAATATTGTTGAAGATTTTAATGGACTTAATCACTACACCTGGGTGGTAACTTCTTACCTACTCACCTCAACTGCATCGACTCCTCTGTACGGAAAAATTTCAGATTTATATGGAAGACGAATTGTTTTCCAATTCGCTATCGTCACTTTCTTAATCGGTTCATTTCTTGCTGTCGCTTCAGCTTCGATGACGCAGCTCATTCTTTTCCGAGGTCTACAAGGTCTAGGAGCTGGTGGTTTGATGGCGTTAACTTTTGTCATCATCGGCGACATCGTGCCGCCCCGCGAACGTGGGCGTTACCAAGGTTATTTTGGCGCTGTATGGGGTCTCTCATCTGTTGCTGGTCCGTTGCTGGGTGGCTTCTTCTCTGACCACGCGACAATTCTTGGTATCACTGGTTGGCGATGGATTTTCTACATCAACCTCCCATTTGGTATTGCTTCGCTCATCATCACCTCTGCTGTGCTACACATTCCTAGAGTTAAGCGTGAACATTCCATCGATTACGTTGGTGCAATTTTGATGGTCGCTGGTGTTACCTCACTACTTTTCGCGGTTTCAGTCTTTGGTCCAGAAGATGGATGGAAGGATGGGCACACCATTCTTGCTGCTGGCGCTGGAATTCTGCTCTCTATAGTCTTTTTATTTTGGGAGAAAAAAGCACAAGAGCCAATTCTTCCGCTCTCGTTATTTAAAAACCACACCTTCTCTCTCACTTCAGGGCTTGGTGCGGTAATTGGCGCAGGAATGTTTGGAGCAATCGTAATGATCCCGCTCTACATGCAAGTCGTTAAAGGCTATGGCGCTACCGAGGCAGGTTTAAAACTTATTCCTTTAATGTTAGGAATCGTCTCTACTTCCATTTTTAGCGGTAAAGCAATCAGTAAGAGCGGTAAATACAAGCGATTCCCGATAGCAGGAACGGCAATTATGTCGCTAGGAATTCTTGCGATGGCGACCTTGAAGGCTGATACGCCTTATTGGCAAGTTGCCATCTTTGCCGTTACCGTCGGAGTTGGTCTTGGCCTTTCTATGCAAACAATTGTTATTGCGCTTCAGAATTCGGTTGATTTCAAAGATATGGGAATTGCAACTAGCTCCAACACATTCTTTAGATCGCTGGGCAGCGTCTTTGGCACGGCATTTTTTGGCGCAGTGCTCACTAATCGCCTCAATCACTATGTTGAGGCAGGTTTTACTGATCTTGCTGCGAAGAACCCGGAAGCTCTTGCGAGTTTTGATACCGGAAAACTTGCCGAGCTCACTTCGAACACCACTGGAATCGAGAATTTGCCCCCTCAGGTGCAATCAACAATCATTGATGCATTTGTTAATTCATTTCATGTAGTTTTTCTCGTGGCAGCGCCAGTCACGTTACTAGGGTTCTTCCTTGCGCTCTTCCTTCGGGCAACGCCGCTGCGGACAAATGAAGATTACCGAACAGCTCGTGAGGATAGCGCTGGCGAAGCTTTGGCATAAGATTCGTAAAAACAGTAACCAAGGAGAGAGATGTCGCTTTTCGGAGATCAATTAGAGCAAGTTAAATCACGCGAAGGATTTATAGCTGCCCTTGATCAAAGTGGTGGAAGTACACCTAAGGCGCTCAAGTTATATGGAATTGAAGAGGGCCAATACAGCGGCGAACAAGAGATGTTCGACCTTGTTCATGCGATGCGGACTCGAATAATCAAAAGCCCAGTTTTCACAAGCGAGCGAATACTTGGAGTCATCCTTTTTGAAATGACAATGGATCGCCAAATTGATGGCATGGGGAGCGCTGAGTTCCTCTGGCAGAAGAAGGGCATCGTTCCTTTTCTTAAAGTGGATAATGGACTTGCTGAAGAGGTAGATGGCGTCCAAATAATGAAGCCGATCCCACAACTGGCTGGCCGAATTGCAAGCGCTGTATCTCATGGAGTTTTCGGCACAAAGATGCGCTCTGTCATTAAGTTGGCAAATCCCAAAGGTATCGATGCGGTTGTCGCTCAGCAGTTTGAGATTGGGAGAGAAATTCTTGCTGGCGGTTTGATGCCGATTATTGAACCTGAGGTAGATATCAAGAGCGCTGAAAAGGCTAAATGTGAAGAGTTACTTCGAGCATCCATAATTCGCGAGCTCGATAAATTAAGTGGGAATCAACAAGTAATGTTAAAGCTCACACTTCCAACCGAGGCAGATTTCTATAAAACTTTAGTTGACCATCCGCGGGTGCTTCGAGTTGTCGCACTATCGGGTGGCTATTCACGAGATGACGCAAATGCGATGCTTTCAAAGAATGATGGCGTGATTGCGAGTTTCTCACGTGCACTTACCGAAGGGCTCAGCGCTCAACAAAGCGATGTTGAGTTCGACAAAGTGCTCGACAGCGCAATCGAAAGCATTTACCAAGCATCTAAATAATTAACTATTTGGTTGGTAGGACTTTCTTAATCTGCTCAATCACTACGTCTTCTTCTCCGGCCTGAAGTGAATCAGGGCTAATCCAGACCATGTTGCGCGAATTGTGGACTACTTCCACAATTGGATCTAGTTTCTGCAACTTGGCGACAACTTCAAGTGCTGAATCGCTTGGAAGTTTGATAGCTACCCGTGGAACAGGTTGTCCAGCCTCATTTATATCGTCGCGATAAATATGGCAGGTTCTATTGTCGCTAAGAGCTGAAACCCATTGATTTACCGTTTTGCTCCACTTCTGCCAGAAAGCTTCATGATCTCTATTTACGTAGAGTTCAATAGCGGTTAGCAAGCCTGCAATCTCCTCTTTACTTGCCTTGAATCCGCGCCCTAGCCCTTGATTTGGCGCACCATTTACTCGCACCGCTTCAATAAATTCCTTCTTGCCCACAATCAGGCCACTTGATTGAGGGCCGCGCAAAGCTTTGCCACCACTAAAGATTGCAAGATCTGCCCCCGAATCTGATGTGAAACGCCATAGATTCGATAGTGGTGGTAATTGTGCTGCAGCATCGACAATCACCGGCACTGAATATTTCTTGGCAATTTTAATAGTCTTATCAAGGGATAGAACGGCTGATTTGAGATGTTCGCCAGCACAATAAAAGATTGCAGAAGTTTTTTCGTTAATTCCTGCCTCTAGTTGATATTCAAAAGATTGAATGGCATCACCAACAGTCACTAGATTTGAACCCGCCACTCGGATTGCAGCGTCATAGGGGATGCGATGCCCTGTGAACATCAAAACTTCTGATTCGGGCGCCGTCCCATTAATAATCTTTTGTACTTCTACCAAACTGCCGCGCGTGCGGCAGGCTAAAACTGAGAGAACTATTCCCGCCGCGGCGCCAGTCGTAATGAAAGCGCCCTCATTCTTCGTGAGCTTGGCGATTTTTTCGCCAGCCTTTTGTTGTAATTCGTGGAGAGAAATAAAAGATTTAGCGGCATCGTTCATCGCAGCAATCACTTCAGTTGGCATGATTGAACCACCAAGAGCGGTGTAGCAGGCGGCAGCATTTATTCTCTTAGTGACGCCAAGTGATTGATAAAAATCCATGATAGCCTCTCGCTTGAACCCTAATTATCTCAGTTATTTAAGAATAAGGGAATATTTGTATGGATTCTAATCAGAACGTGGTGTTAGAGAAGTGGGATGGCGGAACGCCTCACCAAGGAAAAGTATTTGCTGCCGTCTTTGCGCACTCGGATGATTTAGCTATTTTGGCTGGCGGCCTCACCATGAAGCTGATTGCCGAGGGTTACACGGGGTATTTTATAAAGACCACAAATGACGAGATGGATTCTTACGATTTGTCTATGGCCGAAACTGTCTATCGACTTTATAAAGAAACTGAGGATGTGACGCAGTATCTTGGATTGAAAAAACTTTATTCACTCGATTACAAGAATCATTATTTGGAACATGGCCAAATTTCAGAGATACGACATCGACTAATTACTCTTTTTCGCTTCCTTAAAGTTGATACGGTAATTTCTTTCGATCCCTGGGGACATTATGAAGAGAACCCAGATCACTACATCACAGGCCATGCCGTGGAGCAAGCGTGTTGGACTTCTGGGCGCCAATTAGATTTACCAGAGTTAACTGATATGGGCCTTAGACCAAAATTTGTTACCACTAAATATTTAGTGGCGCGAGGGCCACAATTAATAAATCGAGCGGTGGACATCACGCCCGTGATTGATAAGAAATTTGAAGCAATAAAGTTTCATAAAACGCCGTTGGATAATATGGTCCGAACCCATAAGGATCTTCATCCCGAGGACGGCATGGATGAAGATACTTTTATTAGGAAAGAATTTTTCAAAGAGGCTGATTCAAAATATGGCGTGAAATACGTCGAGGAATATCACTACATCACGGGATGAAATAAACCGTATCTCCATAGAGTTCAACTTTTTCTTTTGGCAAGGGATCCGATGCTGGTCCATTGATAACCGCTCCAGTGCGCTGGTTAAATCGCGAGAAGTGCCATACGCACACAAGTGAACCGCCACTTAACTCGACAGGACCACCAGCGTGTGTGCAGAGTGGTTTTAGTGCGACGAAAGTTTTCTCATCAACTCGGGTAACAAGTACCGAGGTGGTTACGCCATTCTTAGGAAAAGTCGCCGCTGTGGTGGAACCAATAGAAAGATTTGCTGTAGTGAGATTTTTGCCAGCGACGGTAAGCGCCTTCGCTTCAGTCGGGGGAGCAGAAATCGTTGCTGACGGCGAAGGCGATGCTGAAGGCGTGGGCGTGGCAGTTGGAGTGGCACTTGCAGAGGGAGTCGCAGAGGGAGTTGGCGTTGATTTTGCAACAGGCTTTGCTGGAGCCTTTTTCACCGGAGCTTTCTTGACCGGTTTCTTTACGACTTTTTTAGCGGGTGGCTTTTTTGAGGCGAGTGCGCGATCTCCGATGATGAATGTAGAGAGCACGCCAGCAACTATCGTAAGGAATTTTCTGCGCCCAGAGAGATGTGGTTGCTCTGAAAAATTGTCCATAATTACCCAATCAATTCTTTTCGGTTGCTCCGCACGGAGGTATGGGAACAGCGTAAGTTCTCGCCTGCCTCACCGCAGGCAGTGCACAAGAGAATTAACTCATTGCAAGCAGATTCCGCACAGTTATAGAAATCTTTGGTTGGGGTTTGGCACTTTTCACATTCACCTATCACTTTGGTGGTTTTACTAAAATCAATTGTCATTCGGTTATCGAATGTGTAAAGCGAGCCCTCCCAGAATCCGTCATCCTTGAACTTATCCCCATAGCGAACGATTCCGCCCTCAATTTGGTAGACCTCTTGAAAACCACGATTCTTCATCACTGCGGAGAGAATTTCACAGCGAATGCCACCAGTGCAGTAGGTGACGATAGGTTTCTCTTTTAAGTGGTCATACTTACCACTTTCAATCTCTTTCACGAAGTCGTGTGAGGTGACAGTGTCGGGAATTACTGCATTTTTAAATTTTCCGATTTTTGCTTCAAAGGCATTTCGGCCATCGAAGAAGACAACTTCGTCACCGCGTTCCTCTACGAGTTTATGAACTTCTTTAGGTTTGAGATGAACTCCGCCATTTACTACGCCGTTGATGTCAACTTTGATTTCATCTGGATGCCCAAAGGAGACGAGCTCCTTTTTCACTTTGACTTGAAGTCTTGGGAAATCATTTCCGGTTCCATCTGACCACTTAAAATCTATCTTCTTAAAGCCTGGGTATTGTCGAGTTGCTTTCACATATTTCTTGAGCGCCTGCATCTCGCCACCGACAGTTCCGTTGATGCCATGTGGAGAAATCAGGATTCGACCTTTAAGCCCCAGTGATTCACAGAGGGTTTGCTGCCAAAATTTCACAGCAAGGGGATCGGTGACAGGGGCAAACCCGTAATAGAGGATGACCTTTTGGAGTTCCACAGCGCTATCGTAACAAATCAGGTTACGTAGTTATTTGCCCTCGTGAAGCACCAGATATTCCCTGATTTTGCTCCACTGGAACATAAGGAAGACAGGAATAGCAATATCAGTGAGAATGAAAACTGGATAGATAATGAGGTAACCCAGGTAACTTTCACCTGTCTCTGAGTAGACCACGACTTGTGAAATAAGAACTGATATCGGCCACCACAAAGCTGTGATCGGAATGTATCTAAGCGACTTTGTGTATCCGGCAGAAACGGCAAAAAGCACAAAGGGTGAAAATATTGCCGCGACTAGCCATCCAATCAAACTCAGCCATAGAGTTATTTGTCTTACAAACTCCTCGCTCTCCCAGGGTTGGAACCAAAAGAAATCTGTGTAGGTAAAAATCACTGACCAATAAGTAATAAAAACCATAACGGCAATTCCTCGAAGATGAAATTTGTGTGCTGCTCTAATTTCATTTACTTCTTCGTCACGTTGAAGCATCTCACTACTCACTCACACTCTCTTAGTTTGCAATACATTGAAAGTATTCGGAATGTACTATCTCGAGATGCGCAGGTGGCTCACGAATCTCTCGCTGTTTATCGGAACATCACTTTCACTCTTATTGATTGCATTAATTTTTTTATCTGCAACACATAACACGCATTGGGTTCCTGAATTTCTTCGGTCACCTCTTCATTTGGGGGAAGTAAAAATTATTTCTGATGCCGCCGGTCGCAATGGCTTACCTGGACCTACTGGACCTGCTGGACCTGTTGGCCCTACAGGATCTCCTGGTGAAAAAGGCGAGCAAGGCGAGCAAGGCGAAAAGGGCGCGCAAGGTGTGCGCGGTATCGCAGGCGCACGAGGGAAAGTGGGACCTGTTGGACCAGTCGGCAAAACCGGAAAATCTGGAAGTGCGGGTAAAGATGGAGTTGCAGGTGCACGAGGAGAGAGAGGCGAGCAAGGCGAAAAAGGTGATACTGGCCTAACAGGTTCACCCGGTTTACAAGGAGCACAGGGAGCACAAGGTTTGCAGGGAGCACAAGGTCCACAAGGTTTGCAGGGAGCACAAGGTCCACAAGGTTGGCAGGGAGCACAAGGTCCACAAGGTTTGCCTGGCTTACTGCAGGGAATTTATGGCTCATATTTGGATACAACTACGCAAACTAATCTCACTCCAGGCGTGCCGATTCCAATGAAATTAAATACAGTTATTTCGCAAAGGCAAATAACAGTGATTGACGGCTCAAAAATCAAAGTTACAACTGCGGGTACTTATAACGTGCAATTCTCAGCTCAGATGTTTCATTCAGCCAATGATGCAACGACAGCAGAAATTTGGCTTAGAGTGAACGGCAATGATTTGGCCGCAAGCAATACTGTTTTCACCTTTGCGCGAAAAGATGACAAATATGTAGCTGCATGGAATTTCATGATTGATTTAGCAGCCAATGATTTTTTTCAACTGATGTGGTATTCGATTGATAGCACCGTTGCTATCGTCAATGTGCCAGAATCACTCGCTCCAGCTCGACCTTCTGTGCCTTCATTAATCTTGACTGTGAACCAGGTTGGTTAGGAAAATTAAATGATAAATCGCTCGCCATTCCTGGGAATAATCGTTTTCCATCCAAGAATTGATTGAATCTTTTGCTTAAAGATTTTGGTCGCTTGCTCTTCGCCGTGCACAACAAAAATTTCTTCAGGGCGTTGGCATCTACCAAGCCATTCCAATAGTTCTGAACTGTCTGCATGAACCGAAAAGCTTTCAATTGCGGCGATGTGGGCTTTCACTTCAATCCAGTCGCCATGAATTTTTATCCTAGAAGTTCCATCTTGCAGCGCTCTACCTCGACTCCCAATTGCTTGGTAGCCAACTAATAAGACAGTGCTTCGATCATCTGGCAGCACGCGCTTGAGATGATGGACAACTCTTCCTCCGGTAGCCATTCCACTCGCGGAGATAATTATGTGCGGCTCTTTAATATCATTTAGTGATTTTGAGTGCTCTGTTGTGGTGACGTTAGTAAGTGTTCCTGGATCAAATGGATCTTGATTGACCAAGTACGGGAGACTCCTTCACGAATACCAACATCTCCTTCACGAACAGCTTTTCGGTATTCCGTTAAGGCAGCAACCGCCATCGGCGAGTCAACATAAATAGGAAAGAGTGGAATCTCTTGGTTATCTATCAAACTCCGGAGCGCCATAAGAATTACTTCAGTTCGATCGATTGCGAATGCAGGAATAACAACAGAGCCACCTCGATTAATTGCAGCATTGATTTCCCGCGCAAACTCACCACTTGGGGATTCGTGGACCCGATCACCATAAGTGGACTCAGTCACGACTGCAGTTAGTGGAAGGTCAGGCGGTGCATCTGGTGGCGAGAGGAGTGGGTGGTTTGTTCGCCCCATATCGCTGGTGAATAGAACATTCTTATCGCCGATAGTCAGCAAAAGAAAAGCTGAACCAAGAATGTGTCCTGATGGAAAGTAAGTAGCAGTGAAATTTTTACCAATCTCAAATTGTTGTCTATAAGGAACCGAATGAACGTAGTTCAGCGCCTCTTCTACATCGACAACTCGGTATAACGGTTCAGGATTTTTATGCGAGCTGTAACCTTTCTTGGCGGCGAAATAGGCATCCTCTTCTTGGAGTTTCGCCGAATCTCGCAAGACAACAGCAAGAAGTGGCTCTGTAAATTTTGTAGTAATGATTTTGCCAGTGAAACCTTGTCGAACCAGAAGCGGAATATATCCCGAATGATCTAAATGAGCGTGAGTCAAGAGGATTGCTTTGATTGTGGTCGCATCGATAGGAAAAGGCTCACGATTTCTCGCTTGAATTTCTTTACTTCCTTGGTACAAGCCACAATCAACAAGAATTTGCTCATCGCCGGCTTTAACCAAGAAGCGACTTCCAGTGACTGTTTCAGTTGCGCCGAGAAAAGTAATTGAAATTTCAGACATTGCTACAGACTACTCAGGTAAAGCAAAGTAACCTAGCTAAGTGGCCAAATTCTTTTCTAGCAAAGCTTTCTACCAAGTTTTGTTTTTGATTTCAGTTTTCGGCACTGTTATTGGGTTTTACAAGGAAGAATTCTGGTTATTGTCTGGATTTATTGGCTTACTGATCTCTTTTAAATGGTTAGTAGATGATTTTAAAATTAACACTATGGGATCTGATGTGCTTGCAATCCTCTCACTCTTAGGAACTTTATTTACCTCAGAGTTTTTTGCGATGGCCATTATTTCGCTAATGCTCGCAACGGGAAGATTGCTTGAAAGTTGGGCAGAAGGGCAAGCAGAACGTGAGCTTTCGTCGCTCATCAATCGAATTCCCCGCACTGCGCGTCGTGTTCGTGCCGATGGTTCAATCGAAGAGATTGACGTGCCTGAAATTCAGGTGGGTAATCAGATACTTCTTCGATCTGGAGAGATTCTTCCCGTCGATGGAGTTTTGCTAGCAGAGGCAATCACAGACGAATCAGCTCTAACTGGAGAGCCGCTCCCGCAACACCGAGGAGTAGGTGCATTGTTAGCAAGTGGGATTGTTAATGCTGGTTCACCTTTCACCATCGAAGCGACAAATACTGCCGCCACTAGCACTTACGCTGGAATCATCGCGCTGGTTCGGGAAGCGCAGAGGAAAAGTGCGCCAAGCATTCGCCTTGCCAACAAGTGGGCAATTCGTTTTGTACCGTTTGCGCTTCTCATTGCCGGTAGCGCTTGGTTATTCACGGGCGAAGTTTCCCGCGCTGTAGCAGTTTTAGTTGCCGCAACTCCTTGTCCATTAATTCTTGCTGTTCCAATCGCAGTTGTTTCGGTACTATCACTTGCAGCAAAAAGTGGAGCCATAATAAAAAATGGAGCAGTTCTAGAAGCGCTTGCCAAAACTCGAGTGGTTCTTCTCGATAAAACGGGGACGCTCACTTACGGAGGTCCAGAGATAAATTCCATCGATTGTGCGCCAAGCTACACCGCTCAGGATGTCCTGCAGCTTGCGGCATCTGTCGATCAGTACAGCAGCCATGTGGTGGCCCAATCGTTAGTTAACGGCGCTCATGCTCGGAAGATTCAATTATCGACCGCAAAGAATCTTCATGAAACGCTCGGGCATTCGATCTCTGGAGTGGA
>JACCDM011542094.1_pt1 | contig 13421 bp, 10 predicted proteins | sample 7445851 | NCBI WGS metagenome assembly JACCDM01 (sample SAMN15323438, study PRJNA562643) | freshwater metagenome | isolation source: river surface water | place: USA:Blue River Watershed | collected 2017-08-16
AGGTCTAGCTAAACCTCCCTCAACGTTTCTAATACCTGTAATGCTCAGCCTTGAACGGACCGCTCTTGGCAATACCAAGGTAGTCAGCCTGCTCTGTAGTCAGTTCATCCAATACCACACCAATTTTTGAAAGGTGCAATCTGGCAACTTTCTCGTCTAGGTGCTTGGGCAAAACATATACGTTCTTGTCGTAATTGGCATTGTTGGTCCAAAGTTCGATCTGTGCCAGGGTCTGGTTGGTGAATGAATTGCTCATCACAAAGCTGGGATGACCGGTGGCACAACCTAGGTTGACCAGGCGGCCTTCAGCCAAAAGGATGATGTCTTTTCCATCTACATTGTAAATGTCTACCTGTGGCTTAATCGTATCTTTTGTATCACCATAGTTGGTATTCAACCAGGCAACATCAATTTCAATGTCAAAATGTCCAATGTTACAAACAATTACCTTGTCTTTCATGGCCTTGAAATGAGCCCCAGTGATCAGATCGCGACAACCGGAAGCGGTAACCACAATGTCAGCCTCTTTTACGGCATCAATCATTCTCTTTACCTCAAAGCCATCCATTGCCGCCTGCAAAGCACAAATCGGATCAATTTCTGTTACAATTACACGGCATCCGGCTCCAAGAAGAGAAGCAGCAGAACCCTTGCCCACATCACCATAACCACCAACAACGGCTACCTTACCAGCCATCATCACGTCAGTTGCCCTTCTGATGGCATCCACCAATGATTCCTTACAGCCGTATTTGTTGTCGAATTTGGATTTGGTAACAGAGTCGTTTACGTTGATGGCGGGCATGGGCAGGGTGCCTTTTGCTACGCGCTCATACAACCTGTGAACACCTGTGGTGGTTTCTTCAGAAATTCCTTTTACATGGGGAATCAGTTCAGGGAACTTGTCCAATACCATGTTGGTAAGGTCTCCGCCATCGTCCAGGATCATGTTCAAAGGCCTTTCGCTGCTGCCGAAAAACAGGGTTTGTTCGATACACCAGTCAGCTTCTTCGATGCTTTGTCCTTTCCAGGCAAAAACGCCAATACCGGCAGCAGCAATCGCAGCAGCAGCATGGTCTTGGGTAGAGAAGATGTTGCAGGAGCTCCATTTTACCTCGGCGCCAAGGGCAACCAGGGTCTCAATCAAAACGGCAGTCTGGATGGTCATGTGCAGGCAACCTGCAACCCTTGCACCTTTCAGTGGCTGGGAGGCACCATATTCTTCACGAAGGGCCATCAATCCGGGCATTTCTGCCTCAGCAAGCCTGATTTCTTTCCTTCCCCATTCTGCGAGGGTGATATCTTTAACCTTATACGGTAATGCAAAGTCGAGTTGTGCGGTAGTTGACATGAAGTTTAAATTTTGCGCAAAGCTAACTTTTATTGGCTAAAAAGACTCATCAGAGTGGATTTTTCGTGAGGTCAAGCATCATGATATAATCATCCAGGACATGACCATGTTCTATGACCGTGACGATATCCTGCTCAACGGTAAATCCCACATGCCTGTAAAACCCTACTGCGGGGTTTCTTTTGTGGACATTGAGTTCTAGTTCCCTGCATCCAAGCGGCACGCTTTCGGCAGCAATGAACTTTAGCATGGCCTTCCCGATGCCCTTCCCGTGCATGACAGGTTGCAGGTAAAGTTTGTGCACCCTGAACCGCTCAGGTTGGTTTTCAACCTTGGCGGAATAGGAGGCATAACCCACAGGCTCTTCATTCCATTCAACCAGAATGAACTGATGTCCTGATTGTTCCATTTGTTCAGTGAGGGCGGCAGTACTGTACCAGGTGTTCAGCAGGTATTCAATTTGTTCCATGGGAACAACCGATGGATAAACCTGTTTCCAGATCTCATCACTCAGTCTCTTAATGATAGGAATTGACTCAAGTTTAACTTTAGTTATTTTCAGCATTGTATTGATTTGTATTTTTTAAAGCTGATGATGTAAGGTGTTCTTTGATTGCTTTTTTGGATAGGATGATGCCTGTTACCAATGAGGCTACTGCCCCAAGGAACATCAGCAAACTGGCATTGTCTGTACCTGTTTTGTGGTTCTCTTGCAGGAAGAGGAAAAAATCGTAACTGCCATGAAAGGCAATTGCCCAAAAAACGCCTAAAAACAATAAAAAAGCCTCTTTTTGGTAAGAAAATCGCGCTTTTCCCATAAAATAACCCATGATAATGGCAAAACTGGCATGTGCCGGAACGGCAAGAAAAAGGCGCATGATACCGGTCATCAGGCCATATTGACTGACATAGGAGATGTTCTCAACAGTGGCAAATCCCATTCCTACCATTACAGCATAGACGATTCCATCAAATGGTTCATCGAACTCTTTTTTTCGGTAGGCATACCAGAAAAGCATGAAAAACTTACAGATTTCTTCAGGTAAAGCCACAAATAGATAAGCATTGATGGCTATTCCAGTTGTAGATTTGAAGAAACTGGGGAAAATTGCTACAATACTGGAAGCGATCATTTCCAATTCTAATGCCGGCAAAATGCTGAGCATTCCCAGGAGGAAGCTGATGACAAGGTGTCTTCGGGGTTCTCTGTTGTACTGATCCTTGAATATGATGTATGCAGAAATTGCCACTCCGGGGGCAATGGCCAAAATAAGCCAGTTCATGAAATGATTTTGATGAAGTTAAAAACTTATTGCTTTCAGAAGCGGATTGTTTGATAATTTAGTTTAGGCATTTGGGGGCAAGGGAAGCGGAGATTTAGTGATAGTCCATTATTAAATAGATTTATTTTAAAATTTAAATAATTATATATCAATTAATTATGAGATTTAATTATAAAATAACTTTATCAACAATTTTTCTATTTCTTCTTTCCGTTTCTATCTATGGTCAGCGATTTGGGGCCAACCCTTCATCCATGAAATGGAAGAAAATAAAAGGAGGTGCAGCCGATATTGTTTTTCCGATTGGATCGGATAGTGCAGCATTTAGGGTCAATGCGATTACCTCCATGTTGGAAAAAAGCCAGGCAGTTGGTCGGTTGGGAAATGCCAGTTCGCGGATCTCTATTGTATTGCAAACACTGCCCACCGTTTCAAATGCTTATGTTGGATTGGGGCCATGGAGGAGTGAGTTCTTTTTGTTTCCTCCACAAGATGCCCTGAAGCTAGGATCAACCAGTTGGCTCGATAATTTGAGTATACATGAGTACAGGCATGTTCACCAATATGCCAATTTTCGAAAAGGGCTTTCAAAATTTGCCTACCTGGTTGCAGGTCAGGAGGGGCAGGCTTTGGCCAATTCAGCGTCGGTACCAGACTGGTTTTTTGAGGGCGATGCTGTATATACAGAAACAAAATACCTCAGCCAGGGTCGGGGAAGGCTCCCCGGCTTTTATGAGCCATTTCGCAGCCTTTGGATGGCCAACAAGCAATATGGCTATCAGAAGCTGAGAAGTGGATCCATGAAAGACCTGGTTCCCAATCATTATGCGTTGGGGTATCTATTGGTTGCCTATGGATATGGACAATATGGGGAAGACTTTTGGGCAAAGGTTACAGGAGATGCGTCCAGGTTCAGGGGGCTGTTTTATCCGCTCCAGTCTGCTATCAAAAGACATACTGGTCTCAAATTCAATGCGTTTGTTCAGCGTGCCATTGATTCTTTTCAATTGAGTATTCCGGTTGAGGTAAAACATCCTTCGGTAATGATGATCAATACATTAGATAAAAAAAGAGTGGTTGATCATCATTTCCCCATTTGGCTGGGCGGTGATTCTGTGCTTGCCCTTTGCAAGTCCTTCAACCAATTGCCGCATTGGGTGATTTTCAACCAGGGTAAGCAGTCAAGATTGGGTGTCAAGAACATTGGGGTGGATGATTATTATACTTACAAAAGGGGGCATGTTGTTTATGTGGCATATATGCCTGATTCCCGGTGGCAATGGAAGGAAAGCAGTGATATCATTCTTTATAATATTTATGACCGAACTGAACAGAGGATTACCAAAGGCAAAAGGTATTTTTCTCCTGATTTGTCCAATGATGGCCAGCGGTTGATTGCGGTAGATGTTGCTCCAGGCGGTAAAACCAGTCTTGATTTGATCAATCGTGAGACCGGAGAAAAGTTGAAAACATATGAAAATGGTTCTGGTATTTACTTTAGTTATCCTGTTTTTAATTATTCAGATTCAATTGTTTATGTTATTGCTAGAAAAGATGAAGGGGTGTCAGCTTTGTTGAAGTTGGATCTTTCTACTTCCTCTTTCTCTGAAGTCTTGCCCTATACTAATGCACCCATGTCTTTTCTCAGGATCAGGGGCAATAAGTTGATGTTTACAGTTTCCCAGGGTCAGACCAACCAGTTCTGGGAGCATGATTTGGTATCAGGTAAAACAGGTGTATTGTCAGTTGGTGTTACCGGATCCTATGGCGGAGACATCCATGAGGATGGTAAAAAAATTGTTTACAGCAGTCTTTCGGCGGAGGGCGAACAGGTTTATCGTGCCGATTACGCCTTTAAAGAGGCCAAACTCAGTCCTTTGAAACCAACCGGTGCCACAGACTTGATGACGGAGGTCAACGGTTCTAATGATTCGATTGCAGCGTACAAAAAGAGTGAAGGGCTGCTCCGGATTCATTCCTGGAGGCCTTTTTATGAACAACCCGAATGGAGTTTTACCCTTTATGGACAGAATTTGCTCAATACAATGGTTTCCTCATACGAATACGTTTACAATGAAAACGAGGGGTCTCACCGGGTGGGCTTGAACCTGGCATATGGTGGACTCTATCCCTGGATTACTGGTGGAACCAATTATACTGTTGACAGGACATACAAGGACAGCAGCCGGTTGATCCGCTGGAATGAGTGGACCGGAAATGTAGGGTTGAGGTTACCCCTGAATTTTACTGCTGGAAAGCTTTACAAGCAGCTTGACCTGTCCACAAGAATACATGCTGTTTCTCTTGACTATGCGTCAAAAAACACCGTTTCATTCAACGATAGGTTCATTTCCTATCTACAGCATCAGTTGAGTTGGTCTATGCAAACTCAACAAGCTGTGCAACATATATATCCGAAATTTGCTTTTGTGACCCGATTGCAAAGCAGGATGGCCATTGGCAATACCAGTGCCAACCAATTGTACTGGGGTTCGCAACTTTACTTGCCGGGGGCTGGCCGTAACCATTCATTGGTATTGGGTTTTAATTACCAGCGGCGAGATACACTCAGGCAATATTCATTTTCGAATGGGTTTGCCATGGCCAGGGGCTATGATGGCATAGATTATCCCAGAATGTGGAAAACGTCCTTCAATTACCACATGCCCTTGCTCTATCCCGACCTTGGCATTGGCAACATTGTCTATTTTCTGAGGATCAGGAGCAATTTCTTTTATGATGACATGCACTTGAAGAGTTTGAGAACAGGAAAAGTCATCAACCTCAGGAGTGCAGGAACGGAGGTTTATTTTGATACAAAATGGTGGAACCAACAGAACGTAACCTTCGGGCTTCGCTATAGCAGGTTGCTGGATACCAAATTGTTTGTCAAGCCACCCAATCCCAACCGCTGGGAATTCATCATGCCCATCGACCTGTTTTCCAACTAGAACTCAACAATAAAGCCGAAACTTGGTGTGGAGAAGGCATCGCTGTTTTCCAGCAGCAATGGTATTGCGTTGCTGCCATCCATCCGGATTGGATTTCCATCGGTGGTGGCGAATCCAGCGGTACCATTCCTCTTGAAGGTATACTGTGCAGTACCCGGTGTCTTGGCCACATACCAGTTGGTTACATCAAGGTAAAGGTCGAGGGTGAAGCGGTTGAAATTCCATTTTTTATCAATCCTCACATCGCTGGCATGGAAGGCATCCAGCCTAAGTGAATTGTAGTTCCTGTTGTCAAGTATGCCCGTTCCCTGCGTGAGGTAGTTCAAGCGGGAAGCGGTCAGGTCAAAAGGAGTATATGGAGCGGCACCCTGGTACCTGAATTTCAGGCCAAGTTCCCAGTTTTTTTTGAACTTGTAGCCCCAGGTAAGGCTGACCAGGTGGCGGTTGTCCCAGCTGGCAGGGATGTATTTACCTTGTTTGTCAGTAAATGTTGAATGGTAAAAGGTATAGCTGAGGATACCAAAAAAGCGTTTGGTCAGTTTCTTCTGCGCAAGGAGTTCAAATCCATAGGCTTTACCCTTTCCTGTCTGGCTGATGGGCTCATTGCCGATGCTGCCAAACTCAGTTCCCTTGTTGGCCAGGCTGACCCCATCCAGCAAACTGACGGGATAGTTGGCATATCCCTTGTAGAACCCTTCCAGCGTGAACCGGAGGGAATTGCTGGGCATGTGTTCTATACCGGCAACATAGTGGGTGCTGCTGATGTATTTGCCTGGATTTGAGCTGATCGTTGAGACTAGGGCATTGCTGTATGCCAGCTGGGTGTATGCAGGTAGCTTGTGGTATTGGCCGATGCTGGCGTTCAGGTTGGTCTTGCTTGTGGCGGCATAGCTGAAGGAAAGGCGAGGGGAGAATTGTTTGAAGGGGTTGGCCTCGCTGTTGCCCAGGGAGTTTCCATCAATCCTGGTTCCCAGGCTGATGGCCATCCTTTCATTCATTACTCTTTTGCTCAGCTGCACAAAGGCACCATATTTCAGGAAATCCACTTTGTTTACGCTGTTGACGATCACTGCCGGCTGGATGATGGTGCCTGCAGTATTTTTGACTGCTTTTCTGTAGACATTGTAATAGCTGTTGTCAAAATCAACATACTGTGCTGAAGCACCATAACTGAGTTTGAGTCCATTGACAGTTGTACTGGCATCAAAACGGAGCTTGTTCTCGGTTTCAGTACTATTGGTCATCAGCGTTCTGGTAGCGTCGCTGGGGTTGTCGTTATCTTCATATTTGTCGGCCTGGTTGTTCAGGGTATTCCTGCTCAGTGCCAGGTTCCAGTAACCGTTTGTGCTGAGTTTTTTAAGGCTTGCTCCAACAGTATAATTCCATTGGTTGATCATGGGGTTGGAATTGATGACATAGAGTTTCTCGTCACTGGCTTCTTTTGGTGCTGCAAATTTAAATTCGTCGATGGCGCCGATGCCCATGAAGCTCAGGGTTGTTTTGTCGTTGATCCTTGTGGTTGTTTTGAATTGGTAATCCCAGTAATTGGGCCTAATGGGAAGGTCAATCGCTTCAAACAGCAATTGGAGGTAACTCCTCCGAATAGAGGCCAGATAAGTAGTTTTTTTTGACAAAGGTCCATCCAGGGTGATGGCCAGTTCAGTGGCACTGAGGATGACATTACCCTGGGTTTTGTAGTTATTGCCTGATTTTTGTTTGAACTGCAATACGCTGCTTAGCGCATTGTCATATCGCGCATCGAATGCACTGGTGTTCATCTTGACCTCTTCTATAAAGTTGGCATTCAGGATGCCTTGAGGGCCACCACCGCTGCCTTGTGTACCAAAATGGTTGATGACGGGTATTTCAATGCCATCGAGGTAGTATACGTTTTCACTGGGTGCACCGCCCCTGATGATGATATCATTTCTGAAACCACCACCGCCAACGCCACCGCCCACACCAGGCAGGGACTGGATCACCTTGCTGATATCGAAGTTTCCGCCGGGATTCCTTTTGATTTCTTCTGTGGTCATGCGTTGTACACTCAAAGGGGATTCCAGGCTCGTGGCCTTTGCGGTATTTCTTCTGTTGAGGATGACAACTTCGTCAAGATTTTTACTTTCTGGTTCCAACTCTATGCTCAAAGTTGTTTCATTTCCTGAGGTGAGCACAACATTGTTGACCGTTTTTGCGATGTATGTAATCCTCGTGACCTTGAAGTTGTAGGTACCTGGGGAAGTAGCAGTTCTGAAAAATCCGGTTGAGTCAGTGCTGGCGCCCTTACCTGTTCCAAGTATTTCAATCGATACACCCGCCAATGGTTTTTGGGTATTTTTATCGATAACATATCCGCTGATTCTTGCTTGGGGGATATTTTGTGCTTTCGATGCAGAGATAAATAAAGTTGTAAAGCAAATAACAAGGAGAAATTTGAAGTTCATGTCAGAGGTTGATGATCTAAAAAACTAAACCATCTTGTAGAAAGATGGTTCAGTTTTTGGTTGATATTTTCAACAAAAGAGAAAAAATAGGCTATCAGTACTTGATGAATAGTTTTTCTTTGTCTCTTCTTACCTTTTTTGCATTTGCCAGGTAGTCCTGTGGTGCATCCCTGTATCCCAGTGCCAGAATACATACTGCACTCAATCCTTTTGCTTCCAGTCCCAGTACCTCATTTACGCCGGCTGGGTTAAATCCTTCCATGGGGGTGGAATCAATGGCTTCAACCGCTGCTGCTGCAAGTCCAAATCCGAGTGCGATATAGGCCTGTTTTGCAGCCCAGACATGCAAATCTTCGGGGGAACTGCTGTTCACTTTTCCTTTGATCATGTTGCTGAAATCTGCAAGTGCCTCAGTAGGAATACCCCTTTTTGCAGCAATTTCATTCATGTAAACATCAACATGGTCATCATTGATGTTTTTCCAGGGGGCAAAAATCAATAGGGCAGAAGATTCTTTTATTTGTGGCTGGTTGTAGCAATGTGGAGCCAGTTTTTCTTTGATGGCAGGATCCTGAACGACAATTACATTGTATGGTGTAAGTCCGAATGAGCTTGGTGCCAATTGCACCGCATCGAGGATGTTCTTCAATTTTTGATCAGGTATCTGTTCGCCATTCATGCGCTTGGTGGCATATCGCCATTCCAGGGATTCAAGGAAGTTCATGTTGTTCTATGTTTAATGTTTGAACATCAAATATAGGTCAATTAAATTGAATAGAGTTGCTTGATACGTTTTATCGTAAAAGTTATTCTTCCTTCAGTAGACAATTTGATGAATTTATTTTGAATCAATCAATTTCATGTCTATATTTGCATCCCGTTTGGGAGTTTAGCTCAGCTGGTTTAGAGCATCTGCCTTACAAGCAGAGGGTCGGCGGTTCGATCCCGTCAACTCCCACAAAAGGTCACCCAATAGGTGACCTTTTTATTTATGTTTTACATGTAGAATTCCTCAACTCCCAAGGATAAAAGAAAAGGGTTACAATTTGTAACCCTTTTCTTATTTAGTCGATTTTCTTGAGGTAGATGTCTTTGTACTCCACTTTCATCTTCGCCATCACATGGACCTGAAGTCCGATCAGACCAGTCAATTTTCGTTTGACAGTATCTTCATCTGTAGTTTCACTCATCAATACACCATTGATATAATGTTGCAGATGGTTGCCTTTGGCAATGATGTGGATCTCGTTCCAATCGTCCACCTTGATTTTTGCTTTCAATTCATCTGATTTGCCAACAGATCCGGTGATGGTCGGCTTTTGTCCTTCCTTCAACACGGATTGTTCACCACGCATGGCCAGGAATCCACGGCCACGTTCCTCGTAGTTCTGTCCTGTATAGCGGTTGGCTCCGTCAATATCAGCCTGGTATCCCTTTAAGGCAAATGGGATATTGTCTAAGGCTTCGCTGCGGTATTGCACGCCACTGTTGCCTTCCGGACTGATGCGGTAGGAGGCCTTGAATTCAAAATTCTCCGGAATCGATCCACGGTAAATCATGAACGTATTGGTCTTGAGTGGTTTCTCCTTGGACACTTCACCAACGAAACATCCATTCTCAATGCGCCAGTGGGTGGTATCACCCTCCCAGTTTTTCATGTTCTTCCCATTGAAGATTTTCTTGAATCCATCTTTTTTCTGTGCTTTCGAGACAAATGTTGAACCCATGAAGCAAAGGAGAAAAAGAATGCTGAGGCGGCTGTGTTTAATCATGAAAGCAGGTTGATGCTTGATTGAAATTGGTTATTGATGAATCTAGCAGGTTTTCCAGCTGCGTGTGGCTGCTGAATCCAGGACGGCCTGACAAACCTTTTGGGTTTCTAGGGCTTCCTTGAAAGTAGGAGAGCAGGGCTCACCGGTTTCAAGGCTCTTCAGGAAATCAGCAACTTGGTGCACAAAGGAATGCTCGTACCCAATGCCAAGACCCGGTACCCACCATTTGTTCATGTAAGGTTGTTCGCCGTCGGTTACATGGATGGAACGCCATCCCCTAAGGTTGGATTCATCGCCATTGTCAAAATATTCAAGGCGGTTCAGGTCGTGTAGATCCCAGCGAATAGAGGCATTGGCGCCATTGATTTCAAAAGTGTACAATGCCTTGTGTCCTCTTGCATACCTTGTGGATTCGAACAGACCGAGTGAGCCGTTGTTGAATTTGCAGAAGAATGAACAGGCATCATCAATGTGCACCTGCTCCACTTTACCCGTCAGCTGGTGCATGCGTTCTTTGACAAAAGTTTCTGTCATGCCCGATACTTCCTTGATGCCACCATTGAGCCAGATGGCAGTGTCTACGCAATGGGAGAGCAGATCACCCACCACACCTGAACCTGCTACTGCAGCGTCCATGCGCCAAAGGGCTTCTCCACCCTGGGGGAGGTTTTCATTGATGGTCCAGTCTTGAAGGAAATTGGCGCGGTAATGATAGATCTTGCCGAGCTTTCCGGAAGCAATGATATTTTTGGCCAGGGTGACCGCAGGGATTCTCCTGTAATTGTACCATACGGTGTTTTTTACACCCGCTGCTTCAATGGCATCCACCATTCCTTGTGATTCAGCAAGGTCTCTTGCCAATGGTTTTTCGCACAGGATCATCTTGCCAGCCTTCGCTGCTGCGATGGCAATTTCAGCATGGGTATCATTGGGTGTGCAGATGTCTACTGCATCAATATCATCACGCTCAATCAGCTTTCTCCAATCGGTTTCTGTGCTTTCATATCCCCATTGTTCAGCAAATGCTTTCAGTTTGGTTTCATTGCGAAAACAAACTGCTTTCAGTACTGGCGTGTATTCGAGGTCTGGAAAAAAGTTGCGGATGCGGTTGTATCCGTTGGAATGGGTTCTTCCCATGAATCCGCCGCCGATCAACCCGATATTGAGTGTCTTTTTTGTTGCCATTGTATACTAATTTTTGTTCGTGTTTAATTGTTGTTATGCGCCTGTCCAGCCATGGTGGTTCCTTACCTTGATCAAGGCACCAAGGATATCGTTCCAGGTTTGTTGTTTCATCAAGACTTCGTTGGGGAACATGCAGCCATCCCAGCAGATGTGCTGAAAGGCCTTGGTGAGTTCTCCATTTTCATCGCGGAGCCAATAACCTGCATGCTTTGCGATATCGAGTTTTCCATTGGGATCCAGCGCCTGACAGTGTCTGCCTGTTTTGTCGTGAGATCCTGTGCCATGAACGGTTCCATCATTTTGTGCAACATGGAAATCAATGGTCCAAGGGCGCAGTGCGCTGGTCAATTTTTTGAGTCCCTCATCCAAAACGGCACCATCGCTCCAATCAAAATTTTCAGGAAGGATGCGGTGCTCTGGGGCATTGTATCCGAGGAGGTAAAGCAAGGTATGGGCCATGTCTGCCTGGAACCCGATGTTCGGGCGGTCAACTGCCTCTAGTGTATCGATCATGGCTTTCCAGCTGTGCATGCCACCCCAGCAGATTTCCCCTTCAGCAGCCAGTCGCTCGCCATAGTCAGCAGCAACATCACAGGCCTCACGGAAAGTTTCTGCAATCAGTTTGGTATTGCCTGCAGGATCCTGTGCCCAGGCCTCTGGCTTGCTCGCAGAGTCGATGCGGATGATGCCATAAGGGCGTACGCCTGCATTGCGGAGTTTTTTTCCAAATTCGCAGGAACGTTTGACCATGTCTACAAATACGGCGCGGTCTTCTTTGCTGCCCATTGCAGGACCACCCCAGATGGGGGCCACCAGTGAACCGATGTTGAGGTTGAGTGCGCCAACTTTGTCAGCCAATCTTTTTATTCCATCTTCTGATTCATCGATGTTGAAATGGGGCTCAAAAAGGCCGATATCAATACCATCAAATTTCACGCCATCCACTTCGGCATTGGCAGTGAAATCGATTAATGTGTCCAGGGAAATAGGGGGTTCTGAATCTGGGCCTTTTCCTACGATGCCAGGCCATGTAGCGTTGTGCAGTTTGGGATAATTGTTTTCAGACATATGGTTGCGTTTTTATTGGAAAAATTAAAGTTTGTGTTTTGCAGCTTGTGACTTGATGAAGGAAAGCCCGTTGATGGCCATGTCCCATGGTCCTGAGTATTCTCTCCATACATTGATGGCATTGGCAAAATCAGGATCGTTGCGAGAAAAGGCTTCAATGGTCAGCCATCCGTTGTAGTTCATTGCGGCAAGGCTGGCAAATGTTTCATCCCAGTGCACATGTCCATCTCCCGGCGTTCCCCGATCATTTTCGCTGATGTGCACATGCGCCAAAACAGGAGCAATGATGGACAGTGCCTCATGCGCTTTCTTCTCTTCAATGTTGGCATGATGCGTATCATACATGGCTTTCACATGCGGATGATTTGCTTTGTCAACAAGATGCTTGAGCTGCACCATGGTATTGCAGAGATAACATTCAAAGCGGTTCAATGCTTCTAGCGCAAGTGTGATGCCTGCCTGTGCCGCATGTTCACCCGCCTGGTGCAAGACCTCTGCACACCAGTTGTATTCGTCTTCCTGTGGTGGTTTTTTTGAAAAATTGCCATGGGCAGAATGAAAGGGTCCGCAAAGGATGCTGGAGTTCATGTCGTGTGCACGATCAATACCCCACTTGATGCGGTCCAATGCTTTTGCCCGAACAGTGGGGGAAGGGTCTACAGGATTATGGTCTGCATCCACTACAAATACACTGGTGGTTTCCAGTCCAATGTTTTTGGCATGATCACCAAAACGCTTGTAGGCAGCAGCATCCGGCGCTCCGATAAAACATTCCACACCATCGTAGCCAATGTCTTTCAAACGGTCGATGATGGGAAATTGCTCATCCGACACCACGGCAGACCAAACCAACGTATTGAATCCAATTTTAAACATAATGCTTTGCTGTTTTATTTCCTGTAGGGTACATTGATTTGCATAGGACCTTTCCATTTTGTGGGTACAGGTTTACCTGCAGCCCAATGCATGGCATTGATGACCATGTGTTGAAACGGCTCCTGATCAAAATCTTCCGGATGGCCAAGGGTGGTAAAAAAGATGCGTGCTCCAAAACTGTTGGTACCCGTCCATGCAACAGGATTGTCGTATGCATTCTTGTTGTTAGGATTGACAGAATGCCCCATCATCAAGGCTTTTGAGCCATTGGATGGATATTTTGGTAATACTTGATAGAGCCAGGAGCGTGCATGGAAAGTTTTGCCCACGCCAGTGAGGATGGGGTCGTTGGACACTGAATCAATCATGGTAACATCAGTAGACGATTCATGACCATAATGGGTATGCTTGTTGACGCCGCCCCAGCCGGGTGGGGTATTGAAGGTAAACTCTCCAAATGCATTCCATTTTTCCAGTGGATGTCCTTTTGG
>JACCDM010385221.1_pt1 | contig 13420 bp, 15 predicted proteins | sample 7445851 | NCBI WGS metagenome assembly JACCDM01 (sample SAMN15323438, study PRJNA562643) | freshwater metagenome | isolation source: river surface water | place: USA:Blue River Watershed | collected 2017-08-16
CGCTGCAGGTCCTCGGGCGTCTTGCCGCTGTGCTTGGCGAGGACGTGGTTGAGCGTGTCGCGCCAGCGGAGGATCTCCTTCGCGGCGATCTAGATGTCGGACGTCTGGCCGGTGGCGCCGCCGCTCGGCTGATGGATCATGATGCGCGAGTTGGGGAGCGCGTGCCGCTTCCCCTTGGTGCCGGCCGCGAGGAGCACCGTGGCCATGCTGGCGGACAGCCCGATGCAGTAGGTGTTCACCTCGCAGCTCAGGAAGTTCATCGTGTCGTAGATCGCCATGCCCGCGGTCACGGAGCCGCCCGGGGAGTTGATGTAGACGTGGATGTCCTTCTTGGGGTCCTCCATCTGGAGGAAGAGCATCTGCGCGATGACCGCGTTGGCGACCTCGTCGTAGATGGGCGAGCCGAGGAAGATGATGCGGTCCTTGAGGAGGCGGCTGTAGATGTCCCACGCCCGTTCGCCTCGGGCGTCGCGTTCGACCACGTTGGGGATGATGTAGGACATGGAGGAGGTGTCTGCGGCCACTGTGCCCGGGACTCAGGCTTTCTCAACCTTGCTTGCGCCTTCGCCGGCCAGGACGGCGTCCAGGGCCTTGTTCAGCACCAGGTCCCGACGGATTTCGGCCAGCCGCTGGCGGTCCTGCACCAGCTTCTCGGGCTGGACCTGGGAGGCGTAGGCGGCGCGCATGACGGCGGCGCTGAGCTCCTCGCGGGAGACCTCGACCTTGGCCTCCTCCGCGATGCGGGAGAGGACGAACTGGGCGCGCACCCGGACGGCGGCGGCCTTGCGGGATTCGGCGAGGATCTCGTCGCGCTGGGACTCCAGCTGCTCGGGGGAGGCCCCGGAGCGCATCCGGAGCTGGGCGTATTCGTAGAAGAGCTCGCGCGCGACGGCGTCGACGGCCGATTCAGGAAGCGGGAAGTCCAGCCCGGCCAGCAGGGCGTCGACGGCCTTCTCGCGTCGGGCGCGTTCGGCGGCCTGGCGGCGGGAGCCTTCCACGCCCTTGCGGAGCTGGGCGCGGAGCTCGGCCTCGTCGGCGACCCCGACGGACTTGAAGAACTCCTCGTTGAGCGCCGGGACGGCCTTGCGGCGCACTTCCAGGGCCTCGATCGCGTAGGTCACCTGCTTGCCGCGCAGGGCTTCGCGTTCATGGTCGGCGGGGAAGGCGTGGACCGCTTCGGCCTTGTCGCCGGCCTTCAGGCCGACGAGGGACTTGGCGACGGCGGGCACGGCGACGATCTCGCCTTCGGCGCCGGCCTCCTCCCAGGTCGACTGGGCGTGGCCGAAGGCCTTGGCCTCGGGGTCGAGGTCGGCGACCGGCTTGCCGTCGCAGACGCCGGAGTAGGAGACGCGCACGTAGTCGCCCTTGGCGGCGGCCTCGTCGGTCTTCTCATAGCGGGAGCGCTGCTCGCGGAGCTTGGTCAGGTGCTCCTCCACGTCGGCGTCGGTCACCGTGACCGTCTCCTCGGGGACCCGGACGGACTTCCAGTCGGGAGTCTTGAACTCGGGCACGATGTCGACTTCGTAGCGGATGACCACGTCCTTGCCGGCGGCGGAGTCGTCGCGCTGGACGTCGGCCAGTCCATAGAGGGTGAAGGACTTCTCCTCGCCGATGCGGGCGTAGCCCTTGGAGAGCAGCCGCTGGCTGAGCTCGTCGGCGATGGCCTTGCCGTACTTGCCGCGCACGACGGCCTCGGGGGCCTTGCCCGGACGGAAACCGGGGAGGGAGGCCTCCCGCATGAAGCCGCGCACGACCTCCTTTTCGGCGGTGGCGACGTCGGCGGCGGGAATCGTGACGGTGACGCTCCGGCGGGTCGGGTTGGTGACGGCGATCTTCAGTTCCATGTGCTGCGTTGGTAAGGTTGTCCGCCCCGGGCCCAGGCCGCAGGGGGGAACGTCCGAGCAAAGGGAAGGGACCCCCTCGGTCAACAGCGGAGGCGTGCCGTTTTCAGCCCTTGGCGGCCAGCTTGCGCTTCAGGCGGGGCAGCACGCACCGCGGCACGAAGGCGGCGGCCTGGGACAGCCGGTGCCGGGCGATGTCCTTCACGAAGCTGGAGGAGGTCACGAACTGGTCCTGGCTCGGCATGAGCACGACCGTCTCGATCTCCGGGGCCATGAGCCGGTTGGCGTGGGCCAGGTCGAACTCGAACTCGAAGTCGCTGAACTTGCGCAGGCCGCGGATGATCGCGGCCGCCCGGTGGCGGCGGGCGAACTCGACGGTCAGTCCGGAGAGTTCGCGCACCTCGACGCCGCGGATGCCGCGGCAGGCCTCGCGGGCCATGGCGAGGCGCTCGGCCAGGGAGAACCAGGGGTGCTTGGCGTCGCTGGCGGCGACGGCCACGATGACCTTGTCGAAGAGACGGGCGGCGCGGCGCAGGACGTCGAGGTGCCCCTTGGTGACGGGGTCGAAGGTGCCGGGGTACACGGCGGTGCGTCGCTGGCGGGCCATCGTTTTCCTGTTGCCGCTCACTCTCACGCGGGAACATCCTCGCCGCAAGCCCGCATGCAGTTTCTCCGCCAAGTGCCCAACATCCTGACCGCGGCGCGGTTGCCCGCGGTGGTCCTGATCACCGTCTGGACGCATTGGGCCGGGGTCTGGGCGAGCGCCGCCCTCGCGCTGTTCATCGTCGCCGCCCTGACGGACGTCTTCGACGGCTGGATCGCCCGCAAGCTGGACGCGGTGTCCGACTTCGGACGCCTCATGGACGCGCTGGTGGACAAGATCTTCATCCTCGGCCTGCTGGTCGGCATGGCCGCCACCGACTGCCTGCCGGTGACGCGCTGGGATGACGCCGGCCGCGTGATCGCCGCCGATCCGGACGCGGCGCTGCTGGCCTCCTTCGGCGTGATGCTCATCCTGGCGCGCGAATTCCTCATCACGGGCCTGCGGCTCGTCGCCGCCGCCTCCGGCCAGGTGCTCGAGGCGGAGGGGCTGGGCAAGATCAAGACGTTCCTGCAGATCATCGCGATCGGACACCTCATCGGCCTGCGCGCCTACGAGACCCACTGGAAGCTCTCCGCGGCATGGCACCAGCGCTGGGAGCTCATCATCACGGGGCTGTTCTGGCTGGCGGTGCTCCTCACCGTGGTCTCGGGCGCCAGCTATCTCATCCGGCATCGCCGGCATCTGCCCGGCCTCTCGTCATGATGGTGGCCTTCGCCACCCTCGGTCCGCTCGGCCGTCTGCCCGCGCCGGGCACGTGGGGCTCGGCGGCGGGACTGCTGTGGTGGTCCGTGGTGGTGCGTTTCGCCCACGCGCGCGGCTGGCAGCACGAGCTGATCTTCGACCTGCTGGTGGTCGCGGCGGCGGTGCTCATCTGCGGGGTCGCCGTCTTCCTGCTCGGCAAGAAGGACCCCTCGGAGGTCATCCTCGACGAGTTCGCCGCGATGCCGCTGGTCTTCCTGTTCAATCCTCATGTCCATGCCGGCAAGTCGGGACTGCTGCTCATCGTCCTTGGGTTCCTGCTCTTCCGGCTCTTCGACATCACCAAGCCGTTCGGCGTGCGCTCGCTCGAACGACTGCCGGGCGGACTCGGCGTGGTCATGGACGACGTGCTCGCGGCGGCGTACGCCAACCTCGCGCTGCAGGCCTTGGCGCGGCTCTGGGCCGTCCTCTGATGCCGCTGCGTTTCACGGCCCTCCCCGCCGCGGCGCTCCGTGTCACGGGCGGCGACGCGGCCGCCTACCTCCAGGGGCAGTGCACGGCGGACCTGCGTCCGGGTTCGCCCGTGCATGCGCTCTGGCTGAACCGCAAGGGAAGGGTGATGGCGCACACGTTCATCGTGCCGGAGCCGGACGGATCCTTCCTCCTGCTCGCGGAGCGGACTTCCGCCGCCCGGCTGAACGAGGTCGTGCTGGCGAACGCCATCGCGGACGACGTCGTGACGTCGGACGAATCCTCGGCGTGGACCTGGGGCGTGATCGAGGGCACGGCGGAGCCGCCCCTGCCCATCGGCGCCCAGGCTTTCTCCTGCGCACGGCTGCCGGGGGCCGAGGCCCATGCCTATCTCGGCCCGCCCGGATTGCCGCCGGGCTGCGTGCCGGCTGATTTCGAGGCATTGGAACGCCAGCGCATCCTGGCCGGCGTGCCGGTCGTGCCTGACGACTGCGGGGACGGCGAGTTCCCGCAGGAGTGCGGTCTGGAAGCGTGGGTCTCCTATGACAAGGGGTGCTATCTCGGCCAGGAGGTCATGGCCCGCATCCGTTCCATGGGAGCGCTGCGCCGCGTGCTTCGCCTCGTCCGGGGGCGGGGTCCTCTCGTTCCGGGGACGCAGCTGCGAAGCGCTGACGGCCGCCCGGCGGGAACGGTGCGTTCGGCCTCGGGCGAAGACGGCCTCGCGCTGGTGCCCGTCGACCTGGCGGAGGGGGCCGAGCTGGCCTCCGACGGCGGCGCCGTCCGGCTCGGGCCGGCGGCCGCGTTGCCGGGCTGACCCCCATTTCCATTTGCGGACGGACGGCCGCCCCGCACCTTGTCGGTGCGATGCCCGCCGAGTTCCATTATCAGGACCCGTTCCCGCTCGGACCCGACACCACCGAGTACCGGCTGCTGACCAAGGACCACGTGTCCGTCGCCGAGTTCGACGGACGTCCTGTCCTCAAGGTGGCCCCTCAGGCCCTGACCCTGCTGGCGAACCAGGCCCTTCACGACATCAACTTCCATCTCCGCACCGCCCACCTCGAACAGGTGGCCGCCATCCTCGCGGACCCGGACGCCAGCGACAACGACCGTTCCGTGGCGTTGGCGATGCTGCGCAACGCGGAGGTGGCCGCGAAGGGCGTGCTGCCCTTCTGCCAGGACACCGGCACGGCTCAGGTCGTGGCGAAGAAGGGCCAGCAGGTCTGGACCGGCGGCGGCGACGCCGAAGCGCTCTCCCTCGGCGTCTACCAGGCCTACGCCCAGAACAACCTGCGCTACTCCCAGATGGCGCCGCTGGACATGTACGCCGAGAAGAACACCGGCACCAACCTGCCCGCGCAGGTGGACATCTCGGCGGCCGACGGGATGAAGTACGAGTTCCTTTTCGTGGCCAAGGGCGGCGGCTCGGCCAACAAGTGCTACCTGTACCAGGAGACCAAGGCCGTCCTGAACCCCAAGTCCCTCGTCAAGTTCCTCACCGAGAAGATGCAGTCGCTCGGCACCGCGGCGTGTCCGCCGTACCATCTCGCGTTCGTCATCGGCGGGACCTCCGCCGAGGCGACGATGAAGGCGGTCAAGCTCGCCTCGACCCATTACTACGACGCGCTGCCGACGTCCGGCAACGAGCACGGCCGCGCCTTCCGTGACGCCGCCCTCGAGGCCGAGCTGCTCAAGGCCGCCCACGGCCTGGGCATCGGCGCGCAGTTCGGCGGCAAGTGGTTCGCCCTCGACGTGCGGGTCGTGCGCCTGCCCCGTCACGGGGCCTCCTGTCCGATCGGCCTCGCGGTCTCGTGCTCGGCGGACCGCAACGCCAAGGCCCGGATCGACAAGGACGGCGTCTGGATCGAGAAGCTGGAGACCGATCCCGGAAGGTTCATCCCCGCCGGCGCGCGCAAGCACGCCGACGCGTCAAAGGTCGTGAAGGTGGACCTCAACCGGCCCATGGCGGAGATCCGGGCCGAGCTTTCGCGTCACCCCGTGACCACCCGTCTGGCCCTCACGGGCACGCTGGTCGTCGCACGCGACATCGCGCACGCCAAGATCCGTGAGCGTCTCGACCGCGGCGAGGGCCTGCCGCAGTACATCAAGGACCACCCCGTCTATTACGCCGGTCCCGCGAAGACCCCCGCGGGCATGCCCTCGGGTTCCTTCGGCCCCACCACCGCCGGCCGCATGGACAGCTACGTCGAGCTCTTCCAGAAGCACGGCGGCTCGCTCGTGATGATCGCCAAGGGCAACCGCGGTCAGGCCGCGACCGACGCCTGCAAGGCGCATGGCGGCTTCTACCTTGGATCCATCGGCGGCCCCGCGGCGATCCTGGCGCAGGAGAACATCCGCAAGGTCGAGGTCATCGACTACCCTGAGCTCGGGATGGAGGCCGTCTGGAAGATCGACGTCGTCGACTTCCCCGCGTTCATCCTGGTCGACGACAAGGGGCACGACTTCTTCCGCGAGCTGCCGGGAGGCTGCGGCGCCTGCGGCCCCTGAGCGTCCGGTCCAGAAAGCACGGAGGGCGCCCCGTCGGGCGCCCTTCCGTTGCATGGTCTCGGCCGGATCAGGCCTTGGGGTCGTAGGTCGACTTGTCGTAGGCCAGCGCCGTGCGGAAGAAGAAGCTGGTCCCCGGAATCGTCAGGCCGAGTCCGAAGCCCACCCCCTTGCCGAACTTGCGGGCGATGCGCTGGCAGAGCCAGCCCCACCAGACGAACAGCAGGACCAGGGAGAGTATCTTCACGCCTTTCTCGGGGACGACCAGCAGCGGAATCAGGAGCAGCATGGGCAGCGTCCACCAGGCGGAAAGCCCGGCGATGCGGGTGATGATCACATGGTGGTAGGTCGGGATGGTCGCCTTCCATCCTTCATGGCCCGTCTTTTCGAAGATCAGCCAGAGCCCGCGCAGGCTGAAGGCCATCAGTCCGACCAGCGTGGTCGCGAGGAAGCTGACCAAGAAGACCTTGCCGTAGGACACCGCGGAGGCGTCGGCGAGCAGGGCGGGCAGGAGGGGGAGGGATGTCATAAGTATTTTATGTCACGACCGCCTCCGGGTGTCGACCCCTCATCCCGAAAACAGGAAGGGCGCCCGATCGGGCGCCCTTCGCGGGAGGCTTTTGCCGTTCTCAGGCCTGCGCCTGCTGGTCGCCGAGGTACTTCGAGGAACCGAAGCCGAGGATCAGCCAGAAGATGGGCGAGAGGAAGACGAGGCCGAGGGCGAAGCCCACCCCGTGTCCGAAGCGCTTGCTGACATTGATATGGTTCCAGATGATGATGCCCAGCCAGGCGAGACCGCCGATGAAGGGGATGAGGTTGAGCAGGATCGCGAGGGCGAACCAGCCGGACTGTCCGCCGATACGAAACAGAACCACCAGATTGTAGATCGGGATGATGGCGGCCCAGCCGGGCTGTCCGGCCTTCGAGAAGGCCTTCCACATGCCGATCACGACCAGAAGGCCGATGATGATAAACACCATGGCGAAGGCGGCCATGAATGCCATGATGCCGACGGCGACGGCAGCGTCGTTGTCGGCGGTTTGAGCGAGGAGGGATGCGATGTAGGAGTTCATCGCCGCTTTCATTATGGGCAAGGCCGGCCGCAGTCGAGCCGCAAAGCCGGTCCGCCGGGCGGGCTCACTTCTCCCAGTCGAGGGCTCCGCGCTTCACTTCGTACACTAGGCCCAGCACCAGCACGCCGAGGAAGGCCGCGGTGGCGGCGGTGATGGCGATGCCGGCGGCCAGGAATTCACGGTAGACCAGCGCCCACGGCACGAGGAAGACCACCTCGATGTCGAAGAGGATGAAGAGCATCGCGGTGACGTAGAACTTCACCGCGAAGCGGGGGTGGGCCTTGCCCTCCATGGGCAGGCCGCACTCATAGGCCTTGTCCTTGATGTAGTTGCCCTTGGCGCGCTGTCCGAAGAGGTGGCTCGCCGCGAGGATGGCGACCGGCACCGCGAGGCCGAGCGCCGCCTGCACGAGGGCGGGGAGGTAGGTCGCGAGCGACTGGGCTTCGGCGATTAGCATCGTGCGTCCCAACAAAAAGCCCCCGCCTCGGGAGGCAAGGGCTTTCGGGTCCGTGACGGTCGCTACGTCACTTCTGCGCGGGCGGCGCGAACTTGGGCAGGCCCACGTCCCCCTGGGCGGGGGCCTCCGCGGGAGGCGGCGGCGGTTCCACGGCCTTGCGGAAGTCGGCGACCGTGGCGGGGATCTGTTCCCCGAGCCAGCCGGACATCGTGAACTCGGCCTTGGCGGCCAGCGCGTTCGCCGCGTGCTTCGGATCGGAGTGCGAGGCGCGGACGAACATCTTCGGCTGGTCGGCGGGCGTGGCGCCGGGCAGGCGTCCGATCGTCACCGTCAGCGTCGTGCCGTCGAAATACTCGAGCTTCACCGTGGACGACTTCTCAAAAGCCTTCTTCGCCGACGCGTCGTCCTTGGGCAGCGCGTCGGTCGCCCGGAGGTTGGAGAGCCCGCCGGCCATGCTTTCGAGCACGCCGGACTCCTTGCCCGGGAAGGGCTGTCCCTTGCCTGGACGCGCGCCGGTGACCGAGCCGTCCGCCGCCGTGAGCGTGACCGACTTCACCTCCTCCGGGGCCTTGTTGTGCAGCAGCGGGTCGAACCAGGAAGTCGGGTCGCCCTCCACGTAGCCCGTGAAGGTCGTGCGCAGCGCCTCCTTGGCGTCCTTGAGGCGCACGGCTGAGCCGCTGCCGTCGTCGGCCGTACGGCCGATTTCAGCGGACCAGTTCCGGCCGTCGGCCGTCGTGAGCGTGACGACGGTCTCGCCGAGCCCGAGTCTCTCGATCCGCTTCGGGTTGGCGGTGAGCACGCCGAGGTTCTCGGCCTTCTGCAGGGCCCGGAGCAGCGGCGCGAGGCGGTTCTCGACGTCGGCCGGGAGGCCCAGCTTCTCCTTCACGGTCCAGACGTCCCCCGTCCCCTTCTCCAGCGTGGCCGACTTGCCGTTGGCCTTCACTTCCACCTTGGTGACGGCGGCCAGCAGGCCGGGGTCGACGAGCTGGGACTTCGGGGCGGCGGACGGCGCCTCTTCCCGGCCGAGCCGCAGCACGGCCAGGGCGGCCAGTCCGAGGACCAGCGTGGCGATGAGCAGGTTCTTGGTTCGCATGGCGGTTCAAGCGGACTTGCGGCGGCGGGACAGCGCGTAGAGCAGGCCCAGCAGGGCGGCGAGCGCGGGGCCGGCGACCAGGTTGAGCACCTGAAGGCGGCGGCCGAGCGAGTTCACGTCCTCGCTGAGCCCGCGGCGGATCACCCGCCGCTCTTCGGAGAGCCGGTCGACCTCGTCCTGGAACTTCTCCACTTCGCGCTGCAGCTCGGGAGTGATGACGAGCGCGCCCTTCTGGACGCCGGCGCCGCCCGTGCGCGAGAGCTCGGTGATGCGGCCGTTGGCCTCCTCGAGCTTGCGCTCGATCTCGTCCAGCTTCGCCTGGTAGCGCATCGAGGCCTCGCGTTCGAGCGCGAGGACCTTGGTGAAGGGCCGGATCGAGGTGCCTTTGGAGCGCAGCTCCACCAGTTCCTCGCTGCCGGCGAGCGTCTCCAGCGCGCTCAGCGCGAAGGAGAGATTGTCATTGATGGCCTCCATCGCGACCTGCCCCCCGCCGATCTGCCGCTGGCGCACCGTGAAGGGGTCGAGCATGAAGTCCGAATCGGCCACGACCAGGAGCCGGCCCGGCTGGGCGGACTCCTTCAGGTGGCCGTCGGCCTTGGGCGCCGGCGCGGGCTTGCCGTCGGGGCCGGGCGCGGGCTTGGGCGGGCCGTCCGGGAAGGCGGAGGTGAACGTGCCCGTGACCGTGGCGGCGAGGACGCGCGTGCGTCCGTCGGCCTTGAAGGCGAGCGCCACCTTCTCGAAGGGTCCGGCGTTGGCCGAGGCCGTGGGGACCGCGCCCGCGCCGGGTCCCGCGAGGGTCACCAGCGGCGTGAGCTTGAGGCGCTTCTCCGCGCCGGAGATGAGGGCCAGCTCGCCGGCCTCCATGAAGCCGAGTTCGCGCAGGTCGCTCGTGAGCGGCGAATCCTGGGCGAGCCCCTGCGGCGGCACCGAGAAGGCGGAGGGATACTGCACCGGTTCGCCGCGCGAGCCGCGGATCTGCACCGAGTTCGCCGCGTCGCCGGACACCCCGGCCATCTCCGCGTTCACGCCCCAGCCGCGGAGCAGCGCGGGGTCGCTCGAGGCGCCCATCGCGGCCATCGGCGCGACCATGAACGGCATGCTGCCCTGCTGGAACTTCTGGAAGCGGGAGAGCGGGTCGGCGGCCACGAAGACCGCGCCGCCCTTCATCAGGAACTGGTCGATCTGGTAGGAAAGGCCCTCGGCGAGGCCGAAGGGATGGATGAGCGCCACCACCTTCACGTCCTTGGGCAGCTCCGCCGCCTGGTTGTTGAGCGTCACGACCTCGAACGTCTGTCCGAGCTCGGCGATGAGGAAGTCGGCGGGACCGGACTGCTCGCCCTGCGGGGACGGCATGCCGGTGATGGGCAGTCCGCTGATGACGGCCAGCTTGGGCCGTTCCAGCCGGGAGGCCGAAGCGATGAGCTTCGTCACGTCGTATTCCAGGAAGCGTTCGCGGGAGGGGTCGAGCATCGGGACCGCCTTGACCGTGTCCGCCTGCGTGGCGGTGAGCCCGAGGTAGGCCGAGCCCTGCGGCGTGCGCATGGCGCCGAGCCCGTGGCGCTGGGCGCGCTGCTCCTCCTTGGTGTCGGGGCGGGGGTCGGTGACCGTGAGCCGCACCTTGCCGTCCGAGCGGGCGGCGTATTCACGGAGCAGCGTCTCCACGCGACGCGAGTAGCTTTCCAGATAGGGGCGCAGCTTGACGTCCGAACGGCTGACGAACAGCTCGACCGTGACGGGTTCGTCGAGCCCGCGCACGACCTTGAGCGAGCCGGGCGAGAGCGTGAACGTGCGGTCCTCGGTCAGGTCCTGACGGAGGTCGACGGCTCCGAAGATCAGGTTGATGAAGAAGGCCGCGGCCAGGATGGCGAGGGCGGCGAGGGCGGCTTGGGCGCGTGACATGTCAGGGTCCTCCGTTTCAGCGGCGTTCGATGATGACGGTGCTCAGTCCGAGGCCGGCGAAGGCCACGGACAGGAAGTAGGCCGCCGGACGCGCGTCGACGAGTCCCAGCGTGAAGGGTTCCAGGTTGCGCCAGAGTCCGACCCGTCGGACCTCGTCGATCGCGCCCGAGGAGAAGGCCCCCGACAGCAGCTCGTCGAAGACCCCGTATCCGACCAGCACGAGCACGAAGCAGCCGAGGAAGCCCGTGACGAAGGCGATGACCTGGCTGCGGGTGAGGGCTGAGGCCACCGCGGCGACGCCCAGGCAGGCGCCTGCGCAGAGCAGCGAGCCGAAGTAGCCGGCGGCGATGACGCCGACGTCGGGATCGCCGAGCCAGCCCACCGTGAAGGCGACCGGCAGGGTGATCGCCAGCGCGCAGGCGAGGAACAGCCAGGCCGCGAGGAACTTGCCGAGCGCCGCCTGCCAGACCGTCACCGGCCAGGTCAGCAGCAGTTCGAGCGTGCCCTGCCGGCGCTCCTCCGCCCAGAGCCGCGCGCCGGCGGCCGGCGCGAGGAAGGCCCACAGCCAGGGGTGGTAGAGGAAGAACCGGTCCAGCCCGGCGACCCCCGCCTCGTAGAGCCCGCCCACGAAGAACGCGAGGGACACCGCGAAGGCGTTGAAGACCGCGAGGAACACGTAGGCGAGCGGCGTGCGGAAGTAGCCGGCGAACTCGCGCCGGAGGACCGCGCGGAAGGCCGCGCCGGAGGATGGAGAGTCTTTCATGAGAGGGAAGGGGTCAGGCGGTGAGCTGGCGGAAGACGGCGTTGAGGTCGGCGCCGCGGGCGAGGAACTTCTCACGGGTCTCGTCGCAGCGGATCTCGCCGCGGGCGATCACGACCACCCGCGTGCAGAGTTCGGCGACCTCCTCGAGGATGTGGGTGGAGACGATGACGGCCTTGCGGGCGGCCATGTCCTTGAGGATGCGCCGCACCTCGTGCTTCTGGTTGGGGTCGAGCCCGTCGGTGGGCTCGTCCAGGATGAGCACCTCGGGGTCATGGATGACCGCCTGGGCGAAGCCGACGCGCATCCGGTAGCCCTTCGACAGCGTGTCGACGCTCTGTCCGGCGACCTCGCCGAGCCGGCAGAGGTCGAGCGTCGCGCGCACGCGTTCAGCCGGATCCGCGAGCCCGCGCAGGTCGGCGGCGAAGCGGAGGAACTCGCGCACGGTCATCTCGCCGTAGGCCGGGGCGCCTTCGGGCGAGTAGCCCAGGTGCCGCTTCGCCTCGACCGGATTCTCGGCGACGTCGTGACCGGCGACGGCGGCCGAGCCGGAGTCGGCCCGAAGATGGCCGGTGAGCAGCTTCATGGTCGTGGACTTGCCGGCGCCGTTAGGGCCGAGGAAGCCGACGACTTCGCCGCGGTCCGCGGTGAAGGACACGTCACGCACGGCGAGCAGCGCGCCGTAGGACTTCCGGAGGTTTTTGGCTTCGATGAGTGGCATGGCGGGGAAATCAGCGGACCTGGGGCGTGCCCTGCACCGCGAGACGGATGCCCGCCTCCTGGAGCTTCTCGGTCAGTCGGACCAGCAGCCGCTGGTTGAACTCCGCCTGGCGGCGGAGGTCCGCGGGGTGATACCAGTAGATGTAGCGGAGGTTGACCGACCAGTCGCCGAACTCATGCACGCTCACCATCGGGGGGTGGCGCGGGTCCGAGCCTTCGTGGCCGGAGAGGGCCTGACGGAGGATCTCGGCGGCCTCGCGCACCTTGTCGGCGGGAGTGTTGGCCTCGAGGTGGACGAGTTCGAGGCACCGGATGAAGTCGCGCCGGGTCAGGTTCACGATGGCGCGGTTGGCGAGGTCGCTGTTGGGGATGGTCAGGGTCTGCCCGTCGTTGAGCTCGATGGTCGTGGAGCGCAGGCCGAGCGCGCGGACCTTGCCCTCGTGGGAGCCGGTGTTGATGACGTCGCCGAGCGTGAAGGGCTGGTCGACGATGAGCATCACCGCGCCGAAGACGTTGCGGAGCGTGTCCTGCGAGGCGAAGGCGAGGCCGAGGCCGCCCGCCGCCAGCAGGCCGAGGATGGACTTCGAGATCTCAGGGTCGATGATCGAGACCGCCTTCACTCCGCCGACGAGCACCACCGCGACCTTGGTCACGGTCGAAAGCATCGGGACCAGCACGTCGTCGAGCTTGTTGTCGGTGCGGTCGGCCATCTTCTCCGCCCAGGCGATGGGCACGGCAACCATCTGGAACACCGAGGCGGTGTGGGCGAGTGAAAGCAACAGCTCGATGGACTTGTTGGCCGCCATGTCGTAATCGGCGGGAACAAGGCGGTCGTTCTTGAGCTGGAAAAGGAAAAGCGTGTAGGCCGGGATGAGGTATTGGGATGACCTGCCGAGGGCCGCCACAAGCGCTTTCAGGATGAGGTCCTTGCTGAACAGCTCCGAAATCCAGCTGAGGATCCGTTTGGAAATCCAGCCGACAATCACCGCCGCGGCCATGCAGGCGAGGGCTGTCGCCACAAGTCCGCCGTCGACCCCGTTTTCGCCGGGCATGTCCTTGGGGCCGGCTGAGGCCGCCGCGTCTTGAGTCTGTGCGAGCAGGATCATGCTGGGCTGGGGAGAAGGACCTTTTTAGATAGAGCGAAGGCAACCCGATTTCAAGCGCTCCCGAAAGCCCTATCCGCTTGATGCGGTGGGCTGCCCCCGCCACGCTGTCCGAAAGCATGACTGAATCCTCAGAAAAGCCCTCCGGCCGGCCTGTCGTGCTCACCTGCGCGCAGCCGACTGGCAGGCTGCACC
>JACCDM011929260.1_pt1 | contig 13415 bp, 11 predicted proteins | sample 7445851 | NCBI WGS metagenome assembly JACCDM01 (sample SAMN15323438, study PRJNA562643) | freshwater metagenome | isolation source: river surface water | place: USA:Blue River Watershed | collected 2017-08-16
ACCAATCCAAAGCACCACGTTGTGCTGTAGTTGAACAGTTTGCATACATCCAATCCATTCCATTTTCAGCAACTAAAGGCATTAACGACTGTGTTAATTCTTCAACTGTTTCATTAAATGCTTCAGATGGAGAGTGACCATTTTCACGCAATACTTCATATTGAGCAGCGAAAATACCTTGAATCGCTCCCATTAATGTTCCACGCTCACCAGTTAAGTCAGATGTAACTTCCTTATAAAAATCAGTTTCGAATAAATATCCAGAACCAACACCAATAGCCATCGCAATACATTTCTCACGTGCCTTACCAGTTGCATCTTGATAAATTGCGAATGAAGAGTTCAATCCTTTTCCTTCTACAAATAAGCGACGTAATGAAGTACCTGACCCCTTTGGAGCTGCTAAAAATACATCAACATCAGCTGGAGGAACGATACCTGTTTTCTCTTTGTAAGTGATACCAAAACCATGAGAGAAATACAATGACTTACCTGCAGTCAAATATTTCTTAACTGTTGGCCACATTTCAATTTGTGCAGCATCAGATAATAAGTAACAAATAATTGTTCCTTTTTCTAAAGCCTCTTCAATTTCGAATAAAGTTTGACCTGGTACCCAACCATCAGCTACGGCCTTGTCATACGTTTTTCCTTTTCTTTGACCAACGATTACATTTAATCCATTGTCTTTCATGTTCAATGCTTGACCTGGACCCTGTACACCGTAACCAATTACAGCAATTGTTTCGTTTGCCAATACTTGTCTAGCTTTTTCTAATGGAAACTCTTCACGAGTTACTACCTGCTCCACTACACCACCAAAATTAATCTGTGCCATGTTTTGATTTGTTTAATTTATACTTTCTTATTCTTTTATGATATTATACAATTTCCCAATTGCCTTCTGGCAAATATTCTACTAAACCTTTTTCCGTTTTACCAACTGCCACACGACCGGATTTAATGTATTCCAAAATATCCCATTGTTTTAAATATTGATAAAACTCTCCAATCTCTTCTTCTGTTCCATTTTTTTCAACCACCACATAATCCATTCCAAAATGAACCACTTTCGCATTCCAATCTAAATTTATGGCTTTCGCATCAATTGGTTTTCCTCCCAAGGGAGCTGCGATTTTAAAGAGTGCTATTTCATTAAAGACAATTTCATTGTCTAAATACCCAAATACTGCCAATACATCCGTAATTTTTCGAATTTGACGAACCAACTTTTCTACAAATTCTCTGTTTTCATTACGAATAACAATCGTAAAACGAGAAACTCCTTTACGTTCTGTTTCAGATACCGTCAACGACTCAATATTTAAACGACGGCGTGTAAATACGATCGTAATCCTATTTAATAGTCCTACAGTATTTGTAGTAAATATAGATATAGTATATGTTGTTGACATTTTTCTACTCAAGCCTTACGTTTGTTACACAACTTCCTGCTGGAACCATAGGGAAAACATTTTCTTCTTTTTCACAAATAATTTCCAACAAATATGGTTTATCTGAATTCAATAAAGTATCCAAGGAATTCGATAAATCACTTCTATCTTTTACGGTATGGCCTTCAATACCAAAACCCTTTGCAATTGTAATAAAATCTGGATTTTGTAATTCAACAAATGAATAACGATTATCGAAAAACAATTGCTGCCATTGGCGAACCATTCCTAAGAAATTATTATTCAAAATTATAATTTTAACAGGCAATCCACTTTGCGCAATAGTTCCCAATTCTTGCAATGTCATTTGGAAACCCCCATCACCAATAACTGCTACCACTTCTCTTTCAGGCACACCCACTTTAGCTCCAAATGCTGCAGGTAGGGCAAAACCCATCGTTCCTGCTCCACCACTCGTCACTATTGAATTATTTTTCTTAAAGCGATAATAACGATTGGTAATCATCTGATGCTGTCCCACGTCTGTTACGACAACCGCCTCTCCTTTTGTCTTTTCAGACAATAGATTGACCGCCTCTCCCATTTTGATTTGGTTACCTTCGTGAAACAACTCTTTTTTATTTATCTTATCATACTCCTCGTCCTCATATTTTTTAAACTCATTTCTCCATTCACTATGATCGGCCTGATTAATGAGAGGCAAAAGAGCTTTCAAAGTCGCTTTTGCATCTCCAACTATTGGAGCATCTGCTTTTACATTTTTATCAATCTCACTCGGATCAATCTCGATATGAATGACTTTCGCCTGCTTTGCATACGTATTTAAATCACCCGTAATACGATCATCAAATCGCATTCCAATAGCAATTAATACATCACAAGAATTCGTCAATACATTTGCACCATAATTTCCGTGCATTCCCGGCCAACCTACATATAATGGATGATCAGCATCCATGGCCGACATTCCTAATAAAGTTGTGGCAACAGGAGCACCTGATTTTTCAACAAAAGCCTTCAAGTCTTCTTCTGCATTGGCGATTAATACACCATGTCCAGCCAAAATATAAGGTCTTTTTGCGGAGTTAATTAATTTTGCAGCAGCCTCCACATGTTCCTTTTTAGGTTCTACACGTGGACGGTAAGAAATAATAGACGAACATTTCTCATATGTAAAAGGAATCGTCATTAAATCTGTTTGTGCAGTTCGAGTGATATCAATTAAAACAGGACCTGGACGACCGCTCTCAGCAATATAAAATGCTTTAGAAATCACTTCTGGAATTTCATTTGCATCAACAACTTGATAATTCCATTTGGTAATAGGCATTGTCATACCAATTACATCACACTCTTGAAAAGCATCAGTTCCTAAAAGATTGCCTTTCACTTGACCAACGATACATACCAATGGGGTTGAATCCAACATGGCATCAGCGATTGGGGTAATCAAATTGGTAGCACCTGGACCAGAAGTTACCATACACACACCTGCTTTATTTAACATGCGTGCATAACCCTGAGCTGCGTGTCCAGCACCTTGTTCATGACGAACCAATATATGTTTTAATTGATCTTGATAATCGTAAAGTGCATCATACGTTGGCATGATGGCTCCTCCAGGATATCCAAAAATCACACTGACCCCTTGATCAACCAAAGATTGCATGATAGCTTGCGCTCCTGTCAAAAATGCTGGCTGAACTTTTTTTATGGCTTCAGAAGATTCTGTCTGGGTCTGTCCCATGGTCAATTAATTTTATAATTTCAATTCAAATGGTTTCGAATAGGCTAATTTAAGGCTTCATTTGCTTAAAAAAAACCAAAATCGTCATTTTTTATAAATCTGTTACGCATCCTTTACTTGCAGAGGAAACGTTTTTGATGTATTTTCTTAAAACACCTCTCGTATGAGGTGAAGGCATTGGCTTCCAGGCCTTTCTGCGCTCTTCCATCTCTGCATCAGAAATATGCAAAGTCATGGTATTGGCTACCGCATCAATGGTAATTTTATCTCCATCTTTTACCAAACCAATAGGTCCACCCTCTTGAGCTTCTGGCGTTATGTGTCCAACCACGAAACCGTGTGAGCCTCCAGAAAATCTTCCGTCGGTAATCATCGCTACCTTATCACCTAAACCTGCTCCCATAATGGCTGAAGTTGGTTTTAGCATTTCTGGCATACCCGGACCACCTTTAGGACCCTCGTTACGAATAACAACTACATGTCCAGCTTTAATTTCACCTTTCGACAAAAATTCAATAATCTCTTCTTCTCTCTCACAAACTTTAGCAATTCCTTCAAAACGCTCTCCTTCTTTTCCTGTGATTTTTGCCACAGCTCCCTCAGGGGCTAGGTTACCATATAAGATTTGCAAGTGTCCTGTTTTCTTAATTGGAGAAGACAATGGTTTGATAATTTGTTGATTTTCAAATTCTAAATCTTCTACTTCTGCTAAATTTTCAGCTAATGTTTTTCCTGTAACAGTCATACATTCTCCATGCATGAAACCATTTTTCAACAAATATTTCATTACTGCCTGTACACCTCCAATAGAAAGCATATCTTCCATAAAATATTTTCCAGAAGGTTTCAAATCTGCAATTAAAGGAGTACGATCCGAAATCGCTTGAATATCTTTCAGAGTAAATTCGATTCCAGCATCATGAGCTATTGCTAAATAATGCAGTACAGCATTTGTTGAACCACCTAAAGCCATCACAATCGTCATTGCATTTTCAAATGCCTTACGTGTCATGATATCTTTTGGACAAATATTTTTCTCCAACAAATTCTTCATTGCTGCTCCAATAGCCAAACACTCTGCTTTTTTACCTTCGTGAGTCGCCGGATAGGTAGAAGAATTAGGAAGTACCAAACCCATAGCCTCCATTGATGATGCCATCGTATTCGCTGTATACATACCTCCACAAGCACCCGGACCTGGAATAGAGTTCTGAATCACTCCTTCGTAATCTTCATCTGAAATATTACCTGCAAATTTTTGACCTAATGCCTCAAATGCAGAAACAATATCTAATTTTTTTCCTTTGTATTCACCACTTCGAATTGTCCCTCCGTAAACCAACATCCCTGGGCGATTCAAACGAGCCAAAGCCATCATAGCTCCTGGCATATTTTTATCACAACCTACAACGGCAATCACACCATCATACCATTGTGCTCCAACCACATTTTCAATTGAATCAGCAATAATATCACGAGAAGGCAAAGAATAACTCATTCCATCGTTACCATTCGTCATACCATCAGAAACACCGATTGTATGAAAAATCAATCCCACCATTCCATTATCTTGAATTCCCTTTTTCACATGAACAGATAAACCATTAAGGTGCATATTACAAGGATTACCCTCATAACCAGTACTTGCAATACCAATTTGAGCTTTGTTCATATCTTCCGTTGTCAAACCAATACCATAAAGCATTGCTTTTGCAGCCGGATTTGTTACTTCTTGAGTAAGCGTTCTAGAGAATTTATTTAATGCCATAACGGAACAAATTTTTTCAAACAACAAATATACACAATCAAATTTGCATTTTTAGCCAATAAACCGAATAAACTTTGGCTCAATTAGATAAAAACAAACAAACATCAGGAAAATCATATTTTACACTTCTTCTCCAACCTGCTGCCTCCACATTGCATAATACAATCCTTTCAATTTCAACAATTCATCATGATTTCCTTCTTCCACAATTTTACCTTTTTCCAACACATAAATACGTGTCGCATGCATAATGGTTGATAATCGATGGGCAATTAAAATGGAAATATGTGATGTGTTTTGAGACACGGCTCGGATGGTCTCAGAAATTTCCTCTTCAGTCAATGAATCTAATGCAGAAGTAGCTTCATCGAAAACTAATAAATTGGGATTTCGTAACAATGCTCTCGCAATACTTAAACGTTGCTTCTCTCCACCTGAAACCTTTACCCCTCCTTCTCCAATTAATGAATCCAACCCTTTGTCGGCTCTTGCTAACAACGTTTGACAAGCTGCTTTTTGCAACACATCCATACATTGTTCGTCCGTTGCATCTGGATTAACAAAAAGTAGATTCTCCTTGATTGACCCTGAAAACAATTGTGTGTCCTGAGTCACAAATCCTATTTTTTTACGCAACTCATCAAAATCTATTTCATCCCCTGGTATTCCGTTATAAAACACGGCCCCCTGCTTAGGACGATATAAGCCTACTAACAACTTAACCAAAGTTGATTTTCCAGCACCAGATGGACCAACAAAAGCAATACTTTCACCACCTTTCACTTGAAAAGAAATATCATTCAATGCATTTAAAGTGGCAGATTGATGCTTAAAACTTACTTGGTCAAAAGTCAGTTTATTTATATTCCCAAGTTGTTTTGGCTCTGCTGGTTTCACTTCTTTTGGAATATCAAATATCTGAGCAAAATTCTGTAATGAAACCTCCGCCTCTCGGTAAGTATTTACTACATTTCCAATTTCTTGCAATGGATTAAACAAAAAGAAGGAATAGATATTTAATGAATAAAATTGTCCAATTGTAATTTGCCCTTTATATATTAAATAAATTAAAACAACAACCATTAACATACGCAACAAATTCACGCATGTTCCCTGCACAAATGCCATAGAACGCACATAACGCACTTTCTTTAATTCCAATTTTAAAATCTTTTCAGTTGTCGCATTCAATTGTCCAATTTCTTGTTCAGCCAAGCCAAGCGATTTCACTAATTCGATATTTCGTAAACTTTCAGTAGTAGATCCAGCTAGTCCAGCAGATTCTTTCACAATTTGAATCTGAATAGTTTTAATTTTTTTACTTAAAACAGAAGAAACAAAGGCAATCAGAGGTCCAGTAATCAAAAACAGAGGCATCACCGACCAGTGAACTGAAAATGCATACGTAGAAATAAATACTAAGGCAATTAGACTCTGAAACAAGATATTGATTCCTACCGTAATCAATTTTTCAACATCTACTCGAACCTTTTGTAATTTCCCCAATGTCTCACCCGAGCGTTGATCTTCAAAAGTCTCATAAGGCAATTCTAACGAATGCCTGATTCCATCTGAATACAATTTTGCTCCTACTTTCTGAGTAACCGTATTAATCACATAATCTTGAAAATTCTTCGCAACTCTAGAAACAAAAGCCACACCAACAGATGCCAAGGCCAATGGCCAAATGGCATTCATGAACTGTTCCATCGTATGCGTCTCTGCACGATAAATACCGGCTACATCATCAATGATTTTCCTAAAAATATAAGGATCCATTAAAGAAAATATCTGGTTGGTCGCAGCCAATAATAAGGCTCCTAGCACCCGATAACGATATTCTTTTAGATATTTAAATAATATGTTCAATTGAGAATTGTTAATTGTAAATTGTAAATCTAATCCCTTTTCCCTAAAACCTCGTCAATGCCATGTTTGCAACCGTTTTACCAATAGATAATGAGGATGTTGCAGCAGGACTTGGTGCATTCAAAATATTAATCACTTTCGCATCTTCCACAATTGAAAAATCATCAAGCAATCCTCCATTTCGATCACATGCTTGTGCACGAACTCCTGCTCCACCTTCGACTAAATCAGATTCTTGAATCTCGGGGATCAACACTTGTAGGGCTTTTGTAAACGCCGCTTTTGAAAAGGAACGATACATTTCACCTAAACCTGTTTCATAATATTTCATGGCAACCTTTTGAAATCCTGGCCAAGACAAGGTATCCCAAAGTTCTTTAAAATCAATATTTAATTTTCTGTATCCTTCTTTTCTAAATGCCAATACTGCATTAGGTCCTGCCTCTACACCACCACGTTTCATTCGTGTAAAATGTACACCTAAAAATGGGAAATTTGGATCAGGTACTGGATAAATTAAATTCTTAACCAAATATTCTTTATCAGCTCTTAGTTTAAAATATTCACCTCTAAATGGAATAATACGAACATCTAAAGGTTTACGTTGTGACATCTGTGCTACTTTATCTGAATATAAACCAGCACAATTAATCACTAATTTAGTTTCGTATGAACCTTTGTTAGTCTCAACAATTGATACTGTTTGTCCTTTTGTAATTCCAATCACTTGCTCTCCTAAATGCATTTCAACCCCATGTGTATCATTTAATACAGCTAATTTTTCAGCAACCTTACGGTAATCAACGATACCTGTTTGAGGCACCCACATGCCTTCTACACCTGTTACATAAGGTTCATGTTCACGCATTTCTTCAACTGAAATTTTCTTAATACCATCCAAACCATTTTCTTGCCCACGCACATATAAATTATGCAACAAAGGTTTTTGTTCTTCAGTTGAAGCAACAACAATTTTACCAGTTAATTCAAAAGGAATTTCATTCGTATTACAAAAATCTATTAATTGATGATATCCTTCTATGCAATTTTTCGCTTTTAGAGAACCTGGCTTATAATATAATCCAGAATGGATCACACCTGAATTATTACCTGTTTGATGCATAGAAACCGCTTTTTCTTTTTCAAATAAAGCAATTTTTAATTCTGGTTTTTGTTCTAAAAGACGGTGAGCTGTTGCTAAACCAACGATACCTCCACCAACAATAATTACATCGAATGCCATAACTAAGATTTAAACAACAAAGATACGCATTTAGTTCGAAGGAATATATGTAAATTGCAAGATGAATCCATCAATTGAAAAGCTTTATCGTATTTGTCAAAAAAACGAAAAACTCATTTTGGGTTTAATGTCTGGAACCTCTATTGATGGCTTAGACATGGCATTATGCAAGTTCTCTGGATTTGGCACAGATACTAAGGTTCAAATCCAACATTTCACAACGGTTCCCTTTGAAGAATCATTTAAAAAAAAGGTACGTTCAATTTTTGCAAAAGAGGAAATTCATTTCCCCGATTTATCAACTTTAAACGTTGAAATTGCTCAAAAGCATGCTGAAATCATCAATGATACTTTGAAATCTTGGGGAATTAGAAATGATGATGTGGATATCATTGCAAGTCACGGACAAACAGTCATGCATCGACCCATGCGCGACCATTCCTTACCTAATTCTACTTTACAAATTGGAGATGGAGATCATTTAGCTGCCTTGACAGGTATCATTACCTTATCAGACTTTAGACAAAAGCATGTGGCAGCAGGTGGTGAAGGAGCGCCATTAGCCATATTTGGAGATTATTTATTATTTGGAAAAGCTGGAGAAAATCGAATTCTATTAAATATCGGGGGGATAGGAAATTTTACGCTTATTCCGGGCGATTTACGCCCGGATTTAATTCGAGTTACCGATACGGGTCCGGGCAATACCTTGATTGACGCTTTAGTTAGACGTTATTATCCAGGACAAAGTTTTGACAAAGATGCAGCCATTGCTCGTCAAGGAATTGTTTCTGAAAAACTGCTTGAATTTATTATGAAAGATGCTTTTTTTAAGGAAGAATTCCCAAAAAGTACAGGTCCTGAAAAATTCAATTTAGATTGGTTAAATCAAAAAATAGTAGAAATAGGAGTTGTTTTATCTCCAGAAGATCTTATTTGCACTATTTCTGAATTAACTGCCAGAAGCATTTCAGAAGCGATTAGCAACTATCTAAATATTGATTCTCGTTTCCCTACGCGATTACTCGTAAGTGGCGGAGGCAGTTGCAATCCTTTTATAATGCAGCGATTATCAGAATTAAATCCAACACTTACCTGTGAAGATTTTGATGTGTTAGGATTTGATTCTAGTGCGAAAGAGGCTGTACTTTTTGCCTTATTGGCAAATGAAACCCTGTGTGACCATTCAGTTTTTAAAGGCAGGAAATTGGGAGATAGTCCGTGGCCTACTTTAGGAAAAATTAGCCTACCTCTTTAAATTTGTTTTATGAAGTTAAGATTCCAAGATTTAATCTTGTTTGAAGATCAAGATTTAATTGTGATAAATAAGCCCGCAGGCATTTCCACCTTAGATGAGCGAAAAGACGATTTTGCACCAAGTATTTTACGAATGGCTAAAGGATATTCTTCTGACGCTCAAGTAGGACATCGATTAGATAAGGAAACAACTGGAGCACTAGTAATTGCTAAAAATCCGGAAGCATATCGACATATTTCGATGCAATTTGAGCATCGAGAAACAGCCAAAAGGTATCATGCAATTATAGAGGGAATTCATGATTGGGATGGCATTATGGTTAATTTACCAATACACCCCTTAAAAGACGGTAAGGTTATTATAGACCGTCAAAAAGGGAAGCATGCTGAAACCTGGTTTCGAACTATTCAGGCATTTAAAGGTTATACATTGGTTGAGTGTTTACCCATAACAGGAAGAATGCACCAAATCAGAATTCATTTAACTTGCTTAAAAGCGCCAATTGTTTGTGATGAAATGTATGGTGGTCAAATTGTGTATTTATCTGATTTAAAAAAGAAATTTAATTTAAAAAAGGAGACAGAAGAACTTCCACTGATGAGGAGGGTTGCCTTGCATGCGTATAGTTTAACCTTTAAATTATTAAATGGAGAGGTCAAAGAAGTAATTGCTCCATATCCGAAGGATTTTGCTGTTTTAGTCAAACAGTTAGAAAAGAATTCGTAATTTTAGACTTAATTGGCTCCATAGTTCAATGGATAGAATATAGGTTTCCGGTACCTAGGATTCAGGTTCGATTCCTGATGGGGCTACTAAAGAGTTGAAAGTGAAGAGTTGAAAGTTGAAAGTGGAAAAATAAAAAACCACTATTAACTTTCAACTTTCAACTCTTCACTTTCAACTCTTCACTTTCAACTTTCCACTCAAATAGAGTTTCTCAGCAATTCGACACTTTTTCTAACTCCAGATCTTGGATCTTCTTTACCTTCAAATTCGATTGAAACGTATCCTTGATAATTTACCTTTTTCAACATCTTCATAATTCGAGGATAATCTAAATCCAACGTATACCATTCCCCCCCTCCATAATAGGTTTTAGCCTGAACAAAGCTTGCTTTTGGAACAATTTTCTCCAATTTTTCATACGGGTTTTCCAGGAAATTTCCTGTATCCATTAATAATCCTAACCAGGGCGAATTGACTGTATCATGAATACGCAACATACCTTCAGGTGTTGATCCTAAACCCCAATGATTTTCCAATGCTAATAAAACACCACATTCCTCCGCTTTTGAAAGACATTGTTGAATACCATCAACACACCATTTGTAACCATCATCTTCAGTATAACCCGGCAAGATTGGCTCCACTCCTCTGTTGGCCATTAATTCATCAAATGATTTTATGGTATTCCACCGACCTGTATTTAATCGCAAGCATGGAATACCCATTTTATAGGCTAATTCAATGCAATGAATCGTGTGATCTACATGCTTTTTTAATTCTGCTTTATCAGGGGTAACAAATCCTTGATGAATAGAAAGGCAAGTCATTGCAATTCCATTTACAAATGCATGTTTTTTAAGTTTCTGTAAATAGGAATTCTCTTCACTTTCCATTTGCCGATGCAAGACATCAATACCTTCTAATCCTAAAGAAGCTGCCTCATCAATAACTTTTTCAATTGGGAAACGATCCCCTTTAAAATGCCAATAAGAATAGCTTGAAACACTTAATTTAATCTTAGGCTCAAGTTTTGGCTTTGACAAATTAATATTTTGAACAGACGTGCTACTTGCCAGAGCACCCAACATTGAATTTTGCAAAAAGTCTCTTCTTTCCATAGCTTTTCCAATAGGTTAAACACTTTTATAAATTAATTCAAAAAAATTACCAAAACCATGTTTTATTTTTTTATTCAATGAAAATCCATTAGTGTGTAATAAATGCTCTATTTCTTCTTGATTATTTTGCAGATACATATCGTCTAAATGAGACTCCAACTGAATTAACTTAATTGGAGCAAATTCACCATTAAACAAGCCTTTCAAACATTTCAATTCATGTCCTTCTGTATCAATTTTCAAAATATCTATTTTTGATATTTGATGATCTGCAATGACTGAAGCTAAAGTATACACTGGAACATCGTATTTCTTGAAAAACATCTGATGTTTATTAACTCCCAAAATAGAAGCCTTGGTATCTAAATATGCACTATCAAAATTTAATTCTTCAAAAGTTGAAGTTTCATCAAAAACACTTTCATTGAATGTCAAAACACCATCAACATCACTAACCCCCACATTAAACAAAAGTATATTTGAATTGTTTTTGTATTTTTCTTTTAATCGATTAAACAGAGTTGGATTTGGCTCAAAGGCATAAATACGATAATTAGAATAAATACTCTTAAAGAAGTCGATACTTTGACCTTTATTTGCCCCTATGTCAAAAATTGTAATTTCATTGGTACAATTTATAGCATTATTGAATTGATCATTTTCAAGAAAATATTTTTTTAAAAGTGGATAAAAAAATATCTTTTCATTTAAATGAATTAAAAATTGAATAATTTTGATTCTAATATTCATTAACTATTTAAAAATTAACTTTCCTAGAAGAATTTGTGTAACCGAAAATTACTATAATTTCCTACTAATTTAATATAAAAAAATTCAAATGAAGATCGGTTTTGATGCTAAAAGACTTTTTCTAAACAAAACTGGCCTTGGAAATTATTCAAGATTTGTCGTTGACTCATTATTGAAGTATTATCCAGAAAATACCTATTTTTTGTATACACCAAAGACTAGCAACAATCATAGCACAGCTCATTACTTAACACAACCCAAAGTAAAAATTATTCAGCCAAGAGGTATTTTGAGCATTTCATTCCTAAAATCCATATGGAGAACGTTCTTTATTTCTTTAGAGAAAAGCTCCAAAGATTTAGATATTTTTCATGGATTAAGTCATGAATTACCTTTTAGATTATCTAAAAAAATTAAAAAAATTGTCACTGTACATGATTTAATTTTTTTAAGATATTCAAAACTATTTAATCCAATTGACGTATTTATTTACAAATGGAAACTAAAATCAGCATGCAATAGGGCAGATAAAATCATCGCAATCAGCGAACAAACTAAGCAGGATATTATTCATTTTTTTCATATTGAACCAACTAAAATCCATGTAATTTATCAAGGTTGTAATGAAATCTATTTTCAAAAAGTTGATGTAGCTCGAAAAAAAATAATTAAACAAAAGTATCAACTCCCTGATCAATTCATTTTAAATGTTGGCAGTATAGAAGAAAGAAAAAATGTGGGATTATTAGTGGAGGCAATTGCCTTGATTCCAAAAGCAAATCGACCTCATCTGGTATTAATTGGAAAACGGACCGCTTACACTAAAAAAGTTGAACAATTAATTGAAAAGCATTCGGTACAAGAATATGTACATATTTTACCATACATCAGCTTTGAAGATTTATCAGGAATCTATCAGCAAGCAAAATTATTTGCCTATACTTCAATTATTGAAGGTTTTGGAATTCCTATTTTAGAGGCAATGGTTTCGGAAATTCCTGTTATTGTACCCAATGGATCTTGTTTTAAGGAAGTAGTTGGAGAAGGAGGAATATTTTATGATCAAGGCAATGCAAATGATTTAGCAAAAAAAATAGAAACACTGTTATCGAACGACAACAGTGAACTCCTTCAATACCAAAACGATTACTTAAAAAAGTTCTTTGAAGATTCTGTTGAAAAATTATATCAGGAAGTTTATCAGTAATTTATTGATTTAAATAATTAATATTTAAATTTTCTTCTTTCCAAACCTCACTGATTAGTTGATTGAATGTTCCATCTTCATTAAATCTAATAGTAATTACTGTATTGTCATTTGACCATTCAACTATTTTAAATGGATTTTCTTCCACAACCTTACATAACATACCATATCCAATTTTAGTCAAAGAGCTTAAATCATATTTACTTAAATCGCCTAGGTTAGCAAAAGGAGAATAAGAGATGTTTTTCATTTTAGAACAATTTACATCTCAAATGAAAAAAAATAAAATGGAAGCAATGTCCAGTTTTTTGCAA
>JACCDM010635704.1_pt1 | contig 13412 bp, 5 predicted proteins | sample 7445851 | NCBI WGS metagenome assembly JACCDM01 (sample SAMN15323438, study PRJNA562643) | freshwater metagenome | isolation source: river surface water | place: USA:Blue River Watershed | collected 2017-08-16
CCAGATTTGCGGTCAAGTGAAACCAGATTTGCGGTCAAGTGAAACCAGATTTGCGGTCAAGTGAAACCAGATTTGCGGTCAAGTGAAACCAGATTTGCGGTCAAGTGAAACCAGATTTGCGGCCAAGTGGAACCAGATTTGCGGCCAAGTGGAACCAGATTTGCGGCCAAGTAGAGCCAGATTTGCGGCCAAGTGGAACCAGATTTGCGGCCAAGTAGAACCAGATTTGCGGCCAAGTAGAGCCAGATTTGCGGCCAAGTAGAGCCAGATTTGCGTAAAAAATTGATATATTGGTATAATAATATAGGTAATACTTAGGCAAAAATGGCATGTGTATCTGATATTGAGCCCATTGTGGATCATATTATTGAGTATCTGCCCCACACAACTCAACTATTTATTGATAAAAAAAGATACAATCAGATATCTCCAGTCTACCATAATGCTAAAAATATTATCATTAGGAGCATTCGGTACCATAGGAATCGAATGAATATGATTATTGAGATGGAAGATGAGGAAAATCTTACGCTAAATATGCTGCGAGCCCATTATATATTGCATTATCCAGACGAATATCGTACCAATTTCTTCCATTATGCATTAGTTCGAAAAATAAAATATGAGAGTCCTGTTCAGTTAATGTTGTATACAGTGTCAGGAAACTGGAAAAAATATGGCATGAAGTATATGTTCAAACATATAGTCATGCATATGTCAATGGAAGAACTATTCTACGCAGGATGGTGATTTTTTTAGTATTGGGCATATGATACCCACTATAGTATACAAAAAATATGATAGAACTACACGAGATTGCAATAGTAAAAGCTCAAGGATTGATTAATATTGGAGCATTTCTATGCATATTTCCATTAAGTTTATTTGGCCGAGTGGCCGAGGTTTCTGACCATCTGGAAAAAAATGAGTTATTTGCCAGCGATCTGGAAGATCTAATTCAATTAATATCAGTATTAATTGTTAATCCTCAGCTATCTCTATTACTCAAACAAGATATGGCAGACCTGGCTATTTATTTGAATCTGAAGATACAACAGTTTGGCTCTCTACCCAAAGCTTGTACTCAGTTCACGCATAATTTGGGAATATAAAGTATCGCCGAAAAGGTATCGCCTATTGTAGAGATAATAGTTTTTTTTTCATCTCAGTTAGATCTGAATCATCGGCCTTGACGACCCAGCTGATGGTGAGCAATGAGTATTTTTTTGGCATTACCAATCTCACATCGTATCCCAGGCGCTCCAGTTCCGTTACGATATTAAAATAAATTACTGTTTGGATCTCGTCGTTTGAAATATTATTATCGATGGACCGAAAATTGATTGGCAGCTTGTACTCTATCTTGGATAGACCGGCATCGTGAGCATCAGAAATTGCTCTATTGATATATGTTAGTAGTTCTTTTGTGTTATCTGCGATAGTAATCTTATATAAACTACTTTTCTTCCACCGACTAGCACTACTAAGCACTCCTCGATAATCCATATGTAAATAATTATTCGCAGATTACTTCAATCCCAGGTGTGTATATATTTGGTCTAATTTAGTTTCCAATTCTTCATTTTTTTTGTACAAGTCTTTGATGGTAGCCATAAGTATTGGAACTATTTCTGAGTAGGATACATTCAAGGAAGCGTTTTCAGGAGAAATAAAACCATCTGGATCTGTGGACTCCGATAGGTGGGTATCTGGAGTACACTCAACTAATTCTTTAAACTCACTTTTGGCAACCTCTTGAGCCACTAAACCGTATCTAGTTTTATTTGGAGAAGATAAATAAGCAAATGATACTGGAGCACTATCCAATATAAATTTTCGACATCTCTCAGTATCCAGATCTACGATATTTTGCTTTAATCGTCGATCAGATGTAATACATACAGTTCCATTCACTATAATAGATCCAGTAGTCCTCATTGAATACGTAGATGGAGTAGTAGTAGTAGTACCAGCACTGCCACTAGAATTTAGATATCCAATGGTATCAGATAAAGTAAAACTGGCTGATCCAACTTCTAGAGGAATAACTGTATTCGAAGAATTGCCAATTTGGACACACCCACTAGTTGTAGATACATTCAATACCCCAGAGCTTACCGATAGAGTTGCTGGGGATGTTTTTCCTATTAATAAGTTTGATAACAGGTTAGTGGATGTACCAGATGTTTCTATTGATAAGTTTCCACTACTATCGGTACCAAAATCGGTATAATTGGTTTCTGCTCCAGTAGAATTATTATTTATCAATCGCATCGCATATGTAGCTCCTGCTGCATTTATTGACAATATTTTATTTGGAGTATTTGTTTGAACCCCAATTGCCCCAGAAGCTTTGATCATAAATTTGCGAGAGGATGCCGAGGTAGATGCATTATAATTCCCAATAAATAGGTCTGCCGCAGAATCAGTTGTATTAGTGGCTCCGCTTTGAATGAAAGATGTTGTTGAATCTGCAACCAATCTTAGTTTAGTTGTAGCGCCAACAACTATATCCGAGGAGGTATTCAGAGTAGCCGATAGTGCTCCAAAACTTGTAATATACGGTTGATCTGCGGTTCTAATTACTCCAAATATATCATCAGAGCTGATTGATGATAGCCCTGATACCGCCTTGCTACTATCTAAAATAATTGCTTTATTTGCAGCTACAGTCCCTGGCGTTACGCCACCAACTCGATTGATTTCGGCCGCTGTTGATACTACTAACGATCCGGCAAGGTACAGCCCTCTCGAACCATTGTGCGAAATAATGTTTAAATCATTTGCAGACGCAATATTGACCGTTCCAGTTTTTGCAGATAAATTTAGCGATCCGGTGCTATCCACAGAAACAGTTCCAGTTGCCGACGCTAATAGCCCAGATTGCGAGCTAAATAAGGTAATAGAATCTGCAGTACTGATTGGTTTTGGGACTCGTACAACTGAGTTATCCCATGCCATATCGCTTGGAGTAATAAAACTTTTGGTAAGGGTGGTAGAGCTCCATCGTACTTGGAGGGAAGATCCTCCGGTTATATTTTGATGTTGAATATAAATCGTAGTCCATAGCCCGGCCGTGAGCTGAATATTGTCTGATGTGTATTCTAATCCAGATGAGGTATCCCACACATTCAGCACCAAAACATTATTTACCCAGATGCGCACCCGATCATTTGCGATTGCGTAAAACTTATAAATTTCAGTGTATGCTGGCTTGACAAACCCAATAATATCGATAGAATAATTAGTGTTGAGAGACTGTGGGTCATAATTGGACAGATTTATATCGGTAATTGTATCAACATTAACAATTCTTCCAGATACATCTGGGCCGGTAATTTGTCTAATTAGCAGCGAACCAGTATTATAATTATTCAACGGCCCAGACAGCGACAAATTACTAATCGTGAATGAAGATGAGGTCAAATTTGTACAAGAAATTGAGGTAGCTGATAGTGATGTAATTCCACTGATAGATTTGGATCCATCTAAGATTACCGCTTTGGATGCAGTGCTTACTCCTGGAGTCACCTTCAGATAATTTATTTCAAACGCAGTTGGTCTAACCAATACTCCACCAAGCATTAATCCAGAGGATACTCCATCGTGCGATGCAACATTAAAATTATCTTGGATGCCGAGTGTAATATCATTGCCCGATGCATCAATAATAAGATCTCCTCCAGTGTCTACCGTAAATTTCGCAGTGTTTGGACTAATAGTAGAACTATTGTAAATAGTTAGTGCATTTTGCGTATAGTGTCTACTATCATTGGCTGGCTGATTGCTATCCCAGGCGAGTCTATTAGATGGAATCGCGGTCCTTCCATTACTGGAGGAAGACCATTCAACATTGAGCAGAGATGAAGAAGTATCTACTTGATATTGTATATAAATTTTTACCCATTGATCAGCATTCAGAAACAGTGATGAAGCGGTTCGAAACCCATCTACGGATCCCCATGAATGTAGAATTAGTTCATCATTTACCCACATTCGGACTCGATCATTGCAATTTACAAAGAATGTGTACGTCTCCGAATACTGTGGCAAAATATATCCAATAATCTCGCTAGAGAAAGTATTAGTCATGTTGGCTGGCTGAAAATTTGTGAATACTAGGGTCTCCAATAATTGAATATCTACCATACGACCGACCATATTGGTCATTGAGTAGGATTTGATCACTATTCCTCCAGTATTAAAATTAGAAATTACTCCAGTCAATGCCAGTTGCTCTGCGGTTAATTTGGTTGCTGAAACCGAGTTGAGTCCAGAAATCGAATTAAATTCATTGGTAACCAACGCATGGGTAGAACTCGCTACTCCAGGAACTACTCGAGTATAATTCAATTGGTTTGCAGTTGCCGCAACTAATATTCCGCCTAATCTAAGTCCTTCGGATCCTCCATCGTGTTCTGCAATATCCAAAGTATTTACAGATGTAATATTAGGTTGAGTTGCGGTGGTCAGAGTTCCAGTGATTGTTGTAGTGGATAAATTATTAATTCCTGTAAAATTTAGATCATTATTCAAAATAACTGCTTTATTGGCCACTGCGGATCCCGCAGTAGTATCGACTCGGTTTAATTCTATAGCAGTGGCGGTAATTAGAGTTCCACCCAGCGATAGTCCCAGAGTGCTACCATTATGGCTAACAACATTTAAAACATTAACTGAATTAATATTAGGCTGAGCCGCAGTACCCAGCACTCCATTCAGAGTATTAGCTGATAGTACATTGATTCCAGAGATAGAGTTAGAACTATTAACCACCATAGCTTTTGAGGCAGTTGCAGTACCATCATTTACCTTCAATTTATTAATTTGATCTGCGGATACCGTGATCAGGGTTCCTCCCAAAGATAACCCTACAGTATCGCTATTGTGATTAGCAATATCTAACACATTTACCGAATAAATGTTTGGCTGATTTCCAGTCTGAATCGCTCCAACAATATTAGTAGCGCTAATTGTATTAATACCACTAATATTACCACTGCTACTCAATACTAATGCCTTAGATATGGCAGCAGTACCAGGATTTACGGTCAAAGTATTTATTTGTTCCGCAGTACTTTGAATTAATACTCCTCCCAATTTTAGTCCAGTAGTTGAACCATTGTGATCCTCTACATCTACTGACTGTAAATATTTGATATTTGGCTGAGATCCGGTAAGCAATAATCCAGTGAGCGTTGCAGCGGACAATGCTCCAATTCCAGATATATTTTTACTATTATTTAAAATTAATGCTTTGCCATTGGCCGCAACTCCTGCCGCAACGTCTACTCGATTTATTTGCGCTGCAGATGCAGTAATCAGTATACCACCTAAGGATAATCCTTGAGTACTCCCGTTGTGTCCAGTAATATCTAGAATACCTACAGAACTAATATTAGGCTGCGGTCCAGTGAGTAGCGTTCCTGCTAATGTTGTAGCACTCAGCGCCCCAATCCCAGAAATATTCTTGTTAGTATCGACTACTAAGGCCTTGGATGCGGTGGCTAATCCAGGCAAAACATTTACATAGTTTAACTGGGTTCCAGTGGCAGATACCAGAGTAGAGCCCAGTGTAAGACCTTCAGTACCATTGTGTCCCGTAATTCGCAAGGTAGATACCGATGTAATGTTTGGCTGGTCAGTGGTACCAATTGTTCCGTATAGTGTATCGGCAGAGATTGATCCAATATTACTAATAGCTCTAGTATTATCCAATACCAAAGCCTTTGACGCTTGGGCTGATCCTGGGGTAGTATCAATATAATTAATTTTAGCAGCACTGGCTGTAATCAGAGTACCGGCCAATGCCAGCCCAGTGGTATTTCCATTGTGATTTACAATGTTCAAAACTCCAACAGATGTGATATTAGGCTGTGCTCCAGTGATAATCGTTCCAGAGATAGAGGTAGATCCCAATAAATTAATTCCTGTAATATTTTTACTAGAATCAAGTACCAGAGCTTTGGAGGCAGCTGCTGCTCCAGGTACAACAGTATTGAAATTAATTTGATCGGCCGATGCTTTTACCAAGTGTCCGGCCAAAGTCAAACCTATGGTGGATCCATTGTGCGTGTACACATTAAAATTATTATTAGCCTCTACAATAATATTTCCACCAGTGGCGGTCAGTACCAGATCACCCAGAGGAGATACATTAACGTCAGAATAATTTGAGGCATCATATTTTAGTCTGAGATTTTGGCTAGATGTGATAGTGACCCGGCCGCCAAATGATCCAACTCCTCCAACATTGAGCGATGTTAGTGTACCAACTGTGGTGATTCCTGGCTGCGTTCCAGTTGTAAGAGCTCCTGTGAGAGTGCTTGCAGAAAGATTATTAATGTTTGTAATAGTTCTACTACTATTAACAATAAGAGCTTTCGAAGGCTGAGCTACGCCAATTGGAGATACATCTAAATATGAAAGCGCAGCTGGATCAATAGTGAATGGCACTCCTTGTAGACTCAGCTGCGTTTGAATATTCAGTGTATCTACCTCAGTGATTCCATGCTGTATTCCGGTGGTGAGTGTTCCTGCTAGAGTTGTTGCGCTTAGATTGTTTATATTAGTAATATTTTTACTGGAGTCCAATACCAGTGCTTTGGATGCTGCGGCAGTTCCAGCTACAACATCTATAGCATTTATTTTTGTGGCCGTTGCAGTGATCAGCACTCCATGCAGTCTTAGTCCTATTGTAGATCCATTGTGATCTTTGATATCAAAATTTTTGGCAAAAGATGTAGATAGATTTGGGTCCAATGATAGATCATCGCACGATGGTACAAAGAATGTATTTCCGCTGGATCCGACTCTACCATCAAAATAGAAGCTATCCAGATATGACAATCGAATGGTAGAGGTCAAAGGATTATCATTATTGATCGTCAGTTGAGATTCAAATAATTCAGTATTGATACTCACTTTCTGTTCATTATTGATAACCATTGCCAAACTATTATCAGTTTTCATAACAATCGTTCCATTATTTTCGTCTACAATATCGATCACCTGTACTGATGTATCTCCAGACTGTAAGATATTGCCCGAAACGGCTATATCCATAGAAATATTTTGTGGCGGGGGTGGAAACGAAGGAATTGTCATTTTTGAATAAACCTACCCTAAATTTTTTGGTAGCTGATATGTTAGATATATACTAATAAAGATATGGTTTGGGTTTCCATTCACATATCCAAAAAAAGGAATCAGCGCTATAAAATTAATTATAGACATGATTCTTGCTCATCGCAAATATGAGGTTATTTGCACATGAGAGAGTAGCTTGGATTAATATATTGAAACATCTTTGACCGGTCTCAGGATAAAGGTAGAAATCTGCAGATGATTCATAATCCAATTGGTATATTACATCCATTATTAACTTAATTTAACACAGATTTTAAATGGTAATTTACATTATTTAACGGATAGCCAGAGCCTAAAAAAATTAAATAATAACTTTATTTTTTTAGATTAGTTGCGCCATAAGCCATCCTAATGGACAACCAATGAATGACATTGTGGCCGGCACCCACCACCAATTATCCTGTAGAGTAAATGGATCGCTACCATAAATGATAGAACTCGCGATTCGAGGACCCATATCTCTTGCGAAATTGAAAGCAAAGCCATTGGACCCCTCCATGAGCCCTAAGCCGCCTAAAACTAGCCCAATGAATAAAGGTTTCCACTTTGTATCAGTAGACTTTAGAATGCCCAACATTAGTAGAGCAGATCCCAAAATTTGATCTAAGATGGAAGAGAACAGTGAGTTGTTTGGGTTCTTAAGTGTTCCCATTGCTCCAATGAACATACTATGATCAGGATAGCTCATGATATGACTATAGTTCAGAGCAATGACCAGTAGAGCTCCAAGGAATGCCCCAACGGTTTGACATACCATGTATGATACAAATTTTACGAACGAGATATTTCCAGCCAGAAATAGTGTGAATGAGACTGCTGGATTCAGATGGCCGCCACTTTTTCCAGCAACCATGATACCAGCTGAGAGCCCTAGCATGAAGCATAGCGCTACGTGTACATCGCTCACTGCTCCACCACCCATAGCTGAGTAGATTGCTTGATGTACTCCTGATAGTGCGATATATACGAAAAATCCGGTACCAACCATCTCTAACATCGAATCGCGCAATAGCCACTGATCATCAATATGCGTGGGGGATTCTACTTGATTAGTGTATGCACCATCCGGGGTTGCGATATGTACGTCGATATGTGGAGACATTATTGCGAGTGTTTAGGGATATCTTAGATAAATTATATTATGTATACGATATGTTCAGTATACTTCGAATACTTATATTATTTATACTATGCTTCAGATAAGTATAAATTTAAATGAGTGCTTAAAAATATATTCCAATATTTCGACTTTAGTAATATAGACGACCAAAATATAAATATGTCTTCAAATAGTCAACCATTATCTGGTTCTTCGATCAATTCGCTACAAAAGGTTAGTCTCAATTCTCTCCTCACCAGCATCATAATCGATGCAGATGCTGCAGATAGCTCTCTCTTGGTCAAAACAAACAGCTCCTCTGCATTATATATAGATAAATATCAGAACATTGGTATCAATACTACCAGTCCTGGAACGCAATTAGAAGTAGCGAGTGGCAATGGAGCTTGTATGCGATTGCGATATGGATCAACCAGTAATTATGCTAATATTTACATGAATAGTAGTGGAAATCTGAGTTTAAACCCAACTGGATCTGAGGTTAACACTAATGCTAGTTTCAATATTTCTGCACATGATGGCTCTACCGTTGGATTAAAACTAGGAGGAACCCTAGTCTCAGCCACCGCAGCACAATTAAATTATACAATTGCCACCCCCGGTACTGCCTCTGCAAGCAAGGCTCTGATACTTGATTCTAGTTCAAATGTTTCTGGCATTGGAACTATTTCTGCAACTACTCTTGCTGGTACTCTATCAACCGCAGCTCAGCCTAATATTACATCGGTCGGAACATTACCTACATTAACTGTCGAGGATTTGACCATCACCGGAGAGTTTACTTTACCTGGAGGCGGTGATATTACTACAGCTTTAGGTTATTTGAGTGGAATTACTCCAGGTGCAGCAACTGCTGAAAAAGCTTTAGTAGTAGATTCAAGCACCAATATTAGCGGAATTGCTTCGATTGGCGCCACATCTATTTCATTGGGAGGGACTACCTTAGGATCCACTCAGGCGGCATATCTTACTTCAATTACTGCTGGTGCGGCGTCTGGGGAAAAGGCATTAGTGGTAGATACTAATCGAGATATTACAAATATTAGAAATCTCACAGCCAGTCAGCTCACTGGTACTCTACAGACCGCAGCTCAGGGTAATATCACTTCTGTGGGTACTTTAACAAGTTTAGCTCTCTCTGGAGCTATCTCTGGAGCAACTACCATTGGAGCCTCTGGTGTGGTTACGCTGACTAATGCTACTGCATCTACAACGACTAGTACCGGAGCATTGGTGATCACTGGAGGCGTTGGTGTTGGTGGTACTCTCACCGCAACTACACTAGCTGGAACGCTATCCACAGCTGCTCAGGATAATATTACCTCCGTGGGTACTCTTACTGGATTAACAGTGAGTGGAGCAACTGCCCTTACTTCCACCACGGATGCATCTAGCTCTACCGTTGGTGGCGCTCTCACTATTAGTGGCGGCCTGGCTGTGGCCAAGAGCGCGTTCATTGGCGCAAATCTTTCGGTTGCTGGAAATTTAACAATAAATGGAACCACTACTACTGTTAACTCTACAACGGTTTCAGTTGCTGATAATACATTATTATTGAATGCATCCCCTGCTGGATCATACGATGCTGGAGTAATTATTCAGAGGTATCAGACGGCAAATGATAGTACCTTGGGAGATGTTATTGCAGATACCGCTAAAGAGACTACCACGGTCGTCTCTGCCACTAGCTCTACTGTAGTATTGACTGCTGGAAATGCTTCCAATGGATACTATGTAGGTTGGTGGGTCAAATCTGGCACTCAGGCAAGACTTGTCAGTGCATATGTTGGCTCAACCAAAACTATCACAGTTTCAACCACATTTACGTCCACTCCATCCAATGGATCTACTATTACTTTGTATAATAAATCATTCTCAGCTATTACTTGGAACGAGTCTAACAAACAATTTGCCACTACATATACCGCCGTAGATTCATCTACCGCGCTAACTACTATTGACTATGCTGACTTGAAGGTATCAAATCTATCAACACTTGGAACAATTAATATTGCCGATGCTACAGATAGTTCATCCACATCTACTGGCTCAATAATTACTGCTGGAGGTCTAGGTATCGCAAAAACACTCAGAGTTGGTACAGGTATCTATGGTACTCTACAGACTGCAGCTCAGACTAATATTACTTCAGTAGGCACTCTAACCAGTTTAGCTCTCTCGGGAGCTATCTCCGGAGCAACAACGATTGGCGCCTCTGGCGTGGTTACGCTGACTAATAATACAGCATCCACAACCACTGGAACTGGAGCATTGGTGATCACTGGAGGTGTTGGAGTAGGTGGTACTCTTACGGCTACTACATTAGCTGGAACGCTATCCACAGCTGCTCAAGGCAATATTACTTCAGTTGGTACTCTTACTGGTTTAACAACATCTGGAGCAATAACTACATCATTTCTTAATGATACTGCCTCATTATTAGCTTATCAAACATGGACTAATAGTGTGGGCACCCCAATTACCGTTCTTATGCAAATGTCTAATCAAAATCCTAAATTTGGCACTAGCTCAAATAATGCTTTTCGTATCATGACCAATGGTACAACTGCTATTTGGACAGATGCATCGCAAAATACTAATATTGGAGCAAGTGCCCCATCGGGAACATATAAATTTGAAGTAGACGGATCTGCATATGTAAATACTACTCTGAATTTGGGCTCAACCACTGGATCTACTAGCTCTACGACAGGAGCATTAAAATTAGTTGGGGGTATTGGAGTGGCGCTGACTACCGACGCAACATCCTCGACCAATGGTGGAACATTTACAACTGCTGGAGGTGCTGCAATTGCTAAATCATTGTATGTCGGAACCTCAGTAAATGCGGCAAGTTTAGCTCTAGCTGGGGCTATCTCTGGAGCAACCACTATTGGCGCCTCTGGTGTGGTTACTCTGACTAACGCTACTGCGTCCACAACCACTGGAACTGGAGCATTGGTGATCACTGGGGGTGTGGGAGTGGGTGGAACCCTGACTGCTACTACACTAGCTGGAACGCTCTCCACGGCGGCTCAAGGCAATATTACTTCTGTGGGTACTCTAACAAGTTTAACACTCTCTGGGGCTATCTCTGGAGCAACAACTATTGGCGCCTCTGGAGTAGTTACGCTGACTAATGCTACGGCATCTACAACCACTGGAACCGGAGCGCTGGTGATCACTGGAGGTGTTGGAGTGGGTGGTACTCTGACTGCAACCACTCTAGATGGAGCATTATCATCAGCTGCTCAGAGTAGTATTACTACTATTGGAACACTTTCTAGTCTGACTATTAGTGGGAATTTGACTATGGGCTCTACAGTTATTTCCTCGGCTGAAATAGGAGTATTGGATGGCGTGACGCCAGGAACTGCAGGAGCATCTAAGGCAGTTATTCTTGACTCTAGTACAAATATTGCAGGAATTGGAACGATTGGAGCAACCCGTATCACAACATCTCTTGCATCTACATTCAATATTACATCTCCAGGAGCTACAGTTAATCCAATTTGTACCTGGAATAACACCAGTAATTCGGTCTCTACATCAATGAGAGCCTCTGATAGTGAAGCACGGTTTGGTACATATTCTAATCATATCTTGCGCTTTGTGTCAAACTCGGTTGCAAGAATGTCAATACTGACTTCCGGAGAAGTTTCTATTGTAAGTACAACAGCCTCATCCAGCACAACGACTGGAGCATTGACGGTTGGTGGTGGTGTGGGTGTTGCTGGTACTCTGACCGCTACTACACTAGCCGGAACTATATCTACGGCAGCTCAAGGTAATATTACTTCTGTGGGTACTCTAACCAGCTTAACTCTCTCTGGAGCTATCTCTGGTGCTACTACTATTAGTGCATCTGGGGTAGTCACACTGACTAATAATACGGCATCTACAACCACTGGAACTGGAGCATTGGTGATCACTGGGGGTGTAGGGGTAGGTGGAACTCTGACCGCCACTACACTAGCTGGAACGCTCTCTACGGCTGCTCAGGGCAATATTACTTCGGTGGGTACTCTAACCAGTTTAACTCTTGCTGGAGGGATCACTGGTGCAACCACTATTGGCGCATCTGGGGTAGTTACGTTGACTAATAATACTGCGTCCACTACTACTGGAACTGGAGCATTGGTAATCACTGGAGGTGTTGGTGTTGGTGGTACCCTCACTGCTACTAATTTAGCTGGAACTATTACTACGGCGGCTCAAGGTAATATTACTTCTGTGGGTACTCTAACAAGTTTAGCCCTCTCTGGAGCTATTTCTGGCGCAACAACTATTGGTGCCTCTGGAGTAGTTACGCTGAGCAACACAACTGTATCAACATCTAATTCTACTGGTGCTTTAGTGGTATCTGGAGGTGTAGGAATTGCTAAAAATATTACCATTGGTGGTACTGCAATTTCTTCCACATCTTGGACTACCTCTGGTATTCAGTCAAATGTGTTATCTGCTACATATACCAACACAAATACGGCCAATAGTGGTACTACTGGATCTGCAGTAATTAATGCGTACGCTCGACCTACTATTGCTGCGACAAATACCAACGTAACGGCAACAAATGCTGCTACAGTGTATATCGCAAATGCTCCAGCCGCAGGTACCAATATGACTCTAACTAATGCATACTCACTTTGGATTCCTAATGGAAAATTATTATTTGGAGACTCAACCGCTTCTTCAAGTACTACTACGGGCGCATTAGTGATCACTGGGGGTGTGGGAGTAGGTGGAACTCTGACCGCCACTACACTAGCTGGTTCATTATCAGCAGGAGCTCAGAGTAGTATTACTTCAGTGGGTACTCTAACAAGTTTAACTCTCTCTGGAGGAATTTCTGGAGCAACTACGATTGGATCCTCTGGGGTAGCCACATTGACTAATGCTACTGCTTCTACATCTAGTTCAACTGGAGCTATTGTTTTATCTGGCGGAATAGGAATTTCATTAGCTACCGACGCGACCAATACTACAAATGGTGGAACTTTTACTACCGCCGGTGGAGCAGCAATTGCCAAAACATTATACGTTGGAGGTAATATTTCCAGCAATAATTTGATTACTACATCACTGACAACCGCATCCACATCTAATACTACGGGAGCTTTAGTGGTATCTGGAGGTGTAGGAA
>JACCDM010971848.1_pt1 | contig 13407 bp, 11 predicted proteins | sample 7445851 | NCBI WGS metagenome assembly JACCDM01 (sample SAMN15323438, study PRJNA562643) | freshwater metagenome | isolation source: river surface water | place: USA:Blue River Watershed | collected 2017-08-16
AACATCATTCAAGTTCTTTTTCTTAAACAACCTTTCAAGTTCTTCCCTCAAAGAAATAAAATAAGGGTCTTTCTGGTCAAAGTTACCACCTAATGCCAATCTTGTTTTTTGAAGGATGTCTTTTAATTTATCGGCAAGGACCATTTCTTCTTCCTTCACTTTTACAAATGCAAAAACAACATCCTCTAATGCAAGGTTAAGCAAGTTAGTTGTATCTACACTATTTTCTAGTGTCTCCTTGGTGTTAATTAGCATCAAGTGATTATTCGCCTCTCTGGACAATACAGTTAACTTATTAAAATCCAGCTTATTCAAAAGCTCGTATTTGCCAGACAATCTAATTAAGTTATATAATTCCTTTGCGGTGTTTAAAGCCTTCGTAATTTTCATCATTTCAGCACGGTCCTTAATCTGCGTAATCTGCTGTGAAAAAACTTCAGCATTCTTAGTATCAAACCGGAATAAGACATCCTTTATATCTCCTATCTCTTTGTCAATTTCCTCTTGTGTCTTAAAAATGTTAGAGTAATGTTCCATTTCATCACCAAGCTCTGCCTGCAATTCATTAAAATAATCTTTGTTTGTTTTATCAAACTCCTTTTTAATATCTGCGAAATCTACAACATACCCATATCTGAAATCTTTATAGGTTCTATTTACCCTGGTTAGCGTCTGTAATAAATTATGTGCTTTGATTACACGTCCGATGTAAAGCTTTTTTAATCTTGGTGCATCAAATCCAGTTAAAAGCATATTATAAACGAATAAAAAATCAATTTTCTTTTCTTTAAACGCTTCAACTAAATTATTTCTTTCCTCTTTTGTTTCAACATCGTGCAATATTACCGCAGCAGTCTTAACCTTTGCTCCCAAACGCTGTTGTTCTCCATAGGAAGCATTTGGTTCAGCAGCCATGCTTAGTTGTTCAGAATTTGCATATTTAGCTAAGAATATTTCATGCATTTTCTTTGCTTGGTCGGCTGAATCACAAACTACCATTCCACCTATAGAATTGTCGTTCATTGCAATTCTTGCTTTCTCAAAATCTTGTACTATATAATCAAGCATTGGCTCAACAAATTTATTGTGAGCATATACTATTTTCTTATCTGCATCGCCTTTAAGGATTTCAATTTCCTCTAAAGCCTGCTGCATTGTTAACTTATAGCTTGTTTCTATCTCCTCACGTATCAACCTTAATGTATACCCATCAGCAATAGAAGAATTGTAATAGTATTTGTGAATATAAGCCCCAAATAGAGACTTTGAATTATAATCATTACCAAGTAGAGGCGTGCCAGTTAAGCCTATCTTAATAGCACCGGGATCGGATTCATTTAGGTTTGCCAAGAAGCTTCCCTTAGGATTATAACTTCTGTGCACTTCGTCCAAGAAGTAGACTCTTTGAATGTTTAATTGATAGTCGTTATTTTTAATTACGTCAGTATCATCTTGAAACTTTTGAATATTCACAACAGTAATTTCTGCCTTACCAGAATTATTATGAATTACAGTTGTTGCTTTGATATCCTTCGCAAACTCCTCACGTGAATTGATTTCATGAACTACAATTCCTCTACTTTTAAATTCCCTACCGGCTTGTATTAGTAAATCAATGCGGTCTACAATAAAATAAAATTTGGGAATAACTCCCTTCCTTTGAAAATAATCAGTCAAATACCTAACATTATAAAAAGCAAGTGCAGTCTTACCACTTCCTTGTGTATGCCAAATAATCCCTTTTTTGACACCAGCTTCTAATTTAGCCTCAATTGCTTTTGTAGCAAATATTTGAGGGTAACGCATTATGTGCTTTTGAAGTCCACTTTCTTCTTTTACATAAACAAGTGCATATTGTAATAAGAACGAAAGTCTTTCCCTTTGAAAAAGGGATGTACAAATCCTATGAGTAGGTGAATCTGGATTCTTATTGGTAATAAATTCAGGAGAAGATTTAATACTAACAAGGTTATTATCTTTTAAGACCGTCATTTCGACTTCCTCATCAAGGGGAGTCAAAATGCTATCTAAATTGAATTTTTCTTCTTCCCTAAAATAATTGAAACCAGGCTTTTGATAAGAGGCAGTAGCGTAAAAAGCACCTTCTAATGGCAAAGATGAATTATCGTCATACTCCATATTATTGGAGAATACCATTAACTGAGTAATGTTGACAAAATTTCTGAATTTCTTATTCCTAAATCTACTTTCAATTCTTCTGTGCTCTGCTAAAATGCCGTCTTGATTATTTGGCTTTTTAACCTCAATGAATGCTAATGGTAATCCATTAATTAACAAAATCACATCAGGACGAAATTCCTCATCATCTTTTTTATAAGTAAGTTCAGTTGTTACTTGAAAAAGGTTGTTGTTAAAGTCCTCGAAATCGATCATTCTAATGCCTGACCTGTTATTAAGCTTTTCAAAGAATGCTTTACCCAAATCTTCATTCTCAAGACAAAGGGCTACTTCATCGTAAAATCTGTCTACATCCCCAATTGACAATTCAGGATTTAGCTTCTTTACACTCTCTTTAAATACATCTACAAAAATGTTGGTATTAAAATCCCACTTAGCCCCTTTTAGTGAGAGGTATTCATACCCTAATCTACATAAATGCAGAATAGCTGGAATTTTGACCCTTGAATTTTCGTTAAATGCCATTTTCGTATAGATTCAGCTTCTAAATAAATTTACCGATTTTTAATTACTGCTAAAGTTACTTAAACAAAGTATTTTGACCTATTTTATTATAATTTTTGATTATATTTAAAAACATTTTTAATTTTTATGTTACAGTGTATAAATTATTGGCTTTTTAACAAAAAGATGACATTCAAGGAAAAAAGGTTGAAAGTAATAAATAAGAAAATCGCACAATCATTCGACTACAAAGAAATAGTTAGATTAACTCACCTTTATAACAAGGTAAGTGGTAAAAAAGATGACTACTTAAGTACTTTTAAAACTTTAAATAATTATTTAAACTCAAATGAAAAAAATGAATTATGAATTTTATTAAATTACTTTTAAAAATTAATATTCAACATATAGTATGTGGTCTTATCGCCGCGCTTTTTGCAACCTACTTTTTAAAAAATTCATACACAATTCCGATTTCAACTTTGTTACTATCATTTACTATTGCAATTAGAGAATATAGAGCCAATTCTGTTAAGTCTGAATTTGAGTTAATACCTGATGATAAATTAATTGAGCTTGCGAAAGAATCTGAGCAGTCTAGAGAGAAATTTGCAATTCTAAAAAAGGGTTATATAAGTGGTTATTTGATGGGTTTATTTTGGGGAAGACTATTTAGTTCAATAGTGCTAATCTTTATATTATCATTATTCTTTAGGATTTTTTTAATATAAACTAACTCTTTCACGTTTATTTTATAATCATATGGGGGGCATTTTAAAAAATAATATTTTTGACTAAGCATTGCAATATTTTATTTCATTTGGCAACTTATATACTCATTAACAAATTCAGTGATATTATTATATTCTACACCTCTATATTTATTTAAAATATAGTTTGGCGCAGGACCAGTATGATGAACATATACAGAGTGAAATAGTATAGCATACATTTTAATCCAATCTTTGTTATCAATTTTATTTAACTCTGCAATTGCATTCGAGCATTGTTGGTCAAATTTCGTAATCTTTATTTTATCACTACTACGATCGAGATTAAATTTATTCAAAAACAAGAAATACAAGTTCCTTCCTAACCAATAAAGAAATAATAAAGGTATTAGAAAAATAAAAAGAATAAACATGATCAACTTAATGCAAATCATTAATATTTTCATTTTTTCAAATAAGAACTTAACACTCATGTTTTACAAATTCGGGGTTAATCAATTCCTGTTGCCAAAATAACGACACATATCAGTCATATAAGCATGTGCCGTAATGAGTTCGTGTACATCAATATTGACTCTTAAACCTAAGTCTCTATCATTTTCCATTTGTTGTACTATTCTGTAATAATGATTATCTAATACTTCTAAGTTAACTTCTGGTTCGTGGTTAAGATTTAACATATTTGAATAGTAGGTAAGCAATGATGTATTTACTATATTTTCATTAGAATAATTGAATAAAGGAGGTTGTGCAAATTTATTTAATTGAATAGTAACTTCAGGATCATCTTTTGTACTATATCCATCAATAAATTTGTTAAATAACCTAACCAACAATACGACGCCAAGAATTACAGTAAATGGGTTCATATAATACATTTATTAAAACGGGAACTCGTCATCCCCATTAATACGAAGAAATAGTCTTTGTCCTAAAAGTTCTTTATTATAAGTGTCAAACTTGAAATTATTACATTCAAAAATATCAGTCACTTTATCATTTTCAGACATAATCATGAGTTCAATATAAGTATCATCATTGTCACCAATAAATGCTACCCCAATATGGCCGTGTTGGCAGCCCTTACACACACCATTAGAACTCACTAATCTTACATTTCCTCTTTCTTTAAAAATATCAAAAACTAAATTTAACTTCTCTAAGAAAAATGGCTTATCAACATCTGAATATTCTCGGTAGTCTAATATTTTATCAAGTGCGTAAATATCCATCCTGCCAATAAAATACTCTACAGCGTCCTTATGGGTCATTCTATTTAAAATATCCTGCTCGAATTTTCTTTGTACGTACTTGCTGTGAAAATCATAAATATTTTTATACTTACACCCATTAAAATTGGCATTAGCAATAGATGGCAGACCTTCGGGCGCGATTGATACTGATTTAAATAGGTCCTCATATTCGTTTATCCAATAATCACGATCTAAATCTCCAGCCTCTACCTCAAGAGCTTCCTCACAGAACTTATCAGCAATTTCGTAAGACTTAGTGTCATTTAATCCCCCTTCTTGTAAACCCGACTTAAACTTGGTAATCAATGTAATTAGCTCTTTATATTGATAAGGACTCAAACTCGCTGCTATAGATTCTGCCATTTCATATTCTTCGATTATAAAATAACTAATAGCCAAGCCCGCTTTAGCCTCATCTAAGTCGTTTCTTGAAATCAATAGTTCCTTATATAGTTCAATTGCCTCTTTATACATATCATCATGAAAAAGATCGTGCGCCTTCTGTAATTGATGACTAGGAGATGTTCTTTGATAAGCTTTATACGGTACAAGGTGCTTTAATCGTTTTACCTCAAAAGGTTCTTTGTGATTCTTAAATACATCTTCAATAGGCATTTTTAAAGCAGGTGCAATAAAATCTAATAAACTGACTTCTTTAGCCTCATAATACTCATGATCATTTGAATAATGAATCCCATCACCTTCCGGATTGTGGTACTTTTCAATTATTTTACTATAATGTACCGTGAAAACTTCTACAAAATCAAGCAAAGGATAAAAATCTATAACTCCCACAGTTAATGGAAACTCGGCAAATAGCTTTTCATATCCTTTTGATAAAATCTCGGGGTCCGCAATAAAAGTATCAATATATAGCTTAGTTAAAAACTTACCTAATTGCTCATGGTTTAAAAGCCATTCTATTATAGCCTTATCGTTTTTGTTTATTATTGACGCATATTCCGTAAATGCTTTCTTAGCATTAGGCTTTTCTAACAGATACTTACTTAAATTTAGTAATTCTTTATAAATACGATGAAACTCTCCCAAAGGACCATCTACTGGAGTATATGGAATTACCTTATGCACCCAACGGTATTTATGAAGGATTTCGAATATCTCATTTTCATTTACTAATTGATACTCGAATATTTCGTCGACGACTCTTCTACACAGCTGTTTTGCCTTAAATCTATTTAACATAAAATATCTTAATTATAAATCTGTGATTTTAAATTCATGTTCTCTCATCAATTTCTCATATTTACCATGAAAAGACCCCAATTGTAAATAAAACTTAATGCCAAAAAGCATAATTGGCTTAGTTTCACCTGGTTGTTGCAATTTGCATATACTATAAAATAACGATGCGTATTTCTCTAACCATCTTAAAGGATCATTATCCAATTCAAAATCTGAAAGTGCGTCTTTTGATAAATAGTCTGCTATTTCATAATCCTCTTTAGTCATTTAAAATAAATTTAAGTCGTTTTTTGCCCTTGTTATAGCGGTATAGAGCCATCTCTTATCATTTATTCCAAAAGTGTTTACATATATCTTATCCCACTCACCACCTTGTGATTTTTGACATGTTATTGAATATCCGTAACCAAGCCTAATTGCACCAACATATTTATCATCATCTATATTTCCACTACTTGAGTATACTTTATTTTTCCTAAATCGCTCCGCTCTTAGTTTTTTCTCTTTTTCAAATGGTATTTGGCCATTTTCTGACAATAGAGTATCCAATAGAATATAGTCATCTATAATTTGACTTGAGCCATCAAGAGAAGTGCTTTTTAATTTTATTGGTAAAAAACTCAACTCACAAACTGTCTCTACCTTTAAAAGATCTACCTCTTCAACAATTACATGATCGCCATTAAATAATACTTGGTCATTCCTTTTCCAGTTTTGATGTATTATTAAAAGATCATCTTTAATCAAATATGGTACTGTTGGTCCAAATACTTTCTTCCTAACTTCCTCATTAAAGATTTTATTAGACTTGTGAGATCTCCCAATTGCAACTAACTTATCCAGATTAGTTGGATCATAATTTATAGCAAAATCTTTTGCAGCATTCCATGTATTGCTAAATCTATTAGCCTCTAATTTTGGAATAGTTGTTTCATTATCATCTATAGATTTTCTAAGTCTTGTAGCATTTTTCAAAATGTAACTTCCATCTTCTACCCTTTTAACCTCTGTTAAATAATGAAATGAACCAGTAAAAGAATATTGTTTACGCATATAATTTGGGTCTAATGCAAGAGAATCATTCTCTGCATATGGAGGTAACTGATTCTTATCACCTAGAAATACAATTTTATTTTTTTGATTCCCTGATTTAATAAATTTCACAAGGTGATTTAAAAGTGAATCACTAGTTTGAAACATCTCGCTATTATTAGTTGAAGAAGCAATCATAGACGATTCATCTATAATGAAAATAGTATACTCATCATTAAAATTTTGTTTTAATCTCCAATTTACCGTACCTGTTTCTTTATTAGATTCAGGAGTATATATTAGTGAATGAATAGTACTTGAAATACATTTTGTCTTTTTACCTAATATTCTTGCTGCTCTTCCAGTTGGGGCAATAATTCTATACTGTGTATCTTTATTTAGGTATCCAACTAAGGCTGAAGTTATAGATGTTTTACCTGTACCAGCTGCACCTGATAGGATAAAAAAATCTTCCTTATTAGCTAAATCAACAAATTGCGCCAAGGCCTCTAATGCAAGCTTCTGTTCTACAGTAGGTAAGTGAAAATGTAAATAGTCTAAAATGTTCCTTTTGTTTTCCATGTTGCAAAGATGAAATAACGCAGTGCAATGTAATTACACTCGATAAAAATGTATAAATTTATAATATGAAACAGTCTAGGGACCATAAATATGTAAGGGGTAGAATTGAGATTTTAGACGAAATCCTAAGGGGGGCAAGAAAATATACCTTTGTAGACTTAATGGAGAAGCTAAATGGCTCTCTAGAGCTGGCTGGATACCCAGAAATAAGTAGAAAAACCTTATTTAATGATTTGAAATTTTTAAAAGAGGAAAAAGGTGCGCCAATTAATAAACCAACTCATAGCGACCCATTTTATTACTACACAGAAAAGTTTTCTATAAAAAATATTATACTTGATGAGGATGAATTATACTTATTAAGACAGGCCTCTGAGATTTTAAAAAAAGCGGCACCATTTCAAATTTCTTCAGAATTGGATCTAATAATAAGCAAATTAGACAATCGAATAGAAACTAATAGTAATAATACTGTTATTGAATTCGAGAACAATACTCTACTATATGGATTAGAATACATAAAACCGATTTTTGAAGCAATAACATCAAAGGCAGCTTTGAAAATTAGTTATCAGCCATTTAACAGTAAAATACAAAATGAGTTTATTTTTTCACCGTATTTATTGAAAGAATATAGGAATAGATGGTTTGTTTTCGGAAAAAATAGTGAATACGAACCAGTTACTGTGCTTGGGTTAGATAGAATTAAAAAAATAAGAAATTCAAATGAATTATATGATGAAACATTGAATTTTAATTCGGAAAAATATTTTTCAAATTTGATAGGTGTCAGTATACCCAAGGAGGCAACAATACAAACAATAGAAATTAAAGTTAAATCCGCACTTGTTCCCTATATTATAACTAAACCATTACATAAAAATCAAGAAGTGGTAAAGAAATATTCAAATGGAGATGTATTAATCAGAATGGATTTGATGGTAAATTACGAGTTAAAATCATTAATACTTGGTTATGGAAGTGGGATGATAATTAAGAAACCTTTATCAGTAAAAGAAGAAATACTTGAGGAAATAGAAAATCTCAAGAATAATTACTTAGTGTAATTAGATTGCATATCATTTAGATAATTTTATAAAAAATATGTTTATATGAACGGGATTGGATTTAAAAATATGAAAGTCTTTAAGGAAAGGCAATGGTTTGACTTTAGTAATATAACATTGTTGACCGGAACAAATAATAGTGGGAAGAGTAGTGTAATTAACGCGATGCAAATGTTACAAGAAAATCTTCCTAATAACAGCACTATTGACAATTTGTTAAATACAGAGTTTAGATTAACAGTTAATCAAAATAAATATGGTAACATAGAAAGCTTTGTTAATAGGTCTGGGAAAGACAAATTAAACCATTTTGTTTTTGCACTTAAAAATAATGGTTTACAATATAATATTTTAGTTGAAATAAATGAAGGTCTGGAAAGTTATGGTACGGTAAAAATAATTTCTGTAACAGATCCAGTGACCAAAGAAATTATATTTCATTTTGAACTAAAAAGCAAACATCCAAATACATCTTGCTATTACAAAATCAATTTTAAATATTTTATAAATAGGTTTAGAAAAAAATGTTCAAATACTCTAAATTTAAAAGAAAGTATAAGTGAATTAGATAAAGTGCTGGAATTAGTAAATAAAAAGGAAGCGAAACCTGCTGATTTGTATGAACTTGCAAATGAAATTGGCAATAGACTTTCTGTATATATTAATGTTCATGAAATCACAATAGATCAAGAACTTGATAATTGTGAACACACATATTTTATCAGCAATAAACCATATGATGGAGTTGAAAAATATCAAAAAATTGATGAGTTGGGAGTGATATTTGAATACCCTAAACACAAAAAAACTGGAATGAGTTTAAGTGGCGTGATTAGCGAAAATAATTTTAATGAGAAGTATCTAGAATTTTATAATTATGGAGTGTTTAATTTTGATGTTTTATTAAATGGAAATAAAGAGGCAAAGCAAGAGCTTGATGACCTTATTTTAGCGTATTATAAATTAGAAAAAAAAGATTCATATAAAGCATTATGCGATGATTTAACTACGATATTGTCAAACACATACTGGAGTATGGAAGAAAGGTTTAGTGAAGAAGATGAATTGTTAGTGCCTGCAAATTTGATTCAAAAATACTTAACTTGTCATCCAGATTTTGGACTTATTGCTTCATTGCTAGTTACAAAAAGAAAAGATGATAAATATGGTCGTAAGGACTTTGAAGGCAATTACGTGGCAAATAATTACATAACAGCTAAAAAAAATGTTGATTTTGAGAACGCAGAAGTAGATAAATTAGAAAAGAATGGATTTTTCGATAAAGTATATTCTCGACTTAATGAATTAATTTTCAATAACTACAATCATAATAATGAAGGAGCCAATTTTGAAAATAGAAGTAAAATAATACATCAAGATGCCGGAGAATTTATATTAAAGGATATAGAAAGTAAAATATTGAATTTTAATTTAGGTTTTAACAATACATATGTTTCTTCAAATAGATTTCAAAGCAAGAGATCTTATAATTTTAGTGATAATTCGGATTTCACTTCGTTATTAAAGACAATAGAATCGCTAAAGGGAAAGTCTAAAGATGCATGCTTATTTTTTATTAATAAATGGATAAAAGAGTTTGAAATCGCAGATGAATTAGTATTAAAACCAGATAATGATACAGGGAATTTTAAAGCGTATTTGAAAATTCAAAATAAAGATATTTTACTAGCAGATTTTGGACTAGGAACCAATCAGCTTTTGCCAATAATTTTTTCATTAGCAATTCATTATTATAGTATAAACATTGTTACTCTAGATGATGAAATTACTAAGAGAACTGTTGTAATCGAAGAGCCTGAAGCAAACTTGCACCCAGCAATGCAAAGTAAGTTAGCAGATTTATTTGCAGATGCTTATAAAACTTTTAAGGTTCAAATTATTGTTGAAACTCATAGTGAGTATTTAATTAGAAAATTGCAATATCTAGCGGGTTCAAATTCTAGTGAAATAAGATCAGATGATATTTTAATATATTATTTTTACAAACCAGAACATCAAGCTGTTTTAAACAAAATAGCCAATCAAGTTGAAAAAATTGAAATTGATGAATATGGTCGTTTATCTAAAGAATTTGGATCGGGATTTTTTGATGAAGCTGACAAAATTGCACTAGATATATTTTTACTAAAACATAGTCAAAGTAATTAGTATGTATCCAAATATATACGTGTCTGAAGATTTTTTTGATAACGTTGATATCGAATGGAGTAAAATACCCCAAACTAGCATATATTCAACAAATCTCGAAGATGAAGACAAAAGAAAAAGTTTAAATAGAATTAAAGATTTGATGCTTACAAGTAATATATACTCTGACATTACAGATAAGTCACTTGTAAAATATCATACTAAACAATTTGGCACATATAATAATTTTAAGGATTTAATACTTAATACTGCAATAAAGGATTCATCGTATAAAAATGGCAGAAATTTAAATATAAGAAATGAATTGAAAGATTACAATAAAAATAGTTTTTGCTTTTTTACCAATTATGATTATTCAGAATGTAATGAAAAATCACAAGAAATAGGAAAAATTATAGTTGGGAGAGATTTTTTAAACTCTTCATTCTATCTTAATAATACATTTGCAACCGAGTCTACCGATGAGAAAATACATCAAATTAGTAAATCAAAACATCCTTGTAAAAATCTTATCATAATTGACAAGTATTTATTTGATGATGCATCAAGTCGCCTTCCTAAAATTCCAAACCTACTGTTATTTCTAAAAGAACTCATTCCTCCGAAGTTTAAAGGAAAATTCCAAATTGACATAATAACTGAAAATAAATCTAACGATAGATTATTCGAATCCAAAATTAATCAAATCTTAGAAGCATTCTCAAATAATTTATCATTACATGTATATGCACCAGGAACAATTAATCAAGAAAATGATAGATATTTAATTACAAATTATGCAGTTTTCTCAGTTGGTCACCCTTTTGACAGAAATACAAATGTTTCTTGTAATTTCTATCCCTCAAATAACAGTATTAATGACATAAAGAACTCTTTTCACATCTGGAGAGAAAAAATTGAACTAGCATTAGACATAATTAACAAGACTCCAAAAACAATTGGTTTATACAAATCAATTTGGAAGTCAGATGATATAAAACATTCAATATTCGAATTTGAATAGTATAAATTGAGAATTATTACCTTATTACTAGTTAGAAATTTACCTGGTATATTCTTTGACTTCAAATTGTATCTCAGATGTCATTTTTTTATATTACAATGTGTATCACTTCATTTTTCTTATAAGAATCTAATACATATAGTTATTTTAAAAGGTCTATTTTAATAGTCTTCTATAAAATTGATCTTTATTTAGTTCTTTATTATTAACCTATTTGTCAATCTATTATCTATTATTTGATGATTTTGTTGCCTCTTATTTATATTATTTTATATGCAACTAGATAACTACTTGGTTTTATCCCAATTTCGATAATATCATTTCAAAATTATTAGCTACATCTCTTTCTTTAGGTATATCACTATATGATAGTCTTTGCAATTCCCTTGTATATAGAATACTTAATTGGGACCATATTTTCGAAAAATCGGTAATTAATGGAGATTCTTGTACGGCTTTCTTTTGCCATCCTATCGGTGTATCAAACACTTCCCTATCATGTTCTAAAATCGTTACAAAATCGTTCTTAAAAGCCTCACTATTGACATAGGCAATACATTCTTCATTTTGCATTAAGTAATATAAATCGTAAAAATGACGAATCTTATTACCGATATTCTCAATGGTCTCTAAATCATATGAAAAACGTATTAATGAGACTAACTTTTCTACAAGAGTTTGTCTTTTATCCAATACATTAATAGAAAATGGATTAAGGCTAAATTCTTGTATTCTATTTTCGAAGGCATTATCCTTTAAGAAAAGGTAAATAAAACTACTTATTTCCAATTGCTGATATGGAAATGGATGGTAAAAGCTATTAATTTCTACTATAATAGAATTAGCACTTTCTAATTCGTGTATTTTAGGGTAAGCATATACAGATTTTCGAAATTTAGATCCCTTACTTGTAATATCACTTTCTTCTATTTCTGTAAGACCTATGCATATAGTCTTTTCTATTTCCCTAATTAATGTTTTAATACTATTGTTGGTGTTATCATTACTCTTTATAATAGCTAAATCAATATCAGTAGAAAACCGTTTAATTAAATCATATCCCTTTGACAATGATGTTCCTCCCTTAAAAACTACCTTATTATGATACTCGCTATTATTTAAGTTCTTTAATACATAGGTAATCCAATAATCCATTTCTACAAAAATGGGTATAATGCCTAATTGTTCGGAAGTGGCTTTTACCAATTCCCTAAAAGCTGTTTTATTTTCATGTAATATCATTTGATTCCCCATTTTTCTTTTAAGTATTTATCTAATTGTCTTATACCCATATTATAGGTACTTATAGGATTTAGTGTTTCCCTAATTTTATCTAATGGACCCATTATCTTTTCCCCTTCGAAAATCATTCCTAATAATGCTCTTGTTGATGCAGGGTATTTCATTGACAATTGTATTAGCAATCCCCTATTAGTCTTATTATACTTTCTTATAATACTGCCTAATACACTTAATGAATTGTTCTTTGTAGTATCTGGAATACCCTTTAGCATCTTTAAGCAATCTAATACTTGTAATATCTTGACATTTTCCTTTGTAATTACATTCTTTTGTAGAACAAACTGTATAGTATAAATACCCCTTTTTAAGGGTGGCTTAAAGGTGTTTCTTCCTATTTGTATTGTATTGCTTAATTGAGTGGTTAATCCGTATTTATTAAACACACTAAAACCTGTTAAATACCCTATCACTTCTTCCTTATT
>JACCDM010743432.1_pt1 | contig 13406 bp, 8 predicted proteins | sample 7445851 | NCBI WGS metagenome assembly JACCDM01 (sample SAMN15323438, study PRJNA562643) | freshwater metagenome | isolation source: river surface water | place: USA:Blue River Watershed | collected 2017-08-16
AATTTCATCTCGGATTTTGAGGAGAAATTAGCGGAATTAGCGAAGGCCAAAGGCGCGGATGGCATCATCTGTGGTCACATCCACAAAGCAGAGATCAAAATGATCGATGGAATTGCCTACATGAACTCAGGAGACTGGGTGGAATCATTAACGGCTTTAGTGGAAACACATCAAGGGGAATGGCAAATCATTGAATTCCCGCACTACAACTTAAAAGCAGAATTAAACGAAATTTTAGGCGAGGCAATCGCAGTTTAGGATGGGCAAATTCATATTTACCGTACAAGGAGAGGGTCGTGGGCATTTAACCCAGGCTATCTCATTTACCCAAATCGCCCGCGAGGCAGGACATGAGGTGATCGGTTACGCAGTGGGATCATTCCAAGGCCGTAAAATCCCTTCGTTCTTCCTTGATTTCATTGGTGATACCCCTATTTTACAATACGAAAGCCCATCCATTATTTTTGGCAATGGTAAATCGGTGCAGCTTTTTAAAACGGCGGCACAGGCGTTCACGAACTTCAAGACTTTTTGGAATAGCGCGACACAACTTGAAGATTTCATTGAAGAGTTACAACCGGATGGGATTGTGAACTTTTATGAGTCTATTACGGGGCTATACAAATTGAAATCGGGTTCAAAGATCCCAACGATGTCTGTGGGTCACCAATACTTACTTTTAAATAAGAACTTCGAGAGTATCGCCGAGAAGAAAATCGATCGTATTCTATTGAATATGAACACGTTGATCACCTCTATTGGTTCTAAGAAATTACTAGGCTTATCTTTCCGTCCGATCGAAAATGACGATAAGATCGAAGTGGTTCCTCCTTTATTGCGTCAACAAGTAAAGAATATCGAGCCTAAAGCAGGCGAACGTTGGCTAGCCTACCTAACCCATTTCCGTTTATCGGAGGATATTATGAACTGGTCGAACGCGAATCCGGAGGTAAAATTGGATTGTTTTTGGGATAATCCAGCCCGCAAAGAGACGTATCACTATTCAGACTCCTTGACTTTTCATCCGATTGATGCAGAGAATTATTTGGCCAAAATGACAGAATGCGCTGGCCTAATCTCCACAGCTGGTTTTGAATCAGTGGCTGAAGCGATGTATTTAGGAAAACCTGCCATGATGGTTCCGGTGCCTAACCACATCGAACAAATGATTAATGCGCATGATGGCGAACTTTCAGGTGCAGGAATTGGCGCTTCGTCATTTGACTTAAGCATCTTCAAAAACTACTTGCCTTCACACGTTTCCGTGAAAGACCAATACCGAGAATGGGTTGCACAATCACAGCGATTAATGGCGGGCCATTTAAGTGATTTAATTGCTCAACCAGTTTATGTGGCAAACTTCCGCGAGAACCAAGGAACGGGTTTGTCTGGCATGTTAGGCCGACGCAGATTCCGCTGGTCGCGCTAAATGCACATAAAAAAAGCGAATCTTACGATTCGCCTTTCCCAATTTTAACTGATGCAGATTAGAACGTATAACGCGCTCCTACTTGCATCTGCCATCTTGATCCCATTTGGTCTACGGTATAAGGAGTAGCAGGGACTGCGAATTTATAGGTAGGATCAGCAGCTGTACCTGAGTTCACTCGAGATAAGCCTAAGCTAGCCGTCGAGTTGAAGGTATTAGGAGAGAAGTAGATTCTACCCCAGTTGCTATTGATCAAATTCGTTGCATTCATAATGTCTAGAGAGAATTGTAAATCGTGGCCATTCGACATTTTGATCAAGTGGTTTAATTTCAAGTCTAACGTTGCATTCCATGGTGTACGACCACCGTTACGCTCTGTAAAGTTTCCTTTACGTGTGCTTAAATATTCATCCGCATTAATGTAGGCCATAAATGCTTTTGCTTGATCAGCTGCCGTTCCTAATTTAGCATCTGCCACTAAATACTTAGCCGCTTCTGCTTCATCTTTAAACACATAAGCTAAACCAGCTGCCTGAGGTGTATTTGCGATGGTAGAGTTTACAAAACCCCAAGTGAATGGCGCTCCTGACTGCGCACTAAATACACCAGATAAAGTAGTTGCACTTCCGTTTTTATACACTTTGGTATAACCGAATGAACCGATGATTCTGTGGCGAATATCAAAGTTTGAATAGGCAATTTTAGGATCATTCGGAGTTAAGGATTGGTTTAACTGCCAGTTAGATTCCATTGAGTTACGAATACCATTTGTGATGTCAAAACTTTCTCCAAAGGTGTAAGCCGTCATGAAGTTAAATCCGTTTGCAAAAGCTTTAGAAACTTGTGCCGTTAAACTGTAACGATGTCCTTCTGACGTATTCGATAATTCGTAAGCATTTGCGAAGTTGGTATTTAATCTTTGGCCTGTTGCACCACCTGATAAATAGATAGGCATTTGCTTTAACACATCATATGTGTAGTATTTCACAGAGTCTTTCAAGTTTACTTGTTGGAACTTTAAGTCGTTGATAGTCTTCGTGTAAATCCCTTCTAAAGTAAACTTGTAACCATCTACCGTGTGATCAACGGCTAAGCTAGAACGCAATACTTGTGGCATTTTAAAGTTGTTTGCCATCGCATCTACTTGTGTTAAGCTTTTTTGGCCATTATTAAAGGCAAACGTCTTCGCGCCATCCTTTAATACATCACCTACGTTTTTACCAGCTACGTTGTTCACATCAAATGATCCAAAACCAACACCATCATTGTAGAACGCATAACCTAACCAAGCGAAAGGAATACGACCTGTAAAGATCCCAGACCCACCACGGATAATCGTCGAACGATCTCCATTCACATCATAGTTAAAGCCTAAACGAGGTGAAACTAATACTTGACCAAAAATCGAGTTAGAAACCTGATTCAATGGCGTAGCCGCCGTATAAGTCGTTCCTGCATTCGGATCGATTTTCGTTGCCGCTGTTTGAGGGCTTAACGTAGGTTTATCTGTACTAGCTACGTCAAAACGAATACCTGGAGACAATTTCAATTTGTCTGTTACTTGAATCTCATCTTGCGCATAGATACTATAAAGCCCTACGTTAAATGTTGCATAAGGATTATTCAAGATATAATTGCGGTCATTATTTGAAAAGCTATATGATCCACGAACACGGTTCACATTTCCCGCTAAGAAGTCAGCCACACTTTTGTAAGCCACACGGCCATTCCATGAGTTTACAAAACCATAATTGATATTGTATAACTCATTGTGCGTACCGATTAGGAAGGTATGATTCCCTTTAAACCAAGTAAAGTTATCTGTGATTTCAAACGTCTTCTGCTTCATGTTAAAGATCGTTGCCTCACGCTCATTTCCTAGGAAAATAGTACCGCCATTAGCAGCAATCTCCACTTGAGGAAACGAAGGATTAGCACTAGATGGTTCACGTGAATCACGGATATCTGAGAAACCTAAGATAAAGCTGTTTGAATAAGAACCAAAGTGACTCTTTAATTCTGCTACCGTTGAATTCGTACGGTTTACTTGCTTAAAGTCCATTGATCCAAAACGGAAGTTAGTCGCATCGCGCTCTAAGTTCGTAGCTTCAGAAGCTACATAAGAATTACGAATCGACAACTGGTGTTTATCTGAGATGTTCCAGTCAAAACGATTAAAGAATTTATTACTAGATGAATTGATTGAATAAGCACCAAAAGCACCTGGATCAAAGCCATAATTAGTTTTCAAAAAAGAGGTGATTGAGTTCGCAGTAGCTGCATCAATGATCGTACCTTGATCACCTGCTCCATAGAATAAAGGTTCGTTACGACGTGTAATTTCTTCGTTTGTGAACCAGAATAATTTATTCTTAATAATAGGTAAACCTAAACGGAAACCTGTTTGAATATCTGAATAGTCTGAAGGCATTTTAGAACCATCCCCAGCGTTGTTAGGACCTGTGATTAACGAATTACGTCCGTAAGCGTATGCCGAACCTTTTACTTGGTTTGTACCTGTACGCGTTACTGCGTTGATCGAACCACCTGTAAAGTTACCAATCTTCACGTCGTAAGGTGCTACGTAAACTTGCACGTCTTGAATAGCATCCAAAGAGATAGGATTCGTACGTGTAGAAGAACCAGGCATACCTGAAGTACCACTTTGGCCACCTAAAGAAGGACTGAAACCAATCGCATCATTATTAATTGTACCATCCACCGTCACGTTATTGTAACGGAAGTTCGTACCAGCGAACGAATTCGAAGAGCTTCCTTGTGGAGTTAATTTAGTCATATCTGTTAAGCTACGAGAAATGGTCGGAACCGTTTTCATCGCCGCTTCATTTAAAGAAGTAACCGACCCTGTTCTTGTACCCCCTTTGTCTGCTTTCACCACGACCTCTGTTAACGTTGTCGTTTCTTCCGAAATAACAATATTCACAGATGGGTTAGATCCTAAGGTTAAGTTTAAGTTCTCCGCTTTGAACGGTTTGAAACCGACAAATGAAACCGTTAGGGTATATGGACCACCTGGATTCATATTTGCCAAAACGAAGTTTCCATCGATCTGCGTAGAAACACCATAACGCGTTCCAGTGGGCGTATGGACTAAAAATACACTAGCTCCTGGAATTTCCTCTCCCTTCGCATCTTTTACTTTACCCGCTAAGGATGAAGTAGTTACTTGCGCATTTGCATTGAAAGCAAATAAAGTGAAAACAAAAATTAGTAGGCCGAATGCCTTCTGACTAAAATTGTACATTTTGAATATATTGGTTGTTTACGGCGCAAAGGTAATACCCCCAGTATCCTTCCAATGTTACCAAATTGTTAAGAGAATGTGAAGTAATTGTTAGCGGCTTGTAAACAATGCCAATATTAAATTTTCAGCTTGACGTAAAAACTTAACACAGATAAGTTTTTTTTACTGAATACTTTCTCTATGTTTGACCTCTACACTAGATTTTAATATTATGAGTGAGGCTAACAAAAAACTAACCGACCAAATCGTTCAAGGCATACTACCTAAATTAAAAGGACTATCAGAAAAGAACGCAAAAAAAGTATTGAATGAGACTACCAAGTCTATTTCTTCGATAGTAAAGAAATACAGTAAATTAATTTCTGAACAAGAAAAAGAGAAAGCTAAAGCGAAAGAGAAAGCGGCGAAAGAAGCAAAAAAGAAATTAGAAAAAGACGCCAAGAAAAAGGCTAAAGAATCGAAGAAACTAGCGAAGGCAAAATTACTCGCTACGCTCATTGCGAAAGAGCAACCTGTTAAACCTGCAGCTGCCCCAGCTAAGGCAAAGTCGAAACCGAAAACAGCAGCTAAATCACAAAGTAAGGCTGCGCCAAAAGCAGCAAAGCCAGTTCGAACAAGAGTTAAGAAATAAAAAAAAGTGGGATGTAGATCCCACCTTTTTTTATGCCTCATGTTATTCTTATCCAGTAATCCAACGGAAGAATAGGAATAATAGAGCTGATAAGGCAATCGTAACCGGAAGTGTTAACACCCAGGCTAACACAATGCTCTTCACCGTTCCTCCTTGTAAATTTTTGATGCCACGCTGGGCTACCATCGTTCCAGCAATACCAGAACTTAATACGTGTGTAGTACTCACGGGCCACTTATATGCGGTAGCTAATCCGATAGTTAATGACGCGATTAATTCAGCAGATGCTCCCTGTGCATAAGTCAAGTGATCTTTTCCAATCTTCTCTCCAATCGTCACTACGATACGCTTCCAGCCAATCATTGTTCCTAAACCTAGCGAAAGAGCAACCATCCACATCACCCAATTAGGTGCAAAATCAGTTACTCCCGCCATCCCAGTACTCGAGGAAGCGCCAAAAGTAAAGAATGGAGCCTTAGTGCCAGCAGTTGCTTTTTTCCAAGCATTCTTATCAATTTCTGAGAGCGCAACTGATTCACTTTCGATTAATTTCTTAGAAAATTTATTAATCGTTAACGCTGCCTTACGAATAGCAAACTTTTGATCAGTTGAAAGAGTCGAAGGGTTTAAATTTTGCGCTGTAATAACGGCTAATTCATTTGCAGATTTTTTTAATTGTGCGAGGCCATCACGTTCTTTTTCTGACAAAGGAATGGTATCGATTTTTGCCGAAATGGTTTGAACTGTCGCTAGACTTGACTTCACCATTTGCATGTCTAAAGTCGTGTTAATGGCGAAATAACCTGGCAAGAAGGCGATTAAAATAACCATTACAAGACCTATCCCTTTTTGGCCATCATTCCGACCATGAAAGAAGGAGACTAAGGTACAAGTCGCAATTAAAATCGCGCGAATCCAAGCAGGTGGCGGTGATTTTTTCTTAGGCTCTTTAAAGATATCTTTATTCGAGATAGATTTCTTTAAGATATACATTAAGATGATTGCAAGAGCAAAACCGAACAAAGGAGATAACAAGAGCGCTTGACCTATCTCGATTACTTTGTCCCAATTCAAGGAAGCCATTCCTTTATTCGAAGCTTCTGGCAATAAAGCGTGACCCACACCAATACCGATAATGGAACCAATTAAGGTATGAGAACTAGAAGCAGGAATTCCAAAATACCAAGTCCCTAAATTCCATAAAATAGCCGAAATTAATAAGGAAAGAGCCATCGCCATGGAATGATATACATTCGTATCGACGAGCAATTCGGTGGGGAGTAGACCTATGATACTCATCGTCACACCAACACCACCGGTTAATAGACCCAAGAAATTCATAAATCCTGACCAGACAACTGCCTGAGTAGGACGCAAAGAATGTGTGTAAATTACCGTTGCCACGGCATTCGCTGTATCATGAAAACCATTCACGAACTCGAAAGCACAAGCAGCTAAAAGGCAGAAGCACAACAGGAAAAAGAGTGTAGGATCTAATCCGAACATAAAGCTGTTTTTAAATAAAAATTCAATTTACTAAGGTAAGATGCATTTCCAAAACCAATGTTAAGGAATTGTTAAATCCCCCTATTTTACTTCACTTTTAAAGTTTACTCCAATGGCTTTCGCAGCCTTGTGAATTAACTCTTTTTGATATACTAACTCCCTAGATTTAACCTCGCCTAGTACAGGAACGTTCGCTCCTAACATGGCATACCATATTTGGTAACAATCCTTAACACTATCCCCGTGTGACGTCCATTGCGACTTTATAGCATCCCCGCGTCCGTGATCAGTCGTAATTAAAAGTGTTGTTTTTCCCTTATAATCCGGGTCTGTATTGACAAAATCCCAAATCTCACCTACCCAGGCATCGAACTGATGTGCCGCATCTAGGTAATGATTATAGGCTCCCTCATGTGCAAATTCATCCGTTTCTCCATAAGAAATGTACAAGGCTTTTGGCTTATTCTTTCTCAAATAATGCATCGCTTTAAAATGCGTAAATGCATCCAGTGATTCTGCCATCCCAAAAGGCTTGAATGATTCCTTCAGCATTTTTGCCACCAATTTCATCTCTGGGTCTTTCTCTAATTCCGGATAGGAATCAAAAGCATTCACCACTGGAAAACCCGCTCTCTTTTCATTTAAAATCCGATCAAACGCATCCCAAGCTCCGAAGGCTGCCACCTTACCTTTGTAAGCAGGCAACGAGTTCAAGTATTCAAAGAAGTTCGTATTGGGATTAGGTTTGTAGTCATTCGAGTTAACCGCCGTATCCACTTGACCCGTTAATATCTCGCTATATCCAGGATAGGAGAACCAATAAGGATTCGCATTATCCACCTGACTGCCTTCCTTTCTATTTCCATGTAATTGTCCTTCTGAAACTACTTTTCCCCAGAAAAAAGGCATCAATTTTTCACGTCTTTCTTTCAAAGTGGGCGCATAATATTGCTGAATTAATCGAGCCGAATCACCGTGGTGAAAACGCTTGATTTTAACGATCGAGGTGTCGATTCCATTAAATACTTCTTGCCAGCGGTAGCCGTCTGTGGTGATGACAATCACGCGTGCATCCGAGTTGTTTTTTTGGGCAAAAATAGGCGCAGAGCAAAGGAATAAAAAGAGGAGTATTTGTTTCATTATCTAGTTCTTAAAGCAAAGCTAAGTTAGGCAAATAAACAGAAAATAAACCCAAGATTAACAAATCAATAAAACAAGAAATGCCAGAAAGAAACCTCCTGACATTTTCTGTATTACACCAATATATTATCCTTTGTTAAAGAGCCCCAGTGGATACCCAGGTCTTTTTTACTTTATCGTATTTCAAGTATTTATCAGGCCATTCCACGTAATGTTCCATCTGTAAATACTCGTCTAAATTTCCTTTTTTCATCAATTCCCTAAACAGGAAGGACCCTCTCTCCACTACTAATTCTTCTGCATAATGGGGCGTATTCACCACCTCCTCAAAATTCTCTGGTTGCAAGCTCCCCTCCTTCAAAGTGAATTTACCCACCACTCCCCTTCGCAAAGTTTTTAAATTAGCCACTGGTCTGCTGAGCAAAAAATAACAATCCCCGTTCTCTAATTTGGTCAATTTGACAAAATGATAGAGTGGTAATCGGCTGACATATTCTGCTCTAAATTTCTTTTGAAACCGCGTATCTAGATTTGCATAGGTAGCATTTTCTGATACGAGGGTAATGACATTCGTTAATAAGGTATCTCGTTCAGCCTCCGAGAAATAATATTCTGCCTCATCCTTAGAATGGCAGGCTGAAAAAATAAATAGACTAATGAATATTGGTGCGAGTATCTTTTTCATTGGTGTTTTAAAAAAGGGTCACCTAGCATTTTCCAGATGACCCTTGAGTTAAGCGTATTATTTCAAATAAAGTACAGTGTTAGGAGCAAACTCAGCCCAAGTAGCTGTCCAGTCTGTGTCCTTGAAAGCACCTACGTAATCCGTAGCTGTTGTACCTGTTAATGTAGGTAAGTTCGTTCCGATTAATGACTCAGATTTACCAGCAGTTAACGTGAACGTAGGACGTCCAGAAAGTGGCCATAAGTCAGTTGAAATGCCTGTATTAGTAGTAGACGTTAACACTTTGTTACCAGAGATCGCTTTGAACCAATCCGTTGGAGTTGCCCCACCGATAAGGATAGGCGTGTTTGTACTCGTTTTAGCTAATTGCTCCACATCAGATACCGCTACTCCTAAACCATAGATATTCGGGTTTCCACCGCCAAAACCACCAGTACCAAATCCAGACGTACCAGCAATCACCACATTTTGAGTTACTAATTCACCATTAGCTGCATTTGTTTTTGCCGCACCTCTCTGGCTATCAATGTATAAACCTGTTGGGTAACCTGTAATGAATGTGTTGTAGATTTTAATCTTGTTGTTACGACGTAATTGCGCACCATTTTGGAAGTTAAGATCTACGAATGAAGTAGTAGAAGCTCTCGCTCCGATGATAGACACGTTCGCAAACGTAGGCGACGTGAATGGTGTGTTAGCAGAACCTGCTGCATCGTTATCCACTTCGAAACCATTTGATCCTGAAGCATCCGCTAAGTTACCATCACGGTATCCTAAAGCAAATTGTACCGTTCCAGACCAACCGAAATCCGCATCAAAATCATCATCCGTTCCTTTGAAAGCGATTAAATATTTCGCGTTAACCGTACCACCAAACCACTCGAATGAATCATCTAAACCAAAAGAAGCCTGGATATATTCTAACGTAGTACCTGAACCTACTGAACCCATTGTTAATGAGTTAATCTCTGCATTAGGTACGATAGGCACACCAGCATACTCAATACGAACATACTTTAATGTACCTGAATTGTCATCATTTGCCGTTCCACCGTGGAAACCTTTGTATGCACCTTCTAATTCAATGTTTGCACCTTGGTTATTCACCGCTTTACCACAAAGAACTACACCACCCCAGTCACCTGGATTACGAGCACCTACTGCTTGACCTGATGTAAATACGATAGGAGCAGCAGCTGTTCCCACTGCGTTTAACTTAGAACCACGGTGTACCACTAATGTACCCTTAGTAGCGATATCACCAATGATAGTTGTACCCGCTTCGATTGTTAAGTTACCAACCTTAGTTACTGTCCCTGCGACTAATTCTTCACCCACACGTACGAAACCTTTCAAACGGTAGATTTTATCTTTTGTCCAAGTCACGTTACCTTCAATTACTCCTTCCACATCGACAATCGTCTTAGGAGGGATAGCTGAAACAGTTACCGGAATAGCCACTAAAGAAGATACTTGGTTCTTGTTATCCGTTACTTGAATAGTGAAGTTAACCGCAGTACCCGCTGTTCCATCGATCACATAATCCTTGATGTACTCATACGTCTTCTCTCCAGCTAAAACCTTTGAATCAAATGGAGCACCATTCTTTAATACCGTAATAGACTTAATACCAGCTGGAGCGTTAATAGTTGCTTTAACTTGTACCGTAGCACCGATAATACCGGCTAAAGTTCCTGAGGAACTAACCGTTGGAAGAGGGAAAACTTCTTCCTCTTTTTGGCAAGATGACATCGATACCGATAATACGGCTAACAATGCAAATACCTTAAACATGTTTAATTGTAATCGTTTCATTTGAATTGATTGTTTAGTTTAATTGTTAAAATTTATTTAGAAAATGGAGAGATGACGATACCTAAAGAGATAACACGGCCAGGCACAAACGACTGAATAATTTGGTCGCTACCTTTATCGAATGAATTATCTTGGTTACCATCTTGTAGGATATAATTATCTTGATTTAAAAGATCGGAAACACCCCCTTTAATCATGATAGTCTTCGTAATCTCTTTAGAGAAATTGAAATCAACCACGTTACGAGGCATCTCATACCAATCTGGATAGGGCGCTCCGAAGTTATTTCCTACTGCGAAGATTCGCTTACCGATGACGTTGTAGTTAAAGTTTACCTGCAAGCCACGCTTCGTGTCATTATAATTCAAGCCGGCATTGATAATATAAGGGGACTGACCTTGCAACGGACGGTTATCTGATTGTCCCGCTGATATGGAAGGATCAAGTTTTACACGGCTATAGATATAGGTCGCATTGAATACAAAACTCGTCTTTCCCAGAAAAGTGTTAGGTGCGCTAGCCGATAAATTCTTGCGAATTTCTGCTTCTAATCCTGTTGAAAATGCAGATTGGGCATTAGCGAAGTTCAAGATTGGATTAGATCCAGAATCGAATATTACCTCGATTGGGTTTGTAAATTGCTTGTAGAAAGCCGCGATACTGAATAATTCCGATGGAGTTGGATAATTTTCGTAACGCAAATCAAAGTTTTGAATATCTGCGTTTTTCAAGCTCGAATTACCTGAAATAGTCCGGTTATTGACGAAATCATAGAAAGAGAATGGTGCTAATTCACGGAATTCAGGACGATTTAACGTCTTTCCATAGGCTAAACGCAACAGGCTCTTTTCTGTAAAATTATAAGAGAAGTTAACCGATGGCAATAAGTCTAATCGAGTGTTATTGTAATTGATAGCCTTACCTAATTGGTCAAATGAGTTTAGCTTCTGCGCATTTTGCTCACCTCTTAATCCCGCGATTACGTTGAATTTCTTGCCTAAAGCGAAGTTCGCTGAAACATAAGCGGCAATTAAATTATTCGTCGCTTTGTAGGAGTCATTCGGGTTTGTCTGCTCATCTAAACGAATACCCGTTAAGGTATTAAAGTTTTGAGGATTGAATAGCTGGTCGATTGGCAAACTGGTTTGGAAAGAAGGGGTTGATTTTACAAAACCAATATTTCTTGCGCTAAAATTTCTCGTTTTATCTTCGTAGAAAAATCCGGTTTTGAACTCTAATTCATTCCCTGCCTCTTTTCCTCCCACAGCTACTTTTTTAATCAAGTTCAAAGCAGCCGTTTGAGCATTTTCATTTAAGTTAATGTAGGTTCTACCCAAAACAGAGGTTTGTGCCGCACCATTTGGAATAAATAAGCTTAGATTAGATCCATCTACATTATAACGGAAACGCTTGTAATCAGGTTGGTTACGGAAGGCTGAGTTAAAACCAAGCATCCAATCCATTTTCAAAGAACCATCTTGGAATTCATGACGACCTGTTAATTGGCCTGTGTAAATACCACGGAATACCTGATCGAAAGAACGTATATCCCAGATAGATCCATTATCAAAACCGAAACGCTTGATATACTGCGTATTAGCTAATTGATTGTATAAGTTTTTGAATTCGATCACAGAACCGTTAGCGAAACGTGCTGACCAGTTGTGAGCGACACCTAAGCGGATGGCATTGCTGTACTGCTTATCTACAAAGTTGAACACAAAGTCTGGCTTACCGGTAGTTCTAATATTGGAATAACCGTAATCATTGCGATCCATTTGGAAAAAAGTACGAGAATTCGAATAATTGATCGCTGTAATGTTACCAATCTTCGTCTCTCCTAAGTTGAACTTAAATCCACCTGAAAGTGACGCACGCATGTCTGGTAAAGCTGATGATTTATCCGCTACCCAAATATTTTTCAATGAAGCACCAGCCACATCACGAGCTGAGGCTGGAAGATTAATTAAATCAGTACGAGATGCTGGGAAAAATTTAGGAAGATCAAAATACCCTTGATCAAAACCTGTCCATGCTAAATTCGAATTCTTCGTCGCATAAAAATCTGCACCCGTCGTCCCTTCTCTGTATGAGCTAGAAACGTCTAAGGTTAAATAGTTATTTTCTGGGATAGACTTCGTAAAAATCTTTACCACACCACCAGCGAATTCACCTGGAATTTCAGCTGATGGAGATTTGAAGATTAAGATACGGTCGATTTGACCCGCTGGAATGATATCGAAAGAGAAAGAACGAACGTCTGTCTCCATCGATGGAGCAAAGGCGTTGTTTAATTGAACGGTATTATAACGTTCGTTTAGACCCCTGATATTAATAAAACGCTCATTAAAGATGGTAACACCGGGAACTCTTTTCACAACTTCAGCCGCTGTACGGTCTAAAGTTTTCGTGATTTGTGCAGCTGAAATACCACTGACAACTAATTGAGAGGCTTTGATTTCAGAAATTACGGAAACCTCAGTATTTGTTAAACGCTGTGCTACGACTTTCACCTCAGCTAAGGTCGAGCTCGTCTCTTCAATAGAAAGGTTTAAATCTGTTACTTGACCTGCCTCTACTTTAACACCTTCGTAAATTTTAGAATCGTAACCTACATAAGAGATCTTTAAAGAGTAAGATCCTGCTGGAAGTTTAGCGAAAGAGAAGAAACCGTTAATGTCTGTTGCAGCTCCTTTATTAATGCCTTGCACTAAGATCGTTGCTCCGATGATGTCTTCTTTTGTCTTAGCGTCCTTGATTGTTCCGCGTAAGGTCCCTTCTTGTGCAAAAGCCGCTCCAGAGAGCGTTAAGAATAGAATGATTAGATTGGTGTACTTGTAAATTGATTTCATAAAAGAATACTGGTGATTTTGACGACACAAAAGTATTCTCTACCAGGCTGGGCTGAGTTAAGGCTATGTTAGGCTTTTGTTAT
>JACCDM010752031.1_pt1 | contig 13400 bp, 10 predicted proteins | sample 7445851 | NCBI WGS metagenome assembly JACCDM01 (sample SAMN15323438, study PRJNA562643) | freshwater metagenome | isolation source: river surface water | place: USA:Blue River Watershed | collected 2017-08-16
CGAGTAATAGCGACATACATTAAACGCCGCTCTTCTTCGACACCGTCTTCGGCTTCTTGGCTATTCTCATGCGGGAATAAGCCCTCTTCTAAACCTGTAATAAATACAGCATCAAATTCCAGCCCTTTAGCTGAATGGACTGTCATTAATTGAATCGCGTCTTGTCCTGCTTGCGCTTGGTTGTCACCCGCCTCAAGCGAGGCATGCGAGAGAAATGCCGATAAAGGCGACATGATGGCTGTCAGCGGTGCATCAGCATCAATGATCTCAATACCATCACCACTCACTAAAGCCGGAGCAGCGTTATCAACACGCGGCCCGACTAATGCGGGCGCATCAATCATAAAACCTTCTTCCGACACAAACAAGGCTGCCGCACTCACTAGCTGCTCTAAATTCTCTATCCTGTCCGCACCTTCTTTCTCACCCTGATAGTGAGCAATCAGTCCACTTTTCTCTATGACGACTTGCACCATTTCTGGCAACGGTAAGCGTGCAGTCTCAAACCGCAAGCTTTCTATCAATTGAATGAAATTGCCAAGTACTGCACCTGCCTTACCAGCCACGTATGGAACAGCGGCATACAATGAAATACCGTACTGTCGTGCGGCGTCTTGTAACTGCTCTATGCTGCGTGCACCGACTCCCCGTGTAGGAAAATTCACTACACGTAAAAAAGAAGAATCATTATGTAAGTTGTCAATTAACTGAAGATAGGCAATCGCATGTTTGATTTCGGCACGCTCAAAAAAACGCTGCCCGCCGTATACGCGATACGGCAAGCTGGCTGAAAACAGCGCATGTTCTATTACTCGCGATTGCGCATTGGATCGATACAAAATAGCGATTTCACTGCGCATCCATCCTTCTGCAATTAATTGTTTGGCTTCTTCAATTAACCACTGCGCCTCTTGCAGATCACTGGATGCTTCAAAAATACGTACCTGCTCGCCATGACCTGCATCGGTACGAAGATTTTTTCCTAAACGACGGCTATTATTTGCAATCAGCTGATTCGCAGTATCGAGTATGTGGCCATGCGAGCGATAGTTCTGTTCTAACTTGATCAAATTCTCTACGTGATACTCGCGCTCGAAAGCCGACATGTTGCCCACATTCGCACCCCGAAATGCGTAGATACTTTGATCATCATCGCCAACAGCAAATACAGCACCTTGCGTACCCGCCAATAATTTCAGCCATTTATATTGAAGGTCATTTGTATCCTGAAACTCGTCAACCAGTATGTGCTTAAAGCGCGCCTGATAATGTTCACGCAGGGGCTGATTACGAGTGAGTAATTCGTAACTACGAAGCAAAAGCTCAGCAAAATCGACCACACCTTCACGCTGGCACTGATCATCGTAGGCTGCGTACAGCTCAGCAAATTTACGCTGATAATCATCACTCGCTTCGACATCAGAGGCTCTGAGTCCTTGATCTTTTGCGCTATTGATAAAGTACATCAAGTGCTTGGCCGGGTATTTTTCATCGTCTACATTCAAACGCTTGAGCAGTCGCTTGATAGCCGACATCTGATCTTGAGAATCCAGAATCTGAAATGTCTGAGGCAGCGCGGCATCACGATAGTGAGCTCTGAGCAAACGGTTACACAGACCATGGAACGTGCCTATCCACATACCGCGTGTATTGATAGGCAACATTGTCGATAAGCGCGCCTGCATTTCCTTGGCGGCTTTATTGGTAAAGGTGACGGCTAACACTCCCGCTGGAGAGACTTGCGAAGTTTGTATTAGCCAAGCTATGCGGGTGGTGAGTACTCGGGTTTTACCAGAGCCCGCACCAGCAAGTATGAGCGCCGGCTGGGCGGGTAGTGTAACGGCAGCGAGTTGTTCGGGATTGAGGTGGAGCAGGAGATTATGCATTCCTCGATTATATGCTGACGCAAGCAATCAATGCTTCAATCTCCAACCCAATTATTTGCTGATGTGTGAATTACAATTTTTCTTCTCCATTCGAGTTTTCGATCACTTGGTCGCTCTCATCCGGTACATCGTTCAACAATGGCTGGCGTTCACTGTTCTCAACACCATCATCGGATTCTTGAATCGGCAAGAATTTGGAGCTTATTACCATCGATTGATAGTTGAATTTTTCATAAAGCGCCACGCTTAACTTATTTATGGCTGTTGGTGACAAGGTAGATTGCGCATTATCCATCTCTTCCTGCTCAGACTCGTTCTGTAAATCACCGGATATGGGGTCTTTTGTAAATACAGGATTCGAATTTTCTGAAGCATGTGCAAACGTTGGGGTTGCAAGTAAGGAAGCTGCGGTAGACGATCTTGCAGATGAAGATTTTATTTGAGCCGACTGATAGGGCGAACTGGGGAAAGAAGATGTATCGTCAGTATCTTCTGAATTTAGGCTTGAGTAGACTAGCTTATCCGGTTTCGGTAAAACTAGAAGTTTCGGTTCGCTACGTTGTGAAACTATCTGAGCGCTCACTTCTTCTGCGCCTGATGAAGCAATGGGCTTTAACTGGGTACTACGTCGATTTGATTTAACGATGATTTCACAAATGCGGTCTAACTCTTTAGCCCAAGGCTCGGTTGAAAACTGTACACGCTCGTCTGTCATTTTTGGGAAAGTGATAGCTATCCAGCGCTTGGCAAAAAATTGGGCGTCCGGATCAAAAGCATTTTGACGCAGAAAATTTGCTAAGGATTTTGATGATGAATTTTCTTGATTCAAAAAACTTTTAACTATTAATTTAATGGAATAAAATGCCATTTCAGGCCGTGTATCGTATTTTCCTACATGATCTTTTCTCAATGCTGCACATATGTCGAGCGCAGTATGCCCAGGTATAGCAATAAACTCTCGCAGTCGTTTATTTTGTATTTTAGAAATTTGTTTACCTAACAGCCGATGTGGCGATGTCTTCTTGTGTAGCTGATCTGCATAGTAAACTTTGGTGAGAGTTTTAAGCGATTCTTTGATATCACCCACCATAAAATCTTTTTGTAAACCCATCGTTCGTGTGCAGTTATGCAAGAGTTCGATTGATGCTTTTCTGACTTGAATATGTGACCTTTCAAGATTAAATCCATCAGAGGCAATCGATAACAAAAAACTTTTCATTTCTTTTCTATTTGCTTCGATATTTTTTGATGCAATTGCAGTCAAATTTTTAATTTCTTTGTCTTTTAATGCCTCAGGGAAAAAAATGAAAGGTCGTGACTTTTGATCAAAATCGCCCCGCACTGCAGTTTCATCAGGAAGATTTTTAATTGATTCATAGATGATCGCTGCATTTCTCAAACTCTTGTTTGGACTCAGCCTGGCAAAAGCTGCGCCATCGTGAGGGAAATATTCAGCTGTAGGAGTTAATATACGAGCTGAATTTGTTGCTGTAGTGGCAGCAGCTGTTGTCATAATTATCCCTTCTATCTGTTAAAAATTAAGCTCTTAATAAGTCAAGATTCATCGCGTGCAATGAATCTACTTCTTCAGTATCAATTTCTGATTTATTGATTAACTCAGAAAAATGCGCGGCAAAGCGCAAGTAGTCTGATATTTCTACCTGCAATATTTCTAGGGTCAGAGGATTCGACTCAATCTCCCCGATCAATATCACATCATGCTCAGGTAAATTAAGTGCCAGTTTCACATTGGCCACACCTTGCATTAATAAATTCATATATAAAAGGCGAGCAAATATTTTTTCGCGCTGAGCTTCAACAGGCTGGCCTATAGCACAATACAAAAGCACTCTCTCAGGGTTTTCTTGCCAGCGGATGTGCAATGAAAAACCTGTATTGAATATTATTTGCCAGCTATCCAAATCTTCTTCGGTGATAGTTGAAATGTCTGGAAGATTTGGACCCAACTGACGAATCAGATGCTGCAAGTCGGCTAATTGATTAGCCAATTAAGGCTCCTTCATCATCAACAATTTAAAGCTCACGTAACACTAATTCATTAATTAGTGTTCGCAAACGAGGATGCCGATGAGTAGCAAGATAGTGCAACAAGTTCCTTTTTTCGTTTAAATCAATACGAAAAAATAAAACTCATAACAAAGAAATAGACGATTAAGAAATCGTCATTAAGTGAGGAGGAATTTTGATGTAGTGCTATTTGATAATCAAATCGAGTGGCCGATTATCGAAACATTTGAGAAAAATTTGTGGCAGCTGCGTGCGGATCATCTGCTGAGTAAACGCTACTAATCGCTGCCACCATGTGCGCGCCATGCTCGATCAATACGCGACTATTTTCTGGCGTCATACCGCCGATAACGCAGATAGGAAGATTTAATTCATTCAACGCTAGATTAATAATGTTGGGGGCCGTGGTTACGGCATATTTTTTTACGCGTGAAGGATAAAACCCACCAAAGGCTACGTAGCTTGCTCCCGAAGCCTGTGCGTCGCGCGCCAGCTGCATATCACCATAACAGGAAGCGCCCACTATTTTTGATGACCCGAGTCGTGCGCGCATGCTAGCTACTGATGCATCGGTACCACCCACATGTATACCATCAGCATCGACGGCCTCACATAATTCAAGATGATCATTAATAATCAGTGGAACATTCAGTCGACGGCATAGCTTTAACAACTCAGCCGCTTGCTCCTGACGTAAAGATTCGCTGGCTGTCTTATGGCGATACTGAAGCAGACTTGCACCACCGCGTATCGCTTGTTCGCTAACAGCGATTAAATGATCGGTGTCATCCCAATCAGGAGTGACCAGATAAAGACCTTTCATGACATCTCCTTCAAGCGATTGGGTATCTGCTGGCCCGGCGCGATGACGTACGCATGGGTAAGACTATGTTGTGTGTAATTTTGCGCGTCTTGTAAGGCAGATACCATGGGGATGCCCTGAGCTAATCGCGCTGCAATCGCTGACGCTAAAGTGCAACCTGAGCCATGAAATTCCCCCGATAAACGCGGCCAGCGCCATTCATGCTCATGATCTTCGCGGAACCATGTATTAATTATCTCTTCACTGTCGCCATGACCGCCTTTAATCATCACGTTTGGCGAATCCTGAAGTAATCGCTGAGCCTGCATTTTCAGTTGATCTTCCCCATCACACAAAGCACGCGCCTCAGGCAAATTTGGCACGATCATCGTGGCAAGAGCGCGCAATGGCGCAATCGCCTGCACGGCATCACCTTTAGTGAGCACGTCTCCATGACCACTAGCTAATACGGGATCGAGCACAACGGGCAATGTGGGATGTAACTTTCTTAATATGGCGATGGCATCAGCAATCGCTTGCGCATTGGCTAAGCTACCCACGATGCCGATCTTGATCGCATCAATAACGGTACCGTGCGCTATCAACGTATTAACTTGCTCAACTAAAATCGACGTGGCAACGGGATGCACTGCATGCACTCGCTGATTATCTTGCACCGTCAATGCCGTGATGATGGGTAGCGGATGCGCACCCGCATCGCTAATGGCCTGTATATCGGCTTGTATGCCTGCTCCACCGCTAGGATCGAGCCCGGCGAATACAAGCACGCAGGCTTTTTTCATGCAATGCGACCCGCCATGGGTGACGAAGGTGACGCTGCAAATTTACGCGGAATACGTCCCGCCAGAAAAGCCTCACGCCCCGCTTCAACAGCAAGCTTCATTGCGCGCGCCATACGTATAGGATCGTGTGCGCCAGCGATAGCGGTATTCATCAACACCCCATCACAACCTAATTCCATCGCAATCGCTGCATCCGACGCGGTACCTACGCCGGCATCCACTAACACGGGTACCTTCGCTTGCTCGATGATCAAGGATAAATTCCACGGATTCAAAATACCCATGCCCGAACCGATCAACGACGCTAATGGCATCACCGCACAGCAGCCTATCTCTTCCAGCATCTTTGCTTGTATAGGATCGTCGCTGCAGTAAACCATCACATCAAATCCATCGTTTACTAAGGTCTCAGCTGCTTTGAGTGTTTCGGGCATATTTGGAAACAAAGTTTTTTCATCACCTAAAACTTCGAGCTTAACCAGCGTGTGGCCATTCAATAATTCACGCGCTAACTGCAAGGTATACACTGCATCTTTTGCGTTGTAGCAGCCTGCTGTATTCGGCAGTATGGTGTAGCGCGAAGGCGGCACAGCATCTAACAAACTCGGTGCATTCGGATCTTGACCAATATTTACGCGACGAATAGCCACCGTAATAATGTCGGCACCACTAGCTTCGGTGGCAAGCCTAGTCTGTTCCAAGTCTTTATATTTGCCGCTGCCTACCAGTAAACGTGAACTATACGTTTTACCTGCGATGGTCAGGCCAGTATGTTGTGAGTCATTCATAGTGTTGGCTAATCCTTAGTCTCGTTCTTTTAGCATCGCTTCACGCACTGACATCACCCACCGCCTATGGCACGCACCACATCGACTTTGTCACCATCGGAAAAGCGATGGGTCGCCCATTGCGCACGGGGCACGACTTCACGATTAACGGCAATCGCTAATGCCTGATTAGTCAACGCCAATGCAGTGATCAAGTCATGTACTGAGTGATCTTTTTCTACCGAGCGTGATTCGCCGTTGAGCTCAATAACAATCATGATGCGTGCATCACTGCTTGCGATAGAGCTCAGCGCCGTTTTTAACAAACTCGACGGCCTTGACTTCCATACCCTGCTTTAAGGCTTCGATTTCAGTAATGCCCTGCTTTTCAGCGTAGTCGCGCACTTCCTGAGTGATTTTCATTGAGCAGAAATGCGGGCCGCACATAGAGCAAAAGTGCGCCACTTTGGCGGAGTCTTTAGGCAGCGTTTCATCATGAAATTCACGCGACTTATCGGGATCGAGACCGAGGTTAAATTGATCTTCCCAGCGGAACTCAAAACGAGCTTTGGATAAGGCGTTATCGCGTATTTGTGCACCGGGATGACCTTTGGCCAGATCGGCTGCATGTGCTGCTATCTTATAAGTAATGATGCCGTCTTTGACATCCACCTTATTCGGCAAACCCAAATGTTCTTTCGGTGTCACGTAACACAACATGGCTGTGCCATACCAGCCAATTTGTGCAGCACCAATGCCAGACGTGATGTGATCGTAGCCTGGCGCGATATCGGTGGTTAGTGGGCCTAGGGTATAAAACGGCGCTTCGTGACATTGCTCTAACTGCAAATCCATATTTTCTTTAATCATATGCATAGGCACATGACCGGGACCTTCGATCATGACTTGCACATCATGCTTCCATGCGATCTGCGTTAATTCACCCAATGTTTTTAATTCGCCTAGTTGGGCTTCATCATTCGCGTCATAAATAGAACCGGGACGCAGACCATCACCTAATGAAAACGCAACGTCATACGCTTTCATGATTTCGCAGATGTCTTCGAAATGCTCATACAAGAAGGATTCTTTGTGATGTGCCAAACACCATTTCGCCATAATTGAACCACCGCGCGAAACAATACCAGTCATACGCTTGGCTGTGAGCGGCACATAACGCAGTAAAACACCCGCATGAATCGTGAAGTAATCCACACCTTGCTCGGCTTGCTCGATTAATGTGTCGCGGAAAATTTCCCACGTTAGATCTTCCGCCTTACCATTCACTTTTTCTAGGGCTTGATAAATCGGCACTGTACCAATCGGCACCGGTGAGTTACGAATGATCCATTCACGAGTTTCATGAATGTGTTTACCCGTCGACAAATCCATCACGGTGTCGCCACCCCAACGTATTGACCAGGTCATTTTTTCAACTTCTTCACCGATGGATGAAGTCACTGCTGAATTACCGATGTTGGCATTAATCTTCACCAGAAAATTTCGGCCAATGATCATAGGCTCGCTTTCTGGGTGATTAATGTTGTTTGGAATGATGGCGCGACCACGTGCAATTTCGCTGCGAACAAATTCAGGCGTGATTTCTGCAGGAATTGCAGCCCCGAACGATTGGCCAGGATGCTGACGCCCCATTAACTCCGCTAACTTGGCACCATTCGGGCCAGAGGATTTCAAATTTTCCAGGTACTCTTTGCGGCACAGATTTTCGCGAATAGCGATGTATTCCATTTCTGGTGTGATGATGCCAGCGCGCGCGTAATGCATTTGCGTGACGTTCTTACCTGCTATGGCACGACGCGGCTTGCGATGCAAATTAAAACGCAGCTCAGCTAACTTAGGATCGTTCAAACGTTCTGTACCGTACTCAGAGGTAGGGCCCGACAACTCTTCGGTGTCGTTGCGCTCGGTTATCCAAGCCGCACGCAAAGGCGCTAAACCAGATCGTATGTCTATCTTAACGGTGGGATCGGTATAGGGTCCTGATGTGTCGTATACAAACACCGGTGGATTTTTTTCTGCGCCAAAAGAGGCGGGCGTATCGCTCTGCGTAATTTGACGCATGGGCACACGAATATCGGGACGCGAACCGGACACATAAATCTTGCGTGAATTCGGCAAGGGCTGAATGGCGGCTTCATCGACCGTGGCCGTGGCAGCTAAAAATTGAGGATTGGCGTTCATGGACTTCCTTTGCTCAAAACAGCGAAGAAAGCACGATGAGGAGAATAAGGACTCGACCGTCGCTTCCCTACGCTGGCATTACCCAGATCAGGTTCAAGGGTATATCTCACTCGGCAAAACCACCGAGACCCCTAGCGTTTGGCTGTAGTGATTACAGCAAGTCTGATTATAACGCCTGTAGCGACCAGATGTAGCTAATCTCAATTTGATACTAGCCTAAGTTTTACGCGATCGACATTAGAAAAATATCAATACTTATTAACGAGAGTCAGAAAAAAAATCTAATTCACTATAAATTTCAGGAAAATCACTCATGGGTTGAGGATGACGATCACAAATGATACGACCCTCCAGACGATATGACTCCAAAGGACTATCGATTGAAATTTTGCGACCTAACATAAGTGTTAGATCGTGCGTTTCATTGAGCAATGTCGCTAGTGCTCTTTCACCCAAAATATCGAAATAATGGTAACCATCAACAGCTAAATATTTTAGGGTTTCGTTTCCTTTGATCGTCTGACAAAGCCTATGTATGGATACGTCCCCCAAACAACAATTCGTCAGATGCAATGCCTCCAAAAACTGATTATTTTTGAGCCAACTAGCAATGCCCTCAATCATAGAATCACCACTCCAGCCCTCCAGATGTAAATACTTAAGCTTGCCAATTTTCTCAATACAATTCGACCATATGGAGGAATCAATTTGACAAGGTCCAATTAATTGAAGCCGATCGCTTTCCTGAAGAAGGCTCGTATCAAACACACTTTTCATCGCCCCGTGTAGATATAAGCCTGAAATAAGCAGTTTTAATTTTGGATTATCCAGATAGTTTACGAAGTCTTGCAGCTTCAGTTCGACCACTTCTAAAAAAATTACAGGCGGTTTGATATTTTTCTTTATACGTTCGGCACAACCATTCACCAACGCTTTAAAACAGCCATTTATATATTCATCAAAGTATGGATAGTTCGTGTGATTAGAGTTATTAACTATGCCTTCCCCCTCAGGAAATCCACACGTAAGATGTATAAAATTTAATCTCTCAGAATGTATGACAGCACTAATACTTTCGGGCCCAAGCGCTGTGGAACTTAATGGCAACTTATCTCTTGTTTGATAATTTTTGTAGGGTAGCCAAGTGGTATCACCTCGTACATCAAGATAAACCGCTGCATAAGGCAAAGCGAATTTTTGTAATGCCTCTTGAAATTTGATCGCTCTGTTTGAGATTCCATAGGTAAGCGATTGCGTCCACGCCCGTTTAATCAATGATCGACTTGCCAACAGCGCCTGTTGCGGATCGCTAATTATTTCGTGGTATGCCTGTACATCGTTTGAACCGGCCTTGCACGTTTGGGCATAACTGAAGAAATCGTCGCTAGCCGTTATGGGATGTCGACGATAAACCAAAAAATGTAGCAGCTGAAGACGAATCTCTTGCGGAACCAACGTAAAGAAATTTGTTTTCAGATCATCGTGAGCTTCAAAATGGGTGGTGTGTTGAGCCATCACCGGAGTATCACTGCCTGAATCATTACATTTATTTTGCTTACTACCGGATGAGATATCGAGTGTCAATAATTGAGAATTTTTCTCTACAGATGTGCTCGAAATAGACATGAAGTGAAGACTTTCAAGTAGTCAAGGAAGCCCTCTGTAACAACGTATTTACAATAAGTTCCTCTTTATGCGTTACGTCATACAACTGCGAGGCGCCATAAGGAAGTTACCTCAGCTGCGCGCGCTGCATGCAGAGGATCGCTCTCATCAGCTATTTTTTTGTGCGTCGGACGAGCATCTAGTCTCTCTACCACTTTCAATCCACCATGCTTAATCCATTCTAATAATTCTTCGCGAGTGCGCAAGCCCAAACGCTCAGCTAAATCTGAAAGCACCAACCATGCTTCACCACCCTCGATCAGATGTTCAGCAACACCAGTAAGAAAGCCACGTAGCATCGCACTATCAGGATCAAATACCGCTTGCTCGAGAGCCGAAGTAGGCCGTGCCGGCACCCAAGGCGGATTACACACCACCAATGCAGCTCGCCCCGATGGAAATAAATCCGCTTCCATAACATCAACGTGTTTACTCAAACCTAAACGCTGAATGTTTTCACGCGCACAATACAAAGCTCTCGGATTAAGATCGGTAGCGATCACGTGAGCAAATCCTCGCTGAGCCAACAACGCAGCTAACACACCAGTACCCGTGCCAATATCAAACGCTACGGCATCTTTTTTGAAAGCTGCTGGTAATTTAGCTTCAGCGACTAAGGGAAGATACTCTCCACGCAGCGGTGCAAACACGCCGTAATGCGCATGAATGCGCTGAGCGCTGCCATCACCTAGCAAAACCGAAATCTCAATCCCTTTTTTGCGCCACTCGTGCGCGCTGATAATGCCCAACAGCTCACGCAACGACATTACATACGGCATGTCTGACTGACCCATAGCCTCATTACACGCCTGACTCACATCGGGAGCGCGTCGCAAAGGAATCTGATGACCGGCATCGAAAGGAATCAACAACATTCCCAAGGTACGTGCACGCTGTGATTGCGATAGACGATATAAATTAAAAGCGTCTTTGGTTCCTGAAGCTGGGGTATTAGCTTTGATACGATGACTTTTCTTAGAAGGTCGCTCAACGCGACGCACAAGAGCCTGCAGTAATTGACGTGCATTCTGAAAATCTCCGCGCCATAAAATACCCACCCCCTCACACGCCAATCGATACGCCGAGTCGGCCGTCAAGGTATCGTCTGCTACTACCACGCGCTTTGGAGGCGCCAATCCCGCATCCGACTGCCAGTGCGCGCTACAGTCTTTGTCATCCTCATTCCAATCGATTTGGTTAGTGGGAGGTGGTTTGGCAGGTGCATGCATGCGGTGAAACCCTTTACTTATCAATGAAAACGGACGACAGCATCAATCAATTGGCTTGATGGCGTTACCAATAACGCGAGTATCACCCCAAATCGGATGTTCAGTCGAAATCATATTGCCGCTTAGATCCAATGTCTGGAGATACGAGTTGGCTTGTAGTGTTTCGTGAAGCAAGGCAGCTCCCAGATCGCGTAAGCGACAATTGACTAAATTGACATGCAGAAGATTAGTCGATGTTGCTAGCGTCTGAGCGAATGTCTGCAATCCCTTAAATGTATTGAGTCCATGAACCCCGGGGCGACGAACAAAATTCTTGGATAAATCCAACGTATGTATTGAAGTATTTTTTGCTAAGCCGGCAGATAACTCCTCCAGCGCAGATGAATCTAAATTGCAATCATGCAGTATTAAAGTTTTTAGTTCGCATGAATTTTTCGCTATATAAGTCGATAAGGATCGTATATCAAAGCAATTAATCAACAAAAAGAAATTACTACCTGTCGACGATTGATCCACGCGTCGACCACCCGCTCGGACTCCGCTCGCATCTAGCAATGTAATCGGTAATGTAGACGGTAATACATGAATTTCTCTTAATGCCGTGAGATTGTTCTTAATTATTAATTCAACGATGAGACTTTTTTGTTCACCTTTGTGATTTTGCTTTAACTGCCCGCCTATCTCTGACAGGACTTTCATTGGCGATCCAAGGCTGTCGTCAACCACAATCGGCACATCGACGAACTCATCACGAAAATTTTTATTAAAAATCGTGTAACGGCCATTGCGTGGATCTAAAGGCTCACGACGAATGGAAAAATCAAACCTAATCCGGTTCATTTTTGATGTCGAGTTTAGAAGCTCTTGCACAGCGGCTCTCAACCATTTTGGTTGATTAAATTCTTTCCGCTCATCCGTACGTAAATTCACAGACACCGATGAATAAATCTGGGCAAATTTTTTTACCTTTTTTCCAAAATTGTAAACATTAATCTCACCTTCATTCACCACTGGCACAGTCGCTTCTAAATGCCTTCTCACGCGCAATCTTTCCTTGGGTGGTAACGCGATGGCCGTCTCAGCGAGTACGCGCATTGCATGCGCTGTATAAGCCAGTGAAATCTCCGGTTCATTTGCAAGTACGTTCTGGACCTCGATCTGATGAGATTTACTAATCATGGCCATGTGATGAAGCACTTTTGCGATATTCTTGGGATCGCTGGCGTCCCAATTGAGCACGTATTTGTACAACCAATACAGCTGTACATCTTCAGGCATATCATCAAGTACATGCTGGCGCGACATCATTATCGGCACTTGCTCAATACTGCTCAATTCACTATCAGTTTTGCTGGTTATTCTCTCCAACGTATCACTGTCATTCAACACAAGGGTGTGGAGAGACTGCGCGGAAGATGACAGGTTTTCAGACAAACTCATAATCGATCTCTTGATAAATAGTTAATTGAAAAAGAATTGCACAAAAGGTTTAGCGCCAGCTGATATCAGAAGCCCACTGAACCCTGGTTAAAGCCGTTTCAGATGAGGTTATTAAGTTAATACTTGCTTGAGGCCGCTTATAATGGATGGCTTACAAAAATCACTAACCTTCAGAAAAATCATGGAATTAGCCAAGGCCTTTGAGCCAGCCGAAATCGAACAACACTGGCGCGCAGAATGGGAGAAGCGCAATTACTTTGCCGCGACTCTGGATGAAAGCAAGCCTTCATTCTCGATACAGCTACCGCCACCCAATGTCACGGGTACGTTGCACATGGGCCATGCATTCAACCAAACCATCATGGATGGTCTGACTCGCTACTACCGCATGCGCGGACACAACACTGCCTGGATTCCAGGTACCGATCACGCGGGCATTGCAACGCAGATTGTGGTCGAGCGCCAGCTTGATGCACAAAAAATCTCACGTCATGATCTGGGTCGCGAAAAATTTCTAGAAAAAGTATGGCAATGGAAGGAACATTCCGGATCGACCATCACCGGACAAATGCGTCGCA
>JACCDM010924160.1_pt1 | contig 13377 bp, 5 predicted proteins | sample 7445851 | NCBI WGS metagenome assembly JACCDM01 (sample SAMN15323438, study PRJNA562643) | freshwater metagenome | isolation source: river surface water | place: USA:Blue River Watershed | collected 2017-08-16
GCTGCGCGCTACGTGTGTCCTTGCTCGCGGAAGAGTTGAAGGAGTTGGAAGCGGCTATTGAAAACAAGGATTTGGCGGAGATTGCCGATGCCTTGTGTGCTTTGCAGTACGTGCTTTCCGGTGCCATCTTGGAGTTTGGCTTGGGAGAAAAATTCAAGGCTCTTTTTGACGAGGTGCAGCGCTCCAACATGAGCAAGGCTTGTACTTCAGAGGAGGAGGCCAAGGCTACCGTGGCACATTACGAAGCGAAGGGCACGCCTTGTTTCTACGAAAACGAAGGGGATCTCTACCTTGTCTTCCGTGAGGGCGATCACAAAACCTTAAAGTCTGTGGGGTATTCGCCTGCTGATTTGAAGTCTATTTTGTAATTGAAGACCGTTTCAAGTATCAAGTTCCGTTTTGTACAAAGTACAAAGATCTTTAGGAGCAAAATTCAAGTACTAAAACGAATGCCTACTTCAAAATTCTTCAATCGGCGTTGGACATTCGATATTAGAAAAAATTTCTACCCGCTTTTTTTAAACCACAAAGACACATAGAAAAGGCCCTATGTGTCTTTGTGGTTTTTTTATTGATTGAAAAATGATTGGCGTTATAGTCTCCTCATGGCCTGTTCCTGGTAAATTCAATGGTTCCCCACTTCAACATTCTGCCCTCGGCGTTCAGCATTCGACATTAACTTCAACCTCGTCTTTCGTATCTCGTACTTCGTATTTATACTTTGTACTTCGTACCTGGTACATTGTACTACTTTTTCAACACATTCAGCACTCCTCGTCTCACCTCTCCTGTTTCTCCGATTTCAATCGTCCAGAAATACGTTCCCACCGGCATTTCTTTGCCATTGTAGGTTCCATCCCAACTCACATCCGGATTTTCGGTGTAGAATAGACGAACACCTCCTCTATCGTATATGGAGAGACGCGCCCCTTCGAAGAAGCGAATGCCCGGTACCCCCCAGCTGTCGTTAAACCCATCTCCATTGGGAGAGAAGGTATTGTAGATTGTCAAGGAAGTGAAGTCCGGTCTTGTTCGTTTGATCTCGAAAAATTTCGTTACGTTATTTCCCTTTCGATCGAGCACTTGGGCGAGAATCAGGAATTTATCCTTTCCTGGCATTGGGTCTGCGCTGCTCCAAAACAAGATGTTGTCCTTGATTTCAAAGAAGGGGTTGTCGTATCCTGGTCCAAACAGGTTGGTGAAAAGGGGAGTTTTCGCCGACGTAGTCGTTCGAGAGGACTTCACGGTAAAGTCTCCGACCGGGATAAAAAATGTAGTCGTACTCCCCTCAAATGAGGTATTGTTTAGCGACAGGTCGAGCACCAAGTGGTCTCGATCCAGAAAGCCGAAGTCTTGCAGGAATCCTGCGGATAGCGTACTTGTTGTAGCGGTGGTGTAGAAGGCGATCGAACTCTGCTCGCCGACGCTGTATGCCAAAGATGATCCAGTTTTTTGAGAAAATCCCCCTACGACATTCATAGTAACAGGACTGATGCTTTGCCCTTGAAGGGAAGTGGTGCAAAGAAAAAGACCTAACAAAAGGCCGGGTAACCTTCCGAATTTTAAAGAAGCAAAACGAATATTTTTTTTCATTGTAGTCTATGGCAATTGAGGTCCCTTGTCTGATAATCTCATACTTACAAAGGGTCCCTTTTCAAATCTTGACCTTGTGTATATTTCTACTTTTTTAAATGATTTTTTGTACGCTCAAGTATCATCAAAATGAGCATCTATATCTTCCAATAAACTGGTAACTCATATATTCTTTGATTTTTTTCCGCTTGCGCGGGTACTAACCCAGTTGTCGGATGCCATAATACCAAAAGGAACATTAGCTGAACCAGGATTGGCATTGCATTCGGACTAAATAAAACTGAAAACAAATTCAATATGGTCTCAAATTTTAAAACCGTTTTGTCCAACAGCTAAGCGGTCAATAGACCTAATTATTAGATTTAATTAATTGCTGCACTAATTTTTCAATTTCTTCTAAGCGTCTATTTTGCTCTTCAAGTTGTGCTTTCAATTGCTTATTTTCCAGTTGTGTGTTTTTAATCACCACATCCTGCTCCTGCATTGCTTTGGTTAATAAAGGAATGATAGAGATATAATCTAGAGACAATAAATGATCCTTATCTTTCCCTTCAGTCACTAATTGAGGCAAAACTTTTTGAACTTCTTGAGCAATAAAACCAAACTCTTGTTTACTATAAACCGAGTCTGTAAGACTTACTTTCTTGTCATAACTTACTGGAATCAATAAGTTCAAGGTATTCATAGCACTTGAAAGGCTACTGATATTTGTTTTTAAACGGAGGTCGGAAGTAGTCACATACCCTGTTGCACCTACTGTACCTGACACATTTAATCTATAACTAGAAGTAGGAATTGAGCCCATCCCAATATAACCCTCTTCACTTATCGCCATGCCATAACTCTCTGGATTTGTTCTGCCTGGTAAAAACCTTAATCTTGCCCCATATGCATCAGCATATTGGTCAATAAACCAATCATAAGTACTAGTTAAAACTGATTTCTTAAAGTTAAGCTGACCGCCTTCTGCACCGCCTTGCGCTGAAGTTGAATTCGGATTAAGCGTTAATGTAGCATCTTTACTTCCTAATGAGTTACCCATAGTTAACCCACTTGGTAAATAAGTTTGGATTGTTGAACTATTACCAATTGTTGTGGTATTAGAACCATTACCTACTGTGCCTGTTGATCCATTGTATCCAGAAATCACAATTTGATTGGTTTCAGCATTTCCATTTGGACGAACATCAAATCCAATTAAAACACTATTTAGACCCGTTGTATTTGAATCATACCCTGTACCGAAATAAGTGCCAGCAGAACTACCAATATGTATGTTATTTGCCCCTGTTGTTAATCTTGAGCCACTAATAGTACCTATCCCAATGTTGTTACTCGCTGTGGTAACTGCGCCTAATGCCCCATTTCCAATGGCATTATTTGAACCACCCGTTGTTGCAGATCTTAAAGCTTGTGAACCTAATGCGACATTACCTGTCCCTGTTGTTAATGTTGTTCCAGCAATATTTCCGACTGCAACGTTATCGGTTCCGCCTGTATTTGCTTTTAATGCTTGATAACCTACAGCCACATTATGGGTGCCTGAACTCAATAAAGCTGCTCCTGCTTCCAGCCCCAAAAGCGTTGTAAAGTTAGCCGCCCCTTTTCCAACAGTTAAATCATTTACTTTTAAATCAGAATTAAATGTCTTAGATCCTGCAAAAGTTTGTGTTCCAGTTGTTACTACTCCACCATGATTGACACTCGCAGGAGCTAAGTTTAGAACGCCCGAAGTGATACTAGCTCCATTGGGTGTTGAACTTGCGCTAATTGAACCTATACTGGAAACTCCTGAAGGTGCCGCCCATGTAGCTAGTCCATTAGCATCCGAAGTTAATACCTCTCCTGCAGCTGGTGTTCCTCCTGCAATACTTAAGGTTCCACCGATATAGACATTGCCTGCTATACCTGCTCCACCACTAACTTTTAAAGCTCCGGTAGTTGAAGAGGTTGAAGCAGTTGTGTTAGGCAATGTTAACGCTCCCATAATTCGGGCTGTTGTTGTTCCAGATGAACCAATCAAAGTTGTGTTAGATCCCAAACCAACAGTTGTAATTCCATCTCCACCGCCGGCAATTACTATTTGATTTGTCTCACCGTCCGCCGCCGGTCTTGTTTGGGTTCCAATCATAATACTATAATTTCCTGTTGTATTTCCAACACTACCTGAACCGATGTTTGTGCCAGCAGAGCTACCAATATTGATATTATATGCTCCAGTGGTCAACTTGGAGCCACTTGATGAACCAATTCCTATATTACCACTTGCATCTGTTAGTGCAGATAATGATCCAGCTCCAATAGCCGTATTTGAAAAACCCGAGGTTGCATTTCTTAATGCCTGTGATCCTAATGCGACATTACTTGCTCCTGTTGTTAATGATGTTCCAGCGATTGATCCTACTGCAACGTTACCGGTTCCGCTGGTGTTTGCAGTTAATGCTTGATAACCTACAGCCACATTATTGGTACCTGAACTCGTTAAAGCTGCTCCTGCTTCCTGCCCCAAAAGCGTTGTAAAGCTAGCCGCCCCTTTACCAACAGTCAAATCATTTACTTTTAAGTCAGAACTAAATGTTTTAGCTCCTGCAAAAGTCTGTGTTCCGGTTGTTACTACTCCACCGAAATTGGCACTCGCAGGTTGTAAATTCAATGTAGAACCTGAAATACTTGCCCCATTCGGATTTGCGGTGCTTCCAATGGCTGCTAATGCTGTAATGCCCGCAGGTGCTAACCAAGTTGCTAAACCATTGGCATCTGACGTTAATACATCTCCTGCAGCTGGAGTTCCTCCTGCGATACTTAAAGTTCCACCGATGTGGACATTGCCTGCTATACCTGCTCCACCTGAAACTTTCAATGCACCTGTGGTGGTTGATGTGGAAGCTATTGTACTTGGTAAAGTTAAAGCCCCCATGATTCTAGTATCTGTAGTAGCTGAATTACCGATTAAAGTCGTATTAGACCCTAATCCCACCGTACCAGCCGTTCCATTGTAACCTGAAATCACAATTTCATTGTTATCACCATTTGCTAATGGTCGAACATCATATCCAATCAAGACACTGTTTAGACCTGTAGAATTCGCGGTAGTACCGGTTGAAATACTGTTACCCGCCAAAGATCCTATGAAAATGTTTTTTGCTCCTGTTGTAATATTATAGCCTGCCAGGTAGCCAAATGCTGAATTATCTGAAGCAGTTGTAGCATATAAAGTTCCATATCCAAACCCTGAATTATTGTTTCCTGTAGAATTGGCTTGTATTGCCATAGTTCCAAATGCTGCATTTCTTGTACCAGAGGTATTAGCATTTAATGCATAAGATCCTATACCGGTATTATAAGTACCACTAGTATTTGCCCTTAGTGAGGAGTGTCCAATTGCTGTATTAGCACCATCACCTGAATTATTCCCTGATAAAGCATTTACTCCTAAAGCAGTATTTTCAGTTAAACTGTTTACACCCTTCCCTATTGTCAATCCATTCACTGTTAAGTCTGAGTTAAATGTTTTAGCTCCTGCAAAAGTTTGTGCTGAAGTAGTAACCACACCTCCATTTGTTCCGTCAGCAGGAGCAAGGTTTAGAACGCCCGAAGTGATACTAGCTCCATTGGCTGTTGAACTTGCGCTAATTGAACCTACGCTCGTAACTCCCGCTGGAGAAGCCCACGAAGGATTACCACTAACTAAAGTTAGGACTTGACCATTAGTCCCTTTGGCTAACATTGCTGTAGTAGCAGCAGCCGTTTGATAAGGTATTGAACCTGAAGCACCTCCCGCAATATTAGTGGCTGTAGTGGCTGTGGCCGCATTACCACCAATATTCAAATTAGCCACTGGTGTGGTTGAAGTCACCACTAATGGTGCTGTTCCTGTGGCTACCGTAGAAGTTAATTGACCTGAAACACTTAAACTTGTTCCAGTCGCTACACCTAATACAGGTGTTACTAAAGTAGGTGATGTTGCTAAGACAACCGAACCTGTTCCTGTTTCATCTGTAATTGCACCGGCAAAATTGGCACTAGACGGTGTCGCTAACCATGTCGCCACGCCCGTACCCAAACCGGAAATTTCAGACGTACTTGGGTTAGCATACGTGAATACTCCTGATCCATCATTTTTTAAGAAACCTGAACCATTCGACAAACTACCTATGGTTGTTAGGTTGGTATACGCAGCTTGTTTGGTGTTAAACGTGGACCAATCCGCACTAGCTAAATATCCTGTGGCACTTGCCGTGGCCGTAGGGATACTTGTCCATGCTGGCGCTCCGCTTGTCAAACTTAAAAATTGACCATCAGTTCCTTTAGCTAATACGGTGGCGGCTCCACTGCTTCCTCCGTAAATCATATCGCCCGAGGCGGTCATGGGTGAAAGTGCATTAAATGCAGCCGCTTTCGTAGTTGCGCCTGTTCCTCCATTGGCAAGGGGCAAGGTCCCCGTTACACCGGTTTCAAGTGGTAAACCGGTCGCACTGGTTAATGTTAATGAGGTTGGCGTACCTAAATTTGGCGTTGTGAGTATTGGCGAGGTTAACGTTTTGTTCGTTAATGTCTCTGTTCCTGCAACTGTGGCTAATGTACCTGATGCGGCTGGCAAGGTAATTGCCGTTGTTCCAGCTACTGCTGGCGCTGAAATAGTGGCCGTTCCCGAAGTTGAACCGGCAAAAGCTACCGAAGTCGCTGTCGCAGCACCCAAAGTCGGCGTTACTAGGGTAGGAGAAGTCGCAAACACCAAGGCGCCTGAACCTGTTTCATCACTAATCACACCGGCTAATTCAGATGAGGTAGTTGCAGATAAAGCACTTAATTTGTTGGTTGTATACACGCCATTGGTTACAGTCGCAGCATTCCCGGAGATGGAACCAACAATCGTAGATGAAAATGTTTTCGCACCCGCAATCGTCTGTGCTCCCGTTGAAATCAAACCTGGATTCGTAGCATCAGCTGCTGTTAATGTTAATGTTGTTCCACTTATTGAACCACCATTTGTAGCACCTGTACCTGAATATGCTAAATTCGAAACACCACTAACGGCAGGCGTAGTCGAAACCCAATTTGTTCCATCAGAAGTTAGTACATTTCCTGATGCTCCAGGGCTTGTTAAGCCTGTTCCTCCTTTTGCTGCACTTATAGTTGTTCCACTCCAAGTGCCAGAGGCAATGGTTCCTAATGTCCACCCTGTTGTTCCATCATATTGTGCTCGAATATTTCCAGCACCGTCAGCTAGAATGATATTATTAGATAATGTGGGAGTAAGTCCAAAAATACGACCTCCAATAATGGTGTTGTTACTTCCTGTTGTAATCCCTATGCCAACTTGTGCTCCACTTACAATCGTATATGTTTGACTACCTAAAATAGTATTATAACTACCTGTTGTTATTCCTGCACCTGAACTATTACCTATAAATGTATTTTCAGTACCAAAGGCAGAACCAACAGTTCTCAAAGATGATCCTGAATGAAATCCAATAGTAGTATTATATGACCCTGTTGTATTATTTGTAAGAGCGCTTCGACCAATAGCTGTATTGAAGTTACCCGTTGTGTTTCCATACATGGACGCATGTCCAATAGCAGTATTCCATGAACCTGCATTATATGAACCAGCTTGAACTTGCTTTAAAGCAAGATAACCTACAGCAGTATTCCCAAAAGTTGTTGATCCTCCAACTGTTAATCCATTGACAGTTATATCAGTCCCAAAAGTCGCCGCATTCGTAAAGGTCTTAGCCCCCGCAAATGTTTGTGCCCCGGTAGTAACTATTCCACCATTTGTCGCATCCGCCGGTGCGAGATTTAAAACCCCTGAAGTAACGCTAGCACCATTGGGTGTAGCTGAATTTGAAATGGCACCTACCGTAATTGCTCCACCTGAAGGTGCACTCCAGGTTAAGGCCCCTGTTCCCGTGGTAGTCAATACCTGATTGGCTGTTCCATGGGTATTTGGATAGGTTACTGTTCCAGAAGTTAGTGTTCCACTGGTTTTAACATTTCCTACGATATCTAGCTTTTCGGTAGGGTTGGCTGTACCAATTCCTAGGTTTGATCCGTTGTTGAACAGATTGCTGCTGTTTACCACCCATTCCAATCCATTCCAGTAGGGGGTATTTCCTGCAGCAGTTCCGCTACTAAGAAGCCCTGTTGCACCTTGTGGTCCAGCCGGACCAGTCGCACCTGTTGCACCTGTTAAACCAATGGGCCCTTGAGGGCCTGTTGCACCAGCCGCACCAGAAAGGCCTATGGGACCTTGAGGACCTGTCGCACCAGTTGGACCTGCTGGACCTGTTAAACCAATGGGGCCTTGAGGGCCTGTTGCACCAACCGGACCAGTTGCACCAGCCGGACCAGAAAGGCCTATGGGACCTTGTGGTCCAGCCGGACCAGTCGCACCTGCTGGACCTGTTAAACCAATAGGGCCTTGAGGGCCAGTTGCACCAGCTGGCCCTGCTGGGCCTGCGGGACCAGTACCCCCCGCAGTAATGGAGGCAAGCTTGATTTTCTCTGCTGTGGTATAATCGTTGGAAGATAATCCTTTGCCAATTTCCTTGTCTACTTTGGTGGACAAGCTCGCTGTCACATCCGATGCATTTGCCTTGGTGGCAAGTTGTGTATTTGTGGCATAGGCACTAAGGTCCTGGTCTCCAGTGTTGGTTCCTGTGATCGCAGCAAGCTTCGCCTTTTCTGCGGTACTGAAGTCGTTTGTGGATAGCTCCTTGCCGATTACCTTATCTACCTTAGTAGCCAATGCAGTAGTCGCAGCCGTGCTGAGGGGCTTGTTTGCATCTGTGGTATTGTTGACCTGATCCACACCGAGTCTTGTTTTCAGTTCAGCCAAGGAGGCTACGCCTGTTCCTCCACTGCCCACAGGAACTATTCCCTGTACATTTTCAGCATCCACTCCGTAGGCATAGTAGGCAAAAGGTACGGGTTGAAGTTTGGAAGTTCCCATCACAGTAAAGTTGGACCCCGCATTGGTATCCATCTCTACTTTGATAAACTTGGCAGTAGTTCTCCAGTCGATGGTTGAAAAATTACCCGTTTTGGAGTTGGCCGTGCCGTCACCCACCACCACCGCAAAGATCCCTTGTGGATTGGTGGTCGTTTCTCTGGTTTCGGTGTAGGCTACCTCTCCAGTTACGGAGTTGAGTAGAATTGATAATCGCAGGCTTATCTTCTGACTGACGATCACTTCCCCGGCAGCATTTCGAGCCAACCCTTGAAAGCTGATGCCTTCATTTTGGGCGAGAGAAGGAAGCGTAGTTAGTATAGAAATAACAAGAAAATAAAAGAATTTTTTCATAGGTGAGTTATGAGAAAAAAGCAATGCTTCGGATGATGAGTTAGTAGAGGAAGAGTAGTCAGATTTATGGCCAATGAAAATGCGCAACCCTTTTTTGGAAAAAGGGGACCCTTAGAATTGAGATCCTTTTCGAGAGGATACAAAGGATGCGGGACACGGCTTCTTTAGTTGTAAATACACTTTGATCAGGATTATTTTGATATGGACAAGTCAAAATTTGGGCAACTCGAAATTAGCGCAATAGAACCCAGTCTCTTTTTGATTTGTCCACAAAACCAGTCCATTTTTTCTAGATAAAGACTGATTTGAAAAACAGGACTAGATTTTAGGACAAAATCCTGGCATTGCTGTTTCCAAGGCGGGGCTTTAGAAGAAAGCGGAGAAAAAACAAAAAATCCGCTCAGCGAACTCAAAAATGGACACTAGCCAAGTGTTAATTAGAAAACCAAGGTTGAGGCAACCCTTTTTCAAGAATAAAATCAAAAAATCGCCCCAAAAAATCATTGGCTAGATTCCCTGAATCCATGTATATTTCAATAGCTGAATGTATAAGTACAAGCCAAAAAAAATCATTCCACTTTCGGAACATGTCTTATTCCATTTAGATAAGAGGAATCCTAATAAATAGTGCTTTGTATTTACCTTAATTACCTAGTTTTTTTTATTAATATATTCTTCCTAGAGTTTTGTAAAAACAATGACTTAAGGATCTACTTGAAACCCTAGCAATGCTTTTTTATTCGTCCCTATTGACCATTATCCTATCCACCATTTTGGTTGCCTTCAATTGGAGGTTCAACAAAAGTGTGGGGTATTTGGCCTTATTTTTTGTGGCATTTGCCTGCTATGGACTGAGCCATCATTTTACCATTTATAGCAATTCTACTTTTTGGTTGGCCATTTTCTACAACCATTTTGCCCCGCTCTACTTACTAGCTGGTCCCCTTTTGTATTTTTATACACAGGAGTCACTCACAGATAAAAAAGCCTTAACCAACTGGAAAGATTACCTCCATTTTCTTCCTGCTGTGATCAATTTGGTAGCGATTATCCCGTATATCTTCAGCCCATTTGCAGAGAAGCTGGCATTGGCGGCTGACATTCACCAGAACTTGGAAGTTATCAGAACCGCAAATGTAAATTGGCTATACCCACCCATTGTAGGCTATACGGCCAGGCCTTTGTCCATGCTGATTTATGGGTTGCTTATCTTTTTGAAATGGAACCGGTTTAATCCCAAAAAAGAAATTCTAGATCGAATCCCTACGACACAATATATCTTTGTAAAAAATTGGATTCTTCTCTTGAGCCTGGTAGGCTGTACCGTTGCTGCTTTATTTTTATGGCTCACCTTGAGTTTTGTGGACGATCAAGCGAGCACTGTACTTGTCAACTCAATGCCCCTGCATTTTGGAATAGGAATTCTCTTTTGTTTACTCCCCGTTACGCTATTTCTTTTTCCAAAAATATTGTATGGCATGCCGATTTCGGCAGAAAAATCTGTTTCAACAGGAACTACCCTTAAATCAAAAAAACTACAGATTGAATTGGATCAAGATCCTTTTTTAGCCCTCTCCAACGAGATACTAACCTACCTGGAACAGGAAAAGCCTTTTGTGAATTCCTCTTTTTCGATGAGCCACCTTGCGGTAATTTTTGATGTTCCCCAACACCACATTGCGTACTGCTTCAATCATGTACTGAATCGAAAGTTTACCCATCTTCGAACTGAGTTTAGGGTAAACCACGCCAAGGAATTATTGGATCAGGGCCTAACCGAAAAATATTCCATTGATGGGATTGGAGTCAAAGCAGGTTTTTCAACCCGCTCCAATTTTTATTCCTCCTTCAAAAGCGTCACCGGGCTCACTCCTTCTGAGTATCTGGAAAAGAAAAGCGATAAATAAATTAGTAGAGACAGAAGTACCAGGTCCCCTACTTCTTCATTGGGCATTGGAAAAAGTATCAAGTCGCTAGTAGCAAGTATCAAGACTTTATTCGTGGTGATACGAGAATCGTATGTTCTACGAATTTCCACTTCTTCATTCTGCACTCGGCGTTCAGCGGTCGACATTGGAAAAAGTATCAAGTAGCTAGTATCAGGTATCAAGACGCTTCAAGAGGCAAGAGCCGAGAACCAAGAAATGAGACATATACGTCATGCTAGGAAATTCGTGTGTTCTACGAATTCCCAATTCTTCATTCTTCAATCAGCGTTCGGTGTTCGACATTAAATAGAAGCAAGAGACGAGAGGCAAGAAGCGAGATGAAATAGTGCTCCTAGGGCAGAATTTTTATAGCAGCAGCACTAAGTCTAAAGTCTTGGTTCTTGCATCTTGCATCTTTACCAAATGGTTGCGTTCCCGCCAAACAGTCTATAGCTTACCATAAACTCATGCGTTTGGTTGGGTAGCAGGTAGCTCTGTAGCATCGGCCATTCGTACACGTAGCCAAAGCGAAGCTTACCCATCAGTACGCCTACTTGCGCATTGTTGGCATAGTCTACTCGGTGACCGCCGCCTACCCAGAACTTGTCCTTGAACAAGAACTTCATGTTAAACTCCACATTCGCCGGTAAGTCCGCCTGCGTTCTCCACATCGCATTGGTGATTACCGTCATGTTCTCAGAGAAGCGGTTGCGGTAGCCTGCCTGCATTATGCCTACTCGTGGCTTCTTGTCCATGAAGATGTCCCCACTGCTGATGCTTCCCTCGTTGATGTTATTCACCCCATAGGAAATGTAGTAGCTCGGGTGGGTGATCGACATACCGATATTCAAGTCCAGTACATTCATGTCTCCAAAGCCACCTACATACTGTGCTAGCGTAGGGTCGTTTGCCTGTTCGGTGGTTAGTCTAGTGCCGTCTAGGCGGATGCTGTTGATATTCAGTCCTGCACCCATGCGAAGGCCTGCTTTCTCGCTCACTTGGATACGAGTAGCATAACTTAGGATCAATTCGGTCTCTTTGAAGGCCCCGTATTCATCGCTCAATAGATTCACACCTATTGCATTCTTGCCTAAGTCAGAGTTTCCTCCCAAGTTGGCGAAGTCAAGTTCCGCAGACACAAAGTTCATCTTGGGAGCTCCTTCCCAGCCTGCCCATTGGTTGCGGACTAAGCCCTTGACCGTCGAGCCTTCATAGGCAGTCAGAGCAGGATTGAAATAGCCTTGTAAATGACTAAACTGGGACATGTATTTTCTGGACTGGGCAAATGTTCCTACTGAGAGGAGGATGCCTAATGAGAGTAGTAGTAGTTTTTTCATCTTTATTTTTTTATCGTACCAAGTACCAAGTACAAGGTACCAAGATTGTTTAGGAGCAAGACTCAAGTCTGAATGCGAACCCCTACTTTGTACTCTGTACTTTTATTTACTTTCTCAACAAATTCACAATTCCTCTACGAGTAGCACCGGTCTCCTCGATCTGAATCACCCAGTAGTAGGATCCCACCGGCATTTCTTTTCCGTTGTAGGTACCATCCCAACGCACATCCGGGTTTTCGGTATAGAACACCCGTGCTCCACCTCTCTCGTACACGGCGATGCGCGCACCTTCGTAGAAGCGAACTTCCGGTACCCCCCAGGTATCGTTGAATCGATCCCCATTTGGCGTAAAGGTGTTGTAGATCGTCAAGGAATTGAAGTCTGGACGTGTTCTAGTAATATCAAAGAACTTATCCAAAGTATTGCCGTCCCGGTCGGTCACGCGGATAATGATGTTGAATTTGGTCTTTCCTGGAGCGCGCTCTGCACTGTTCCAATACAAGATGTTGTTCTCTATGTAGAAGTACTTGTTGTCGTAACTAGGCCCATTCAAGTTCACCACGTGGATGTTGTCCACTGGATCATTCACCACAAAGGAACCAACAGGGATAAAGAATTGCGTCGTACTACCCACAAAGGTATTGTTGTTGATCGTCACGTCGCGAGGAGCTGGCTTAGGAAGCACCACCACACGCACGACACCATTCACCAGGTATGGATTGTAGTAGCCTTTCGGAAGTACAATCGTTCCTTTCAATTCATAGGTTCCACGCTTCAGGATGTTGAGTGTTTCTGTTTTGTTCCACACCACCTCAAAGTTGGTTTTCTCTCCCGAATAGATGCCTACCTCCACGGTAGTAGGTAGCTGGGCAAGGTGATTTTTCGTACCCCATGCCAAGGTCACTTGCTTCAGGACGCTCAACTGAATCGAACGAACCTGTACGTGATCTGGAACCCCATCGCCATCGCTGTCTTTGGCATCCTTGGGATTGTTTGGATTGGTTCCCTGCTTAAGCTCCACAAAATCTGGAACGCCGTCGCCATCCGTATCCAAGAAATCACTTGCATCTTTTGGACTATCTCCAACTAGTACTTCCTGGTAGTCAGGAACCCCATCGCCATCCGTATCTTGTTCGTCATCACCACGCTGGGTAGCATTGGTTGCAGCAAGACCTAGGTTCGGGAAGAGGGTCACCTCTACATAATCAGGTAC
>JACCDM010665124.1_pt1 | contig 13374 bp, 13 predicted proteins | sample 7445851 | NCBI WGS metagenome assembly JACCDM01 (sample SAMN15323438, study PRJNA562643) | freshwater metagenome | isolation source: river surface water | place: USA:Blue River Watershed | collected 2017-08-16
ACCCCTGGCCAGCGCAAATCCGTTTTTGCCCCATACATTTTGCGGGTCATCTCCATTTCGGAGGTAAATTTGGTTCCTTTTCCATCGCCTTTGTAATGCCACATGGAGCTAGAATAGACCAGGCCTTCTAAGTGATATTCGTTCGAATACATAAGCATCCGAATGAATGTATCCACATCGTCGATTTCACCATCTGTTGTTACAATGGTACGGGGGAGATTGCCCTTCGCCAAACCCATCAGCGAAACACAGAGGAGCAGCGCTCCTAAAAGAATTTTTTTCATAGTCGGTCCTTTATACATACGCTGCCGGTGGTCGGCGACCCCGGCAGCGTATCACGAAGTTAGCGGAATTCGAGGATAATGTCTGTCCAGTTAATTGATAAAATACGTTTGAGGCATCGAAAATTCCTATTTTCCCCGTAGCTTTGGCGTAGCTCCAAGCTATGCCAAAGCTAACGCGCGGCCCTCTAACCTTAACCTATGAAAAAAATTATCACCTTGCTGATTTTCAGCATCTCCACTTCCTGGGCGCAAGACGCTCCCAAACTCGAATTTTTCTGTGAATTACAGGTAAAACTTAGTCCAGCATTGACCGTAGGCGAAACCGCTCATGGCACTCGACGCATTATTCCGATTATCGGTGGCACCGTGGAAGGCCCTGGAATTAAAGGCGAAATATTTAATGGGGGTGCCGACTGGCAAGTGGTTCGCAAGGACGGAGTCACGGAATTGGAAGCCCATTATCAGTTTAAAGCGGATGACGGATCCATTATTTATGTAAAAAATATAGGCGTACGTGTGGCGACGCCTGAAGTGGCAGCCCGCATCGCGAAGGGCGAAAAGGTGGATGCGAGCCAATATTATTTCCGCGCGATACCTAAATTAGAAGCGCCATTGACAAGTAAATATGCTTGGATCAATAATACTATTTTTGTCTGCACCGGGGAGCGAATGCCAGATGCAGTCAAAATCCGAATTTTCAAACTACTATGATCTACCGAATTCTTCTACTCTGCTGTTTTTCAGTTAGCGTCATGGCGCAAAAGGCCGTTGACCTAGGCGTCTTACAAGGTGGCGACTACCAAGTCCACATCCCCGCAAATTGGAATAAAAAATTAATCATGTATGCACATGGGTACCAATTCATGGGGATACCGGCGTCGAGCGCGAATGATAAATTAGCCCAAAGGTTAAAACCATTTTTGGACCGAGGATTCGCCGTGGCAGCTTCGGATTACCCGATTCAAGGATTTGCGTTGGCGGAAGGGGTCGATGCGACCGAAGAATTACGCCAGGCATTTATCAAAAAAATGGGCCAGCCCGATTCGACTTTTATGGTGGGCCATTCCATGGGTGGCGGCATCACGGTAGCGACGTTGGAGAATTTTGGACAGCATTATCAAGGTGGACTACCCTTATGCCCTTTGTCTTCACGGCCTTATTTACAATGCCGCAAGGAATATGACATGTATGCCACGTTTAATGGCCTTTTTCCAGGTATCGTACCTACCTTAAAGGAAATTTTCGACCCGAATAGCGCCATTCAATTTGCCTCATTTGCTCAGGCAGGACCCCGTATGGGTGCGATCAAACAGGCCATCATACAGAAAGATTCTGTCTTGGCTTTGGCATTTGCCAAACGCTTCGACCTCAAATTAGCGGACCTTCCAGCCGCCTTATTTTTTAACCAAAATGTGTTGCGCGATTTGGCCTTAAAATTCAACGGAAACCCGTTTGATAATACCCAAACGGTTTATTCCGGATTTCCAGATAACCTGGAAGTGAATAAAAAAGCAGAGCGTTTAGCCGCTACCCAAGATCCACAAAAGCTTTTTGCACGCTACGATCGTACGGGGAAAATCGACAAACCGATGGTCCTTATGCACACGATTTATGACCAGCTAATCCCCGTTTCTTATGCAGTAACGAATCTTGAAAATATGATTCATGCGCAAGGTCGTGGGAAATATTTTACGGTCAAATACACGAATGGACAGGCGCATTGCCAGTTTACAGATAAACAAACAGGTGAGGCTTTTGATGCCTTGAGGAATTGGGTTAAAACGGGCGTGAAGCCTTCTTTTGGATATGTCAACTAAACAATATCTAGCAGTTTTTATCTGCTTTTTGATGAATATGCTGGACGGCATGGATGTTTTGATCATCTCTTATGCGGCGCCGGCGATTGCCAAAGCCTGGAGCATTTCTCCTGCTAATCTAGGAATTGTATTCAGTTCTGGACTGGTAGGCATGACCGTAGGCGCTATTTTTTTAGCGCCTTTTGCTGATCGTATCGGACGAAAATCTACGATGCTTATTGCCGGTTTTTTAATGGCTACGTGCATTTACCTAACCTCTACATCGACGGATATCAATTACTTGATGATTTTTCGCTTTATCTCCGGCCTTGGAATTGGGGCTATGATGGCCACGACCGCAGCGTTAACGGCTGAAAATTCTCCGGCTAAAACACGTGATTTTTGGGTAAGCACCGTTGTTGCAGGATATCCCGTAGGTGCCGTTTTGTCTGGATTAGTCGCTGCAACTGTCATTAAAAGCTCCGGCTGGGAACGCATGTTTGAACTAGCTGGTTTCACCACTTTTTTATCCCTCCCGCTCGTCTATTTTTTCATTACTGAATCGTTGGTGAAGCCAGCGGATGACAGCCAAAAACCGAAAGTTCAAGTGCTCCTACAAGAACCATTTAAACTTTCAACTCTCCAATTATGGACCGCTTTATTTCTTGCATTTGCGACGTTGTATTTTATGCTCAACTGGATTCCAAAATTGGCCACGAATGCAGGCTTATCTATTTCCGCCGCCATTTATGCCGGAACCGTATTTAACCTTGGCGCAATCGTAGGTATTCCCATGCAAGGTTATTGCTCTTCTCGTTTTGGATTGAAAAAGACGATTGGTACGATTTTAATTTTTACAGCGCTCGTGATGTTGGTCTTCGGATTTTTTGTCAACACGGACTACGTATTGGTCATTTTCTTTTTGATGGGATTTGGCGTGCAGGGTGGTTTTGTGGGTCTATATGCCGTTGCGGCACGAATGTATCCGACCTACATTCGGACGACGGGCGTGGGCTGGGCGATTGGCGCTGGCCGACTTGGCGGTATCATTGGTCCGATTCTTGGTGGGCTGTTGGTTGCCTGGGGACTCGACATGACTCAAAGTTTTTGGGTCTTCGCGATTCCATCTGCTCTCGCCGGTTTAATGACGTTGCGAATAGCTTCAAAAGATATTTCCTAAACTACTCAGACGCCTAGCTTTGGCAAAGCTCCAAGCTTTGCCAAAGCTAAGGTGAAAATGGCAAAATTTAACCTTAAAAACTGATATTTTCCCCCATGAAAAAGTTCTTAAAAATCCTCGCTTGGACCATCGGTAGCCTCGTATTACTATTAGTCATCGCCCTAGCAACTTTTATCTATAAAGTAAAAAATGGCTTTCCGGTTTCCTATGAAACCGACAAACCAAGCCTACAAATTCCTGCGAATGCAAACGCCATTTTGGTATTTTCTAAAACGACCGGGTTCCGTCACGGCGAATCCATCGACGCATCGATTCCAGTGATCAACGACCTAGCGAAGAAACATAATTGGACTATTTATCAAACCGAAGAGGGCGGCGTTTTTAATGCCGAGCAATTGGCCAAATTCAAATTGGTCATCTTTAATAACTCGACAGGACGGGTGTTGGATGACGGCCAACAAGCCGCATTGGAAAAGTATGTGGAAAATGGTGGATCCTTACTGGGAATACATGGTTCTGGCGATGATTCTCATCACTGGGATTGGTACGAAAAAAACCTGTTGGGCGCGAAGTTCTCGCACCATCCTTTGAACCCGCAATTCCAACAAGCAGACGTTACCATGCAAGCGAATGTAGATTCAACGTTTAGCTTAAATTTGGCACCAACCTGGAAAAATACGGATGAGTGGTATGTGTTCTTTTCGCAACCAGAAGCTAAAATTTTATACGCGATAGATGGCGAAAAAATCCTTCCTAGTGGTAACATGTTGTGGATGACCGATAAGAATTTTGGCATGGGGAAATCCCATCCGGTAGCCTGGTACAAAGCAGTAGGGAATGGTAAAACTTTTTACACGTCGATGGGTCACTCCAAGGATGTTTGGGGAAATCCTGACTATGTGAAATTAATTGAAAACGCGATTATTTGGGCAACCAAACGCTAAAGAAAGGGATGTAATTCCGCGCGCAACAAGCCACTTCCTCCACCAAAATGCTGGATAATGGGAACGGAAACTGCGTCGCGTACCAGCGCCTCATCCGCAGGCGATACCCCACTGCTTAAGAGCAAAATATCCATCGGAACGCCAGGAGCTAATACCTCCTGGGCATTCTGAAATCCACTGGCCGTGAACTCGGGGTAGTTGGCAATTAATCTGACCAACAAATCCACGATGTCTTTATTTCCCCCGAAAATCACGACATGTTTCATAATTGCATTGGGACTTCCATGAGTAAGATTTCGGCGTCTTGACTCATTTCGTTGAATGAAATCGAAGCCGCATCGCGAATTCCCAGGCCATCTCGAGTCGATAATGCTTGTCCGTCCACCGTCACTTGGCCGCTCAAAACAAATACATATACGCCATTTCCAGCCTTTTTGATGGCATATTCGGCCGACACCCCTGCATCAAATTTCCCAATATGAAACCACGCATCTTGGTGAATCCATACGCCAGCATCATCCGGTGATGGAGATAAAATTTGGTCAAACTTGTTGGCACGATTCGCCGGATTTAACTCGATTTGATCATAGCGAGGGGTCACATTTTTCTTATTTGGGAATATCCAAATCTGCAAAAACTTCACCGTCGCGTCTTTATTTCGATTGTACTCACTGTGGTAAATCCCCGTCCCCGCGCTCATGACCTGAATTTCTCCGTGACGAATCACGGTTGTATTTCCCATGCTATCCTTGTGTTCCAGATCCCCTTCCAGCGGAATACTGATGATTTCCATATTATCATGGGGATGTTGGCCAAAGCCCATCCCACCAGAAACGGTGTCATCATTTAAAACCCGCAGCGCACCAAAGTGTATACGTTTCGGTTCGTAATAATTTGCAAAACTGAAGGTGTGAAAACTTTTCAACCAGCCGTGGTCTGCGGCTCCGCGGGTTCCCGCCAAATGTAATTCGTAAGATGCCATAGTTATTAATTTTTAACCTTCGCTTTAAAGGTCCAAGTAAAGGTAAATTCAGCGACTTGTTGGCCTTCTGAATTTCGTCCCACCGAGGTAGAAACTAATTTTGTCCCCGAATTGTTCCTGATCGCCTCTTCGACAGCCGCTTGAAATGCAAGTCCGTCTTCGCACGTAAAATGTATGACGCCAGTGGCTTTTTTGGTGAAAGAGGCTTCCACTTTTTCCACCAACATGCTGATGGCAGGATCTCGCTTATATACTTGCCCGAAAGCAAGCATACCTGCGCTCATTTCTGCCGCCATAGCTTCAACGGCAAAGTAGATGGAGCGAAAGGGATTTTGGCTGAACCAGGAATATTTCACGCGCACGACGCATTTTTCAGCATCGAAATGTGCGATGGAAAGACCCGCCCAAAATGCAGCTGAGAGCTTTTGAAGGATAAAAATTTTGAATAAGATCGGATTTGTGATGAGCCGTTTGAAGGCGGGAAAATGTGGATTCATATTATAAAATATAAGGAATGAGGGCCTTGACCCGTTCTTGGTACGCACGATATTCAGCACCGAAAATGGCTATTAATTTTCGTTCTTCCAAACGGTAACCGATGCCAATATATAGGTAGGAAATGAGTAATGTTAATCCCATTTTTTGGGTAGGCAGGCATAAAAATAGGCCAAAAATGAGCACAATGGTAGCCAAGTAAAGTGGATGGCGGACGTATTGATACATTCCTTTTTGGACTAATATGGGAGTTGATTCTTCCTTCAATCCCAGGAATTCCGCCCCATCAAACGCTTGAAAAGCGCGGATGAGTAAATACAAACCTAAGGTGATGAAAAATACGCCTGCATACCAAGTCCAATCAGGAAGATTTAGGGCCTTATTGGGGGTAGTGATGCTCCAAAAAAGCAAGGGTAATAAGCTTGAAAATGCGATGATATTGTAGCCAATTCGGTAATAAGGAAAGGCTTTGGGGATGGAGATTTCCACCCATTTTTTCACGTGCGTGGCCGCCAAAAAACTATGGACAAAAAAGTATGCCGCCCATGCGCTTGCAAGTAAATAGATTTCCATGGATGCTAGTTGGCAATTTTCTTCCTCATTTACATCTATTTTTTAATAATTTTACCGGCATGACGATTCAAGAAATTTCGCTCGAAACGGTTTGGCAAATTCGCCATGAGGTCATGTGGCCGGAGCGCGACCCAACTTTTGTGCGCATTCCAGCAGATGCCGATGCGAAACATTTGGGGGTGGTCATGGCCGATCGCGTTGTATCCGTCATTTCTCTTTTTGAAACCCCAGAAGGCCTACAATTTCGAAAATTTGCAACGCTCTTGTCGGAGCAAGGAAAAGGATATGGATCCTATCTATTGCAACATGTGATTGATTCGTATCCAGGTAAACTTATCTGGTGTCATGCCCGTGTCGAAAAACAGGCTTATTACGAGAAATTCGGCCTATTTGCGCGTTCGACCCCTTTTGAGAAGTCGGGCAAAACCTATGTGCGTATGGAGCGCGTCTAACGTCTTTTTAAAATTTGAAGACTTGTAGAGACGCGACACTTCGCGTCTTCATTTTTGGTATTTAGACGCGAGGTATCGCGTCTCTACGATTTGGTATTTAGACGCGCGGTATCGCGCCTTTACGATTTGCACTAACGTCTAATGTCCAGCGTCCAGCGTCTATTTTTGAAACCATCCCGCATACTCCACATAATTCATCGCAGTCCGCATAAAAACACCGGCTGCATCATCACTCACAGGTTTCAAAAATTTCGCCGGGTTCCCCGCATAGATACTACCCGCCGGTACGCGCGTATTCGATGTGACGACAGCGCCCGCGGCAATAATCGAACCTGTTTCGATCACAGCCCCATCCATGACGATAGCACCCATCCCGATCAGCACATGGTCCTCAATCGTACAGCCATGAACAATGGCGTTATGCGCCACTGACACGTAATTTCCGATTGTTGTTTCTGTCTTTTGGTAGGTACAATGAATCACGGCACCATCCTGAATATTGGTATAATTTCCAATGCGAATCCGATTCACATCACCGCGAACCACCGCATTAAACCAAACGGTGCAATGCTCCCCAAAGGTCACATCTCCCACAATCGTAGCATTCGGTGCTTGCCAATTTTCCGCGCCAAATTTGGGCGAAACTCCTTTAACCGGTAATATTATTGCCATTTGCCTTGTAGTTTCATCACTTTTTCAATCACATCCCGCACCGCACCTTTTCCTCCACCAAACGGGGATACATATTTTACTGCCATCTGAATTTCAGGAATGGCGTCCGCCGGACAGGTACTCAACAAATCAGGCCGAGACAAGATTTTTAAGTCGGGCACATCGTCGCCCATGTATAAAACTTCGGACTCCTTTAAGCCGGTTTTGGCCAACCACTCCAAGTAGGTTTCCAACTTGTCCTTGCCCCCCAAACCGAAATAAATATCTTGAAATTTCAGATTTTCTAAACGCTTTTTTACCCCCGCATGCCCACCTCCCGTGATCACACACATCCGATACTCGGCCATGCGCGCACGCTCAATCGCGTAGCCATCTCGTATAAAAAATGTGCGGTAATGTTCCCCACTTTCAAGCACATGCACTGCACCATCCGTCATCACACCATCGACATCGAATACAAACGCTTTGATGGAGGCAAATAAGGATAGGACATTGGACATAAGTCGGGGATTTGGGTGGATGTATGCCAACAAATATCTGCAATTTTTGCGTATTTTTACCTCCATGTGGAATCGAATTATTTGGTGTTTATGCATTTGCTTGGTTATGCCAAAGGCATTGCATGCCCAGCAATTTTCAGGAAAACCAGACCGATTTTCGGAGGAGGTGAAATCCTGGATGCTTCAAAGCAAATACAAAGACGCACCACAAATTGCAGCCAAATGGAGCACTTTTTGGCAGTCTACCCCCCAAGAAATTCTGCGGACCCAAATCACACAAACTGCCGCCAAAGGGATGCGATCACCCCAAATCGCCTACTTACTCATTCGCGTTTACCTCCAATCTTCACCGGAAATACAGGCGGAATTACTCCAGATTTGGCCCAATATCCTCGATGCGAAAGACCCTAAAATCGCCATCGCCCTGCTCGAACAAATCGATGCATGGCAGTTCAACCAAGCTCTCGAAGGAACGGGGAATTACCAAATTCGCATTCAAGGAACATTACATATTGCCTGGCATCAAGCCCAAGCCACCGTTTCAGAAGCCGATAGCTGGGATTCTGAATCGCCAATCAGCGACGCCACACCTACATTTACCTTTTCAAATGGCCCCATTCTGAGTTGGAACAAAGCCGTTTTACAATCCAAAATAAACCGGGACAGCTTACAACTTACTCCCGATTCCTTTCAATGGTCCATCAAAGACCGCCTCGGAATTGGCACTCAAGCGCGAATTAAAGGAGGCGCTTATGGTGACTGGGAGATGAAATCATTCCAATTAATTCCGCGAAAAGGGGTGTTGGTAAGCCAGGAAGGCCAACTGAAATTAGGCGAGCGCCTGCTCGATGGATCCGGAAAAATGTCGTTAAAACGCAAATCTGGAACACCATTTTTCTCCTTGGATTTCCAGTCAAAAACCGAATTAAAAGAACCGTTGCAGGGCTTGTATTGGAAGGCGTTTGGGCGGCTAAATATTCAGGATAATAAGCAAGGAATTTCCGCGAATGGATCGACGCTTGCGCGGGTTGAAGTCTATGCGCAAAAACAGAAATTAGCCGAATTTCGGACGCCACAAGTGTACATAAGTGCCGACGAGAAAGTTCAGTTTAACCAAGGAGAGTTTATCGCATATGTAGGCCCAAAGGATTCGCTGTATCAAGCCAACGTACGTGCGAATTGGGTTCCTGGCGAAGAAGCGTGGCACATTCAATTGAATGAAGGAAAACAATTATTTGAGGAAAGTTTTCACCAAATGCGCATTTCGGGGGATTTGGCAATTCTGAAAGTACCTACTAAAACCATTGATTTTTACCGACTTTCGGGTCGGGCACAAGTTCCTGCCTGGGTCGAATCTTTCGACTTTTATGATGCAGAGCGCATCGACAATGAGCAAGGTATTTTAACGTATGATCCGTTGCGCATACTTTATAATTACTTGAACGAAACGAAAAAGAGCGAGGCTTATTTGGGCGATATTGCTACACGCTACCAGCGAGATCCTAAGGCATTGCAAGGAGGTTTCGAACAATTTAAACGTGCCGGATTATTAAATTATCAAGCTTCCTCAGACCTGGTATCCTGGACGCGACTCGGGAAACATTACGCCCAAGTCAAGTTTGCAAAGAAAGATTTTGACCGTTTTTATGTCCCTTCTTATGGCAATTTAGTACCTCGAGACTCAGCCAATATATCGCTTGATTTGGCACAAAAAAAACTCATGGTGCGTGGAATCAAAGAAGTGATGGTTTCCGATTCGCTTAAGGCTAATTTCCTTCCGTCTGATTCCCAAATTTCCTTCAGTCAAGGGCGTGATTTCGACTTTAAGGGCGAAATAAAAATTGGCAATTATCGCTTTCGAGGACCCGCATTTTTTTTCAACTTTACCAATTTCGCGGTTCAATTTCCTAAGATAGATTCCATCACTTTCCTGCCGAAAAACAGCTCGCATGAAGTTGGCGGGCAGTTTAAATACGAAGCTGGAACGATCCTGCTTAGCCCGCCCTCCAACAAATCGAGTCGGAACGGAATCGCTGCCTACCCCAAATTACTTATCCCGAATGGCGTGGTTTCCTATTTCGATGAAGATTGGCGAGCGCAGGGTGTATATGGTAAAAAACATTATTTCAAGGTGCCGCGGATTGAACTAGATAGTCTCACGCAAAAGGAAATTACCTTTCAAGGGAATTTTTATTCAGATGGTTTATTGCCCACATTGAAAGCATCTTTGATTTTAATGCCCGACCAGTCTTTTGGTTTTCAGTATACGAGTAAATCACCACTAGAAATTTATAAAGGACAAGCGAAATATACGCTTGGTGCCGCGCTAACGATGGATCGCGCCGGCCTACAAAGTCAGGGAATGTTGCAATATCTTGGATTACAAGCCCAAGAAAAAGCCACTCATTTTTACCCCGATTCACTTATTTCCCTCGGAACAGAAGCCAAAATAACATCTATTTTTGCTGGGAAATCCATTTTCCCGGAAGCGAAAATTCCAGCTCATCAGTTGCGCTGGATTCCTTCGCAAGACAGCTTGTGGATACAGCCAGAAAAAGCAGCAATTTCATTATTTCAGAATCAGGTGCAACTTGAAGGCCGACTGGGCATGCATCAGAAACAAGTATTTGCCCAAGGAAAAATGACGTTCAATGACGGTGTTTTTACAGGAAACAAATTTCGTTTGAATTCGAATTCATGGAATGGGGAGCAGGTTGAGATGAAGATAGGCCGACAAATGTCCTTGTTTAAACCAGCGGTTCAGGCGCAATCAGTAGCCATTGAAGCCGTGGTAGGAACGGGAAAAATGACGATTAAGCCTGCTAAGGGGGAAGAAAGTCCGATTGTTTTCCCATTTGTAGCCTATCAAAGTACACTCAAAGAAGCGGTTTGGGATACGCAAAATCAAACGTTTAAACTAGCCGGGAAATCGGGTTTTGAAATGCACCGATGGGCCGAAAATGACAGTATTATTTCTGAACAATCTCAAGGGCTCATTCGTGCAAATACGGCAGAATATGACTTGAAGAGTCAGATTTTATCACTCGGAGGTGTCAAAGAGGTAGGCTCTGGTCCAAGCCAAATTTATCCGGCAAAGGGGCTTTTTGGTTTACAAAAAGAGGGTGCCTTTAAGCCATTTACCGGTGCGCGAGCTTTACTAAACGGGACACATTTGTTGGCCGATTTAAAAGTAACCGAAGGAAATTCAAGCTCTTGGAAGGGGGAGGCCAACTACCTATTTCCGCGGAGCGATGGCGATACAGTGAAAGTCGCCTTACGGAATTTTGCCTTTGTGGAATCGGCATTACCGAATAAAAAGATCGAAACGGTGATCACGGCGGAGGGATTAATTGCAGAGAAAACACCGCTGAATTTTAGTAAACATCAGCAGTTTAAGGGAGAAGTTTTACTGAATTCCGGGAAGGCGAATTTACAGTTTAAGGGGTTTTTACGTCCCGTTTTAGGCTTGCCAAATTTCAAGGCCGCCTGGATTCCATTTGAAAATGCGAAGGGTGAAACGCCAAATTTAAAGCTTGACCCAAGCGTCCGTGACGAAGCTGGTCGGCCAGTGACGGCGGGTATTTTCATTAATGCCGACAATAAATTATACCCAACATTTTTAGGGCCGGTGTCGGATGATTTAGATCCCGTTCTATTTCAAGCAGCGGGTGACGTGGTAGAAGAAAAGGATCGTTATGAAGTGAAAGGAAAGGATTCGGAGATTCGATTATTTGTGGATAAGCGACGCATGGAGGCGGAAGGAGCGGTGCAATTGTTTACGGGGAATAAGCCGATCAAGGCATTTGGAAAAATAGATATGTCCACGGATTCCTTGGTACCACGTTTGGAAACGTGGTTAAGTCTGCAATTTGCCTTTCCGCCGAATTTATTGAAAGTGATGGGGGATCGTATTGTGAAATTTGGTCTGGATGAGGGCTTGCCAGGTGAGTCTGCTGATGAGCCTGAAAATCGTGATGCGTATATGAAGCGTGCGATGCAAGTTTTAGGGCGTGCGGTTCCGGAGGCAATTCGGACGAAGATGGATCAAGTGCACTTGGGATTAGATAAGGTGGCGCCGGAATTTGCGGGCAGTATAAACCTTTCTGCGGTGCGTTGGGTTTGGTCGCCGAATACTTCATCTTTTTATTCGGTGGGAGGATTGCCACTTGTTAATGTGGGGCCGGTGGATGTGAATAGTACGGTGAAAGGATATTTGGAAGTGATTAAGAAACCGAGCAAAGAGGAGTTTTATGGGTATTGGGAATTGTCGGAGGATCTTTGGTATTATTTTGCCTATTTTAATGGGGAGTTAGGTGTTTATTCATCGGATAATGCGTTTCTTGCGGCGATTCGCGAGGCGGTGAAGGGAGATAAGAAGGGTAAATTGGCCGTTGTGGAGGCTGCTGCGGATGAAAAGGACGCATTTTTAAAACGGTTTTTGAGTTATTATCGAGGGGTGTCTCCTGCTAAAAAAGCGGCACCTGTGAAGAAGCAGGCGCCGGTGAAGCAACCTTTAAAAAAGGGAGGATTTTAATATGGAAACGAAACTTAGAAAGCTTTTTCGCTTTATGGATACGTTGGGTTTGGGGGAAAGAGACCCCTTTGGAAATCCAATATTGTTCAAACGAATTGTTGTCATGATTCTGGGTTTTATCACCTATAATCGATTAAACGTATACAATAAAACGAAGATAACGGGGACAGAATATTTAGACGATTTGCCTACGAAAGGCGTTTTGTTTTTACCAAATCACCAAACGTATTTTATGGATGTGGTGTGTCTATATCATATCTTTTTTTCGGTCAAATGGGGCTTTCGCAATTCTTTGAATTATCCGATTTATTTGATTGCTCCTCGTTCCAATTTATTCTATGTGGCGGCGTCTGAGACCATGAAAAACGATGGTTTGTTACCTCGAATATTAGCATTTGCTGGGGCGATTTTAGTGAATCGTTCGTGGCGTGCGGAGGGGAAAGATGTGAAGCGTGAAGTGGATCTGGGGGCTGTGGAGAAAATTGGAAAGGGTTTAAAATTTGGTTGGGTGATCAGTTTTCCGCAAGGGACAACGCGTGCGTTTGCACCGTTACGAAAGGGGACGGCTCATTTAATTAAAGGCGAAAATCCGATTGTTGTGCCGGTTCGTATCAACGGATTCCGTCGCGCATTTGATAAGAAGGGATTGTTGATGCGCAAACGTGCTACGACCTTGACTGTTGAATTCCGGGAGCCGATTCGCTTTGATGAGTCGGCCACGCCGGAGGAGATTTTGGAGCGTTTGCGGTTGGAAATTGGATTGGAAGCGGAGGCATGTTAACGAAGACCAAAGGCTTGGTGATTTCCAATATGCGTTACCGGGAGTCGTCGTTATTGGTAACGATATACACGGCTGAATGCGGCATTACTACCTACATTGAAAATGGGGTGCGTTCGGTGAAGGCCAAACATAAAATGGCCTTATTTCAGCCACTGACCTTATTGGACCTCGAAGTTTTTCA
>JACCDM011214144.1_pt1 | contig 13371 bp, 14 predicted proteins | sample 7445851 | NCBI WGS metagenome assembly JACCDM01 (sample SAMN15323438, study PRJNA562643) | freshwater metagenome | isolation source: river surface water | place: USA:Blue River Watershed | collected 2017-08-16
CCTTGGTGGACTACTAGGAAAACATATTGGGCAAGTTCCAATTCCTGGGAGCGAGATTACAATTGGTACGTGGCGTTTTATCGCGGAACGACCAATTGGTCGGAGAAAGCGAGTGGGAACGGTTTTGATTGAAAATGAAGGGAGTGAAAACGATGACAGCGCCGATACTGACAAATAGTGAAGATCAGAAGTTACTCACTCTTGCGAGCGCCTCTATGCAACGTAACAACGTAAAACAATCGGCAGCTCTTCGTGACGGCACAGGACGTACTCACGTTGGAAATGCGATTGGACTTACCACGCTCTCATTAGATGCTTTGCAAGTTGCCCTAGCAATGGCGCTCTCTAGCGGCGCCGAAGTTATCGAAGCTGCTGTCGTTGTAGGGGAGCATCCCAGTGAGATTTCACGCGAAAATGTTCGTGAGATATCGAAGAACGCCTTGATTTGGCATGTCACTAGTGATGGAACTATTCACGCTCTTTAACCGATAGAATTATTCAATGCGGATCGCGCGCTTTACCCCACCCAAGGAAATCTCAGCCTCACCTTTATTTGGCATTGTTACTGGGACTGACATCGAAATTCTTAGTGGAGACCCGCTTTATTCTGGAATTGTACGAACAGGTGAGAGCGTTGCGCTCGATAAGGTCAAGCTCCTTGCTCCTGTTATTCCACGCAGCAAGGTAGTTTGCGTGGGAAAGAACTATGCAGATCATGCAAAAGAGATGGATAGCGCAGTACCGGAACAACCAGTTCTCTTCATCAAACCGAATACTTCTGTAATTGGGCCTGATGATGCAATTGTCTGGCCAGCCATGAGTAAGAAAGTTGACCATGAGGCTGAGCTTGCTGTGGTAATCGGGAAGATCTGTAAAGACGTTCCCAAAGAGCGCGCGCAAGATGTCATTTTTGGTTACACCATCGCAAATGATGTTACGGCTCGAGATTTACAGAAGGTTGATGGTCAATGGTCACGCGCTAAGGGATTTGATACCTTCTGCCCAATTGGACCGTGGATAGAGACGGATATTGATCCTGGTGATCTTGCAATCTCAGCAACTGTTGATGGAGAGCTTCGCCAAAGCGATCGAACCTCATCGATGATTTTCGATATTCCCACGATTATTAATTTCATCTCTCAGGTGTACACATTATTGCCAGGAGATGTCATTCTTACTGGCACTCCAGCGGGCGTTGGTGTAATTCCCGTTGGTAGCAAAGTTGCAATTTCCATCGAAGGTATTGGAACGTTGGAGAATAGAGCGGTATCCCATGGGTAATCGACCAATTAAAGTGCGTTTTGCGCCATCTCCCACCGGCGACTTACACGTCGGCAATATTCGAACAGCGCTCTTTGACTGGGCTTATGCGCGCCACACCGGAGGGACATTCCTCTTTCGAATTGAAGATACCGATCGAAGCCGGGTAACCGATGAATACATTGCAGCTGCTATCGATACTTTGAAATGGTTAGGACTTAATTGGGACGAGGGGCCAGAGGTCGGTGGGCCACATGGGCCATATCTTCAATCGCAACGTCTCGACATTTATGCGGAGTGGGCCGCTCGTTTTATTGAACAAGGTGACGCTTATTACTGCTACTGCGCCCCCGAAGAGTTGGAAGCTCGTCGCGAAGCGCAAAAAGAGTCAGGTCAAGCCCCTGGTTATGATGGAAAATGTCGCTCAATAAGTGAAACTGATTTAGCGCGTTATCAATCTGAGGGGCGCGAGCCAGTCATTCGGATGCGAATGCCTGAGGGAAGCACAACCTTCACAGATGTGATTCGCGGTGATTGCACTTTCGATCACAATTTTGTTCCAGATTTTGTTCTCGTCCGCGCAGATGGCTCGCCGCTTTATACCCTTGCAGTGGCGGTAGATGACGTTTTGATGGAGGTCACACACGTCTTACGAGGAGAAGATTTACTCTCTTCTACGCCTCGACAAATTCGGGTATACCAAGCGATGGGTGTTAAAGAGGCGGATTACCCGCTCTTTGCTCATTTACCTTTTGTCATGGGGGCAGATAATGCAAAGCTTTCTAAGCGAAACGGCGAAACTTCTATTGCTTGGTATCGAGAACAAGGTTTCTTGCCAGAGGCGCTCTGCAATTACCTAGCGCTTTTAGGTTGGTCACCCGGTGATGATCGTGAGAATCTCACGCTCGCGGAGTTGACTGAACTTTTCACTATTGAGCGAGTGAATTCTAATCCAGCACGATTTGATATGAAAAAACTTGAGAACATCAATGGCGACAAGATTCGCGCCCTTACGCTCAATGATTTCTATACCTGGTCGCTACCTTTTTTGCAGAGAGCCAAAGTGGTTTCAACTCCGATAAGTAGCGAAGAAGAGCGGGTAGTAAGACTTGCGCTGCCGATTATTCAAGAGCGCCTTATCAAGCTCTCTGAGGTCCCTGCAATGTTGGCATTTCTCTTCACGGAGAAGGTTGATTTAGATCCAGAATCTGTGGCGAAGTATCTCAATGAAGATTCAAAGGAGATTATTGCCAAGGCCCTTGAAGTGCTCACTCCGCTATCAACTTGGGATCATCAGGCGCTCGATAGCGCACTTCGCGCCGCCCTCATTGACCAGATGGGGCTCAAGCCGCGTCTAGCCTTTAGCGCTATTCGAGTAGCGGTGACGGGAAGCCATATTTCACCACCGCTCTTTGAGTCGATGGAGATTCTCGGAAAAGAGCGGGTATTAGCGAGGCTTTCTGCGATTTAGTGCGAAGTATCTCGAGTTAATCCAGCGCCCCGGGAACAGGTATCCTTAGCTGCTCTTTAGTGGGGTATGGGGTAACTGGCAGCCCAGCGGATTCTGATTCCGTTAGTCTAGGTTCGAATCCTGGTACCCCAGCAAAAGAGCAGCTATAACTAAATATCGAGCAATACTCTTGGCCCCGTCGTCTAGCGGCCTAGGACTCTGGCTTCTCAAGCCAGCTACGAGGGTTCGAATCCCTTCGGGGCTACTCCTAGAAAAATGCAGTGCGAGTTGACTGCCGGCAATTACTTTCCGGATAAGTACTCAGATATGCGTGCAGCAGTGGCAATCACTGCAGCAGCATGAGTTCGACCAGGTTGTCTGCCTAGTCGCTCAATCGGACCACTTAAACTTATCGCAGCGATAACACGATTATGTGGTCCACGAATCGGTGCCGAAACGCTTGCCACACCAGCTTCTCTTTCACCAACGCTCTGTGCCCAACCGCGACGTCGAACTGCAGTAAGTGTGGCTGCGTCAAAGCGAGAGTTTTTTAGAGTTTTGTTGATCCGATCGGGCTCTTCCCACGCTAAGAGAACTTGTGCAGCAGAGCCTGCCTGCATTGTGAGCGCAGAGCCAACGGGAACGCTATCTCGAAGTCCGGATAAGCGATCGGCAACAGCAACGCATAACCGCAAATCACCCTGTCGGCGATAAATTTGTGCACTCTCACCAGTGGCATCACGAAGCGCAGTGAGCGCAGGTCCTGCGATTACTAAGAGGCGATCTTCACCTGCACTCTGTGCCAACTCACCTTCACGCGCACCGATAGTAAAACGACCATGGAGATCACGGGCAATGAAGCGATGGTGCTCAAGCGCCACCGCTAAGCGATGACATGTAGGACGAGCAATTTTGGTCGCTGCAACTAATTCGGCAAGAGTGAGTGGACCAGCTTCAAGGGCGTTAAGAATTGCTATAGCTTTATCGAGAACCCCGACCCCACTGCCGATTGAGCTTTTCATGATATGATATTAGCATCTCATATGGTGAGATGACCATAATTAAACCGGATAGTTACGGAAGTGGTGCAATGGGAAAGACCTTAGCCGAAAAAATTTGGAGCGACCATGTGGTGCATAGCGCTCCTGGCGAACCAGATTTGTTATATATCGATCTGCACTTAATTCACGAGGTGACAAGCCCTCAAGCTTTCGATGGGCTACGTCTGGCAGGACGAAAAGTACGTCGACCGGATCTGACGCTTGCAACTGAAGATCACAACACGCCAACAATTGATATTGATAAACCCATTGCCGATCCAATCTCCAAGCTACAGGTCGACACTCTTCGCAAGAACGCGGCTGAATTTGGTATTCGCCTCCACTCACTTGGTGATATCGAGCAGGGCATCGTGCACGTCGTAGGACCACAGCTGGGAATTACGCAACCAGGAATGACCATTGTTTGCGGCGACTCACACACCTCCACACATGGCGCTTTTGGAGCACTTGCTTTCGGTATCGGAACCAGCGAAGTCGAACATGTACTTGCCACGCAAACGCTGCCGCAATCAAAACCGAAAATGATGGCTGTAAACGTTGAGGGAACGCTACGAAAAGGCGTTACGAGCAAAGATATTATTTTGGCGCTTATCGCAAAAATTGGCACTGGCGGTGGACAGGGTTACGTCATCGAATATCGCGGAAGTGCAATTCGCGCACTCTCCATGGAAGCGCGAATGACGATCTGCAACATGTCTATTGAAGCAGGAGCGCGGGCCGGACTCATCGCACCTGATCAAACAACTTTCGATTACATCAAAGGTCGGCCACATGCTCCTGAAGGAGAAGAGTGGAATCGCGCAGTGGAGTACTGGAAAGCTCTCTACTCTGATGATGATGCGCACTTTGATGTTCAGGTGGATTTAGATGCAAATACGCTTGCGCCATTTGTTACATGGGGCACCAACCCCGGGCAGGGCGCACCACTTAATTCAGTGGTACCCGCCCCGAGTGATTTCGCTGATGAAGGTGCACGAAATGCAGCTGAACGCGCACTTGAATACATGGGACTTCAGGCGCATACGCCGCTTAAGTCAGTGAAAATTGACACTGTCTTTCTTGGCTCCTGCACCAATGGTCGGATTGAAGATCTTCGTGCGGCGGCTGAAGTCATAAAGGGGCGAAAGGTTGCAGCTGGAGTGCGAATGTTGGTGGTTCCTGGCTCAGCACGAGTTCGCCAACAGGCCCAAGCCGAAGGATTAAATAAAGTATTTCTTGATGCTGGTGCAGAGTGGCGCGAAGCTGGCTGCTCGATGTGTCTTGGTATGAATCCTGATCAACTCAAACCGGGCGAACGGAGCGCATCTACAAGTAATCGAAATTTTGAAGGACGACAAGGCAAGGGTGGTCGAACCCACCTGGTGAGCCCGTTAGTTGCGGCAGCGACTGCAGTTCGCGGCACGCTCTCTAGTCCAGATGATTTGGAAGGTTAGGAGAACTCATGAAGGCATTTATCTCTCATACCGGAAGAGCTATTCCGCTTCGACGGAGCAATGTTGATACCGATCAGATTATTCCCGCGCAGTATCTCAAGCGCGTAACGCGCTCTGGCTTTGAAGATGGCCTCTTCAACGCGTGGCGACAGGATCCTGAATTTGTTCTTAATCAACCGCAATATAAAGGGGCTTCAATTCTTGTTGCAGGCCCTGATTTTGGCACCGGCTCATCTCGTGAACATGCGGTCTGGGCTCTGCAGAATTATGGATTTGAGGCAGTTCTCTCCAATCGCTTTGCCGATATCTTCCGGAATAATTCATTAAAGGGCGGGCTATTAACTGTCATCCTTCCGCAAAACGTCATTGAAGAGTTATGGCAGCTTATTGAGGAAGATCCTGCATTAGAGGTAACCGTCGATCTAGAGGCGCGTGAAGTCCGATTTGCCGGTAAAAAAGTAAGTTTTGAGCTCGATGATTACACCCGTTGGCGCCTCATGGAGGGGCTCGACGACATCGGATTAACTCTTCGAAACGTTGACGCTATTGCCGCATATGAGGAAAAACGCCCCTCATATAAGGCAAAAACCCTTCCCGCGCGGAGCTAAGAAACCTCAACTTAGCGTTGAGAGTTCTTGAGAGTGGAAAATTTTCGGTTTTTTTCTTTTCCGACACGCCAACGCGGTAATGGACGAGTAGCAGATAGGTACGTATTTTTGCGCTCAATGTTGGAGTTTTCACTCTGACACTCATGCAAAACTTAAGAAAAAGGGGAATTCATGAATAAGGCCCAGTTCATCAAGTCGTTGGTGCCACACTTCAACGACAGTAAGAAGGAAGCTACCCACGCTGTGGAAATCGTGATTGATGCGATCACCCGCAACATGGCAAAAGGCGAAGATGTCAGCATTGCTGGCTTCGGTAAGTTCCGAAAAATTCAGCGTAAAGCGCGCGTTGCTCGTAACCCATTCACTGGTGAGCCAGTAAAGGTAAAGGCAAAGACTGTTGCGCGATTCACCCCAGCGAAGGTTCTCAAAGAGATCGTTGCTGGCACACGAAAGATGGAGCCAGCTCCAAAGCCAGCCCCTAAGGTCGTAGCTAAAGCTGCCCCAAAGAAGGCCGCCAAGAAGGCTGCTCCAAAGAAGGCCGCTAAGAAGGCCGCTAAGAAGGCTCCGAAGAAGGCCGCTAAGAAGGTTGCTAAGAAAAAGAAGAAGTAAGCACACTTCTTTCGAATTCTGGTCCGGGGGTCGCGATTTTCGCGGCCCCCGTTCCTATTTCATCTGAGGTTAAGGGCGAACCCTAGTAAGGTGGCGATATGGCCGAAATGGAAGCGGGCGCTCCCTCCCCGGCAGATATTTCTTATCCACCGCCGAGTGGTACTCCTCTTGGAATTACTCCTTGGTTCCGTTTTGGAGCGTTCTTCCTCAGACCACTGCTCTTTGCCTTAGCTAAGCGGGATTGGCGAGGCGTTGAGAACATTCCGAAAAGCGGCCCCATCATCTGCATCTCTAATCACATCTCGTATCTCGACCCCTTAGTTTTTGCACACTTTCTTCATGACAACGGGCGCGCACCGCGCTTCCTCGGTAAAGCTGAGCTCTTTCGGATTCCTTTTATCGGAACCGTGTTGCGAGGTGCGGGGCAAGTTCCGGTTGAGCGTGAGAGCGCCAATGCGCGTCAAGCGTTCGAACATGCAATCGCATTCCTTAAAGCAGGACACCTTCTCGGTGTGTATCCGGAAGGAACGTTGACGCGTGATCCGGAAATCTGGCCAATGAAAGCTAAAAGTGGTGTAGCTCGTCTAGCAATCATGACCAAGACAAAAGTTGTTCCGTGTGCCCAATGGGGAGCGCAGGATGTTTTGCCGACTTATGGAAGAAAGCTTTCACTTTTTCCACGGAAGACATTCCATGTTTGGGCGGGTGAACCGCTAGATTTTTCGAAGTGGTACGGCAGGGAAGATGATCCTGTTGCGATAAGAGAGGCGACTGATTACGCAATGGATGCGCTCACAGCCCTTCTGGAGCAGATTCGTGGCGAAAAAGCTCCTGCGCTGCGTTTCGATCCTGCGACAAGCGAACATCCACGAATTGGAAATTACAAAAAAGAGAGTAAGAGAAACCAGAAAAACCAGAGAAAGCAGGGTGCATAACAGAATGTCAGCACCGGCGTCGTTACGAGTGGCAATCATGGGTTCAGGTTCTTGGGGAACTGCCTTTGCGCAGATTGTTGCTGACAATAAGAGCAGCCATCAGATCACCATTTGGGGTCGAAATGCTGAGACCATTAATGAAATTAATTCGCTACACACCAATTCTAAATTTCATCCTGGTGCAATGTTGCCCGAAAAAATTATCGCGACAGTCGATCCCCAAGTAGCACTTCGAGATGCAGATGTAGTTGTACTTGCTGTGCCAGCTCAAACGTTACGTGAGAACCTTAAAGCGTGGGGGAGCGCAGTCCCAAGAGATGCAATTGTCGTAAGTTTGCTCAAAGGTTTTGAGCGTGGCACCCACGCTCGAATGAGTGAAGTGATAAAAGCAGAGCTTGATTTAGAGGAGAGTCAGATTGCTGTTGTCACCGGCCCAAATTTGGCGGGTGAAATTATTAAGCGTGAACCTGCAGCGGTTGTTATTGCCTGCACCAAAGAAGAGGTTGCAGTGGAGCTTCAGGATGCGTTCGCAGTTCCATATTTTCGTCCATATACCTCTGTTGATGTCATTGGCTGTGAAGTTGCTGGAACGATAAAAAATGTGATGGCACTTGCAGTTGGTATGGCAAGTGGCTTGGGCATGGGTGACAACACGAAGGCAACAGTTATTACACGAGGCCTTGCCGAAACAACGCGGTTGGGTGTTGCCCTCGGCGCCGATCCAATGACTTTCGCAGGCCTTGCGGGTATGGGCGATTTGGTCGCTACTTGTTCATCGCCGCTCTCAAGAAATCGTTCATTTGGTGAACGCCTTGGGCGCGGATTGGGACTTTCGCAAGCCCAGAGCGAGACGAAAACTACGGCAGAGGGAGTTTCATCAGCTGCGGCCGTGCTTGATCTCGCACGTGAATATGGGATTGATATGCCGATAGTTGAGGCGGTAGTAGATGTCGTTGCAAATGGAATGCCACCAAAGGAAGTAGTTCGTCGATTGATGAGTCGAACAACTCGGTCAGAGCATTAAGAGCCGGTACCCTTTTAACGTGGCTGCCAATTCCTCTCCATCTTCCTCTCGATCAAAGAAAATTCGCGTTGGCGTGCTCTGTGGTGGACGAAGTAGCGAACATTCGATTTCATGCCTCTCGGGTGGAAGTTTGCTGGCAGCAATTGATCGAGAGAAATTTGAACCAGTACCCCTTGGCATTACGCAATCTGGCCAATGGGTTCATCTCGAAGGATTGACCAGCGCTCTTGAAATTGTTAATGGTCAACTTCCAGTTGTTCCTGAGGACGCACCCGCAATCACCGTCAATCGCGATGGAGTATTTGTGGCGGGCAAGAATCTTGATGTAGATCTTATTTTCCCCGTCCTTCACGGACCATTTGGTGAAGATGGCACCGTACAAGGGCTCCTTGAAATGTTTGATATTCCTTATGTTGGCGCGGGAGTGCTTGCCTCAGCGATTGGCATGGATAAAGCAACGTGCAAAAGATTATTTATCGAAGCCGGAATTCCTACCGTTGATTTTGATGTTTTCTTCTGGAGTGAGTGGGCAAGTTACAAATCTGAAATTACTACGCGCTTACAAGAAGAATTTGAGCTTCCGATTTTCGTCAAGCCATCACGAGCAGGCTCAAGCAACGGAATTAGCAAAGTGAAATCCTGGAGCGATCTCGATACAGCGGTAAAGCTTGCTAAAGATTTTGACGACAAAATAGTTATCGAAGCATACGCACCTGGGCGCGAATTGGAATGCGGCATCCTGGGTGAGAAAGCCTCTCGCGTAGGAGAGGTGCGAATTCTGGGTGATCATGAGTTTTATGATTTTGAAGCAAAGTATCTTGATAACTCCACTGAATTGATTGTTCCAGCGAATATATCGGCAGAGATTGAGCGCGAAATTCAACAATTGGCCCTTGATGCTTTTGCATTAATTGATGGACGTGGAATAGCTCGCGTTGATTTCTTCCTACAGGAGAATGGTGAAGTTATTCTCAATGAGATAAATACCATGCCAGGTTTTACGGCAACCTCTATGTATCCGCGCCTTTGGGCTGCCACGGGCATCGGTTACTCCCAGGTAATCACCGAGCTAATCGAGTTGGTCATTCGGAAATGAGAGCGACGAGAGGAAAAATCACCGCCACAACTCTGGCGATTTTTCTTCTTGCGAATGTACTGAGCCCACTGACTCTTCCCACACACGCGAACCCAACTGGAACAGCATGGAGTGAAGATTCACGCGCATATTCCGAAGGTTGGCCTTGGCCGAAATTGCCAAATTGGTGGAGCAAAACCGAGAAGTGGTACAGCTCGCAAACTTTTACAGATGTCCGGCTAGGTCAGTGGTTACCCTGCCGCGCTGAATGGTCAATGAATGATTGCATTGAAGAGATCAATCTATACAGCCAAGAAGGGAAGAAACTTGGTTCGCTGACATACATTCAGGAGCCAGGATTTGATCCATTCACTTTAAAGCAAAGCTGGACTCAAGCGCCAAGTGCAAATAAAGGAGAACTTGTAGACAACTACGCTGATTTCTTCAACCCTGGCCAAGTGTGGACTCAAGGGTGGTGGCGCCTTCCTGATGGAGTTTCACTCTCCGATGGAAAGAATCTCGTCAGTGCCAACGTATCCCGGATGCTCACCGCTGTGCAGGTAAATATTACTCCGCGCGGATTAACAGAGGGCGTTTCACTTCCACAAGGAATATTTTTCGAAACAGTACTTAAATCAAAAAATCTAAAAAAATATGCTCGATGGGTGACCAGTACTGGCAAGGACCCCAGCGTTCTATTCCGAGAAAATGATCAAGTGGTCATAAAAGGGGTCACGACCAAATTTCCCAATCCCTACAAAATCACTTGCGACAAGTTAACTCTTGGCAATAGTGAGAAAGCTGCCTCTTCGGGCGCTTTTGTCGCAGTCAATCTGTCAACAGTCTCTGATTACGAAAACCCACAGTACAAATCTCTTCCTGGCGAAGTGGTAATTGGCACCAATGGTTGGTGGTGCATGGGTGGAATCAAGTGGGATGCAAAGGAACGACAAATTACCGTTGAAGTAGCCGCAACTCACTTTTACGAGGATGGAATTACCGAAGTTGATGGCTGGTTAGAAGTGAAATTAAAAGGAGCACTTGTCCGCCATCTGTGGGGGATTGCTCCTTCTGAAGCAACAGGTTATGCACGCGTTGAACTACTCTATAAAGATGGAAGTACGAAAATAGCAACAGTGAGCGCTAAATATTTTCCTGAATTCGATTGGATTGATCTTCGTGCTTACGGATTCACTTACTCTAATCCAGTCTTGCGCATTTCTCTGAAAAAGCCTGTTGAAAATTTAAGTAAGAGTTCAACTTCTTCAAAGGTCAAACTTATTACCTGCATCAAAGGTAAGTTGATAAAAAAAGTTTCAGCGAAACAATGCCCCAAGGGCTATCGAAAAAAGTAGAACGTAGACGCTAGTCGTTGACAACAGGGCAGGTTAATGTGCGAGTAATTCCTGGCACAGCTTGCACCTTGGCGAGAATAGTCCGACCAAACTCCTCCATGGAGCCCGCCTCTGCGCGCATGATGACATCGTAAGGACCACCAACGCCTTGAGCGATATTGACGCCAGGAATTGAGCCGACCGCCTTGGCGACAGCTGCAGCCTTTCCCACTTCGGTTTGAATAAGAATGTAGGTCTGGATCGACATGTTATTGAGCCCCTTTTACTGACTGATGTGAGGCAACGGTAGCGCAGGATAGGCTCGGACGGAAAGTTAGTTTTATCAGCGTAGGGCAGACTAGTTGAGACCAGTTGAGACTAGTTGAGACTAGGAGAGAGCGTGCGGGTATCGGAGATGGGCGAGGATGCGCTGATTGCAGCCTTTGCTGAAATTTACCGCTCCAGAACTGGGGTCTTAGTTGGTATTGGCGATGATGGTGCGGTTGTAGAGAGCACCTCGGCGCTCCAGGTTGTAAGCACCGACATGGCAACTGAGGGAATTCATTTCAATCGCGCATGGAGCAGCGCTGTCGATGTTGGAGCAAAGATTGCCATCGCAAATCTTGCCGATATTTACGCCATGGGTGGTATGCCAAAATTCCTGATCGTCGCTATCTCTGCTCCCGCAGATGAAGAAGTTAATTATCTATTAGATCTTGCTCGTGGAATCGAGTCGGTTGCTCGAGAATTTAATGTGAGCGTTGTGGGAGGAGACTTAGTAGCGGGTGGTTCGCTAGCAATCTCCATCACCGCTTTTGGCGCAGTTGAGCGACCAGTACTTCGCTCTGGCGCAAAGGTTGGTGACAAAGTTTTCCTCACCAGAGGAGTTGGAAAATCGCTCGCTGGATTACTTCTCTTAAGTAAAGGTTTGGCAACTCCAGATTCTCCAGATGTGCGCGTATTTCAGCGACCAGATTTCAACCCGCAAGATCTCATCGAGTTTGGTTTGGATAAAGCGCATGCGTTAATGGATGTCAGCGATGGCTTGCTCTCAGATCTCCCAAAAATCGCGCAAGCTAGTGGAGTGGGTATTAATCTCACTTTTGGTGAGAGTGAGCTGAGCAACCTAACTCCACTTAGTGAGAAAGTGGGCATCTCTGCCCTTGAATTATTCCTGCGAAGTGGCGAAGAGCACTCATTTATTGTCGTGGTGGGCGCCGAGCGTCACTCTGCACTTCCAAAACAATGGATTATGCTTGGTGAGGTTGTCGCGGGAAGTGAGCTCACTTATCACGGCAAAGAGTTATCGCTTCAAAGTAAATCTTGGCACTGGTAAAAAGATATAGAGAGAGAGTTAAGAATGAGAAGAACAGCGCTGACAACAGGAATCCTCTCCCTTCTCTCCTTCCTCTCCTTCACATGGTTTCTTCCCGCGGCGCAAGGCGCCACTGCTACTCCAGGTAAAGCATGCAAACCTGCAGAGCTTGGTGTGCAATCAAGTTTTAAGGATGCGAAGCAAGGCCCTCAAACACTCACCTGTGGTCGACTAGGAAAGAAACATCTTTGGGTGATCACAAAAGTGACTCTCCCTGCAAATCTTGACACCAAATTTATTAAGGTAACGGGAGATACAAGCGCGGCTGCAGTTCTAGGAAAGCCAAAGGGTCAGCCACCAACCACTCTCTTCTCGGCAGATATCGTGAAAGGTGGCGGAGCCACTGTTGCGCAAGGTGCATCGGTTACTGTCCATTACACATTAATGGCATGGTCAACTGGCAAAGTCGTGGAGTCCTCGTGGACAAGTGGGCAACCAGTGAGCTTCTCGTTGAGCGGTGTGATTAAAGGGTGGCAAGATGGAATACCTGGAATGCGTGAAGGTGGACGCAGACTGCTAGTCATCCCACCAGCGCTTGGTTATGGTGCAACCGCGACTGGGCCAATTGCTGCCAACGAGACGTTGATTTTTATCGTTGATTTGATTAAAGCAGGCTAGCGAGAAACTTTGCCGGCTTTAAGGCAGGCCGCGCATACGTTTTGGCGCTTTGGTGTCACACCGTTAACGAGGGTGCGAATTCTCTGAATGTTTGGATTCCAACGTCGACGGGTACGACGGTGTGAGTGCGAGATGCTGTTTCCAAACTGTGGGCCTTTGCCACAGATATCGCACTTGGCTGCCATAGTCGCCTCCGGTTACTAGCTGGTTTTCACGGTATTTAAGGTCTTGAGCGCCCGCTAATGAAATCGAGCACCGAAGGGTAGCGCGGACCCGCCATTTCGGTCTAATCAGCCGGTAACCTCATCGGCTATGGCCCACCCTGAGCTAGATGTTGCGCGGTTTCGCGCCTGGCTCGTGCGCGCCCGAGACGAGATTTCCCGCTCTCGCGAGCGCCTTAATGCAGAGAATCTCTATCCCGTAGCCGATTCTGACACTGGCTCTAACCTTGAGGCGACCATCCGCGCTGCAGCAGAGGCGGTCGAGAGTGAAGACTCTGAGGATCTCGGCGCCATCGCCGATGCTGCAGCAGAAGGCGCGCTCCATGGCGCGCAAGGAAATTCTGGAGTCTTGCTAAGTCAGATTTTCC